>Ga0105357_10000016_pt1 | contig 64771 bp, 64 predicted proteins | sample GOMGulsemesocosm_4_FD_83660 | JGI IMG/M metagenome (GOLD analysis project Ga0105357, IMG submission 83660) | Methane-oxidizing microbial communities from mesocosms in the Gulf of Mexico - GOM15B Gulf of Mexico | ecosystem: Environmental > Aquatic > Marine > Cold seeps | place: USA: Gulf of...
TACCCTACTTTTATGTAATCAAAAAGGTAATCTCCTAAGTCAAGCTTATATTAGTAGTATTGTTGAGAAAATATTGCTAAGCATTGGTATAAGAAAAGAAAAAAATGGTGCACATATGTTAAGACATACTTTTGCAACAATGCTTTATCAAAAGAGTAAAGACTTAATCTTAGTACAAGAGGCACTAGGACATGCAGATATTAATACTTCAAGAATTTATACCCATTTTGATAAAGAGCAACTAGAACGGACTACGGATATTTTTTAATTAGATCACTATTTACTGTAATCTTTTTTTACCCTTAGAGTAATCAATTATATATTCTGCAATATCATTTAAATGAATTATATCTTTTACTGCACCAATTTTTATAGCTTTTGCAGGCATACCAAAAATTATACAACTTTCTTCATTTTGAGCTACAGTATATACATTATTATCAAACATATCTTTCATCCCAATCATTCCATCATCACCCATTCCTGTCATAATAACAGCCATTGCACTTGAACCGATTACATTATTAACTGATCTGTATAATACATCAACGCTTGGTTTATGTTGACTTACTTTTTTTGTATCTAATAATTTAGTTTTATATCCTAATCCACTTTTAACAATAATTAAATGCATATTTCCGGGAGCTAAGTAAGCATGACCATTTTCTAAGAGCATGCCATCCTTTGCTTCTTTTACCATTACTTCTGAATTATCATTTAATCTATGTGCTAATGAATTTGAAAAGCCATAAGGGATATGTTGGGTAATTAAAATAGGAGGTAAGTCTGCAGGTAGTTTTTCAAATACTTTTAATAATGATTCAACCCCACCAGTTGATGATCCTATTGCTATTAATTTATTTCCAGAACCTCTTATTGGCACTGAAGGTATTACCAGATCTGGATGAACTTTATATTCAATTTTATGAATATCTTTTTTTCTTTCTATTAATACTTTTGGTTTCTTTAACTTATATCTTTTTAATAAAAAAGTCAATCTTAAAAGTGCTTCCTTAATTCTACTTTGAAAGGAAGACATAGCTTCTCCACTTTCAGGTTTAGGTATAAAACCAACTGCACCATCATCAAAGATATCATTACCCCTAACACTTTCACCTGAAATAATAACAGCTGGCATAGGATGAAGTCTCATAAGATTTCTTAAAAATGTAACACCATCCATTTTTGGCATATTGATATCAATTGTAACTAAATCAGGCTCATATTTCTTGATTTTTTCTCTTGCATCAAAAGCATCTACAGCTACTGAAATAACTTTAAATTCATCTATTTCATTGATCATGTCTTTTAAAATTTTTCTCATTGAAGGAGAATCATCTATAACTAAAACTGTATACACTCTAAAAACCCACCCTTTTTATTATAATAAAATTAGAAAAGTTCGATTTCCATTTGAGCTTCTTCTTCTTTATTTTCCATACCAAATAAGTCAACTCCAGCAGTATATTCTTTGATAACAGGTGCTTTTGTAATTTCTTTTTGTAAGGATTTTTCTTCTGATAAAATTTTACTATCAGTTTCACTTTTTTGAGTAACTTTAATAAATGTCTCAAACTCATTTGCAAGTAAAATTAATCTGCCATGTTCTCCTCTTGTATGTTCACTAATTAATTTAAAACCTTCAGCTTTACAAAAATCTTTTGCAAACTCTACATTTCTATGTCCAATTGATTGAGGAGATACATTTAACTGCATGATATCAGCGCCTCCTGATATTTTTGCAAACATATTATTTTTACTACATCCTAATTTATACATCTCATTAAGCATTGCTTCAACGGAGTAAAGTCCATATTTCATATCATCATTAGTATTATTACTATTAGGAAGTAAAAAATGATTCATAGCTTTTATTTTAGTAACTTTATCATAGAACATAATTGCAACGCATGAACCCAATAAAGTTTTAAAAGCTATCTTTTCAATATCATTCCCAACTGCAAATTCTCCACCAATTACGGTATGAGTAAATAAACCTTTTGTTTTTTGGGTAAATCTTACAGAAGAAGCTTTTTCAATACTTCCATCTTTATGTCCTATTACAATCAAAATATTTCCTTCTCTTTAATAAAAATATTTTGACCTACTCTTTTTACATACTTAACTAAGTCTTGAGGATTTTCAGAATGACCTAAATATAAAGTCCCTCCAATTTTTAAATGAGAAAAAAGTTTTTTTAATATTTTATTTTGATCTTCTGTAGAAAAATAAATTAGGACATTTCTACAAAATACAATATCAAACTGATTTTCTGAAAAGGGATAGGAATCATCATTTAAATTCATAACTTGAAATGAAAGCATTTTTTTTAATTCATCTTTAACTTTAATAAGAATTTCTTCACCAGCTAAATTCTTTTGAACTCTTCTTTTAAAATATTTAGATGGTTTAATCCAATCAGGAAATTCTTTTGATGATTTAGAATATCTATAAACTCCATTGGCAGCATATTGTAATACATTTGTATCAATATCTGTAGCAATTATTGAAGTATTGATTTTCTTTCCAATTTCAGCCTGTGCTTCTAAAACAGTCATAGCCATAGAATATGGTTCTTCACCAGTTGATGATGCAGAACAATACATGTTTACTTTATTTCCTGATTTTATAAGTTCAGGAAGTACTCTATTTTTTAAATCTAGAAAATGAAAATCTTCTCTAAAGAAATGAGTTTTATTTGTAGTAAAAGAGTTAATAAACTCACTAACATATGAACCTTCTTCTATTAAACGAAGAAGATCCATAATATCACCTTTATATTTAGAATCTCTTTTTAGTTTATCAATTCTATTAGAGATCATAATATCTTTATTGTCTGCTAACGTAATACCAGTTAATCCATATAATAGTTTTTTTACTTTATTGTGAATATCATCTGTAGTATAATTCATCTATGAAGCTTTTCTCGCCTTATTCATATTTTTTTCAATATTCATCTGGGCATTAATGATACCAACAACATCTAAAATAAGTCCTATACTACCATCACCTCTTACAGTTGCTGCACCAATTCCTTCAACAGATCTAAAGTTTTTATCTAAAGGTTTAACAACTACTTGATGCTGATTTAAAAATTCATCAATAGATAATGCAACTTTAGTATTACCTGACTTAACAACAATTAACATTCCATCTTCTAAATTCTCAAAACTACTTTCAAGTCCAAATAATTGATGTATTCTAACAATTGGAATAAACTCTTCTCTTAACATTAATAAATCTTGAGTACCATCACCAATTTTTTTAATCATATCTGATGTTGGTTGTAAAGATTCAACAATTGATGATAATGGTAAAATATATTTTTGATCACTTACAGCTATATCTAATCCATCAAGAATAGCTAAAGTTAAAGGTAACATAATTGTCAAAACTGTACCTTCTCCTAATTTAGTATCTAGTTTAAGATCTCCACCTAATTTTTGAATATTAGTTTTAACAACATCCATTCCAACACCACGTCCTGAAATTTCAGAAATTTGATCTGCAGTTGATACTCCAGCACCGAAAACAAGCATTGCTTTCTCATTATCAGTCATATTATTATATTGATTTTCATCTATTTGACCTTGATCTAATGCTTTTAATGCAACTTTTTCTACATTAATCCCACGTCCATCATCCTCAATAGTGATAATCATTTGACCATTTGCTTGTTCTGCTGAAATTGTTATCGAACCAATATCAGTCTTTCCCGAAGCTTCTCTTTCTTCAGGAGTTTCAAGTCCATGATCAAGTGAATTTCTTATAATATGCATTAAAGGATCAGTTAATCCTTCAATCATTGCTTTATCAATTTCAACATTATCACCAAAATGTTTGAATTCAACTTTTTTAGCAAGTTTTTTAGAAATATCTCTTACAACTTTTGGAAATTTAGAATAAATTGATTCCATAGGAACCATTCTAATACTCATAATTGAATCTTGCATATCTCTAATATGTCTTTCTAATAATTCTAATCTTTCAAGTACAGAATTTCTTGTTTTTGAATCTTCTATTGTAGATGAAAACTGAGTAAGCATTGCATTCGTGATAACTAAATCACCAACATTATTCATAAGTAAATCAATTTTATCCAAATTTACTCTAATATTATTATTTGTAGAAGCTTTCTTTATAGCCTTTTCTTTTGTTTCTCTACTAGCTCTTGGCACTGTAGGTCTAGATACAGAAGAAACTTCCTCTTTATTATTTGCTATAACAGCTGTTTCTTTAATAGGAACTTCAATTGAAGTATTCTCTTTTTGTTCGATATTATTTGTCTTCATAATAGCGTCAGGAGTAAGAGAAGGAACATCGTCAAAAAATCCAAAGTTTTCTTTTTCTTTATCTATAGGTGTATATTCGAAACTATCAGAAACTGCTTCTAAATCGTCATCAAAAAAACCAAAATTATTTTGATCTTTATCTATATCATCTGCAAATATTCCATAAGACTTATTCTCTTTTTTATTATTTAAATCATCATCAAAAAAACCAAAATTATCATTATCCAAAACTTCATCAACAACGGGAGTACAAGTAACAGGCGTTTCAATAATAACTGGCTCTTCTTTTTTAGCTACAGTTCCATTAGAATATGCACGAATTTCTTCAAGTGAAGCCGTCGTCATTTCAGTAAAAGTTTCTCTAGTTAAATTCTCTGCAACTTCAAGATCTAAAATTTCTTTCATTACATCTAAACCATCAATTAAAACTCCAGCCATTTCAGGAATAAATTCAATTTTGTGGTTTCTCAATTTATCCATCATATTTTCAACATCATGAGTAAACTCAGCAAATAGTTTTAATTCAACAGATGCACCACTACCTTTTAATGTATGAACATCTCTAAATAATTGACCCATCTCTTCATCTGTTAATGAACCATTATTTTCAGCTTCTAAAAGTACATTATCCGCTGATTCAAAAAGTTCTTCAGCTTCTTCTATAAACATTTCTCTATATTTTGAAATATCAAATGACATATTAGATCCTTTTTATCTACTAAGTACTATATTTACTGCTTTTAACAATTGATCAGGAACGAAAGGTTTTACAATCCAACCAGTTGCTCCTGATGCTTTTCCTTTTGTTTTCATTTCATCACTTCGTTCAGTTGTCAGTACTAAAATAGGTTTTTTTGAATATTGTGGTATTTTTCTTAGTTCACCAATAAGAGTTAATCCATCCATATTTGGCATATTTACGTCAGTTATTATTAAATCGAAATTATCGACATTAGCTTTTGCTAAACCATCTACACCATCAACAGCCTCAGTTACATCAGTGTAACCGCCTTCGTTTAATGCATAGTTTAACATATCTCTTAGCATTGTAGAATCATCTACGATTAAAAGCTTCGCCATATTAGTACCCCTTAAGTTGTATAGTTAAAAAATTATTTAACTATACTAACGTAAGAAATATTAAACTAGGGTTAATTATTAAATTGAATTAGAAGCTAATTCTATCCTATCTTTAGTCACTTTTAGAACTCTAATTTTTATTTCATCTGCTACATTCAAAACATCAGAAACATTCTTTACTCTCTCTTTAGAAATCTTAGAAATGTGAAGTAATCCTTCTCCACCTTGAGGTAATGAAATAAAGGCACCAAAGTCAACAATTCTTTCTACTTTACCAGTAAGAACATCATCTACTTGATATATTTTCTCAAAATTTAAATCTTTAGATGGAGATTTTCTTGATACTGCATTATTAGAAATAGTTTTAATATGTTCACATGCATCTAATACATTTTGTTTATTATCACCACTTACTTTTACATTACCACTATCTCTATCTAAGTCAATTCCAACAGAGAATTTTTCAATTATTTCTTTAATAGTTGAACCAGCTTTCCCAATAACTACCATTATTTTACTTGGATCAATAGCAAATTGTTCCATTAAAGGTAAAGCAGCACTTGGAATAATTTCTTCAGCAGCTGTTTCCATAAGACCTAGAATATGATCTCGTCCTTCTTTTGCTTGAAGTAATGCTTCTTCTAATACTGATAACTCAATTCCACCAAGTTTAATGTCCATTTGTAAAGCAGTGATACCTTTTGAAGTACCAGCAACTTTAAAGTCCATATCTCCATCATGATCTTCAAGTCCCATAATATCAGTCAATACAGAATATTTTCCATCTTCAACAACCATTCCCATAGCAACTCCAGCAACTAAATCAGAAATTGGAACACCAGCTGCTTTTAATGCTAAAGAACCCCCACAAACTGTAGCCATTGAAGAAGAACCATTTGATTCTAAAATTTCTGATACTAATCTAATTGTTTCAGTATAATCATCATCAATTGTAGGTTCTAATGCTTTTTTACCTAAGTTACCATGACCTAGTTCTCTTCTTCCAACACCAAACATTGGTTTAGCTTCTCCAACAGAAAAACCTGGGAAGTTATAATGAAGTAAAAATCTATCAATAGCAGTTGATTTCTCAGTTAATTTTTCAAACATTTGCCCATCTTTAGAACCAGCAATAGTACCAATAACTAAAGCTTGAGTCTCACCTCTTGTAAATAAACAAGATGAATGTGCTGAAGGTAATATATTTGTATCAATAGAGATTGGTCTAACATCTTTTAACCCTCTTCCATCAGCTCTTACTTTATCATTAACAATCATTCCACGAACTAGTTCTCTTTTAACAACAGAAACTGCTTCATAAACAACAGAAAATTCTATTTCATTTTCTTGACAATATGAATCAATAGAAATCATTTTAGCAACATCTTTAAGTTCAGTCGCTCTTTCACTTTTTGCTAATTTTTTTATAGCTTCAGTAATATTAGAAGAGTATGTATTTCTAACATATACGATTACTTCTTCAGGAATTTTAAACTCTACTAATTCAACTTCTTTCATTTCTTTACAAGCTACTTCAAAACCTGATTCATAAGTAGTATTAGCTTCTAATAATGCTTTTTGTGCAAAACCAATAGCTTCAACTAATTGACTTTCATTTACTTCATTAGAATTATGAATTTTAGTAAATGCTTCGATATCAACCTCCACTAATTCAGAAGAAGAGATAGATTTCATTTCAATCATAAGTAATTCATCTTTAGAACCAGCAATATATAAATCTAAAGTAGAATTTAATAACTCAGACATTTTAGGATTAACTACATACTCTCCATCAATTTTTGCAACTCTAACACCACAAACAGATTTTTTAATTGGTAAATCAGATGTATATAAAGCGGCATTTGCAGCATTTAAAGCTAAAGCTTGTAAATCAACTTCTTTATCAGCACTTAATACCATAACAGTAATAGTAGTTGGGTATACATAACCTTTTGGGAATAATGGTCTTAAACTTCTATCTATTACTCTTGAAGTTAAAGTTTCAAATTCACTTGGTTTCGCTTCTCTTTTAATAAAACCACCTGGTAATTTAGCGGCAGCATAAGTTTTTTCAATATATTGAACTGTTAAAGGAGTAAAATCTTCACTTACAGGATTATCAAATTCACTTACTACTGCTGCTAATACAACTGCATCTCCTAATTTTGCTAATACTGATCCATTAGCTTGTTTAGCAACTTTGCTAAACTCAAAAATCTCTTGTTTTTTATTTAATTCAAATTCACAAACTGTTGACATTTTAATCCTTTTTTATTGTTTCTATATCTTTAAATTTTATTTCTTCTAATGTATCATAATAAAAATCAATAGATATAAAATGATCTAAATTCTTAACATAATACAAATCATCAGCAATTGATTCAATTGTTTGAATACTTGCAGTAGGTATTAACGGTGTTGCAACTGATATTGATTTAGCTCCTAATTTTATTGCACTTTTAATACATGCCATCATTGTTAAACCAGTATTTAATCCTTCATCTATTAATAAAATATTTTTCTCATTTAGATTTGTTAAATTATTTGATTCCCTGAATTTACTTATTTCATATGATAATTCATTTTCGAATAAAAACTTTGATTGCCCATAAATTAAATCTAAACTAATATCAAATACTTTAACTATTTCTTCGTGTATTAAAACTTCTTCAGCTTCTGTTACAATAGCTATTTCACATTCATGGTTACTAGGTGCATAAATTTTTTTACTAAAAAACATATCTAACTTAGCATCTAGTTCTTTTGCAATAATACTTGCAATTGGATATCCTCCATATGATGTTGATAGTACAGTCCAGTCTTCTAATTTCATTTTTTCAATTGGTAAGATATCAAGTAATCTATATGCTGCAATTTCTCTATTTTTAAAATATATAGGATCAGGCGTCATTAATTATCCTCTACTGTATATTTCTGCTTTATTCCACCAAGAGGTTTTAATGTAAGATTAAAATATACAATTTTTTGATCTAATCCAGAAGTACTACTTGATGAAGCAACTCTTTCTTTTTCATATTTTATATCAATGTTCCAGCATTTATCATTAATATTAAGATTAATACCTTGTTTACTTCTTATTTTTTCTAAAATATTATAATTTTCATAATATGAAAATTTATAATCTCTTGAAATATTATAATCCGCCTCTAATCTGTATGACTCTAAATCTTCTTTACCAGAGTTTGGTGTATCTTTTGATTTATAATATCCTGCTGTTAATGATAAGTCTTTTACTTTATATGTTCCATCTAAAGTATTTTCAATAAATTGCTTATCTTGAACATTATAAATTATTCTATTTGAGATAGAAACATTTTGATAATTTAATTTAACATAATTTTCTGTATTTTGAAGTTTTGGTTCATCAAAACTATTATATAAAATTGATTGAGTTAATTTATGATTTATCATTTGTTTTAAATTATTATTATAATATAAAGATTGATTTAATGATATATTTATATTTTTATTACTTGTACTATTCGTAAAAGACGATAAATCATCATCAGTATTTGTAATATTATATAAATCTCCATCTTCTTTTATACTCTTAGGATGAGAATACTCTGCTTCTATATTTATAGTATGAAGATATTTATCATAAGATTTGATTAAATCAGTACCAACAGAAAGAGAAACTTCATTTTGGATCAAAGTACCATTTTCATAGTTTGAACTATTATTTGTATATTTGTATGTACTAAATGCAGTTTTGTTCTCTACATTAATATATACATAATCATCTAAAAAATATCTACTGTAATTTATAGGTAATGAAAGTTCATAATAATTTGTACCTAAACCTTCTTTTCTTGTATAATGCCTATATTTTGTATCTAAAGAGTATAAAACTTTATTTAATCCAAATAATTTATCGTTGTATGAATGAAATTGTAATTGAGGAAGTTCTTGTAATGTTGTATCATTTGAATCTAATGATGTATCTATATAATACCTTCCATATATTCCACCATAATACTTTTGTGTATTATAAAAATAGTTTATTTTTGATTCTACTTTTTCATCAGTAGAAATAATATTATCATCATTTTCTAAAGTTTGATATTCAACATCATTTAACCAATTTATAGAAGCATATAAACCATCTTGATGATTTTTACTTGAAAAAAGTTTTGTTCTTTTGTAATCAATATTCCATCCATAATGTTTTTGATGATCAATGTCATTTTCAATTTTATAGCTTTTCTTTTCTCTAAAAAAACCTGCATTTAATTTAAGTAAAGAATAAGGAGAATCAGCATATCTAAAATAAGTATATGTTCCAAAACCTCTTTGTGCTCTAATTTGAGGAATGATTTCTAAATCATAGTTTGCTTTTGGTGCTATAAATATAGATTGAGAATAAAATAAGCCTTCACTACTAGAATAACCTATCGTAGGAGGTAACAATCCTGTTCTTCTTGTTGTATCTGTAGGAAAACCTAAATAAGGGCTGTAAAATACAGGTATGTTCCTGAAATATAATCTTGGATTATACGCATGCATCCATTTACTCTCAGTATCATATGATGCAGATGAAACTTTAATACTCCAAGCAGGATCAACACAATCACAAGATGAAATAATCGAACTATCAAGTTCTACATTAGTATTATCTTTTGTTGATTTTTTTGAATTAATCCAAAGATTACTTTCTTTATCAAAAAGAAGTACCGGTGTTTGAGAGTATGAATCGTTTTTTAAATTTATTAATGCATAATCACTTTGAGTTTGGATAGTATTATCTTTTAAAATCAAAACATTATCAAATAATTCAAAAGTTTCTTTTTCTTTGTTATAAACAATTTTAGAAGCACTTAAATAATAAGTTGGAGAGAAAACAACTACACTTCCTGTTGCTGTAACAATATTACCTTCTGTCTTCATATTTTCAGAAATTAACTGAAACTTCTCATTTTTTAATTCTTCAGAAAGTGACAAAGAAGTAAGTAATAATAATGAAGCAATAGATTTTTTAAGCATTAACAACCAATGTTTTACCTATTAAATCATGAAATGTTTTTTTCCCATCGTTAAAGAAACCAATTAAAAAACCAATATAAAAGAACATTTCAGAAAATATCCTTCCTATTGATCTTAAAATTGCAGAAAATATTGATACCCTACCCCAAGTATTAGAATCAATAACTCTAATCTTAGCTACTATTTTACCAACCGTTGCACCATAATACCAAGTGAATAATGCTTGATAAACAAATTTTAAGAAGATTAAAGGCATCACTAAATCCGTTTTCATAAAAAACATCATAGCATTAATATCATGGCTAACAGCCATAATATTTTCCCAAAAAATAACAAGAATAATAGCAGTAACAAGTAAATCATCAATTATAAAAGCAGTAGCTCTTGATCTAAGTGAAGCTAATTGTAAATCATCTGTATTGTTTGCCATTTAACTACTTTAATGCTTGATATGCAATATCTGATCTACATTTTTTACCAGCAAAATGAACTTGACCACATAAATCATAAGCTCTATCTCTAGCTTCTTTAATAGTTTTACCAAATCCTACACAAACTAATACTCTTCCACCATCTGCCATTAGTTTCCCATCAACTTTTGAAACACCTGCATATGAAATATGCGAATTAGCAGCTAAATCTTCATCAACTATTTTATCAACTATAATTTCAGCTGGAGTTGAGCTTGAATATGGGTAATTCTCACTTGCCATTACAACACCAACACCAAATTCATTTTTAATTTTAACATCTAAGGTATCTAGTTGTTTTGTTGCACCCTTGTAAAATAATTCTGAAACAGGAGTTTCTAATAAAGGCATTAAGATTTCACACTCAGGATCACCAAATCTTACATTATATTCTAAGATTATTGGTTCACCTTTTACTACCATTACACCAATGAAAAGTACACCTTCAAAAGGAGCACCCTCTTTTTTCATACCTTCTAAAGTTGGTTTAATAACTCTATCTTCTACTTTTTGATAAATATCATCATTAACTAAAGGAGTTGGTGCATATGCACCCATTCCTCCAGTATTTGGTCCAGTATCACCATCACCTATTCGTTTATGATCTTGTGCTGCTGGCAAAACGATATAATTTTCACCATCACAAATAGCAAAAATTGAAAGTTCGTAACCATCTAAAAACTCTTCAACTACAATAGACGTACCTGCATCACCAAAAGAAGTACCTGCTAGCATATCACTTGCAGCTTCTTTAGCTTCTTGCATACTTTGTGCAATGATTACACCTTTACCACCACATAAACCATCTGCTTTTACAACAATTGGAAGACTCATAGTATCAATGAAGTCATGTGCATCTTTTTCATTTGTAGTTTCTATAAATGCTGCTGTTGGTATGTTATATTTTTTTAATATATTTTTCATATAAACTTTAGAACCTTCAAGAGCAGCTGCTGCAGCACTTGGTCCAAAGATTGTTAAATCATTTTCTTTAAATATATCAACAACACCATCTACTAAAGGAGCTTCAGGTCCTACAATTGTTAAATCCATAGAATTTGTTTTTGCCCAAGAAGCTAATTCATTATAATCTTTAATATTAATATTTGTCCCTAAGTTATCAGTCGCACCATTTCCAGGCATAAAAAATAAGTTATGTTCATTTTCTTTAGAGATTGCTAATCCAATAGAGTATTCTCTACCACCACTACCAAGTATTAATATATTCACGATTATTCCTTGTATTATAATTATTTGATTTTATTTTAAAATCCAAGTAGCCGTTATCCATCAATTTGGCCCTAAAAAGCCAATAACCGTACATAAGAACTAGACTTTAGGAGCGAAAACATAATGAAACGCTGCACATCATCTAGTTACAATTACGCACTCAAATATAGTATCGGACCCTCAACAATGGAAATCCCGAACCACTTAGATGGCGATATTTTATCTAATTGATGATTAATTTTAGTTTTAATTTAATAGTTGCTTTGCAAGTTTTATACATTCATCTATAGAAGTTTTTTCACTTACTATATAATCTATGTTTTCGGGTAAATATTTTGCAGTAGTTTTTCCTATTGTAATTGCTTTATAAGAACTATTCCAAGAATAATTTTTGAAAAAACATTCAACACTTGACGGAGCAGAAAATATAAAAATAGAATTATCTTCTAATATTTTGTTTGATACTTTGCATGATGTTTTATAAGTTACTAATTCATCAATATCAATTTTATTTTCTTTTAAAATATCAACTAAATTTGATACTGTTTTTAATGCTCTAATATATAATACTTTTTTATTTTTAAGTTTTGGAATTAATTCTTTTGCAAATTCATTACCATGTGAAGAAACGCCAGTGAATTTAAGATTACCATTATATTTATTTATTATATTTGCAGTTTTTGGTGCAATTGCATATGAAGAAATTTCTTTCCATGTTTTATTAAAAGAATCTATAGAATAAATAGCATTTTTTGAAGTAAAAATCAATGCATCATATTCATTCAAATCAATATCACTTGCAATATATTCAATACTAAAAACTTTTAAGTTTTCAATACCTTCATATTTTAAATTATTTAATAAGTAAATTTTAGACATCTATCTTTAACTCCAGTTTTTGAGTGTAATTAATAGCATCATCCATATGAAAAAACATATTATGTTTTTTAAAAGAATTATTAGTATCAACAGCTAATATATGCCTTTTATGAGCATGCTTTAAAACTAAGATTGTTTCTATATTTTTATCACTCAACTTAACAATCATATCTTCAATAGTAAAAATTGCGGAAATATCTAAAAAAGACACATTTTTACAATCTAAAATAACTATTTTATTTTCAGTAATTTTATCTAATTTATTATCTAAAACAGATGCTGTTCCAAAAAATAAAGAACCATCAATTTTAATAACCTCAATATTATTATTAGAAATATCAATATCAAAAGTATTTTTTGATCTTTTTGTTTTAATTCTTGTATTTCTAGATATTTGATAAACTGCTAAAATTGATGCAATTGTAATACCAACACCAACTGCCATAATTAAATCAACAAATACTGTAAGTAAAAAAACTGTTGTCATAATAAGTAAGTCTTGTCTAGAGACCTTATTCATAATTCGCAAAAACTTATAATCTAATATATCAAATCCAACTTTTATCAAAATACCAGATAAAACGGCAAGTGGTATTTGTGATGCTAATGGTGCTAAGAATAAAATAATCACTAGAAGAGTAATTGAGTGAACCATCCCAGATAATTTAGTAGTTCCTCCACTATTAATATTTATCACCGTACGCATTGTTGCACCTGCACCTGGAATTGCACCAAAGAAAGAACAAACTGTGTTACCAATACCTTGTCCTATTAATTCTTTTTTTGGATTATGTTTAGTTTTAGTCATAGAATCAGCAACTAAAGAAGTTAAAAGTGAATCAATAGAGCCTAATAATGCAAGAGTTATCGATAATGTAATAATACTACTTAGTTCTAATAAATCAAAGGAAAAGGGCAATACGAACTCTGGTAAACCTATAGGAATACTTCCAATTGTATCTACATCATATTCCATATACATAGTAAGATATGTAACTACAAATAAAGCGATTAATGCAGAAGGAATATATTTAGTAATAAGTTTTGGAGTTAAGAACATTATTCCTAAAGTGATATATGCAATAATTAAAGCATGATCATCAGCTTGTTTCATAGTATCTAGTATTTGGGTTAAAGTATAAATTACAGAATTATATGATTCTACACCTAAAAATGGGTTAATTTGTAAAATTATAATAATTACGCCAACTCCTGACATAAAACCAGAAATAACGGGATAAGGAATATACTTGATCCACTTACCAATTCCTACTAATCCAAAAGAAATTTGAATCAAACCAGATAAAAAAACTACAGTCATAACAGTGGATAAGTCGTCGGGAAAAGTTGCAATAGCAGTTGCAGTTACAACTGTCATAGGACCAGTAGGTCCTGAGATTTGAGTAGAGGTTCCTCCAAAAAGTGCAGCAAAAAAACCTAATATAATTGCACCATATAATCCAGCAATTGCACCTGCCCCACTAGCAACTCCAAAAGCCAGAGCTAGAGGTAAGGCAACAACAGCTGCAGTTATTCCTGCGAATATATCATTTTTTATATTTTGCAAGGAAATCATCTTCTTGGCTATTTATCTTCTGGTAAATATTCCTCATCACCAACTTTGTCATTTTTACCACGTGCAATGATATGAATAGGACAACCTTCAAAGTTGAAATTATCTCTTAAAAAATTAATTAAATATCTTTTATAAGAGAAGTGTAATAATCTTGGTTTATTCATAACTAAAGCAATTCTTGGTGGTTTAGTTTCAAATTGTGTTGAATAATAAATTCTTAAATAAGCTCCATTTGGACTAGGAAGTGAATGCCTAATTACAGCTTTTTCAATTACTCTATTTAGTGCTGATGTTGGAATTCTTTGAGTATAATTATCATATATTTCAATGATTTTATCTTTTAATCTATCAATAGAACGTCCAGTTTTAGCAGAAACTGCCATGATTGGAGCATAATAAAGGAATTTAAATCTATCTCTAATTAGTTCTTCCATTTTTTTGAAAGTTTCCATGTTCTCATCCCATTTATTAAGAACAATAATCGTACCTAATCCGAATTCATCAACTAATCCAGCAATTTTTTCATCTAAATCTGTTAGTCCTGTAGAGGCATCAAGAATAAGTAAAGCAACATTAGCTTTTTCTAACATCTCTCTTGTTCTCATTAAAGCAAATTTTTCAATTCCTTCAATTTTTCCTCTTCTTCTTAATCCTGCAGTATCAACGAAGGTAACACTTTTATCAGCATATTCGTATACTTCATCTACAGGATCAATAGTTGTACCTGCTATTGGAGAAACTACAGATCTTTCTTGTTCTACAATTGCATTTAATATTGAAGATTTCCCAACATTAACTCGACCAATAATACCAACTTTAATCTTATTATCAATTACAAAAGTAGCAGGATCTTTAACTTCATCTTCAGGAACTATAATATCTTCTTGAATTTCATAGTCTTCTAAATCTTCTGTTCCTTCAATTTTTTCTAAAGGCACAACATGAGATTCAGTTACAATTTCTTTTACTTCAGAAGATTCTAATACTTCTTCTTCAACTTCTGGTAAATGATTGTAAATCCAATCAAATAAATTTTTTGTACCTCTATTATGTGATACTGACATTCCAAATAAATTTTCTTCACCAATACCGAATTCAAAGAATTCCCAAAGTCTTTCTAACTCTTTATCATTATCAATTTTATTAACAATTAAAGCTAATTCTTTACCTAATCTCTGAAGCTCATAAAATAATTCTTTATCTTTATCATCAGGTATTTTTTTACCATCAACCATAAAAAGTATTATATCAGCCTCTTTTGCAGTCTCTATAGCTTTTCTTTTTACATTTGAAAATATCGCATCATTTGTATCATCAATACCACCAGTATCAAGCATCAATGCAGTTTTATCCATAATACTAACTTCATGTCTTCTGATATCTCTAGTTGTTCCTGCAATATCTGAAACAATTGCAATTCTCTTTTGAGCAATTCTATTGAACAGTGATGATTTACCAACATTTGGTTGACCAATAAGTGCAATTTTTTTTAATGTTTTATCCATAAATTTTTAATATCCTATTTGTATATTATTAAAATTAAAAAAGGTACTAGCCATTAGACTAATACCCTTTTCATTATAAAAAACTCGAGATTAATATAATCCGAATTTTCCTTCAGCACTACTTTTATATAGTACTCTCATGTTATCATCTTTATCATAAAATACTTTAAATGAGGCATCAGAACTTTTTAATTCTTTTAAAGCTTCTTCAATATCTACAGGTTTATAAGAAGATAATCTTGCTGGATAAATTTCAGATTCAAAATTTTCTAATTCAAGTGCAATTTTATCTTCAATTTCAGAAGAAACAACTTCAGTTAATTTAGTCGCTTTATGAGCAGAAATCTTATCATGATGTCTTCTTAAAACTTTTGAAACTCTATCAACTGCAATATCAATAGCAGCATATAAGTCTTTATCTTTTTGTTTAACAACAACTGTATCTAAATGTGCAACATTTAAAGTAAATTCAAATGAAAATGCTTTTTTACCATGTTTCTCTTCTTGAGAAATAATTGAATTTACAGAAATAATATCTAAGTTATATTTTTTAAATACTTCCACTGAACTATTTATATATTCTTTAATTGATTCAGTTAAATCTATGTGTCTTCCTACAATACCTGTATTCATAACAAGCTCCTTAATAATAATTTATTTATTTTATCATAAAAATTATTAAAAATTACATGCAGAATTTAGATAAGGTAAAATGACAATATAAAGCTAGTGAATTTCTTATTTTTAATGTAATATTAACCTAAAGTTAAACTAGAATTTCTCTATTACCTTTAATATTAGGTTCAGATAAGACTCCTGTTTGCTCTAACTGTTCTACAATTGTAGCCGCTCTGTTATATCCAATTCTAAGTTTTCTTTGAATATATGATATTGATGTTTTTTTATCATTAATACAAACCATTTTTGCAGCTTCATATAATTCATCTAAATCACCAAGTTCTGCACTTGTAGAAGTATTTGAAGAGTTTTGAGAATTTCTATCTTTAATAAAATTCATATCATATTCAACATCTCTTTGTGCTTTTAAGAAGTCTACAACTTTTTCAATTTCATCTTCGCTTGACCAAGGAGCATGAATTCTAACAAGACCTGACATACCTGGAGGCGTAAATAACATATCTCCACGACCAAGTAATGATTCAGCACCCATTGAATCTAAGATAATTTTAGAATCAATTTTTTGCCCTACTTTATATGAAAGTCTACTTGGCAGATTTGCTTTAATAAGACCAGTTACAACATCAACAGAAGGTCTTTGAGTTGCTACAATTAAGTGAATACCTGAAGCTCTAGCCATTTGTGCTAAACGTGCAATTGAGTACTCAACATCTTTTCCACTTGTCATCATTAAATCAGCTAGCTCATCAATTACTACAACAATATAAGGTAAAGTAGCAAAGTCTTCTTTTTTAGCTTTTTCATTATAATTTTCAATATTTTTAGTTTTAGTTTTAGACATTAAAGTATAACGTCTTTCCATTTCTCCAACCATATTAGCTAGTGCATTAACAGCATCCCCTGCTTTTGTAATAACAGGTGTTAATAAATGAGGTATATCATTATACATCGAGAACTCAAGCATCTTAGGATCAATCATTACTAGTTTTAAGTTATCCGGTGAGTTTTTATATAATAATGATAAAATCATTGAATTAATACCAACAGATTTTCCAGAACCTGTAGTTCCTGCTATTAGTAAATGAGGAAGTTTTTTAAGATCAGTTATAAATGGTTTACCAACAATATCTTTTCCCAAAATCATTGTTAATGGTGATTTAGAATTTTGGAATAAATCACTTTCTAGCATTTCTTTTAAATAAATAGTTTGAGTATCTTCATTTGGAACTTCAATACCTACAACATCTTTACCAGGAATTGGTGCTTGAATTCTAATAGTTTGAGCTTTTAAAGCCATTGCTAAATCATCTTGTAAATTTAAAATTTTAGATACTTTAACATTTGGAGCTGGTTTAAATTCGAAAGTAGTTACAACTGGACCTGTATATGTTCTTACAACATCACCTTCAATTTTAAACATTGAAAGTTTATCTAATAAATCACATATTTTTTGATCGATTACAGATTCAGAAACTTTTGACTTTTTCTCTTTTGGTGTTGCTTGAAAGAACTTAGTAAGAGGAAGTTCAAAATCTTTTGGTTTTTCAGTAGTTCCAACTTCAATTTCATCAAGGAGTTTTTTATTCTCTTCTAATTCTTCTACAATTATCCCATGTCCATCATTTTGAGTATTTGGATCATCTTCTTCAATATGGTTTAATTCTTGTTCTTTTATTCCATCTATAACTTCTAAGATTTCAGGTTCAGCAATAAAATCAACATTATTATTTACTTCAGTTTCACTAAGTGTAACTGGTGTAATAATAGGTGAATCAATTATAATCTCAGCAGTATCACCCTTTTCTTTTATTAGAATATTTTCTTCTTTTCTTTTTCTTCTTTTTGTACTTGTATTCTCTATTCTTTTTATTTTAGTAGGTCTATAAACTTTTAATTTACTAACTAATTTATTTACATCCATTTCGGAATTTTCAAATAGTACTAAAAATGAGATAATAAAACCTACTAATACAAAGATATACAGTCCTGCATTACCAATAAAAGGACTTAAGCTTTCAACTAATATGTTCCCTATTTTTCCACTGAAAATTCCACTTTCAATAAGAAGTGATTGAAATATTAAAGATACAAAAAGTACTAATAAAACGATGATAATATTTAAAAATAAGTCTTTTCCCTTTATATTTTCCTTAAAATTTATAATATATAAAGGATAAAGAAATAATAAAAGATATACATAAGATAAAAAACCAAAATACTCATGTGAATTTTTAGCAAATACTGAGCCTACTTTGCCAACTACTTCTTCTGAACTTGAAAAAGTAGAAAATTCAAAATAAACAATAATAAATAAAACAATTAAAGATATGATTTTTTTAGCTATAACATGGCCTTTATTTTAATAGTTTAGCAATTTTACCTTGTAATTTAAGCCATTGTCTGTGCTCAAATAAAGGAAATCCTGCCCATGATTTTTTTGCTTCTGTAATACTTTTTGTAACTCCTCCACGAGCTGCAATAGTAGTAAATGGAGCAATTTCTAGATGCCCAGCTGTTGCACTTTGCCCACCCATTATTACATAATGATTAAGAATAGTTGAACCTGAAAGTCCAACTTGACCAGTTAAAATACAACCCATACCTAATTTACAGTTATGTCCAATGTGTACAAGATTATCAATTCTTACACCATTTGCAATTTCAGTTGATTTAAAAACTGCTCTGTCAATTGCACAGTTAGAACCAATTTCAACATCATTTCCAATTTCTACATTACCATTTTGATAAATTTTTATATATTTACCCTCTTTTGTATTAGCAAAACCAAAACCATCACTTCCAATTACAGTTCCAGCATGAATAATACAATCTCTTCCAATATTACAATCTCTATAAATCACAACATTTGGATGAATAACTGTATTATTACCTACTTTAACATTATCACCAATATAAGCTCCTGCCATAATAGTACAATCAGATCCAATAACAGAACCTTTCCCTATATATACATTTGGCATAACTTTAGTGAATCCTCCAATTACAGGTTTTTCACCTTCAAGTTCAATTACTTCAGGTGCAAAAAGTTTTGATAATTTTGCAAGATTTAAATATGGTTCATCACAAACAAGAGCTATTGTTCCTTCGGGAACTTCTTTTGCAAATTCTTCATTTATTAGAACAGCTGAGGCTTTTGTTTTTTTTAAATCATTAAGATATTTTTTATTTTCTAGAAATGTAACTTCTGTTTGTGTTGAATCAAGTAAGGTACTTAAACCTGTGATTTCTTTTGTATTTTTACACTCAATATTAATTGATTGCGCAATCTCTTGTAGAGTCATTTGTTATCCTTTTTAGAGGACAAGATAAGAAAAAGTTTTCTTATCTTTCCATTGCTACAATACCACTTCTTACTACTTCAAGTGGATTGAATTTTTGCATTACTTTAATGAAGTTCATTATTCTTGCACTAGAATCAGTTGCTGAAACTATAATAGCTTCATCTGTAACATTCTGAATAGAACCATTGTAAGCTCTAGCTATTACATCAATATCAGATAAATGGTTTTCAATAGAAAATTTCATTAGTACAGTGTCTTTTTCAACAACATTTCTATGTTCATTTACTTTTAATACTGGAATTAATTTATTTAATTGTTTAACAATTTGATCAATTACTCTTTTATCTCCAGTTGTAACAATAGTCATTCTAGAGTACTTGCTTCCTTCCATGGGAGCTACAGTTAAAGAATCAATATTATATCCCCTGGCTGAAAATAATCCAACAATTCTTGATAAAACATTATGTTCATTCATAACAACAACTGAAATAACTTGTCTTGTAGTCTCAGAATCGTAATAGTGATTAAAGTTATTCATTATTCACCTCCTTCTAATAATGTCATTTCATTTAAAGCATGTCCATTTGGAACCATTGGTAATACTTCTTCATTTCTTGCAACAACAACTTCTATCATTGCTACTTTCTTCTGCTCAATTGCATCTTTTAAAGCTGCATCAAACTCATCTTTAGTCGTAACTCTATAACCTACTCCACCAAATGCTTCAACTAACATTTTAAAATCAGGTTGTGCAGATAAATCAGTTTCTGATAATCTATTTCCATAGAACATAGTTTGCCATTGTCTAACCATTCCTAAATAATTGTTATTTAAAACAATATTTATTACAGGAAGATTATATTCAGCACAAGTCATTAATTCTTGGATATTCATTAGAATTGAACCATCACCTGTAAAGTTAATAGCAACTTTGTTAGTTCCTTGCATAGCACGTGCAACTCCTAATGCTGCTGGTAATCCGAACCCCATAGTTCCTAATCCACCAGAAGTTATCCATTGTCTTGGATGAGAGAATGGATAAAATTGCGCAGACCACATTTGATGCTGTCCAACATCAGTAGAAACAACAGCTCTATCACCTAATATTTTTCCAACTCTCTGAATTGGCCATTGAGGTTTGATAACATCATTAGAATCGTTATATCTTAATGGTTCTTTTTCTCTATATTCAGTTAATAATTCAACCCAGTTAGAAAAATCATTAAATTCAAAATCTTCAATAGATTCAATCATACCTAGAACTGTTCTTTTTAAATCTCCAACTATAGGGTAATTAGCATCAACTAATTTACTAATACTTGTAGGATCAATATCTACATGAATTACTTTAGCTTTTGAAGCAAATTCATCTAGTCTTCCAGTTACTCTATCGTCAAATCGTGCACCTAGAGAAATTAAAAGGTCTGTTTCATGTGCTGCCATATTAGCTGCAAATTCTCCATGCATACCAAGCATTCCAAAGAACAATGGATTGTCATCACCCATTGAACCTCTTGCCATCAACGTTTCAACAGCAGGAATATTTAACTTTTTAGCTAAATCTCTAATTTGATATGAACAGTTTGATAAAATTGCACCACCACCAATATATAATAATGGTTTCTTTGCTTTAGAAAGCTCTTCCATTGCTCTTTTTAACTGTTTTTTATTATAGTTTACAGTTGGTCTGTAAGTTGGAAGATCTATCTCTTTTGGGTAAATAAACTCTCCTATTTCTGCTGTAATATCTTTTGGAATATCAACATGAACAGGTCCTGGTCTACCAGTGCTTGCAATGTGAAATGCTTCTTTAATAATTCTTGGCAAATCTTCTAATTTATTTACTAAATAATTATGCTTTGTACATGGTCTAGAAATTCCTACAGCATCAATTTCTTGAAAGCCATCAGTTCCAATAATATGTGTTGGTACCTGTCCTGAGATAACAACTAATGGAATAGAATCCATATATGCATCTGCTAACCCTGTAACTGCGTTTGTAAACCCAGGACCACTAGTTACAATAGAAACTCCAACTTTACCAGTAGATCGTGCATAACCTTGTGCAGCTATTATTGAAGCTTGTTCGTGTCTGTTTAAAATATGTTCAAAGTTATTTTGTTTATAAATCTCATCATAGACGTTCATGATAGCGCCTCCAGGATATCCAAAGACTACTTCAACCCCTTCTTGATGTAATGATTCTACAACCATTTTTGCGCCATTCATTTTCATTGTCATTCTCCATTTTAAAATAAGCAGATATTCTACAAAAAAATTTATTAATTATTGGTTAACACATTCACTCTAAATATTTCACTTTAGATTGCTTTTAGTTTAATTAACATATAATCAATAAATAAATTTAAGGAGTTAATTATGGATGTAAATAGCATAAATAATAATATTAATAACCTTAATCAATCGTCACAACTTCAGATTGACAAATCACACGAAACAAAACAAGTAGCAAAAGTTGATAATGAAATTGCTTCATCTTTGTCTATCAATGAATACAATAAAAAAAGAGATGAATTATCTTTAAATGTACAATCATTAAATAATGGTATTGCAATAAGTAATATAGCCAATAATTCTCTTGAAAAAGAACAAGATTATTTAAAAAACATTCAAACTGAACTTGAAAATATTAAAAGTGATGACAATAAGATTCTAGATAAAAATGATATTAAACAAGTGATAAATGAAAATCTAAAAAACTTTAATCAAGTAGCTTATGAAACTAAATATAAAAATGAAAATTTATTAAGTTTAGATTATTATGATGATCAAAAAAATATCACTATAAATACAGATAATACAAACTTTTCAATAGAAAAATCAAATACTCCTGATTTTGCAAATCAAATTTTTGAAACTATTAATAATGCAGATTTAAATGATCCGGCACAATTAGAAGGAGCTATCTTAAAAGTTGAAAGTAGTTCAAATCAACTTCAAAATATTTCAGATATATTTACAGAATTTGGAAATAAAGTTGAAGAAAGTGCAAGAGAAACTATTAAAGAGCAAATTGATTTATATAATGATAACAAATTAAATAAAGATAAAAACTTTGGAAAAGAATCTGTAGATTTTTCAAAAAATAATGTTTCAGCAAATCTTGGATATTTAGCAGCATCTCAAGCAAATATTGTGCAAGCACAAAGTGTAAGGTTATTATCTTAGCCTTAATAATTTAGTAAGCATGAATTTATTGCTACACCTTCTCTTAAGCCATCATCTAAAACAATTGATTCACTTTTACCAAGTACTTCAAAAATAGCTTTATATATAAAAATTCCAACTTGGATAAACTCTACTCTTCCTCGACCAACAAGTTTAGTAATAGTATCTTTATTACAATTATCAAAAATACTTAAACAATCTTCTAAATCATTTAAATTCACTATTGTTCCATTAACAACATCTTTATCATAAAAAAAATAATCTTGACCTAGTTTAACAGCAGCGATAGTAGTTGGAGTTCCAGCCGTTGCAATAAAAGTATAATCATTAAGATTTAAGCCTAAAGAGTCTAGATATTTCTTAATCTCTACTTTTTTTAAAGCTAAGTCTTTGTGTAAATCATGGTGTTCTAAAAACTTTTGAGTCATTGTTACTATACCAAAATCAAAGCTATGTGAATCAGAGCTATTTTCAGTATTAACAATAATTTCAGTTGAACCACCCCCAATATCTAAAAGTATAAATTTTGAGGAATCAATCTTCTCTCTTTTTAATGCATGTTTTACAGCTAACAAAGTAAGTCTTGCTTCTTCTATTCCATCAATTATTATAAATTTAACACCAGTTTTATCCTCAAAATTCTTTAGAACTTCTTTCTTATTACTAGCTTTCCTCATAGCTGCTGTTGTAACTGCAACTGCTTTACTTGGATCATAATTTACTTTTTGGATTGATTGTTTTAAAGCTTTAATAACTCTTTCTTGAGCAGCAAATGAAATAAGACCAGTATCAGTCAAACCATCTGCCATACCAACTACTTCATGATAATCACTAATAAGTTTATGGTTTAGGCAGTCATATTTTAAGACTCTAAAAGAGTTAGAGCCTAAATCTATACTTACAACTTCATTTTTCATTTAAAGTATAAATCTTATAAATGTGGGATTTTAATTTTAGAGTTTAGTAAGTATCCAATAATTATTATAAAACCAAGAACAACATTTTCATGAATAAATCCAGTTAGATAAATTAAATATACAAGCCATAATAAAATAGCCCCTAAAGGTGTAGGAATACCTACAAAATATTTAGCAACTTCACCCTCTTGGGCATTTATATTAAACTGAATTAATCTTCTTAATCCAGAAATAACATAGTAAACAAATGCAAATACAATTAAAGGTGTATAAAGCATTAATTCTTTTGTATCAATTACTGCAAAATAAATAAACATAGTTGGAACGATTACAAAAGATAAGAAATCTGCATAAGAATCTAGTTGAATTCCAAACTCAGTAGAAAGCTCATATTTTCTAGCAATTTTTCCATCTATGATATCAAAACCACCTGCTAGCCATGCAAAAAGTGCTGCTGCAAAAAACTCCTGATGAGTTAAAAAATAAATTGCAAAAATCCCAGATGCAATATTAAAAAAAGTTACAATATTAGCTAAATTAAAATGGTTATACTTATTAAATAAAAATGACATTATTATCCTTTGAATATATGGTATTGATTTCTACCATTATGTTTTGATTTATATAAACAATCATCTGCACTTTTATAAAGTTTATTAGCAGAGATATATGTATTTGGTGCATACATTATTGCACCTATTGAAATAGTAACAACATTTAAAATTTCACTAGTTTTATGCTCAATTCCTAAATCAACAATTTTTTGATTTATGTCTTTTAAACATGATTCTAAAATATCAATATCAACATCGAATAATACCACACCAAACTCCTCTCCACCTAATCTAAATACAAATTCATACTTATTATTGAAGTATTCTTTTAAAACATTAGCAACTTTTTTAAGTGTTTCATCTCCTAAATCATGACCATAAGTATCATTATATTGTTTAAAGAAATCAATATCAAACATTATAAATGCACATTCCCAATTATTTGCATTGGCAATAAAAGGCATATTATCAAATATTGTATCAAAATAATTTCTATTATATAATTTTGTCATTGAATCAGTAATGGAATCAATTTTATACTTAGTATTTAAAACTCTTAACTGGTTATCTTTTTTAACAAGTTGATAAATTATATAAGCAATCATACCAAAAGTTAATAGTAAAATATTAACAATATTAAAAAATAAATAATCCTTCATAGTTTTATATTCTTCAACAAAAAGTTTTCTTTGTTTATATGCTGTTTTTATTTCATAATCTATTAAAAAATCTATTTTTTTAACAATTTTTTTAAATATATGTAATTTATTTACTTTAAACGTTTCTTTTAAGGCTACATCAACATTATCAATCACATTTCTTTCATTTTCATTTTTGTAAGAGTTATAATAATAATCCCATTCTTCTAAAATAATCTTCTCTTCTTTTTTAAAATCACAAATATATTTCAATGTTCTACAAGATATGATTGATTTATAATTATTTTTAATATTATTAAGTTTTACAATTGGTACAAAGTTACCAAAATAAAGATTATCAATTTGTAATTTTAATCTATCAATTTGAGAATTAAATAGAAGTGATGCACCAATTAGTGCAAAAAGAACAACTAGAACTAAGAGTATTAGTTTAAATGTAACTGACTTAAATAGCTTAAATTTCATTACGTCATTTTATCTAAAAATTATTTAACTAAGATTAATTAGTTATTAAATAAAATGATAAGAATAATGATAAAAGTATTATCTTTCTTTGATATTTTATTATATTAATAAACTTTAATTAATTCTTAGCTATAATCGCGAATTATAGAAAATCAAAATAATGATAAAAAGGTTTAGAATTTGTTAAATATAAAAGATACTTTTATAGGAAATAATGCAAAGAGTGATATCTTATCAGGATTAGTTGTTGCTGTTGCACTTGTTCCTGAAGCTATTGCATTTTCATTTATAGCGCAAGTTAGTCCAATTGTAGGATTATATGCTGCATTTATTTTAGGCTTAATCACTGCCTTAATGGGTGGTAAACCAGGAATGATTTCAGGTGCAACTGGTGCTGTTGCTATTGTATTAGTTGGTGTTAGTATGGCTGCTAAAGATATATTAATAGCTCAAGGTTTAAGTGGAGATGAACTCTCTTTTGGAATTGTTCAATATATTACTTTAACAGCAATTGTTGCAGGAATTATACAAATTGCTATTGGAGCATTTAAAATGGGTAAATTTATCCGTTTAGTTCCACAACCTGCATTACATGGGTTTGTAAATGGTTTAGCAGTTGTAATTGCAACTAGTCAATTTAAGTTCTTAGATGATGCAGGTATGATTATGTATTCAATAATCCTTGGAACAATGGCAACTATGTATTTTTTGCCAAAGTTTACAGCTGCTGTTCCTGCTGGTCTTATTGCAATTATTGTATTTACTCTTGGTGTTTATATAACAGGTGCTGATACTAAACTTGTTGGTGATTTAGCTAATTTAGCTGAGTTCAAAGGATTATTACCAAGTTTTCATATTCCAAATGTTATTTTAGATTTCGAAGCTTTTAAACTTGTACTTCCTTATGCAATCATTGTAGCACTTGTTGGTGTTATTGAATCACTTCTTACGCTTTCTGTTTTAGATGAAATTAGTGGGCAAAGAGGTAGTGCAAACCAAGAGTGTATAGCTCAAGGAACTGGAAATATTACTTGTGGTTTATTTGGTGCAATGCCTGGATGTGCGATGATTGGTCAATCAATTATTAACTACACATCAGGTGGACTTGGACGTCTTTCTGGAATAGTTGCTTCTATTGGTCTTATTTTATTAGTTGCTACATTAACTGATCTTTTAAATATCATTCCAGTTGCTATTTTAGTTGGTATTATGTTTATGGTATCAATTGGAACTTTTGAATGGAGTTCATTTGCTAGAATTACTAAAATGCCTAAAAGTGATGCCATTGTGCTTGTAACTGTTACAGCTATAACAATAGTTGCAGATTTAGCAATTGCAGTAATTTCAGGTGTTATTATCTCTGCTCTTGTATTTGCATGGAAACATGCAAAGGTAACTGCTAGAACACATAGAGAAGACGATGGAACAAAGATATATGATTTTGATGGTCCATTATTCTTTGGAAGTGTAACAGCATTTAATGACAACTTTGATATTGAACATGACCCTGATAATGTAGTCTTAGATTTTAAAGATGCTAGAGTTATGGATATTTCAGGTGTTGAAGCAGTTGATGCAATCACAAAAAAATATTTAGAAGCTGGGAAAACAATCAAAATTAGACACTTAAGTGCTGAATGTAAGTCTATTATGAAAAATGCTGGACAATTTTGTACTTATGAAGAAGATGATCCAAAATACAAAGTAGCTTACGACTACTAAAATTAAGGAAATAAAATGGATATCAATATATTGTTAATATATACAGTTGTTGCTTTTTTCTATATAACCAGTCCAGGTCCAGCTGTAATATTAGCAATTGTAAATGGTATGAGAGCAAATATGAAAACAGTAATGCTTTCATCTTTTGCAAATGTATTAGGTTTATTCATTTTATCAACTGCCTCAATATTTGGCTTAGGAGTTTTATTTAAAACTTCTTCCAACTTATTTTTACTTGTAAAAATAGTTGGTGCCTTTTATTTAATCTACTTAGGAATTAAATTTCTTTTAAACAAAAGTAGTTTTCATATTGATGAAAATAATGAAAAAGAAAAAAACAAAAATGAAAAAACTTATTTTTTAGAATCCTTTTTTCTTGCTATTACAAATCCAAAACCCATATTATTCTTTACAGCAATCTTCCCTCAATTTTTAAATATGCAAACTAGTATAATACCCCAATTTTTTATTTTAACTGGAATATTCCTATTTATTTCTTTTTCTTCTCTTTGTGCTTATGCATATTTAGCTAAAAAATCAAAGAGATGGTTAAGTGATAAAAATAGATTAACTTGGTTTTCTAGAATCACTGGTGGAATGTTTATAGGCTTAGGAGTTGGAATCCTTCAGTTGAAAAACTCAAATTAATACAAATACACTTTATTTACAATTATTAGTTTTTCAGATAAAATTGTTTATAAACAATTTATAAATTGAGTACATTATGGAAATAAATAATAATTTTAATACCATTTCATCTTTAAATCAACAAATAGCTTTAAAAAAAGTAGAACTAAGTAATATTGATAAAAAAGAAGATGAAAAATCATTATTTGAGAAAAATGATAGTGTTAATATTGTTGGAAAAAACTATGATCAAGAAGATTATAAAAGAGTTCTAGATAAATATAAAGAGTTAGATGCTGAAGTTCGAACACATGAACAAGCTCACTCTTCTAGAGCACCTACAACGGCACCTATTAATTATTCTTATCAGGTTGGACCTGATGGGAAACTATATGCAAATGGTGGAAGTGTTAGATTTGATACAAGTATTCCTAAAGATGAAGCTGCTGCAAATGTTAAATTTAATAAACTAGTAGATGCAGCTTCTGGTCCAGCAGAATTAAGTGCTGCAGATAGTGAGATATCTAGAACAGCAAATTTGAATAAACTATTATTACAAAGTATTGAAAAAGGAGAAAATTATGCAAATAACTAATAATCTAGATGCGATGCTTGCATCGCAAGTACAAATAGTAGATAAAGTTAATAAAATTGCCGATGTTGCTAACGCAGTTGGTGATCCAGCACTTCAAGAAGTAAGTCAAGAATTAATAGATGCGATTGCAGGACAAATTCCTGAAGTTATTTCTTATCAAGCAAATGCAGAAGGTATAAAAACTCAAGATGCAGTTGCTGATGTATTATTAAATATAAAGGCTTAAATAAATGAATAAAATAAATGTAGTATGCCCAACTTGCTTAAAAGTTAACGCTATTCCCCAAAAGGATAGTTACTCAAAGGCTAATTGTGGTTCTTGTAAAAATTCACTATTGAATACAAATCCGATAGAGCTTGATGAATCAAATTTTGATCATGTGATAGTAAACTCTGATATTCCAGTTATTGTAGATTTTTGGGCACCTTGGTGTGGACCTTGCAAGATGATGGCTCCAATATTCCAAGAAGTTGCAACTAAATATGCTTTAAAAGCTCTATTTGTAAAAGTAAACACTGAAGCTCATCAAAACTTAGGTACTAAGTTTAATATAAGATCGATTCCAACAATTGTAGTTTATAAAGAAGGTGTTGAGAAAAAAAGAGTAAGTGGAGCACTTGATCCACTTAAATTATCTAATCTAGTAAATGAAAATTTATAGAAACAATTAATTGTTTTCTATAAACTCTTTTAATTCTTCTAGTTGTGTTTCATTAAATACTTTAATACCATTTTCGTCTAGAAGTTTAGCAGTTAAGCCTTGACCTTCAACTAATGTATTAGAAAATGTTCCATCATATATTTTAATATTCCCACATGATGGAGATTTTGATTTTAATAATGCAATTTTAATATCATCGTTCAAACACATTTCAAGTGCATTTTTAGCTCCAATTAAAAAAGGAATTGTTACGTCTTCCTCATTATTTGTTTCTACTTTGAAAGGTTTTACAGCACTTACAATTTCAGCTGGTAATCTAGGCGTTCCTAAACCGCCAGAAACTTCTGGACAAAATGAAAAAATTTCATTATCACAAAGAATATCCATAAAGGTTTCTTTTTGAGCAAAAGTAAATGATGAACCCATAGCTATTGATGAATTATTTCCATCAAATCTTACATCCTCACCTAAAAGGCATGAAGAAACTAAAACCTTCATATGTTAATCTTCCTCATTTGCTATTGTATTTAAATCTTCTTTCTTAAAGAAAGTTGCTGGTTGAAAGTTAGAAAAGGCAGCTTTCATAGATACAAATATTTGAGGATTATCTGCTTCAAGTTTTGCTAATAATTCTTTTGTTGTAGCTCTTGCATGAGGCATTTTAACATCAAATCTAAGACCAGGGCATGCTTCATCACCAATAACATTGATTTCATTTTTATCTGCAAATGCTCTTAATTGTCTCTCTCTACAAAAAATTAATGGACGAATTACTTCTAAACCATTTTCTGCTTTATAAATAGGAGGCATTGTTCGCATTGTTCCATTATAGAAAAAGTTCATAAAGAATGATTCCATTGCATCGTCTAAGTGATGTCCTAAAGCAACTTTGTTAAAGCCTTGTTCTAAAGCAGCTGTATATAAATATCCTCTTCTCATTCTTGAAAAAAATGAACAAAATGATGAATTTTTTCTAATCTTTTCACCAGCAAGTTCAAATATTTGTGTATCAATTATTTCATGATCAATTCCATGTTCTTTACAATGATCGCTCAAGAATTGTACTTGTTCACCCATTCCATAAGTAACAGTAACTGCTTTGAATTCAAAATTATAACGTGCAACTTTTTTTAATCTATTTAATGTATGTAATAAAGTTAAAGAGTCTTTCCCACCTGAAAAACCTATAAGAACTTTATCACCCTCTTTTATTAATTCATATTCTGCATTAGTTTTACCTACTAATGAAGATATTTTTTTACTTATTTCAATCAATATATAAATCCTATATAAAATTTTTGCAATTATATCTAAAAGTTTATCAAAAAGTTTATCAAAAAATCTATTTCTATTATATTCTTACAGTTGAAAACTAAAATGATGAGATACTATTTGCATATCTTGACTTAAGTAAAATTTATGAGCATCGTATCTTTGAACTAATGAATCTAGTTCTATAGATTTACAATTTTGTTGTTTAGCATAGATTTTAAGAAAATCTAATAGCGCTTTTCCTGCATCAGTAGATTTCACACTTTTATCAGTAACAAAATCATCTATATATAAGTGCTTACCTAAAGATAGTTTTTGTAAAATTGAAAAGCCTGCAACACAAATTACTTGATCATTTTTTAAAACATATGCTAATTTATATCCATTTTTAATTTGTTCTGAAATAATTTTCAATAAATCTTTTTCAGATAAATCCTCCCTAACTTGATGCATAATTTTATAACAATATTTTAATTCATCTTCTGTTGCAATTTTTATTTTCAAACAATTAGCCTTTTAATTATTATTTTTAAACTATCTTTATTATAATAACAAAGCTTTTTTTAATATACTCATAATAAACAGAAAAATAATGATTGTTTTATCAATCTTTTATATAAATACTATATAATTCCAGATTAAACAACTAACAATAATAAGTGATATAAAAATGACAAAACAAGAAGAACAAGAATTTAGAGATAAAGTTACTGAAACAATTTTTCCACTCGTAAACTATATGACTGAAGATAAAATAAAACAAATTATGATTTCTGTGGAAAATGACAATCCGGATTTACCAACAGGTTTTGCAGATATGTTATTTCAACAAATAATGGTCTACAAATATAATAAATAATTAATCAAAAAATATTATGTGTATATTAGATTTAGCTCTTTAATTTATACATATTACAAGTATGTATAGCTATAAATATCTTTTATAGTTAATATAAACTATTCTATTTGGATATATCCATATGAGATAAGTTTTTAAAATAATCAAAAGGTTTTTAAAATTAGAATCACCATATCAGTAAAAGAATTGAAAGTTTTACAAGAATTATGTAGAGAACATGGACAAGCTGAACTATATAAAAAGCTACATATAGAAGAAGAAAAATACAACAAAAGTATTACAAAAAAGAAAACAAATGCGACAAAAAAAGCGACAAAAACGAGACAAGATGTCGCAAAGAAAAAAATTGAAGCTTCAGTTAATATGATGAGAATGTTTAATCAAAAAATAACAATTTATTCTGTTGCAAAAGAGGCTCAAGTAAGTTATAATACTGCTTCAAAATATAAAGATTATATTACACATAATTCAAAATAATTAGGAAGAATCATGAGAGAATTTATTAACTATAATAAATCAATAGAAATATTAAATAATATAAAATTAAATAAACCTACAACACAAAAGCTTTTTATAATAGATGCAATTGGAAAAGTAATTGCAAACGACGTAATAGCAGATCATAATAGTCCCCAATATCCTACTTCAGGAATGGATGGATATGCTATAAAATTTGATGATATAAATACTGAAAGCATTTCAATTATAAATAAAAATCCTGCGGGAAGTATTGTTGATTCTGTTGTAAGTACTGGAGTTTGTATTAAAACTTTTACAGGTTCTTTAATGCCTAAAGGTAGTGATACTTTAGTTCCAATTGAAAATGTTGAAGTAATTGAAAATACGATTAAAATTACTAAAACTATACCATTTGGTTTTGCAACAAGAGCTATTGGTGAAAATTATGCAAAAGATGAAGTTCTAATTAAAAAAGGTACTGTGATTGGTTTTGCAGAAGTTGGAGTATTAGCATCTTTAAATATTGCACAAATAAATGTAATTGTAAACCCTACAGTTGCAATTGCAAGTACAGGTAGCGAGATACTTGATTTAGGTGAAGTTCAAACAAATGAATCACAAATTAGAAGTTCAAATCATTTAACAATTGAAGCATTATGTAAAAAGAATGGTGCAAATACACTTCAAATGGGAATTGTTGAGGATGATATAGAATCTATTACAAACTTACTTGAAACTGCACTACAAAAAGCTGATATAGTTGTAACAACTGGTGGTGTTTCTGTTGGTGATTATGATTTTGTTCAAGATGTTATAAAAGATAATCTTAATGCAGAAGTATTATTTCATGGTGTTACAATAAAACCAGGTATGCATATACTAGTTGCTATAAAAGATGGGAAAACAATTATTGCACTTCCAGGTTTTGCATACTCATCAACAGTTTGTGCAATTTTATATGTTTTACCTTTGATTTACAGATTTAGAGAAGCAAATGAATCTTTACCAATTGTAAAAGCAAGAATTAACGAAGATTTTCCAAAAAGAATGCCAAAAACTGTATTTACTGCATGTAACGTTGAATATACAAATAATGAATATACAGTAAACTTTGATGGAAAGAAAAAAGGGACAAGTGCCATTTTAACAAATATGCTTGAAAACCCTGCAATTCTAATTCAAAAAGAAGATAGTTCAGATATTCAAGCAGGAGATTTAGTAGATATATTACTTTTAAATCAATTAAAGTAATATATCTTTGTTTCTTCCATTTTGTTTAGCTTTATACAATAGGAAGAAGCATCATCCTTGAACCATTTCATCTTATACCTTAAACTTATTTTCTTTTGTAAAAGTCATTTTCTTTAAATTTGTTTTTTGATTGTTGTTTTTTAGTACTAATGATGGTTTATCATTTTTTTCTATATTTATATTCTCTTTATTTTTTCTATATAACCAAGGTTTAATTAAATAATATGACATTAAAGCTAGCAGTACAAAAGAAGCTATTTGTGAGAATAAAGAAGAGTGTTCTATATCATTTGCAAAATTGATTATATTAATGTTTCCAAATAAAAAATCATAAATAAAAGCAAAGATAAAAGATAAAACAGCGATAGTAGAAACATAAACAATTAAAGATGTTTTACCAAGTGTTTTATAAACTACACTCATAGTAATTGCACTTGTTGCTGGTCCTGCTGTTAAAAATATGAAGGCAGCTCCTCCACTCATACCTTGAAGTATAAATGCTGCTGCAATTGGTAAAGAAGCAGTTGCACAAACATATAAAGGCATAGCAAATACTAATATAACAAAATATGTTAGTATTTGATTTTCAAAAAGCATTGAAGTATATTCTTTTGGAGTAAAAGTAGTAAATAATGCACCTAAAAGTAAACCAATAAAAAGAGCTTTAACCATATCTTTAAATAAAGTTACATAGGCATAAGAAAATGCTTTTTTAAAAGAGAATTTATTTTTTTCTTTAAGAGAACTTGAGCATGAAGTATCACTACAACAAGAGTCAATTACTTCAGTATTTTTAATATCAGAAGGATTTTCTTTTTCAATAAAATTTTGTATTAAGCCAACTATTATTGCAATAATAATTGAAGATAAAACTCTAAAAACTGTAAATATTAAACCAAAAAAAGAAAATGTTGCAAGAATAGAATCAACTCCAGTGATTGGTGTTGAGATTAAAAAACTTTGAACTGCACCTTTACTAGCACCCTCTTTTCTTAAACTTTGAGCTAAGGGAATAACAGAACAAGAACATACAGGAAGAGGTATTCCAAACAGAGTAGCTTTTAAAACAGAAGATATAGAACCTTTACCCAAATGTTTTAAAACAAAATCATCAGGTACTAGCTGCTTTAATATTCCAGCAAATAATAGGCCTATTAAGATATAGATCGCCATTGCATCTAATAATATTAAAAAATTATTTGCAAATAAAATAGCTAATTCCATAATCTACCCAACACTAATATTTTTTGTATTTATTCGTTTTTTTGGTTTAACTCCAAGTTCAATAAACTCTTCAGATCTTTTCATAAGATTACCATTACCAGTTGAAAGCTTTGAAAATGCATTATCGTAAGCTTTTTGTGTTCGATTAATATTTAAACCTATTTCTTCAATATCTTTTATAAAACCATAGAACTTATCATATAAATCTGCAGCTTTTTTTGAAATAATCTCTGCATTTTCATTTTGATGTTCATTTCTCCAAATATTTTCAATTGTTCTTAACGTAACAAATAAAGTTGATGGAGACACAATCATTATATTATGTTCAAATGCCATTTTAAATAAATTTTCATCTTCACTTGAAGCTAGAAGAAAAGCACCTTCAACTGGAACAAACATTAGAACAAAGTCTAATGTTTTAACACCTTCAATATCTTCATATTTTTTAGAACTTAAACCTTTTATATGACTTGTAACAGATTTAAGAAGCTCTTTTACAGCAATTTCTTTTTTCACTTTTTCATCACTTTGAGAATAAGCTAAATATGAGTTTAAAGAGACTTTTGAATCAATAATAATATCTTTTTTAGAAGGAAGATGAACAATTACATCTGGTCTTAATGTTTTTCCATCTTTATCTATATATGAACCTTGAGTATCATACTCTTTACCTTCTCTAAGACCTGTTTGTTCTAGGATTGAAGATAAAATCATTTCACCCCAATCCCCTTGAGTCTTATTTTCACCCTTTAATGCTTTTGTTAAATTAATTGCATCAGATGAGATTTGATTATTTAAATCTTTTAATGTTTTAATTTCAGTTAATAAAGAGGTTCTTTGCTTAGTTTCTTCACTATAAATATCATTTGCTCTTTTACCAAATGATTCTAACTGATCTTTGAATGAAGTTAAAACTTGAGTTAAATTAATATTTGATTTCTTTTGATTATCATCAAAAAGTTTATTCGCTAAATTTTCAAATTCCATTTTCATTTGGACTTTAGATTCTTCTAATAAAGTAATCTTATCATTTAAATTTTCTTCTCTACTTTTTGACATTTTTTCATGACTATTTAATTTCAATTCATAATTAGCAGAAATATTATCTAAAGTTTCATCTGTATGTTTTTCTAAAGTTCTTAATTTATCTTCTAAACTTTCTCTGATTAATTTTTTCTCTTCTTCAAGTTTTCTATTTGAAGTATTTAAAGTATTTATTTGTCCTTCGTAGGAACTGTGATTTAATTCAATTTTTTCATTTAATGCTTTTAATTTTAATAAAGCCTCATCTTGAATACTGCTTAATTTAGATTCATACTTTTGTCTTGAAAATTGTAATATTATTAATAATCCAAAAAATATACCAATTACAGAAACAATTAAAGTTAAATAACTAACTTCAATTAAACCATTACTCATCATGATTAAAATCATCTTTTAAAGCTTTGTCTGAATTATTATTGTTTACATCATAACCTAACTCTTTAAACCTTTCAGTCAAAGGAGGATGAGAATAATAAAAGAAAATATATATAGGATGAGCTAGAGGAAATGACTTATTTTCATTTGCTAACTTTAATAAGGCATTTACTAAATCATCTTTTGAAGATAGGTTTGAACCAAACTCATCTGCTGCATATTCATTATGTCTAGATATTAGTGAAATTAAAGGCATTAAAAAGAATGATAATATTGGAGAAAATATTAAAAATACAACTATTATGGAAGAAGCTTCTTGATTTAATGATAATCCCAAAAATAATTCTTCTGGTAAATTACCAAAAATAGCAAAAAATACAAACATAACAAGTCCCATAATACCAATATTCTTGATTATATCTCCATTTTTAAAGTGACCTAATTCATGACCTAAAACAGCTAATAGTTCATTATGTGAAAGTTTTTCAACTAAAGTATCAAATAATACAACTCTTTTTGTACTTCCTAAACCACCAAAGTAAGCATTTAGTCTATTATCCCGCTTACTGGCATCTACTGAAAAAACACCTGAACTTTTAAATCCTACTTCATCTAAAAGTGTTTCGATCTTTCCTTCAAGTTCTTTGTCTTTTAATTTTTCAAACTTGTCAAACATTTTATCTCTAACTACAGGATAAAGCATATTTATTAATATAATAGTAGCAAAGATAAAAGCAAAGCCCCAAATCCACCATGCAGGGAAAGACTCAATTATAAATGCTATTCCTGCAATTACAACTGATCCTAGAATTAAAAATAAAGCAGCAGTTTTAATCGTATCTTTTATATATAAAGCAACTGTCATATTAGAAAAACCATATTTTTTATCTAATTTAAATGTTGAGTATAATTCAAAAGGTAATGTTAAAATCCAATTAATAATAATAAATAAGTTAACAAATAAAATTGCTTTTAACCAAAACAATTCACTAGTAACAATAGAATCAAGTGCGGATAAACCAAAACTTATCCACATCATAAATATGATAAAATCATAAAAAGTAGATAAAATTGAAATTTTTTCTTTTTCGATTGCATAATTAGCAGCAATTTTATATTTTGATGCATCTAAAATAATAGGCTTTAAATCTTTTGCTTTTTGTATAAAACCAACTTGCATAAATGAAGTATATATATTAAATAAAAAGTATAAACAATATGCAATAACAAACATTTCTAACACTAAATAATCCTTTTTTAATCAATAATTTAGTTAATATCTTACTATCTTTTTACTTGTATTTTAGTAAAAACTATTGCTTTAGTTATTTTGTATTTCTTCTTTTGCTATTTCAATTCTATTCCGGCCATTTCTTTTTGCTTCATAAAGTGCTAAATCTGCTTTATGTAATATATCTTCTAAATTAACATCTTGAGGATGAAGCATTGCAATACCGATACTTACCGTAAATTTAATTTTATGGTTTTTTGGACTTAAGTATTCAAGATTTGCCAATTCTTGCCTAATATTTTCAGCAGCATGTAATGCACCTCGTTCTGAAGTATTTGGTAATACGGCAGCAAATTCTTCTCCACCAAGTCTGGCAAATATATCACTATTTCTTAATGTTGAATTACATTTATTTGCCATCAATCTTATAATCTCATCACCAATAGAATGACCATAAGAATCATTTATTAATTTAAACTTATCAATATCAATCATTAATACAGCTAACTTCTTTTTTTCTCGTCTATTATAAGAAATAATTGGTCCACATGATTCAAAAAAGCTTCTTCTATTTTTTACACCTGAAAGAGAATCAGTTGTAGCTAGAATATTCAACTTCACATTTATTTTATTTAGTTCTTTTGTTCTTTTATCAACAGCTGCTTCTAAAACATCTTGATAATCTTTTAATCTTCTTTCTTGTGCATTTAATTTTATAGCTTCTAGGATTATTAATTCAAAATCAACATTCTTTAATTGTCTTGAAATAATTTTATATAAACTTGAATGATTGATAATATTTTGAATATTATCTAATGATAAAACATTTTTAAATACTATATTTTTAGTATTTGGAGAATTTTTAGATAATTCAACTAAGAAATCAGCACAAGGAACAGAAGAGTTGTTTTTCCCATTTATTGTAATTAAAATTTCATTACCAGCAATAATATTATTAAAGCATCCAATTAATGCTTGCTCAGCATTAACATAACTTTCAATAACATAATCACTATCTACTATTCTTGAAATCTTATTATATAAAATATCAAGAATTTCAACATCATTATCAATACAGGCTATTACATATTTAGTCATTTAAAATCTCCGAATATGGATACTACCTAATATAAATTTAAAATAAATTTATAAATTTCAACTTATTTAAAACTTATTTAAAAAATCTAACATTTTATTTATTATTTTTTTATCCTTTGTAAATAATACAACTTCGTAATTATCTTTAAAAGATTCTTTAGTCCAATTTATACTACCAAGAAAAGCTATTTTTTCATCAAAGATAGCTATTTTTGTATGTAATTTTTTATTAGCAATTTTTACATTTATTCCATTATTTTTGAAGTATTCATATATTTTATCATTTTTACTAATTTTTGATTTATCTAATACAATTGTAATTTTAATTCCATTTTCTGAAGAAGAAACTAATTCTTTTGCAAACTTTTTATATGAAAAGTTATACATTCCAATATTAATACTCTTTTTTGCATTTCTTATTAAATTAAGAATATTTTCTTTAGTTTTATCTGCTTCTTTTGGTAAAAAATAGACTTCATTTATACTTGTAAGAGTATAAATTCTATTATCTTTTGCGTATAAATTAAATGATACTATTATTAGTAGAGATATTTTAAAGAAAGACATTACTTAAATCCTTGGGTATTCTACTTGGTTTAAAATTTTTTAAAAAAGCCAATTTAAATTTACCTGTAAATAAGACTTCTTCATCTTTTAGAACTTCTTGATATATTACAATTGATGCAGCCTTTTTTTCAATAAGATTACAAGTAACATCTAATTCATCTCCAAATACTGCAGATTTGATATAATCAGCCTCTACATGTTTAACTACAAAGAATTCATCACCATTATGAGGAGAGATTCCTTTTTTAAAAAATAAATTGGATCTTGCTCTTTCACAATACTTTAAATAGTTTGCATAATAAACTACTCCACCAACATCAGTATCTTCATAATAGACTCTTATCTTCATACTAAACCTTTTTGTATATGTCACTATTGAGCTTTTTTAAATTTAATGGTCACAAAACTATCCCAAACTAAAAGTGATTCTATTTATATTTTTTCATATTGTACTCAAATCAAACACTGTTTTTTATGAGCTTATTTTTGTAGCCATAAAAACCCTTATAATCATCCTGTTTCATTCCTAGTCCTATATCATTTTACATCTCACAGTATATAGTGACAATAATCTAAAGCACATGGACAATATAATTAAAGAAAAAAACACTATACTGTCTAAAACTCCAAAATCATATCTAACACAATATATTTCAATTTACGATGATATTGCTAAACTAAACATCTCCAAAAATAGACTATTATTGGAACTTGATAGAGTTGATGAAATAGATATGAATAAGACTTGTAATTTTGCCTTAAACTATCAAGAAATAGAGTTTATAAAAACAGAGTATTATAAAACACCTTTTCATGATGAAGTTGCCAAAACACTACAAAATATAGCCTCACTCTATGAACAGTGTCATCCTCCAATGGCAGAAAAATACTTAAGATCTATTTTAGCAATTAAAGAATATATTTATCTAAAAAATAGTGCAGAAGTTGCAAGAGCACATGATGGCTTAGGAGATTATTTCAATATATATATGGCTAATTTCAAAAAATCTATAAAGGAGTATGAAGAGGCAAAAAGAATTAGAGAGAAGCTTTATAAAGCAGATGATATAAGGATTACAGAAAATTATGAGAGACTTTCCAAAGCTTTATATTATAACGGAGATAAAACAAATAAGGCTGAAGAACTACTTCTTAAGGCTATCAAGCTGAGAGAAAAGTCACCCACTAAAAACTATCCACTATATATAGCTTATATGGATATTGGCATATATTACTCTATGAAAGATGAGTATGACAAAAGTATCAACTATTTACAAAAATCTTTAAAATTATATAAAGGTAAAGTAAATATTAACTATATCATCATCATAAGTGAGCTCTCTCAAAACTATTTAAATCAAGATGACCTTAATAATGCATTAAGATATGCACAAAAAGCTTATATAACCTCAAAAGAATTTTATAGGAGTAACGTACACTATCAAGTTTTGGAAAATTTCACTCGTTTAACAGAAATTAAAAATAGAATAAACAATTAGCTGCATGGAAAATGGATTTAATTAATATTTAAGATTTTAAGCCGTCGTTTTGATTTCATTTCCTTGATACAAGGCTTTTTTATACTAAATAAATATCTTTTTCTTTTACATTATCAAGATTTTTATCTTTTGTTATTCTTGATTCATAATTTTAATTTGATTTCTACCATTATTTTTAGAATAATATAAACCTTTGTCAGCAATTTTAATCATCTCTTCAAGGTTCTCATGAAGTCCATGGAAAATTCCTATTGATACAGTGAATTTAATTTCACTATTATTAATATTTATGATATTTTTTTCAAAAGCTAATCTTATTTTTTCAAAAAGTTTTTCACAATTGATTAAGGAAATATCATCTATTAGTATACAAAATTCTTCTCCTCCAAACCTTGCAATTAAATCTGATTTTCTTAAGTATTTTGATATAATGTTACTGATTTCACATATTGAGACATCACCCGCTTCATGCCCATAACTATCATTAATATTTTTAAATTTATCAATATCAAACATTGCAAGAGCTACCTTTTTCTCTGCTCGCACTGCTTTTGTTAAAATAGCTTTTCCACTTTCATAAAAGAATCTTCTATTATATAAACCTGTTAAAAAATCTTTATTTGCCATATCTTTAGTCTCTTTAAATAAATCAATTAAATCTAAATTTGAATTAATTCGTGTTATAACTTCTGTTTCTAAATATGGTTTATTAATAAAATCATTTGCACCTATTTTTAAAAACTCTGATGAGATAGAAGGTGTATTATTTGAGCTTAATACAATTATTCCCAACTCATCTTTATCATATAACTCTCTTAATCTAAAAGTCAACTCCATACCATCCATAACAGGCATATGGTAATCTGTTAAAACTAAAGAAAAAACTTTTTCACTATTTTCAATAATAGATAAAGCTTCTTCTCCATTCCTTGCAATAGTTACCTTTAAATTCATTTTTCTTAAAATTTTTTCAGCAGCAGAAAGTTGCATTTTCGAATCATCTACAAGTAAAATATTTTTATTTTTATTTTTTATTTCTCTATTTACTGCATTAACTACACTTTTTATACTTTTCTTACCATCTTTTGCAATACAATCAATAATATAATCTTTACTAAATATTATTTCTTTTGATTTATCATCTAAGATACTACTTAAAACAATACTTTTAATACAATTAGATTCAATAATATCTAACATTGCACCATCTTTTGAATTTGGTAAATGTAAATCAACTATTGCAATTGTAATTTTATTGCCATATTTAAGAATATACTTTAAGCCATCTTTATAATTTGTTGCCGTAATAACTTTTACATCATCAAGTTTATTAAGTAATCTATTTTTAAGTACAGAAAGAGTCGCTGTTGAGTCATCAACTATAAGTATTTTTTTCATTATCATCTCACTTTATATTATTAATAATATCAATAACTTCATTAATACTTACTTGTTTGTCAATTCCATCAAGTTTGAAAGCAACTTTTGGCATACCATAAACTATTGAAGTTTCTTCATCTTGACCATAAGTTTCACCACCTGAATCCCTAATCATTTTTATGCCTAAAGCACCATCCCTCCCCATACCTGTTAAGATAAAAGCAAGAGATCTTTTTTTTACTTCCTTTGCAAAAGACTTAAATAATACATCTACACTAGGTTTGTGATTTGATACTTTTGGATAATCTTTTAAAACTGTTTGAAATTTATTATTTATTAATTTTTCTATCTCCAAATGCATATTTCCAGGAGCTATAAAGATATCTCCATTCTTAATAAGTTCACTTTTTGTTACTTCTCTTACATTAGAGTTAATGCATATTTTATTTAGTCTATTTGCAAAAGATGTTGTAAATCCTTCTGGCATATGTTGAGTAATAAAAATTGGTGGATGAGAAGGCTTAAGTTGACTTAATATATTTTCTAAAGTTTGAACTCCACCTGTTGAAGCACCAATTGCAATAATTTTATTAGAATCATTATGATTTGAAATAACACTACTTCTAACTTCTTTTTTATAATTTATATTTTTCATATTAACTGAAGCTTTGATTTTTTTAACAAAATGGTTTATAAAAGTATTATCATTTATTTTATTCAACTCTTTTGGCTTTACAACTATATCAAAGGCACCAAGTTCTAAAGCCTCAATCGCTTTTGTTGATTTATCATGAGGTAAGGAAGCAAATATAATAGTGGGAGTGGGTCTCTCTTCTTGTAATTTCTTTAAAAAAGTCAAGCCATCCATTTTAGGCATTTCAAGGTCTAATATAAATACATCAGGAATACCTGTTTTTTTAAACATTGACATTGCATCAACAGGATTTGCAGCTTCTCCAATTATTTTAATATCATCTTTATCTTTTAAAATCTTAATAAGAATATTTCTAATAAACATCGAATCATCTATAATAAATATATTAATCATTAAAAAAACTCCAAATTGTCTTTTTCTTCATTCACATTTAAACCCAGTAATTGTGCTTCAAAATACTTTATATTATTTGACATTGAATCTTCAAATAGTGTTACATCTTTAAACAATCTATAAATAAACAATTCATCAATATATAAAATTAAATCTTCAATAATAGTAGTTAAATAATCAAATGCATTATATCGAGATGGTTCAACTTTTTCTATTTCTAAAGAATCTAGAAATTGACTAAACTCTGTAAATAAAATAGAAAGATGAGATAAATTCTTATTCTTTTGTATTACTTTTGTTAGCTTAATAAGACTAATAGAAATATCTGAAAAAACTTCTTTAGACATATCTAAATCTTTTAGACGTTCTAAATTCTCATTTAAATCATTGTTAATAAATATAATTTCATCACTATATTTATCTAAGAAATCATCTATTTTATCATTTATAGTTTCATCTTTATATTTATTAATAATTCTTTCTTTAGTTTTTAAATGTTTTTCTAGTTCATAAGTTGATAACAAACTATAAATTTTATTCAGAAAACTTTCTTCAGATACAGGTTTTAATAATACAGCGAAAGAACTATTTAAATAACTTTTAAAGTCTAAATATATATCATCACAAATAAGACAAATAGATTTTTCAGGTATTTTTTTTAATTCTTTTTGAAATAGATTAAAATTTTCTTTATTAAAAGAAAAAATTATAATATCAAACTGTTCAAAAAAACTTTCATTTAAGATATTTAAACTATCTTTATTTAAATCAAAATAATCTTTATGTATAAAGTATTTATTTATAGAATCATGTAAATAATCTTCTAAAGTACCAAGAATAAGTACCCTAGACTCCTTTGTCAACATATTTATTTTATTTGATATTTTTGTAAGCATAATTTAACCTTTTATAATTGAATCTAACTTTTCAAAACAGCTTTTTAAAGTATTTTCATAATATTTTTTTCCATGCTGATAAACATAATTTTTAAAAGCAATTAATTTTTTTTGCTTTTCTTCACTCGCATCTTTAAATTCAGATATAAAATCCCTATCTTGAAAAGCAATTTCATAAATTGTCATACCAAATTTTCTACTATATTTAACAACATCATTATCCTCAACACAAATAAATTGATCTTTTTTTTCAATAAAGTTAATAATTGCATCACTATCATCAAAAATCTCTCTTATATCTCCAAAAAAACTATCAAATTGATATTGAACAAACTTTTGATTTTTTACTCTATTTAATGCAAAAACTATATTAATATTTTTATCTAACTCTTTTAATCTATCATAAGTTTTTTTAGCATTTATTGCATCTTGTTCACCATCTAATAAGGGTATAATTGCTAAGTCAATTTCGGAAACCATTCCGCAGTCACTTATTGTGTTTAAACATAAGGAAGTAGACTTATTACCTCCCACATCAATACAAGCGAACTCATCTTTTGATAGTATTTCAATAAACTTTTCCATTATTATAAAGTCTTCAACATCTATTACTTCTCTATTAGTTAAGTTGCTTGCTCCATAACTTAAAGAATCAACATTTTCATCATCAAATTCATAAAAAGAGATTGGCTGTTTATTATTCTTTTCATATAAATATGGAGCAACAATTTGCATTGATACCGTACTCTTCCCTACTCCACCTTTACTTGATACAACTAATACTTTAAATTTTTTCATTAATCTACCTTTTGGAATATTGAAATACCAATTTTTTTTAACTTATAACTATCTAATTCACGAATATGCTCAGTCAAAGATATAATCATATATCCACCAATTTTAAGATTTTTCATAATATTATCAATAATTTTTTTCTTCATTTCATGATTAAAATATATTAATACATTTCTTAAAAAAATAACATCAAAAGAACCCAAACTTTCTTGATTTTCAAGTAAATTCCTATTTTCAAACTTCATATTATTTATCAAAATACGATCAACAAGAAACCAACCTTCATAATTTCCTTTTCCCTTAAGACAATATTTTAACTTTAAATTTTCTGGAATTTTATCCATCATTTTTAATGGATACAAACCAATATTAGCTTTTTTAATAACCTCAGTATTGATATCACTTGCAATAATTTCATAATCTATTTTTGCATCATGCAATAACATAGCGATACTATATGCTTCTACTCCTGTAGAACTTGCCGCACTCCAAATTCTTAATTTCTTAGAAGAAGGAATAATTGAATCTTTTAAAAAATCAAAATGCAATTGTTCTCTAAAAAAATATGTTTCATTTGTTGTTATTAAATTTAACATAGTTATTTTTTCGTTTTTATCTATTTGAATTAATCTATAATAATCACTATATGAACTTAACTTATAATATATAAGTCGTTTTAAAAGTCTATTTTTCACTAGAAATAGTTTACTATTTTCTAAAGATATTCCAATTTCTTTAAAAACTATTTTTTGAAATAGTTCAAATTCTTTTTGTGTTAACTCAATACTTGTTTTCATTTTTTGAAATATTTTCTTATACTAATACTAAGCTTTTCCATATCAATCTTCCCAATAACTTCTTTTACACCTAAATCCATCAAAGAATTTTCTATTATAAAGTTACTCATATTTGTATGAACAATAATATTTATATCATTATAAACTTCTACATCATGAATTGATTTTACTAAAGATTTTCCGTCCATTATTGGCATTTCTAAATCTGTTATAATTAAACCTATATCATTCGGATTAGAATATGTTAAATAATCAAATAACTCTTTACCATTTTCAAACATTTTAAATCTTATATTCATATTTGTAAACAATGATTCAACTATTTTTCTAATATACCTACTATCATCAGCAAATAAAACAACTTTTTCACTATTGAAATTTTCTTTAATTAATACATTTTTACTAATATCTTCTTTATAATTACTTTTAAAGATATCTATTAACAATTTATCACAATCAAAAACAGTACATAATCTATCTACTGAATTTAATTTAATATTTGCAATAAAGCTTGTCTTAGAATTATTAAAAGAATTATCTTTCATATTATCGAAGTTAATATTTACTATGAATTCAACATTTTTAACCATAATAGCAATATTATGTCCACCATAACCAGCTAAAATTGCAAATTCATACTCATCATCATGTAAAATATCATTTCCAAACCATTCATCAAAACTTATAACTGTAGCTATTTCATCTCTTATTTTAGCAGTTCCTCTTATTATATTATCGTCATTTCCATTTTTTACCATTTCTAACTTTTTGCATACTAAAACTTCAATTACTTTTGAGATATTGATTGCATAAATTTCTTTATTTGAACCTTCAAACACTAAATATTGGTTAGTTGTACTTAAATCAGAACTTACTAAATCTAATAAGTCAAGATCAAAATTATCTAATTCATCTTTACTTTCCACATTAGTCCTTATCTCGTATTTGTAATTCTTTTACATCTAATAAAGTATCAATATTTAATACTAAAATATATTCATCATTATAATGAACTACATTTTGTATATATTTTTCTCCTATTTTTGTACCAAATACAGGAGCATCTAAAATATCAAGCTCTAAAATTTCATTTATCTCAACTACTGCATCTGTAATAATCGCAATAGGTATTTTTTTTTCATCTAATTTATTTAACACATTCAATATAACTAATGACGTTTTTTTATGAATATTTCCTTTTTTTTGACCAAATCTTACCTTTAAATCAACAACAGGAATAAGTTCACCTCTTACATTTGTTACACCTATTATTGAAGTATTAGAATTAGGAACTTTTGTAATACTCACTAAATCTATAATTTCTATGATATCATCAGCATTTAATGCAAATTTTTCATCATCTAATAAGAAAAAAAGATATCGTAAAGTCTTAGTATCTATAATATTTTTGCTCATAATCTTTATTCCTAAAACTTTTCAAAATCTCTTAAATTTAAAGTTGTGGGTTCATCACTTTTCCCAAAAACTTCAGAAGTACTTATTTCATTAAGGTTTACATCTTTATGATTAATAGTTTTGTCCTCAGAACTAGAAGTAATATACACACTCATCATATTACTCAATTCTCCAGCTTGAGCATCTAATTCTTCTGCAGCAGAAGATAATTCTGTTGATGCTATTTCATTTGTTTGAGTAATCAAATCCAATTCACTCATAGCAACATTTATTTGCTCAATTCCAATTTCTTGTTCTTTTGATGCTACTGATATTTCATTAACCAATTGTGCTGTTTCATCTATTTTTGGAAGTAAACTTTGAATTAATTCTCCAGCATTTTTAGATACAACTACACTCTCTTTTGTAATTTTACTAATTTCTTCAGCAGCTACTTTTGATCTTTGTGCTAGTTTTCTAACTTCTGTAGCAACTACAGCGAAACCTTTACCATGTTCTCCTGCCCTAGCAGCTTCAATAGCAGCATTTAGTGCTAATAAATTTGTTTGATAAACAATATCCTCAATAATTATAATCTTTTCAGAGATAACAGTCATTGCTTCAACCGTTTTGGATACAGCTATACCACCTTCACTTGCAACTCTTGCAGTATCAACTGCAACTTCATTCGTTCTCTTTGCATTACTTGAAGTTTCTGAAATATTTGCACTTATTTCTTCTATAGATGATGTTGTCTCTACTAAAGAAGTAGATTGTTGCTCTGCACCTGAGGATATAGATTGAGCTAACTTATTAACTACACTTGCAGCATCTAATACTTCAGATGAAGATATTGTAACGGTATCAACTATATGTTCAACCTCTGTTGAAAATGTATTAATACCTATTGTTACATCTTTATAACCACCAGAATATACTTCTTCATTAATTTTTGAATTAAGATTTCCTTTTCTAGTTTGCTCATTTAAACTTGCAACATCATTCATAAAACTTGTTAAAATCTCAGCAGTGTTATTAATTGTTTCTTTGATAATATCAAAGTCCCCTTTATACTCAGGCTCTATTCTTTTATCAAAATCACCTTTTTGTAAATGTTTAAACCCATATATGATTTCATCAAATACATTTTTTGTTGTACTTGTAAAATTATTCATTGTTTCAACAATAATTGCAAAATCTCCAAAATATTTCGAAGCATTTGCTTGAATATTTAATTGACCATTTAATGCAGCTTTATTAATCATTTCACTATCTCTTTGAATTGATAATAATATATTAGATAGTGAGTTAAATGCATTTTTCATTTCTTGAAATTCACCTAAATAGTTATTAGAAACTTTTGCCTCAAAATCCCCAATTGCTAATCTAGTCATTGCATAATTAAAATCTCTGATTGCTGAAACAGGAACATCAATCATTGAATTTGTTGATTCAATAATTGATTCAAAATTACCCTTAAATCTTCTAGCATCAATTCTATAATCAAGATTTCCTTCTGATACTTCATTAAACATAATTGAATTTTGTTCTACAACAGAAGAAATTTCTTTAGATATTTTTTTTATTTCTTTCATTATTTTATTTGTTTTTTTATCTTCTGAGTGAAGAGATATCTCGAATTTTCCATCTCTAATACTTTTTAAAGATTCTAATATTTGTTCATATTCATTTTTTTCTATTTTAATTTTATTTGCCATTGTATACCCTTTTAGAACAGTTAAACTTCAAAATCATATTTATGATCATTTTTTAAATCTTCCATTATTCCAAATAATGTATCAATATCTTTATAAATCTCATTCATATAATTAAACCGAACAGATTCCTCTGCATTTACATATTCTTCTAATTCAGTATGAACCTTATCGTGTAATCTTTTTATCTCAATAAACCTACTATCTTTTGAAAAAGATTCATTTTCAATATTTTCTAATCTCTTTCCAAACTTACAACATGTTGATTTTATAACCTCAATATTTTTATATCCTTTTTCAACCAAACTTTCAATTCTACTTCTAAAAATCATATGATCTGATTTAAATTCAAAAATATTTAAGTTAAGTAAAGCAGTATTTAACACTTGTTCTTTATCATTTAATCTATTAATTAACTTATTATACGTTAATGTTTTGTTTTTCAAAAAGTCTTTAAAGTAAATCAAGGAATCACTTACATTATGTGTCTTTTCATAATTAATTAATTCTATATATATTTCACTGATTTGTGAAATTTCAAAAGAAGTTGCTTTTGTTCTGTATGATGTAATCATTGTAATTTCATTATCAACAATCTTTGGATACATAACTGCTTTAACCCAATAATATTTTTGATTACCTTTAACATAGTTTTTAACATACGCAACTACAGGTTTATTATTTAATAAATTTTCCCATATATACTTGAAAATTGCTTTTGGCATATCTGGGTGTCTAACAATATTATGAGGTTGTCCATATAAATCATCTTTTGTATATTCTGATATTTTTGTAAATGTACTATTTACATAAGCAATAATACCTTTTTTATTAGTGGAACTAACTATTAAGTCTTTATCCCCAAGTTCTTTTTCAATTTCCATTTTCAATTTCCTTATGTGTGATTTTATGCTCTATTAATTTTTGAATATCTAATATCAATGCAATATCTCCATTACCTAAAAGAGTCCCACCTGAAATATCTGTAACATTTTTAAAAAGTGTCCCTAAAGGTTTAATTACCGTTTGAAACTCACCATATAACTCATCAACTTTTAAACCAACTTTATAATCATCATATTTAACAACAACTATATTTTTTCTTTTTTGCTCGGTTTCAGGTTCACTAAAATGTTTAGAAATATCTAGAATAGGTAAAATATTTGAACGTAAAGTCATATACCCCTTTTGTTCTATTTCTTCTTTATCACTTGAGGTAAATTCTATACACTCCTGAATCGAGTCTAAAGGAATAATAAACTTTAACTTACTTGATTCAACCAAAAAACCATCTATGATTGCTAAAGTCAAAGGAAGTCTTATTTTTATAGTTGTTCCAAATCCTAATTTACTATCAATGTGTACCTCTCCTCGTAACTCTTCAATATTTCTTTTTACTACATCCATACCAACACCACGGCCTGAGATATCAGAAATTTTTTCTGCAGTTGAAAATCCGGGCATAAATATCAAATCATAAATCTCTTTATCACTTAAATTAGCATCTTTACTTATTAAATTCTTTTCTATTGCCTTATTTAAAACTATCTCTTTATTTATTCCATATCCATCATCTATAATTTGGATTACTATAGTTCCTGAATCATGATAAGCTTTTAAAACAATACTACCTTTTGCTGTTTTACCATTTTTAATTCTTTTGTCAGATGTTTCAATTCCATGATCAACTGAGTTTCTTATAATATGAACTAAAGGATCTAATATCTTTTCAATAACTGTTTTATCAAGTTCTGTTTCACCACCTAATATCTCAAAGTTAATCTCTTTATTAGTATTTTTAGTAGCTTCAGAAACAATTCTTCTAAGTTTTGTAAATGAATCTGATACTTGAACCATTCTAATGTTCATAACACCATTTCTAACATCTTCTAAAATATCAGACATATCATCAACAGCTTCTTGAAAATCTGTATTTCCACTATTAACTGCATGTTCAGTTATCTTTGCATTTGCAATTACTAACTCACTCATTTGGTTAATTAATTTATCAATTTTTAAAGAATCAACTTTTAAATTAAAATTATTAGAAAGTATATTTTTTGGACTAAAATCATCTTTCTTTGGAGTTTTGATATTTACTATTTCGATATTGTCAATATCAACGTCTAATTCTTTTTTTACTTCTATTTTTTCAATATTAAGTTCTATATCTTCTACCACAAATTCAAATGCATCAATAATTTCACTTTTAGCTTCACATGTTTCGTATTCAAAACTTAGTTTTACGTATGCAAGAGTAGGATTCAGTTCATTGAAAGGAGGAATATCATCAGTAATTAATTTTAAATCTATTACTGTTCCAAGTGCATCTAAATATTTCATAATAGTTAATAAATCCATACCTGATTTAAAAAAATCTTCTAATAGTTCTACATTAATTCTATATCTAACACTATTTCCCAAAGAAATATTATCTATGACTTCTACATCTTCTTCATTTAAAAGACTTGATAAACTTTTTAATAAATTCTTATGTTCTATTAGTTGTTCATCATTTAGTTGTTCATCTTTTATAGTTACTTCAATTAATTGTTTAGAGTGATCATTTATTAATAAAAAAAGATCAATCATTTCATGAGTAAGGCTAATTCTATTATTTCTAAGTTCATCAAGAAGACTCTCCGCTTGATGTGCAAAATCTACAATTGTTTTATATCCAAAAATTCCAGCATTACCTTTCATTGTATGCATCGCTCTGAAAACATTATCAATCATATCTTTATTAACTTCTTCTAAAGAAATATCTGATATGTCTAATAAAGTATTTTCCATAATAGATAATTGATCATTCATGTCCTCTAAGAAAAGTTCTAATTCTTCATTCATGATTTTAATCCAAGGTCTTCATTTAGATTAAAAGTATCTATTGATGATTGAACCTGAGGGGAATTCATATTAAGATATATTAAATCAATATTAGAAATTTCACACTGTTTTTTCAAGGATATTAAAACTTGAATAGCGCTCATATCAATTTTTTCAACATTTGAAAAATCTAAAATTAATGGATTCCCCTGCAATATACTAAGTTCTTGTTTTAAGATTTTATAAAAAGAATCTACTTCTTGAATACATAGTTCATCAAATATTATTTTCACAACTTATCCTATAAGTTTCATCATTGCTTTTAAAAATGTTTTTTCATTAAATGGCTTAACCATCCATGCTTTAACGCCTAATTCTCTACCTTTTTCTTTTAATTCTAAATTATTTTCAGTAGTTAACATAACGATTGGAATAAATTTATTCTCAGTTTTTTTTATTTCTGATACCATTTGTATTCCATCCATAACTGGCATATTAATATCACTCAAAATAAGAGATATTTTATCGTTTTTAATTAATTCTTCTAAACCTTCTTTTCCGTTAGAAGCTTCAATAACATCATAACCAGCTTTTCGTGCAGCTTTTGAAACTACTAGTCTAATCATAGATGAGTCATCAACTATTAAAATTTTTATCATTTTAATAAGTCCTTTTTATTGTAAAATTTTACTAGTCTCAATAATTATTTCATAATAATTATAATACAAAATAAAAAATTAAACCATACCAATAAGTTTAATAAAATTCTAGTTTTAGATATTTTTTAATAATTATACCATTTTTAAAAGAAAAATTATTATTTGTAATTTTTCTTTTAAAATTTATAAAAAATGATTATATTTTAATATATTAAACTATATACTTATCTATGTTTAAATTATATTTTAAAGGATATCTAAATGGCAAAGATATTGATTGTAGATGATGCAAAAGTAATGAGATTTTATATATCAAAATTATTAAAAGAATTAGGTCATGAAGTAACAGCAGAAGCTAAAAATGGTTATGAAGCGATTGAAGAATATAAAAAAGAAAAACCTGATTTTGTTACAATGGATGTACAAATGCCAGCTTCAAATGGTATCGGTGGAGGAATTGATGCTGTAGCTAAACTTTTAGAAGTAGATAAAGATGCAAAAGTAATAATGATTTCTGCACAAACACATGATGACGATATTACAGAAGCATTAAAAAATGGTGCAACTAATTATATTAGAAAACCAATTACTACAGATAAATTAAAACACATGTTTGACTATTTGTCAAATAAATAAACTTATCTTATTGAATCAGTCTCACTAACTAAAAATGCATTTCTTTTAATCCTAGTTTCCACAATTGATTTCTCTAATTCTATTTAATAGACCAAAAGTAATTTCGATATTTTTTTCAATATTCTCAGTTACTGCAAATATCTGTTCATTATCATAATCTTGCGCATATAAATCTACTGCATCTTGAACCATTGAATGAACTCTACTATGTGCGAGTTTTAATTCATCCCACTCATTGCTTTTTGCAAATTCACTATTTTCATTTGAGTCAATCCATTTCCCTAAGTTACATTCATGATTGCCTTTTACTTTAAAAGTATGATTTGATTTACACTGTGCAAAGTTTACATTTTTGAATACAATATGGTCAGATTTTAATTTATTTATATCAAAAATCATATCTGTATTACAGATTCTTGCTTTTGCATTTTTATCAAAAGATGTTTTATTTACTACACTTTGTAATTCAAAAGCTAATGATGTAGTAATCCCAGCCATATCATTAATATTTGAAGCTAAGGAAGCATTCTTTTGTGTTGCATGATCTAAAGAATTAACAGTATCATTTATCTGTGCCATTGCGAGTTGTTGTTCTTTTGATGCTGTAGCAACATCAGCTATAAGTTCAATAGTTGTTCCAATATTTTCGTTTAATTCATTATAACCACTAATCATTTTAGTGGTAATAGTTTTACCATCTTTAGCTTTTGAAGTTGCACTTTCAACTAAATCTTTTATTTCTTTTGCAGCTTCAGCAGAACGGTTAGCTAGATTTCGTACTTCGGCAGCAACAACAGCAAAACCTTTTCCAGCTTCGCCAGCAGTTGCGGCTTCTACTGCTGCATTTAATGAGAGAATATTTGTTTGGAATGCAATCTGATCAATTACTGAAATTGAGTCATAAATAGCATTTACTTTAACACTTAATTGTTCCATAGATTCTGATGTTTGATAAGCTAAGCTTTTTCCAGCTTCATTTGACTTAGTAACATTTTGTGCATATTGAGCCATTCGGGCAGCACTTTTACTACTTTTATCAATAGTTGCAGAAATTTCTTCTATTGCTGCGGCAGTTTCTTCTAGAGATGCGGCTTGTGCATTTGATGAATCACTTAATCTTTTTGAAGCATCTGATAATTCACTAGCACTGAGTGTAAGTTTATTATTAGATTCATCAATTAAACACATTACTTCATTAATTGTTGATTGAGTAACTTTTGTACCACTTAATAAAGAAGCAATTAATCCAGTTAATCCATCAATTTTTGGAATTGGGTGATCATATTTAGCATTTGCTAAAGCAACTAAAACATCTGATAATTGAGTTAAGTTTGTTTGCATAGTACTAATCATATTATTGATTTCACCAACAAGAGAATCAACTTCAACTGAGTGAGCTTTATTTTTAATCCTATCATTTAATAATCCAGCATTAACCTTTCCAATAATCATCCTAGATTCTTCAATAACAAGTTTATCTTCAGCTTGTCCACTGGCAATAGAGTCTAGATATTCATTAAAACTTTGAACAACATCACCAATTTCATCTTTTGATTTTATATTTATTCTTGTTGAATCTAATATGCTATTATTTTTAATTACATCTATGGAATCTTTAAGATTTAATATAGGGGCAATAATATTTCTCTTCATATTAATTAAAGAAACTACCATAGCTAATAATAAAGATACTATTAAAATTAGTAATGCTACCCAAATAATTGAAGAAGCATTATTTATAGAAACTTCAACTTTATCAATAGCACGAGAAATTAATGCAATACCAAGTTTTTTACCATTAAAATCTTTTATATCAATATAAGAATAAAAATATTTATCATTAATTAAATATTTATTATTAATTAATTTATCTAGACTAATATTTTTTAAATCATTTAAAACTTCTTGATTTATAAACTTTTGAGAAATAATATATTTATCTAATTTATATTTATCATCAACTTTGGATACACTTAAAGAGCTATCCATAAGTAAGAAGAATCCATCATTAATCTTATTAAATGATTTTGCAACAGAATTAACACCTTGCATAAACTCTAATGAACCCAAATGCTTATTATCATTATCTAATATAGGAACAACAGACCTAATACTTAGTCCTGCTTTACCAACTTCAAATGTATTTACGGAATTTATTGTTTCATTTACTTTTAAAACACTAGATCTAAATGAGCTTAAATCATCACCAAACTTCTTTTCTTTCCAAGATCTTAAGAATGATTTATTATTTTTTGTATGTATATGTACTTTTATATTTTTAAAAGGTGTATGTTCTTTCATGTTTTTTGATAAAGACTTTAGTGCTTTAATTGCTAAAGTTCTATCATTTAAAGATAAAGAGCTTTTTATTAAACTATCATTAGAAATTGATATAGCATTAGAGATACCAACATCTAGTTTAGATTTAAGCTTTTGACTAGCTAAGTAATTTAACTCAACACTTAAGTCAGAATAAACTTCAGTTTTTAGATCACTTTTATATTTATTTAAAATAAAATAACCAACAATAAGCATTATACTAGTTACAACAATTGTAACAAATGCAAATTTTTTAGCAAGACTCATACTCTTCATATCCATACCTTTTAGTAAAAATTACATAAATTATACAATCTTTTTATTAAAAAACATTATAATATCTTTAATTATACAAAAAAGATAATAATATTTTAACTGTCTAAGAATTCATTTTGCCTCAAATATAATATATATTTATATAATACTAGTTTATTTTGAATTTACAGAAATTTTTTTATCTGAATTAATTTATCCCATAGGGTATAAAATATCTTTTTGAATCTCTTCAATCTTTTTCATTAATTCATCATCAATTTTAAAATTAAATGCAGCAAATGAATCATCAAGTTGAGAGACAACTCTAGCTCCAATAATTGTAGATGCAACAAAATCAAAATGTTTCGAATAAGCAACAGCTAAAGTAACAGGAGAGATACCGTACTCTTTTGCTAATAATATATATTTATCTGTAGCTTCTATAGTTTTAGCATTTACAAACCTTGTAGCTTGCGCTTGAACTCTTGGATTTGAATGATTAATATATACCCCAAATCTTGAGTCTTCGGGATAAAAGTTGTTATTATATTTTCCTGATAATACTCCTCCAGCTATTGGAGAATAAGGAAGTAATGATATGTTTTCATTTTTACAAATAGTAGAGAGTTCATCTAAAAATCTTGGATTCAATAAAGAAAAATTATTTTGGATTGATTGAAATCTTGTTAGGTTCTTATTTTTTGATGTTTCATTTGCTTTTGTAAGTCCATAAGCAGAATCATTTGAAGTTCCAACATATCTTACTTTTCCCTCTTTTACTAAATCATCAAAAGCTTTTAATGATTCCTCAATTGGTACAATTGTATCTGGCCAATGCATTTGATAAAGGTCTATATAATCCGTATCTAATCTTTTTAAACTTCCTTCAATTGCTTTTTTAATATGAAAAGAATCGATTGCCGTAAGTCCATGTCGTTGTGGAGGTGCAAACCATCCAGAAGCAGCTCCAGAGACTTTAGATGCTAAAATAATTGCATCTCTATCTTTTGTCTTTAACCACTCACCTACGATTATTTCAGTATCACCACCAGTAGATTTCTTAGGAGGTACTGGGTATAATTCAGCTGTATCGTAAAAATTTATTCCATTATCATATGCTTTATCTAAAATCTTAAAAGCTTCTTTTTTTGATGCACTAGAACCAAATGTCATAGTTCCCATACAAATAGAAGAAACTCTAAGTCCACTATTACCTATATATCTAAAATCCATAACAATTCCTTAAAATATTTAATAAAACAGTATATCTTTTAAATAAATAAAGCTAGTTTAAATATTATTCTAATATACAAATTTCTTTTTTTCTCATATGTGCAAGAGTTTCTCTTCCTACTAAATACACTATTACTGATGTTATAAACATAAAAACATACGATAATAAGCCATAAAACCAATATGATGTTAATTCATACATTAGAATTGTTGCAAGTGTGATTGACGCCATAGGAAAAGTAAATGCCCACCATGATATAAAGAATTTTATATTTATATAATTCTTATACATTGTAAATACAAGTATTGTAAAGAATAATCCTAAGCTATATAAAATATGTGCAAAAAAATCTAATTCTGTATTTAATTTCATATATGAAAGAAAACCAATTGTAGGAGGGGCTATTAAAATAAAAAGTGTAGGCATAAATTTTGGAGCAAATTGCTTATGAAAGATTATTCTATTTAATATAATTGAAAAAAGTATAACCCAAAAGAAAATACCAATTGAAAAATAAAAATATAAAATATTATCATCAACAAAACCTTTTCCTGCTATTGGAACTATTAAGTTACCAACAATAGGAATAAACCAAGCAGGATTAGAATGCTGAATTTCAAAATTATTATTTATCCAATATTTCATTGTATAAAAAGTAAAAAATATATGTAAAACTGCTCCTACGATAAAAAATATTTGAGATAAGTCATCAAATATATGTCTATAAAAAACTGATAATAATAATATTGAAATTGAAATAGCTGCAAAAAAATTAACTCTAACTGGATGAGTAATTTCTTTTTGTACTTCTTCTTTATACTTTAACAGCTTTGAAAGATAAGTAAATAAAATTATAAAAAATACAATTGTAGAAAATAATCCTAACAAAGTTCCTACGATTGAAGGAAAATATAAAACTTCACTTAACTTTTTAAATACTAATGATAAACCACTAAGACCCATGATTATTGCAAACATCATTACAGGAAAAAACTGTAATCTATTTGAAGGTATTGATTTAATATTCTCTTTAGTTTTCATTTATTACGTCCTATTTATAAATAATTTATTATAATTAGAAAAAAGGTCAAAAATGGCAAAGAAGAAACCAATTTTTTTAGATTTAAAAAAGATGAACTTATCTTTTGAAGAAAAAGGTCAAATAATAAAACTAATAAATTTTAAAACTCAAACACTTACATTAGATACTGAAATCTTTGAGAATGAAATTTTTATCGCTAAAAGAAATATGGTATATGCTCAATTACCTAAAAAGATAAAGACACAATTAAACAAATTTTTCTAATCATAAGTATAATTATAGCTTATTATTATTAAAATTACTTGTAGTCTATATAATCTAAACTTATAATACTCAAAGATTAAGATAGATTTTTATTTTATTAAAATTATTTCTAAACATTGTGTGTAAGTAAGTACCAAAAATATTTTCATTTTTAAATGCTGCATAAACTTCATATTGATTTTTCTTTTTATATAAAGTATATTCCCCTTTAATATCACCTACAATTTTAGTATAATGAAAAGCATGACCAGTAATACCTAAATCATTCTCATAATACCCTAACCTATTTGGTCTAGCAGTTAGTTCAAAATCTAAGGGTAAAAGCCCTAACATTTCTTTATCATCAACTTTTTTCCCAAGTAAGATAAGTCCTGCACATTCACCATAAATAGTTTTTGTTTTAGAATGAGTAATAAGTGATTTTTTAAACTCTTTTGAATCTTTAAATTTGTCATATGCTTTTTGTGTTTCAATATAACCACCACAAATAAATACAATATCACAATCAAGAGGAATAGTTTCATTTTTAATACTATTTACAATTGTAACTTTTTTAAAACTCTCTTTTAAAAACTCTAAATTATCATGATATAAAAATGCAAAGTTATCATCATTTACAACAACTATATGTTTATTATATTTCTCTATTTTCTCAAAAGGATAAATATCATCAACTTTACAATTTGATGAAGCAATATTTTCTAGTTTTTCCAAATCAATATTAGAAAGTACTTCTTTTGATATCTCTTCTAATTTGTCTTTATCATTATCTTCTAAATCAAGTCCTAAATGAATTGAGTCTAATGTATTAAGTTTACTTTTTATCCAACCTAATATTACAATATCATCAAAATCTTTTTCTACTTGCTTTTTAATCAAATCAAAATGCATTACAGATGACACATGATTTAAAACAACTGCTTTTACAGTATTCCCTTCTTTATACTCTTTAAGGCCTTTTATAATGGCACTAATAGTTATATAAGAACCACTTGCATCTAAAATTAGTACTGTTGGTATATTTAAAAGCTTTGTCACATCATAAGCAGATGAGCCTTTGTCCATTCCATCATAAAAACCCATCACACCTTCTAAAATAGATATATGCTTATCACTGTATTTATTAAAAATCCATTTAACTTGAGATTCAGTCATAATATAAGTATCAAGATTTACACTTTTTGTATTACATACTTTTTCATGGAATATTGGGTCTATAAAATCAGGACCAATTTTAAAAGGACGAACAGATTTTTTGTAATGATAAAGTAAAGCTGTTGTTAAAATAGTTTTACCTTGATTTGATGCAGTTGCACTAATACATAAAGCCTTCAACTTAGTCCTTTTTATTTCTTTTAATTAATAAATATACAAAGAAAGGAGCACCAATAAAAGCAGTAACAACGCCAATAGGTAAAGAAGATGCTGTATTTAGATTTCTTGATATTAAATCAGACATAACTAAAAAAATTCCACCATAAAAAAATACGGGGAAGATTAATTGGTCTGCACTTTTTTTATAAATGAGTTTTATTATATGTGGAACTACTAATCCAATAAAGCCAATAGGACCCACAAAACTAATACTAACTCCAACACAAATAGAAATAACTATAAGTAAAAGAAGATTTAACTTATGTACATTTAATCCTTTTAAAAATGCTGTATCATTTGAAATAAGTAGAAGTTTTATCTTTGCCCTATTTACATAAATAGTCATATACATGATAGCTGCCATCATAAAAATTACAAAAGAACTAGTAAAACCAACAGTATCTAGGCTTCCAAGTGTAAACCTAACAATAGAATAGTTTTGCTCCAAGTTGCTCATATAGAACACTAACATTAAAGCTGATGAGTAGAAGTAAGATAAGGCAATACCGATTAAAAGTATTGAATTTGTAGAAACTGAAATCGTATTTTTATTAATGTTTTTTGAAATATAATAAAGAATCGTTATAGTAATCAAAGAACCAAATGCAGATGATATTGATAAAATCATAGCAGGGAAAAATACTATAGAAATAGCAGTAAACAGAGTTGTACCGCTTGCAATCCCTAAGGTATAAGGAGTGATAAGTGCATTTTTGAATATGATTTGAAAAATTAAACCACTTAAAGCCAATATTCCACCAACGAAAAAAGCTAGTAAAACACGAGAAACTCTAAGCTCCCAAAATACTTTATATGTAATTGTTGAAGAGTCAAATAGTTCATTTAAATTTAATGTAATTTCACCTAAAAAGGGAGATATTATTAGAACAATTGCAGAAAATATATATAAACCTAGTTTCATAAGTTTACCACCAAGTGCTCATTGATTTTTAAAATAGAATCATTATAAAACTTTTTAAGATTTGCATTACAAAAAAATTCTTCATGCTTTCCAAAAAATTCTATTCTACCATCTCTCATATATAAAACTTTAAATTTTAAGGCATATGCTAAATCAAGATTATGTGTAATTACAATTTTTTGTTTTAAATAATTTGAGTTGAAAATATCAAATACTTCTTTTAATCTTGTGATATCTAGATTTGCAGTAAGCTCATCGAAAATTGTAATCTTCGCATCATGTAAGATACTTGAACCTAAAAGAAGAAGTTGTTTCTCTCCTGAACTAAAAGCTTTACAGTATTTTTTTTCTAACTTCTTAAGATTTAAGATATCAATTAATTTATCAATTTTTTTATTATCAACTTGATCAATACATGATAATTCAAAGAATTCTCTTAAAGTTATGTACTCATCAAATATTGATAATTTGGGAGGTATATAGTTTATATATGCTGCTCTTTTATCATCACTTAAATCTGATATATTTTCTTCAAATAGTTTTACATTATTGTTTTCAATTAAATTAGATAAAACTTTTGCAAGTGTAGACTTCCCTGCTCCATTTTCACCCAACATAATAAGATTTTCATCCTCTTCTAAAGAGAAAGTAATATCATGTAATATATTGCTATTGTATTTATTTATTTCTAACATTTTCTAATATCTTTTTAAAATCTTTTATAAAATAAACTACTCTTTGGCTTGGAATTCCTGCGTATAGTTTATCTACTATATAAATATCTTTTTTAATTGCTGCATTAACTGGTAAGTCATTCCAATTTTTTAAAAGTTCTTTTTGTTCTTCTATTTTCCCATCTAAAAAAGGAGATAAAAGAACAATTATATCAGGATTCATATTGATAATTTTCTCACTATTTACAACTGGTTGATTTTTACTAGTTGTAAAAAATGCATTTTTATTTCCTGAAGCTTTTAAAATATCTTCAAAATAGAGATTATTACCAGCTATATAAATTTGGTTGTTTAGGTTTTTTCTAGGCCCTATTACTATTAAAACTTTTTTATTTGAAGTAATACCTTTTAAAGAAGATAAAGAAGAGTTAATATTTGATATTAACTCATTTGCTTTTTCTTCTCTTTTGAAATACTCTCCTAAAGTTCTAATTGTATTTTTAATAGAACCTATAGTATCTGTTTTAAATACTAAAGTTTTTATATTTAAACTCTTTAAGTTTCGTAATACTTTTTCATCATAATTTTGAGCAATTACAACAGTTGGTTTAGATTGAATAATCTTTTCTAAAGATATAGTCGCATAACCACCTACTTTTTTTACGTCTTTTGATTCAATTGGGAAATCACAATATTTAGTATTAGCAACTACATTTTTTCCCATTCCAAGAGCATAAACAATTTCATTTATTGAGGGAGTAAGAGTCACAATTCTACTCTCCCCCATTAAATTCATACAAAAGATAAAAAGTATAAATATAAGTTTTTTCATATTAGAATGTAGCCTTTAATCCAACATAAGCACTTCGTTCTGCTGTTGCGTAATTATTTATATTTTGATAGTACTTATTAAATAAGTTATCAACTTTTAAGTATGTAGAAAAAGTTTTGTTTATTTCATAGTTTACAACAGAGTTCCAAACTGTATAATTTCCAGTTTTTACACCTTGTTTATTATCACTATTATACATAGATCCTAAATAAGTACCATTAATATTTAAGTGTAACTTATCAACCCCATAATAATCAATAGCAAAACCAAGTTGTCTTTTTGCTCTTCTTGCTAATTCTTCTCCATCACTATTTTTTGCACTTAGATGCGTATAATTTGTAGAAAAAAGTGTATCATCTGAAATATTCTGTTTATAAGATAATTCATAACCTTTAAGTTTTGATTCTCCTGCAATATTTCCATATTTACTAATCGTAAAATCATAATCAATCATATCTTTTACTTTATTATCAAAATAAGTAATCTTAAAGTTTTTGTATCCAAGACTTATATCAAATGATTTTGTATTTTCAGGAGTTAAGTTTTCATTTCCATAAAATGAATATAAATTATATAAAGTAGGAACATTATATCCCGTTCCATAATTTATAGAACCATTAAAATCTCTTGTAAAGAATTGTTTTAATCCAATCTTACCTGTAAGTTTATTTTCAAACTTATCATATCTATCATATCTTAAGGATTGAGTGAAAACAGTATTATTAAATTTATTACTATTTGTAATAAACCCTGCTTTATTCTTATACTCTTCTTGAATACTATTCTTATGTTTAAATTCTTTATAATCTCCACCAAGTACTACAAATGATTCTTTGTTAAAATAAGGAACAACAGTTTTTATACCATATTCATTAACAGACCCATCATATTCTGATGTATTATAACTTCTATCAAAAAGTGACCTTTTAACAAAAACATCTGTAGTTGCAATAGAATTTTTATTTTGATAACTTACAGTTGAAAATGTATCTCGAATCTTATTACTGTTTGAATCGTCATTCGCTTGATCAGATACTGTTCCTCCAAAAGAGGAATCTAAATCGCCTTTAGCATTAATTACAGTATGAGAGAAATCTATTTTATTTTCTTCATTAAAATTAAAACCAGCTTTTATACTTCCTGTAGTGTTTTGATACTTATCATCTTCAAAATCATCAATATCTGACCCTTTTGGAGCTCTTGCAGTATAACCATCAGTAGTAAGTTTTTGTATATTTGCTTTTAGATAATAATCATTTGTACCATAAGATAAACTAGTTCCATATTTCTTTGTTCCATATGATCCAGCTTCAGTATTAATAGAACCGTGAAATCCTTTTTTAGAATTACTTGTTATTATATTAATAACACCTGCACTAGCATCAGCACCCCAGATCCCAGATTGTGATCCCTTAATAACTTCTATTTGATTAATATCTGAAATAATTAAATGTTCAAATGGAGCACCACTTAAACCAGTAATATCGTTATATCTAATACCATCTATTAATACTAAAACTCTTTCTGAATCAAAACCTCTTACTTTTAAAGTTGAAGATTTTCCTAGTCCACCATTACTTATTACATTAATACCACCTAATGTATTTAAAGCTTCTGAAACAGTTGTAAAGTTTCTTTCTTCTAATTCTTCTGAAGTTATAACATCTATGTTTGATGTAACATCTTTGATTGATTGAGTTGATTTTGTAGCACTTGTAACTGTGATTTCATCTAATTGAAAAGTTTCGGCAGAGTAGATATTTGTTGCTAAGACAAAGCTCGCAACTAGGCTTGTAGTTATTTTTTTATTCATTATTTTATATTCCTAATTTTTTATTATATTTTATTTGTTGAATCTAAGTTTATGGGTTTTAATTCTTTTGCTAATAATATTTTTATTATTTTTGGCAAATTACTATGTAATATTGCATCAATCATGCAGTTAAAAGATTGCATTTTTTTATCAACAGTAGCTGCTAATAGTCCAAAAATAGTAAAATATTTTCTGATTTACTAATCATGTATTCCTCCTTTGAAAAATTTTGTTGTAATAATTGTGGGATTATATAGAAAAGTTGATAAAACTATTGAATTAATAGTTTTAAATATGACAGCTTAAGATACTTTTTGTTGGATCAATGATATATTCATAGCCTAAATAAGCAATATAAATACCAAAACCTATAACTAAAAAAGATGCTATTTTAATAAACACATCTCTTAAATTAGTTTGTTTAAAAAGACCTATAAAAAAGCCAAGTGAAAAAAGTGCAGGTAAAGTACTTAATCCAAAGATAAACATTACAAAAGCACCCCAAAAAGCACTTCCTGTACTTGCTGCTGTTATCGCAAATACATAAACAAAACCACAAGGTAAAAGTCCATTTAACATTCCAAGTAAGTAAAAACTCATTAAAGAATCTGAACCAATAAGTGATTTAAAAGTACTTTGGTAAAGAGGAGATTTTGAGCATGAGTGTTCTATCATTGAAAGGAATTTTATTTTTCCCATTAAAGATAAACCAATTAGTATCATCATAGAACCAGTTACTAAAAGTAAAATACCACTAGTTAGATTATCAAAAGTAACAACACCACCAACTAGACCAAATAATGCACCTAAAATTGTATATGTCGTAATTCTTCCAAATGAATAAAGTAGATGAACAATAGTTTGCATTTTTTTAGACCAAGAACTTTTAACTTTTGTACTAGAATATGCAATTACAATACCTCCACACATTCCAACACAGTGTCCAAAAGAACCTAGAAAAGCAATAGAAATAATTGTTAAAATACTAATAGTTTCCATTATTTACCTACTAATTCTTTTCTAATATAAGGATTTGTGAGATTCTCTCCTCTAATCATTTTTAAAACAACAGTATCAAAATCTATTAATTTTTCTTGTTTTTCTTCATATGCACCAAAACCATACCCCATAGGTGTACTTTCTGTTCTACTATACCAAGCATTTCTTGCATTTATATATTTTTTTGTATCATTTGAATAAACCCATAAAGTAGCTTCATTTTTAAATTTTATATTGTTATACCATAAAATTAAACACCCAACATCATCAAAAAACCATGTCTTTCCATCAGGAGATACAGCTTGTGCTGAATTATCATCTTGAGTAATTGTCATTCCACATTGACTATCTTGAAAATGATCATGTTTAATATCTACTGGCTGTAAAGTATGATTGTTTTCGTGTATTACGACCATTTGTTTTTTATTAGACATTGATAAAAATATTATTACTATTACTGCTATTATAATTACTATTGTCAAAAAAGGCAAGATTTTTTTCATTTATTGAACTCCAAGGTAGTTATTATACAAAAAAAAAGCTTCACAAAGATTTGTGAAGCCGCATTCAAATTTTTTATAATATAGTATATAGGATACTAAGCTTGTATATAATCAGTTTAGTAGGAGGATTAATCTAGTAATACCCTA
>Ga0105357_10000025_pt1 | contig 55694 bp, 62 predicted proteins | sample GOMGulsemesocosm_4_FD_83660 | JGI IMG/M metagenome (GOLD analysis project Ga0105357, IMG submission 83660) | Methane-oxidizing microbial communities from mesocosms in the Gulf of Mexico - GOM15B Gulf of Mexico | ecosystem: Environmental > Aquatic > Marine > Cold seeps | place: USA: Gulf of...
AAAGCACTAGATCCTAAGTCTAGCGTGTATACCAATTTCACCACATCCGCATAATATCTTTTTTACAAAAAAGATTAAAAAATGGTACTCCCAGCACGATTCGAACGTGCGACCTACGCCTTAGAAGGGCGTTGCTCTATCCAGCTGAGCTATGGAAGCATCATAGTAAAAATGGGGTGGGTAACCGGGTTCGAACCGGCGACCCTCGGTACCACAAACCGATGCTCTAACCAACTGAGCTATACCCACCACATATAAATCTAAAATGGTCGGAGTGAAAGGACTCGAACCTTCGACCCCCTGGTCCCAAACCAGGTGCGCTACCAGGCTGCGCTACACTCCGACAATCACTATTCTTACGAAAAGTGGACGGAATTATATTATGTTTATACTTTTTTGTCAAGAGTAAATCTGACAAATTACAAAATTTAGTCAAATTTAATATAATTCCTATTATTTAAGCTAAAACTGAATTAATCCATCAATTGGAGAAGATGCAGTTGCATAAGGTTTTTTAGGGATTCTTCCCGCTAAATAACTCTTTCTACCTGCAATTGTAGCATCTCTAAATGCTTCTGCCATTAACATTGGATTTTGAGCTTGTGCAATTGCAGTATTTGCTAAAATACCTTCAGCACCTAACTCCATCGCTGATGCAGCATCTGATGCACAACCTAAACCTGCATCAACTAATACAGGAACACTTACTGCATCTTTAATAAATGCAATATTATACGGATTTTGAATTCCAAGTCCTGATCCAATAGGGGCAGCTAGAGGCATAATCGCATCAGCTCCTGCATCTTCTAGTTTTTTTGCGATAATTGGATCATCTGAAGTATAAGCCATAATAGTAAAGCCTTCTTTTTTAAGAACTTCACAAGCTTTTATAGTTTCAATTACGTCTGGATATAAAGTTTTGTGTGCATCACCAATTACTTCAAGTTTGATAATATCAATTCCTGTAGCTTCTCTCATTAATCTAAATGTTGTAATTGCTTCTTCTGCTGTAAAACAACCAGCTGAATTTGGAAGCAGTTTTACATTTGTATTTTTAAAATAATCTAATAAATTTTCTTCATTTGGATTTGTAATATTTACTCTTCTTATTGCAACTGTAATTAATTCAGAACCTGAAGCTAATGTTGCATCTTTAGTAGTTTGAAAGTCTGAATATTTTCCAGATCCTACAATTAATCTACTATTAAACTCGTATTTACCAACTTTTAATATTTCACTCATTTGTATTTTCTCCTATAAATTTTAAATATTTTTTACTCGAATTTGTTATCTCTATTTCTATAATTTCAGGCACATCATAACTATGATATTCTTTAATTTTGCTTTTAACTTTTTCAAAGTTTTCTTTTGTAGTTTTTATACTAACTAGTGTTTCATTATCACTACAAAACTCATCATTCCAATTATAAAAAGATTCAACTTCACTTAATTGTATACAAGCTGCTAACTTTGCATCAATCAAATTCTTTGCAATATTCTTTGCTTCAGTTTTAGAAGCACATGTTGTTTGTATTAAAACTATTTTCATAACTTTCTCACCTCTTCTATTAAATCCGATGGAATTAATGAATAATCATTTTTCTTGTAGTTTGCACCTGCTAAAGCATGTGCTAAACTTGCATTAATAGCTGCATTTAAAGGTAAATAACCTTGAGCTAATAAAGATCCAACTAAACCACTTAAAACATCTCCACTTCCACCCTTACTTAAAACAGCTGTTCCGTAAGTATTTATATATAAATTATCTCCTTGAGAGATAATTACATTTGTTCCTTTTAAAAGTAATACTGCTTTTGGATATTTTAATGAAAACTTCTCTACATATTTAATTCTATTATTTTGTAATTCATCTATTGTAATATCGGCAATATCACTTAATTTTAATAGAGAACAAAATTCTTTTGGATGTGGAGTTAAAACAATATCTTCATCTAAAGCTTCAATTAATAATTCATCATAAAATAAATCTGCATCAACAATTTTCTTTACATTCATACCTAGAATTTTTTTAACTTCTTGTGTTTCGTATTTCCCAAGTCCCATACCAATTGCAATTGCCGTACAGTTATCACTAATAAAATGAGTTTGCATAATATGATATGGTAAATCTAAATTTTCATGACATACAACACTTACAATCCCAGCTCCAAATCCAAAAGCTGCTTTTGCAGCAATTATTCCTGCACCTTTTTTACATCCTGCAACAACATTTAAGTGGCCATATGAGCCTTTATGTGAATTTAGAGTATTTCGGTATGGTAATTTTAAATCTTTCTTTTCAAGGAGATACTTGTTTGTATCCGTCTTATATAGTTCTCTTTGTATTCCTAAATTGGCTACTTTTATTTTTCCTACATAATCTTTTGCAGTATCAGAAAAAAGTGAAGTTTTCAAAGCACCCATTGTTATAGTAATATCAGCATTGAAAGCAATAGAATCTAACTGTCCATCATTAAAAATACCACTTGGAATATCACATGCTATTTTTATAGCTTCAAAATCATTTAGCTCTCCAATTAAAGAAATAGCTTCACTATCTAAAGATTTATTTAATCCTGATCCAAAAATACAATCAACTATAATATCAGTATTCTTTAACTCATTTATTATAGATACACCAAGATTTACAGCTCTTTTATATTGTAGTTTTGCCATATCTGATTTAGCTTCTTTATAAAAGTATATAGACACATCAAATTTTGTATGTAATAATCTTGCAAGTGCAATACCATCTGCTCCATTATTCCCAGAGCCACATACGATTAAGATAGATTTTTTATCATGATGTTTTTCTTCAATATATAATGCAATACTATTAGAAGCATGCTCCATAAGAATGTCTTCACTTAATGAAAACTCTTCGTAACATCTTTTATCTAAAGAATTTACCTCATCAAATATTTTTTGCATTATATTTCCTTTGTCTTATCTAAATTTCCAACCATCATTTTCTAAAATAGTAATAATCTTTTGTTTTACATCACCTTGTAGTTCTATCCATTCATCTTTGATAGCACCACCACAGGCTAGCTTTTTCTTTAAAAGTTTTAGTACTTCTTTTTTATCACTATCACTTAAAGAAAACCTTCCAAGTAAAGTTACTGGTTTTCCTTTTCTTTTTTCATAAGTAAATACTAATTGATGTTGATTTTTTGGCAATATTTCATTTTTATTAAAAGTACTATTTGTATTACTATTCTTATTATTACTCTTTTTAGTTTTTACTTTTTTATCTGTTTTAGATGTTTCATATATTTCATCTTCAAGTTTAGCACCCATTTCAAATATCATCTAAAATCCTTTTAATCTTGATTGCACGTCAATATCATCAATAGAGATAAACTCTTTTAATTTATATTGCTCAACTGCAACACGACCAATCATTGCTGCATTATCACTACAGTATTTTAATTGACTTAAATACAAAGTTGTAGCATTTTTATTACATAAGTCTTCTATTTGAGTTCTGAGATAAATATTAGCACTTGCCCCTCCTACTATTGCAAAATTGATAGGAACTTTTTGCTTAAACAATTTTTTTGTTTTTTGCATAATATGAGCTATTGCAGTTTTTTGAAAAGATGCACATATATCATATTTATCTTGATCACTTACAGTTCCATCTTCATTTGTACACTTTTCTATTAAAAGCCTTACTGCATTTTTAAGACCTGAGTATGAAAACTCTATATTTGGACTTTGTCTTAAAGGAACTGGCAATTCAAATCTATTCTCATCACCTTTCAATCCATATTCTTGAACAACTGGACCACCAGGATATCCAAGACCTAACATTTTAGATACTTTATCAAAACTCTCTCCAAAACTATCATCCATAGTACTTGCTATTAGATTCATATCATTTAAAGAATTTGCTTCAATTATTTGAGTATGTCCACCAGAAACTAATAAAATAGTCATAGGTAAAACTTCTTCTTTTTCTATAAAAAGAGAATAAATATGTCCTTTTAGATGATTAACAGAAATTAATGGGATATCAAGTGAAATACATAAAGCTTTTGCCATAGTCACACCTTCCATTAAAGTTACTGATAATCCAGGCGCTGATGTAACTGCTATTGCTTTTAGTTTTGGGAAATACTCTACACACTCTTCTAGTATTTTAGGTAAGGCTTCTATATGTAATCTTGCAGCTAATTCAGGAACCACTCCACCATAAACACTATGTTGCAATTCTTGTGATATTTTCTTATGATAAACTAATTCTAATGTTTCACTATTTGTTATAGCAATTGAGCTATCATCACATGAACTTTCAATACTTAAAATCATTTAGTAAGCCAATCTAATGCAAAGTCATGCGAACCAAAACCAGAATCTGCATTTATATGTCCTGCATCTTTTAATACATTTATTTCAATATTTAGTAGCTCTTTTAAATCCATTGCTTCATCTTCACGCATATACGGATCATTTGTAGAGGCTAACATAATAATATCCTTTGCCTTTAAATTTTTTGGAATTGGATATGGATAGAATGTACTAGCTTCTTCTACTACTCTATTTCTACTAACAGGTGCAACTAACATAAGTTTTTCTAAGCTAATATCTAATTCATCACAAGTATGAAACCATAATACATTTGCTAAAGAATGACATACAACAATATCAGGATTAAAGTGTTCAATCTCTTTTTTTAAACACTCTTTCCATTCTTCTAATTTTGGGTTGTCCCTTGTTGGAAAAACAGGAAAAGATACAATATAATGCTGTTTAATTAAATCAGAAGCTAAAGAAGCTTGCCAATGAGGATAATCACTACCACCTAATCCATGTAATATTAAAACTTTTTTATTCAAAATCTCATACCCTCTTTTATATCTTTCTTACGCATCTAACATATTTATTTTTATGTCTACTATCAAAATATGCTGTTCCACTTACAAAATGCATATAGTCTGCATAAAACCAAAGTGTTCTCCAATGTGCTTTTTCTGCCCAATATCCATCTGGTACATTATATTTAAATGCTTTATTTATATAGTTTTTAAAATTCTTTTTATCAACTATAGTTTCAAACTCTTCTATTTTTGGTATTCTCCAATTAGAATAACCTGCAAATACAAGTTCTTCACAATAAGGAATTGCTTCTTCATGTGTTTTTAATACTTTAATTACAGATATATCATCAACCCACATAAGCATTTGTTCTGTATCTACAACTACTTGTGAACTTTTTCTATATATTTGTGCATCTAATAAAGATACAAAAATAAGAAATAAAATTAAATACTTCATTACTTATCCTTTATATTGCTTATTTCAAACTTACCTTTTTCTAGCTGAGCTTTTGCACTTTCATCAAGAAGTTCAACACCAACCTTATATCCAGTTTTATAAACCAATCCAACTAAAATTTTTGAAGGTGCTACTTCTTTAGATGTTGTAGTATTAAATTTTTTCCATTCTTCAAATTTTTTTTCATATACATCTACAACATCTTTTTCATGTTTTGTTCTTGTAAATATTAAATATACAACTAAAGTTAATAATATTCCAAAAGGTACTAGCATATCAAGACTCACAATAAGACCTCACTTCTTTATCAATTGAAAAGATATCATCAAGTGTATTTATTTTTACATTGTTAAATTTATTCAAAGCATTTAATGTAATTTTTGAAACATCTAGAAATCCAATATCTGAATTTAAAAACTTTGCAACTGCAACTTCATTAGCTGCATTTAAAACAACACCTAAATCAAGGTTATTTATAATTTCATCTTTAGCTTCCCATATTGGATATCTTGAAGTTTCTATTTTTTTAAATTCTAAAGAAGCCACTTCTAATAAATCAACTGGTTTTAAAACTTGTTCATCACATTTGCCTAAAATTGCATAAGCAATTGGAAGTTGCATAGAAGCATTTGCAATATGCGCTGTTGTGCTTCCATCTTTAAAGTTAATCATTGCATGAATCAGTGATTTTGTTTCAATAATTGCATCTAATTTTCTAATATCAAACAACCATGCTGCTTCCATTAGTTCAAATATTTTATTTGTCATAGTTGCTGAGTCTATTGTGATTTTGTTCCCCATAGACCAATTTGGATGATTTAGTGCTTCTTTGATTGAAACATTTGCTAAGTCTTTAAGTGGATAATCTCTAAAAGAACCACCACTTGCAGTTATAGTCATAGAATCAATAGCCTTTTCTTGGAGTAAATACCATAAACCAAAATGCTCTGAGTCAATTGGACTTAATTTTGTTTGGTCAATAAATTTTCCTGCAACTACAAGTGATTCTTTATTTGCTAAGGCAATTTTTTTATCACACTCTATTGCTTTTAGTGTTGGTCTTAATCCTAAGAAACCAACTAAAGCATTTACTACAGTTTTACTTGTTGAATTTTCAATTGCATTAAGTATTTCATCTTCACCATAAGAAACATCAGCATGATTAACTTTTGGGATATCTATTTTATTTGCAATTACAACTTTTTTAGGTTTAAACTCTTCAATTTGTTTATTAAGTACTTCAATATTACTACCAGCAACAAGTACCTCAACATTTAAATTGAACTTTCTTGCTATGTTTAAAGTATTAACACCTATTGAACCTGTTGAACCTAATATAATCATCCTACAACCCTAAGAAGAACTAACATAACAATAGCACCAAAAAGGTAACCATCTGTTCTATCTAAAATTCCTCCATGTCCTGGTAAAATACTTCCACTATCTTTCATTCCTGCTTCTCTTTTTAAATAAGATTCATATAAATCTCCAAAAACTGATGCAAAAGCAACTATAAGTGAAATAACAATTGCTGATACAATATGAAGATTATCATTTGCAAAGAACGAACCTAAAATAGTAGCAATAACAACACCACCAACAACACCCTCTATAGTCTTATTTGGACTTGTTTCACTAAACTTAATTTTACCAATACTTTTACCAACAAAATAAGCTCCAGTATCAGCACTTGCAACAATTACAAGTAACCATAAAAGAGTCATAACTCCATATTCACTATATAACGATAATAAAAATAGAAAAGATGCAGTTGGGTAAAAAAGAGGTAAGAACATTTTAGGGTCAAGTGTTTTTTTGTAAGCTAATTGAGAAGCATAACCAATAGCAACAATAAATATTAAGTCTTCTGGATTTGGATAAAAATACGCAGCAAACCATAAAAGCGCAGAATAAACATATATACTATCACTTTCTAATTGGAAAAGTTTTTTAGCTTCTGAAATAGATATCATTAGCATTGTTCCAAATAAAAGCCACATTACAAAATATGAATCAATATATCCTATAATTATCATTGCAATTATTAGGACTACACCTGTTTTTATACGAGTTGAACTGTCTTTAATTATGTTAGCCATAAAGTAAACCTTCTATTTTCTTAAATTAATACGATTATACTAAAGTTTGGCTTTTGGTTTTATTTTTAAGAATGTGGGATATTTGATAAAAAAATAAAAGGACTAAATCCTTTTATTTTTATTTATTTTGAGATGATTAAACTATTGAAGTTTGGATGAGTAAGAATATCGTTTATAAGATTCTTTACTGATGGTGCAAAAGAACTTCCCATATTATTACAAGCAGTAAATGCTAAAAATGCAGAACCATATTCATTCTTACTTTCTAAATCAATACTATTTCCATTTGATGATGTGATTTTCATATCAAATGACCAATATGCATTTCCAATCATTGAACTTGCATAAACCTTTTTAAGATGACCACTTAATTTTAAAGTAGCATTTTCATCATATATATTAGCCATAATTAATTCATCTTTTAATGCATTTTCAATATATTTTTCAAATGCTTCATCATTAGGAGTTTCAATAGTTTCTGCTGCTCTACATAAAACAGTACTTTCATTATTAGTTTCAGCAGTGAAAGAATTTATTCCTATTTTCACATTTGTATAAGACCTTAACTTTTGCACATTTTTTGCAGAAACAGAGTAATCAGCTGTTTTAATTCCACATCCAGTAAGTAATAATACCGCAAATATTGACGATATTAGAGAAATTGATAATTTCATTTTATTCCTTTAAATAATTTAAAAGATACTATAAAAACAATACTTAAATAAAAATATAATTTTTTTCAAATAAAAATAAGGCTTATGATTATTTACATTATTATTTTAATAATTATTTCTTAATTATTAATTATATTTATTTTCATTTGTAATATTTACAAAAGCCGAGGAATTCTACTATTTAAATTTTAATCCCAATAGTAGTATACGGATTATATAAAACGTTAGATCCTGATTGTACTTTTACATTTCTTCTTTGTGTAAAGTCAACCTCATAATCACCCGAGAAATCTACTGAAAACTTAGCACATAAAACAGCCGCTTGCTCGATTACAGAATCAGGAATTGTTTTTTTTGTATTTTGAACTATTACATGAGAAGAGGGTCTATCTTTTAGATGAAACCAAAAATCACTTGCTTTTGAATTCTTTAATAAATATACATTTTCTCTTTCACTAGTCCCTAACATAATCTTGAAGCCTTCAAAAAAGAAACTCTCATAAGGTTGTGCTTTTTTAGTTCGTTTTTGATTCTTCTCTTTTTTTGGATATAAAAATTCACACTCTTCAATATTATTTGCAGTTTTTAAACTATTTATCATTCTGTATAAAAACTCTGATTTTTCATCTAAATTATCTTTTTCAATAGAAATATGAAGTGCTTTTTGTTTTGCTTTCTTAGCTTTTTTAAATAAGTCATTTGAATACTTAGAAGCTGAAGATGTTTTATCAAGAAAAACTTCTATTTCCATACCTTCATAATCATAAGCTTTAAACGAATCTTGATATGGTTTTAAAATATGCAGATTTGATAATATCAAGTTTGCTTTTTCATAAAGAAGTTTTGATTCTTCTTCTAATTCTTCTTTTTTAGGAAGGGATTTAATAGTTTTTTCTAATTTTTTTATTTTCTTTTGAATTTGACTAATTTTTACTTTTTTTAAATTTTCTAAATTTTGCAACTCTTTATTTTCATAAATTTTAAATAAATGAGACTCTATATCTTCAACTTCTTCCATCTTTGGAATAAAACTTTGTTTTGGTATTTCATCTAATTTAATTCCCACTTTTACTACTCTACTTGAAGAAAACTCATCTACATGCCGTAAAGCTTCTATAATAACTCTGTTTTCATCTAATATGATTATGTTTGTATGTTTACCAGTAAACTCTAATTGTAAAATAGTTGTTAGTTTTTTATAAGAACTTGATGAGTTAACTTTTATATTTATAATTTTATCGTCATTATATAATTCTATACTTTGTACACTAGAATTATAAAACCTTTTTTGTAAAGAAACATCAAAAGGAGCATTGAAATCTTTCTTTGCTTTTAAGATATTCTCACACTTAAATACTGTACTATTCCCTTTTGACATATCAAAGTATAATATATTCTTATTATTAAATTCAATTATAATTATATTGTTATCAATTCTCTTTATAAGCTTGATATTTTGGGCGTTTTTAACTAGATAGCCAACTAGCTCTTTTAACAGATAATACTTCACAATTGCTCCACTTTAAACTTATATTCTTTTCTAAGAAATTTTTATATATATATTAGGTATGATTATATCAAAATTATCATTAGGAGATAAACATGAAATTATTAAAAATTGCTTTAGCCGGGTCATTAATCTTAGGTCTTAGTGCGACTACATTATTAGCAGATGCAACTAAAGGTCAAAAACTATTTATTAAAAAATATAAAAGTTCTTGTGGTTTTAGTGGAGATAAATTTGCAGCTAAACATTCTCAAGATGAATGGGAAACTATTATGAATGAAGGTAAATTTAAAGAAGAATTACTTAAAATTTGTCCTAAAGTTAAAGAAGAAAGTGTAAAAGATAAGTATATACAACATCTTTATGATTTCTCTTATAAATTTGCTAATGATTCAGGAAATGTTCCTTCTTGTTAATATCTAGTAATTAAGACTTTAAAGCTAATATCTTTTTGATATTAGCTTTTTTTATTCTACAGCTTATTTAAATTACTTATTATTTATATAAGTCTTACTTATTCGCTATTAACCTTCCGTTAACTTTATTAATCCTATAATATTAAATATAGTTTTTATAAGGAAAAGACATGAAAAAAAGTATAATTTTACTCTTTACAATAGCTGCCTTTGCAACTGCAAGTTTTGCAAATGACATAAATGCACAAATGTATGAACAGATTCAATTATTAAAAAAACAAGTCGCTGCACTTGAAGCTAAAATGAATGAAGAAAGTTCAAAATCAGAAGACAAAAGAATCACTAAAATTGAAAAGAAACTTGCAAAAGTTTCTAAAAAAGCAAATTTAGCGAAAGCACAAAGTGCTGGAGATAATTTAAAGTGGAATGTTGATTTTGGAACACAAGTTGATAATATTCAATACGATCATGTATCTGGTGCAAAATCAAAGAATAATGCGCTTATGACAAATAGATTATGGTTAGGTATGAAGTATAAAGGTGATGAAAACTCAACTTTTTATGGAACACTTTCATATTTAAAAGCTTTTGGTGATTCTGCAAATCATTCACAAGCTAATATAAACCCTGGATATGCAAACTTTGATTGGTTAACTAATGAAAATGCAAATGATAATACTTTAAAAGTTAAAGAAGCTTATTGGTTATATTCAAATGACACTTTCATGGGAAGTGATGTTTCATGGACTGCTTCTGTTGGACGTAGACCGTCAACAGATGGATTAGGAATTAATCTAAGAGCTGATCAAAATAGAAAGTCTGCACTATCACATACTGTAAATGTTGAATTTGATGGAGCATCTGCTAAATTTAACTTAGATCAAGTAACTGGTATTGACGGAGCTTGGCTTAAATTTTGTGCGGGACGAGGTTTAACAAATGCAAAACCTAGATTCCAATTTGATGGTGCTGATTATGCAAGTGATGATACAAAGAATACTAATATTGATATGTTTGGCTTTATAGCTGTTCCTTATGATAATGGACAATATTCTGTACATATGAATTATGCAAGAGCTTGGAATGTAATTGGTTTTGAACAAAGTGCTATTAATACATATAGTGCCGTATCGCAAGGATATACTCCTGATTTAGCAGGACAAGCAGCAATGGCAATAAATACACCAAATATTGCACCTCAAGATATGCTTGGTTATCAAATGGCTTATGCACCTTCATTTAATGATGTTGGAGATTTAGATTTAGCAACTATGATGTTTAAAGTTGATGGTATTGGTGATGAGATTTCTGATTTCTTAGATAATACTACAGTTTTCGCATCAGCTGCTATGAGTAAAACTAGACCAAATGCTAAAGGTATGTTAGGTTCTACAGAATCTAAAACTGGTCATTCAATATGGATTGGAGCAAATGCACCTTGTCCAATTTCTCCTGATAATGCTAAAATCGGTATTGAGTGGAATAAGGGTAGTAAATACTGGAGATCAATGACATATGGTGAAGATACTATGACTGGTTCTAAAATTGCTGCTAGAGGTCAAGCTTTTGAAATTTATAGAACACAACAGTTAACTAAAGCTCTAAGTTTTGGTCTTTCATATGTATATATAGATTATGATTACACAGGAAGTAATTCTTTCTTTGGTGCAGAAGGAACACCTGTATCAATGGCAGATGCTAAAGCTGCTGTAGCAGCTGGGACTGGCGCAGATGTGGTAGAATCAGCTCAAGATATTAAAGCATATATGAGATATAGATTCTAAAAACAATAAAAAGAGCTTAAGCTCTTTTTATTTAAAAGAATAAGCATCTAACTTGTAAACAAGCTCTTCCGCAACTTCAAGCATTGAGATATTTAACTCTTTAAACTCTACACTTTTTATTTTTACTATCAGCTCATCATACACATTAGAATAAGTATAAATAGTAAAATATATATATTCTTTAGAACGTGATTCCTTATTTAATTCTTTAAACCAAAGAGCTAGTAGTGAAAAATAAAGCATTGAAGGATTAAATGCTTTATTTTCTAAGGTTTTTGAGATTTCTTCGTTGATAAAATTATAAGCATCTAAAACTGCTTTAACTCTATAATGTTTTCTATTTTTAATATAATAATCGCTTGGATGTGTTGCATAATTTATTTGAGTTAACATTTCCTCACTGATTTTATTAAATTTTTCAATCAGTTCTTTATCAATGCCATTTATATTAATGTCTTCTTTATCTTTATAAGAAAGAATAAGATCTCTACAAAATAGTAATAAGCTTTCTGTTTTTATTTTCGATAAGTTTAAAATCATACTTAATTGTAACTAAAATTTATTAAATTTATTAATAAGTAATTTAGTTTAAGTCTCTTTGCGATAAAATAAGCTAAATTTAATAATATAATTAACTTACAAAGGAAACTATTGGAACCAATAGGTGTATTAAAAGAAGGTCAAATTTATGATCTTCAAACTGCTGAAGCTTTAAATATCGAAGGTGATATTATAAAGCAAGATAACTCTGCTGAATCTTTAGAGATTCTTAGACACTCATGTGCTCATATGATGGCTCAAGCTATTAAAGAGCTTTACCCTGATGCTAAATTTTTTGTAGGACCTGTTGTAACAGAAGGTTTCTATTATGACTTTAAAGTAGATACTAAAATATCTGATGATGATTTACCTACTATTGAAAAGAAAATGAAAGAAATTGCAAACAGAAAACTAAAAATTGAAAGATATGAAGCTTCAAGAGAAGAAATTCTTACAAAATTTGCTGATGATGAATTAAAACAAGCTGTTTTAAAAAATATCACAGATGATACTTTAACTATGTATAAGCAAGGTGATTTTGAAGATTTATGTCGTGGTCCTCACTTACCAACAACTGGTATGATTAGAGCTTTTAAACTAACTAGAGTAGCTGGTGCTTACCTTGGTGGTGATGAAGAAAATGAAATGATTACTAGAATTTATGGAATCGCTTTCTTTGATAAAAAAGAATTAAATGATTACGTAAGAATGCATGAAGAAGCTAAAAAAAGAGACCATAGAAAACTTGGAACTGAACTAGAGTTATTTACATTTAATGAAGATGTAGGTGCTGGGTTACCATTATGGTTACCAAATGGTGCACGATTAAGATCCAAATTAGAGCATCTTTTATATAAAGCTCATAGAATTAGAGGATATGAACCAGTTCGTGGTCCTGAAATTCTAAAATCTGATATGTGGGACATTTCTGGACATAATGCAAATTATGGTCAAAACATGTACTATACAGAAATTGATGGACAAAAATATGGAATGAAACCTATGAACTGTGTAGGTCATATCCAAATTTTTAAAAATGATTTAGTTTCATATAAAGATTTACCAAAAAAACTTTTTGAATATGGAGTTGTTCACAGACATGAAATGTCAGGAGCAATGCATGGTTTATTTAGAGTTAGAGAATTTACTCAAGATGATGCACATATTTTCTGTACTCAAGCACAAGTAAAAGAAGTAATTATTGATGTATTAGAATTTGTTGATTCATTAATGAAAACTTTTGATTTTAAATATGAAATGGAAGTTTCTACAAAACCTAAAAAAGCTATGGGTGATGATTCATTCTGGGAAACTACAACTAAAGGTATTATGGAAGCACTTGATTCTGAAAATTTACCTTATGGTATTGATGAAGGTGGTGGAGCATTCTACGGACCTAAAATTGATATTAAAATTACAGATGCTATTGGAAGAAAGTGGCAATGTGGTACAATACAAGTAGATATGAATTTACCTGAAAGATTTAATGTTGAATTCATTAATGATGAAGGGCATAAAGAGCAACCAGTTATGATTCATAGAGCAATTCTTGGATCATTTGAAAGGTTCATTGGAATCTTAACTGAGCATTGTGCTGGAGAGTTTCCATTTGTAATTGCTCCAACTCAAGTAATTTTTGTACCAATTGCACATACTCATGTTGAGTATGCAAAACAGTTACAAAAAGAACTTTTATATGATGAGATGGATTCTAAAATCTTCGATATGAACGAAAGTTTAAATAAAAGAATTAGAACAGCAGAAAAACAAAGAGTTCCTATGATTGTTGTAATTGGTGATGAAGAAGTAAGTAATCAAACAATTGCATTAAGAAATAGAAGAACAAGAGAACAATCAAACATGAGTAAAGATGAGTTTATTACTATGTTAAATGAAATTAAAAAAGGAAGTAGAATTTGAGTAGAGATAAAAAAAACAATGTAATCATGAATGAGGATATTAGAGCATCAGAAGTTAGATGTACAGCTGATAATGGTTCAAACTATGGAATTATTCCTACAAGAGAAGCATTAGCACATGCCGATGAATTAGGATTAGATTTAGTTCTTATTGCTCCAGATGGTAAACCACCGGTTGCTAAAATCATGGATTATGGTAAATTTAAATACCAACAAGAAAAGAAGAAAAAAGAAGCTAGAAAAAATCAAAAAGTTATTGTAGTTAAAGAAATTAAACTTTCTGTTAAAATTGCAGATAACGATATTAACTATAAAGTTAAACACTCAAGAGAATTCTTAGAAGCTGGACATCATGTTAAGTTTAGAGTATTTTTAAGAGGTAGAGAAATGGCAAATCCAAAAGCCGGTATTGATGTACTTAAAAGAGTATGGCCAATGGTTGAAGATTTAGCTGTAATGGAAAAAGAACCTAGACTTGAAGGAAGATACGTAAATATGATGGCTCTTCCTAAAAAAGACGAAAATCACAAATAAAAAAAGAAGAGAATCTACTCTCTCTTCTTTCACTACATAATCCTATTTAAAGATAATTTAATTAAATTTTAAGTATAATCCAAAACTTTTTCATTACTAAATGAAATTGCAAATTTAAAAAAGGATTTTTCAATGCCAAAGATGAAAACTAATAGTGGCGCTTTAAAGAGATTTAAAATAAAGAAAAATGGTTCTATTAAAAGAGGATCAGCTTTTAGAAGTCACATCTTAACTAAAATGTCTCAAAAGAGAAAAAGAAATCTTAGAGGACCACAAACTGTTGCAGCTGTGGATTCTACAAGAGTTAAAAGAATGTTAAACAAAGCGTAATCATTTTCAAAATGATTTTTTAGTCCCTCCACAAATTGTGGAAAAGTTCAACAATTATTGTTGACACCTTATTATTTTTTAAAATAATGGTAAAGAAAGGAAAGACATGCCTAGAGTTAAAACTGGTGTAGTTAGAAGAAGAAGACATAAGAAAGTATTAAAAGCAGCTAAAGGTTTTTACAGTGGTAGAAGAAAACACTTTAGAAAAGCAAAAGAACAATTAGAACACTCTCTTGTTTATGCATATAGAGATAGAAGACAGAAAAAAAGAGATATTAGAAAGCTTTGGATTGTAAGAATCAATGCTGCTTGTAGATTAAATGATATCAACTATTCTAGATTCATGAATGGATTAAAAATAGCTGGAATTACTTTAGATAGAAAAATCTTAGCTGATATGGCTATGAATGATTACACATCATTTGTATCATTAGTTAATTCTTCAAAAGATGCATTAAAATAATAAATTTGCAAAAATAAAAAAGGGATTGAAGTTTTTCTTCAATCCCTTTTTTTATGTCTAGACTAAAGCTTATCTCTAGTCTAAAGGCTCATTAGCTTCAATCTTACAATCATTTCCTTTACAGTCAATGTTTGCATCAAAATAGAATATTTCACTAACATCCAATTTTGCATCTTTTAATTTAGACCAAGCTTCAATTGATCTTCCACCTGCTGTACAATTAAATACTATTGTTTTATTTTTAGGAAGCTTTTTATAAAATTCATCTGCTTTAAAATTAGCAGCTTCAATATTTATAGCACCATTTAAATGTCCAATTTTAAACTCATCAGCTGCTGTTACATCAACAATTTGAACATATGATGGAACTTTATTTTCCAAAACTAATTTTTTAAACCACTCACCATCAACTGAACCTTCATCAGCGCCTAATTTTAACCCATTTTTACTAAATAGTTTTTTCTTAACTTCTGTTTTTACTTTAGCTTTTTTAGACTGTGCTGTAGTTGGTAAATTCTTTTTCTTCCATACTGGTAATCCTGCTGCATAAACTGATACATTTTTATAATTTAATGACACTAATTTATTTGCAACAATATGAGATTTTACACATTTATATCCACCACAAAAAACAATAATTTTTTCATCTTTATTAATAGGAAATCTTCCTATGTATTTATCTATTTTTGTATCTGGAATTGAAATTGCCCCAGGAACTGTTTCTTGTAAAAACTTTTTATAAGGTCTTGCATCAACAATCAAAGATGAATTGTTCTCATATGCAGATTTTAAAACTATTGTATCAACTTCTTTGTAGTTTTTTTTAATCCATTCAGGCTCTCCTGCTGGGTAAACTTTTACATTTGTAAAACCTTTTTTTATAAGCATACCAGCAACTTTAGGACTTTTTGCACACTTATATCCACCACAATAAATAATCAATTCTTTATCTTTGGGAGTGTCTTTTAACAATGATACATATTCATCAAATTTTGTATCTGGAATATTAATACTAGAAGGAATTGTACTCTTTTTGTATTTGGCTTCCGGTCTTGCATCAATTAATATTGCTTTTGCACTACTTCTAGTACCCTTTGCAATTACTCTTTTAACATAATTAAAATCTACACTACTCAACTTATATTTAGTGATTAGGGAGTGGACTTTTTCACTTGGTTTATTAAGCGTACTTCCAGTTGTATTTGCATATGAACCCATTGTTAATAAACCTACTACCGCTAGAGTTGCCAAAAATTTACTTCTTTTCATTTTTCTCCCTTTCAAATATACTTCTTTTACTATTATTATATAACTATTTAGATTATAAAGTAAAGTTTATTTGAGTTTTCTAATAAAAAGTTGTAATATTAATCTTGGTATCCATAATAAAATATAGATTATTAAAGTAAAAATTATTGGGTGGAAAGATCCAAATCCATATGCACTAGAAGAAGACAATAATTTAATGTGTTCGATAGGATGTTCTAAAAATTCTGTATAGTGTATTAAAATAGTAAGTATCAATGAAATACTTACTATTATTAAAAATTCTTTTTTCATAAAATATTCAGATTAAAGACTATGCTTTACCTGATAACATTCCATATTGTGTCATTGGTTTAAGTAAATAAACTTTCATTAACCACCAAATATATCTCTCTTGAGTTGGATCTAGAGGGAAAGATGGAGTTGGTTTTTTAGTCCAATCAAACTCAGCTAACATAACTTTTCCAATATCTGTAATTAATGGACATACAGTATAACCAGCATATTTAGCTTTTAACTCTTTACCTTCCATTGCTGCAATTAAGTTCTCAACTACTACTTTATATTGCTTTCTTACACTACCGCCTGTTTTACCCATAGGAACAGCTGCAATATCACCAATTGAGAAAATATTTTTATATTTTACATGTTGTAATGTTTCTTTATTAACAGGAATCCACCCTTTTCCAGAACCAACAGCGGACTTACCTATTTCATCGGGTGCTTTCATAGGAGGAGTAATATGCATAAAATCAAAAGAAGCTTCAACTGCTTGGTGTTTAGTAACCATATCATACTCCTCTAAATCTTCATCATAAGCACCTTTTTCTTCCCATCTTTTATCAAATGTTGCAATTTTATTTTCTAAATCAACACCTGTTAAATTATGATTATAATTCCATTTAAAGTTTCTAGCTTCAAATTGTTTTACAATTGCATCATGATATTCTTTTACTGAAAACATTGTTCCACCATTTGGATAGAATGTTAATTCAGCATTATCTCTAACTCCTGCTTCTACTAATCTAGAATTAGTTAAATACATCATTTTCTTGGGTGCTCCACCACATTTAATTGATGTATTTGGATGAGTAAATATACCTTTTACTTTTTCACCACTTTTTGCTTTTTCAATAAATTTCTGCATTTGATTCCAAGTTTCAACTGCTAAGTCTGTATTATAAACAGAAGTAACTCCAGAATCTCCAAAAGCTTTTAATATCTTAGATGCATCTCCTATAGTGTAAGCATCACCCACTTCTTCTAATCCTTTAATTTTTCCAAAGTCTAATACTAACCCCGCAGCAATTACTAAGAAATCATAAGAAATTGTTTCCCCAGAACCAAGTACAACTTTATTTGCATCTGGATTAAATTCTACTGCTTTATCTTTAATTAGTTTTACACCACTTGGCAAGAAATCTTTTGTATCATACATAACATCAGATTTTTCATATACTCCAGCACCAATTAAAGTATTACCTGGTTGATAAGAAACTGATTTAGGGTTAGGTTCAATAACTGTAATATCAGGAGAAGTTAAGGTATTAGAAAGTCTAGCTGCAGTTGAAATACCAGCTAAACCACCACCTATAATTAATATCTTTCCTTTAGCTTCACTAGCATTTGCTTCTGTTGCAGCTTCTGCTTCACTTGCTCCACCCATTAAATATGCAGCAGAACCAAGTCCAGCTAACTTAAAAGCTTCTCTTCTTGAAATTCCTATTTTTTTTATCTCTGAATCAACTAAATCTAATGCGTCTTCTAATTCATTTTTTCCCATGTGATTTCCTTCAAGCGTATTTATTCTATATATTAAGGATATCAAAAAAGAGATAATAAGAGACTTATATTTAGCTGAATTTATTTAATATTAGTTATTTGATTTACTTATAATACTTAATGCTCGTTGATATTCATCTTTATTATTTAAATTGATAAATTCATCATCATTAAGAAAATTTAGATATTTTGTATCATTATTTTTAAGTAAATAATTAACTTTATGAATATCTTTTTCTAACATTTCATCTACAAAACGTATTAAATTTGTAGAAAAAACGCCACATAAGTTATGAGTTCTTTCGGTTCTTGCAATACAAATATCACTATGCTTTGAGTTATTAATTAATTCACTTATTGAACTAATTGAAACTAATGGTGTATCAACTGTAATTATAAAGACTTTGTCAGCTTTAATTGTTTTAAAAATTGTTTGTAAGGCAACAATAGGCGAGAATATTTCACCTTTATCAAGTATTAAATATTTCTCTTTATTTATAAGAAAATCAAATTTATCTACTTTTGAGGACAAATATATATCTTGGAAAAAAACTTTGAGTTTATCGTATTGATATTGAGTTAGAGATGTTGATGAAGAAAAAGGGAGAAGAGACTTGTCCTCTCCCATTCTTGAACTTCTACCCCCACATAAAATCACACAAGGGATTTTACAAGGGCTAGTCATTAAAGACTTCTAGGATCTGTTATATATCCAGAGATGGCAGATGCAGCTGCAACTGCTGAGTTAGCAAGATAAATTTTTGAGCTTCTAGAACCCATTCTTCCAACAAAGTTTCTATTTGTTGTAGAAATACATACTTCATCATCACCTAAAATACCCATATAACCACCTAAACATGCTCCACATGTAGGATTTGATACAACAGCACCAGCATCAACTAAAGTGTCAATGTATCCAGCTTTATTTGCATCTCTTAATATTTTTTGAGTACCAGGAGTTAAAATAAGTCTCACATGACGTGCTACTTTTTGCCCAGCTAAAATTTCAGCTGCTACTTTAAAGTCAGATAATCTACCATTAGTACAAGAACCAATGAATACTTGATCAACTTTAATATCATCTTCAACTGCTTGAGAAACACTATGTCCATTTGATGGTAAGAAAGGATATGCAATTACTGGCTCTAATTTTGCAGTATCAATTACAATTTCTTGACAATAAACTGCATCATCATCTGAATAATGAATTTTAGGTTCTGCTCTTAATCCATCATTTAAAAGAGCCGTTTGTTCTAAGAATTCTGCTGTAATTTCATCATAAGCAACGATACCATTTTTAGCGCCTGCTTCAATTGCCATATTACATAAAGAGAATCTATCATCCATTGATAAATACTGGATTGCTTCACCTGTAAATTCTAAAGTTTTATATAAAGCACCATCCACACCTAAAATTCTAATGATTTCAAGTACTAAATCTTTTCCTGTTACATGTTCACCTGGTTTACCAGTAAAAATAACTTTAATTGCTTCAGGAACTTTAAACCAGTTACCACCAGTAATCATTCCAAATGAAATATCAGTTGATCCCATACCAGTAGAAAATGCACCTAAGCCACCATGTGTACATGTATGAGAATCTGCACCAATAATTACATCACCTGGTAATACCAAACCTTTTTCAGGTAATAATGCATGCTCAATACCCATGTCTTTTTCATCAAAGAAGTATTTTAAATCATGTTTATATGCAAAATCTCTAGAGATTTTTGCTTGATTTGCTGATGCAATATCTTTTGCAGGAATAAAATGATCAAGTACAATTGCAAAACCTTCTGGATTTGCTAATTTTTTAAAACCACCATCTTCAAATGCTTTAATAGAAATTGGAGTAGTAATATCATTTCCAATTACCATATCAATCGGACTTCTTACAATCTCTCCTGCAAATACATCTTTTCCTACATGCTCACTAAAAATTTTTTCTGTTATTGTTTGACCCATATTAATATCTTCCTATAAATTTTCTTATATTTCCGCCATTATAGCTAATTCTAATTTAAGCTCCAAAACTTAGGAGTTAATTTTCTTATCTTTTCTCTCAATTTGCCACTGTTTAATTTGCATAAAAATGATAATAGCAACAGCACCATTTATAATTACATCTGCAAAATTGAAAATTGCAAAGTCAAAACCATAATGCCAATAAAGATAATCCACAACCCCACCATAAGTGAATCTATCTAAAATATTAGATAAGCCACCTGCAAAAAGTAAAGATATTGGTATGTAATACTCTGTGAATACTTCTTTATTTCTTAATAAATAAATAAACCCTGCTATTATCATTAATAACTGTATATATTTTAAATATTCTGCTAGAAATGAAAACATTGAAAATGCTACACCATAGTTATATGCTAATTGTAGAGACATAATAGGACCATCCACATTCCAATCGAAATGTGCAAATCCATATTTTAATAATTGATCAATAATAAATAATATTACAAATATTACTATTGAAAAAACTAACTTTTTTCTCATAAAACTTTTTTGAAAAATGCCTTTAAAGTTTCCATTCCATCTGCTACATCTTTTTTATTTTTACCTTCTAAAAGAAGTCTTATTTTATTTTCAGTTCCTGAGTATCTAATTAAGTCTCTCATACCTTTTTCTCGTAAAGGTTTTAATAACTCATCTAAACCAACAATATCTTCTAAAGGTGGTTTTTCACTAACTTTCATATTATGTAATATTTGAGGATATAGTTCAAAAGGATTTAATACTTCACTTGCTTTTTTACCAGTTCTTAAAATCAATGCTAATACTTGTAAAGCAGAAGCTAATCCATCACCAGTTTTTGCGGCGTCAGAGAAAATAACATGCCCGCTTTGTTCACCACCAAAATTAATATCTTTTTCTTTCATTACTTCAAGAACATATTTATCACCAACATTTGATCTATATAAGGTAATATCATCTTTTTCTAAGAAATCCTCTAAAGCTTGATTTGACATAACAGTTGCAACACATGCATTACCTGTTAATTGTTTAGAATCGTTTAAATATTTACAAAGTGCTCCAATTAATTTATCACCATCAACAACATCACCTTTTTCATCAATAACTACTAATCTATCAGCATCACCATCAAGTGCAAGCCCAATATCTGCTCTATACTCACGTACAAGTTTTGCAACACCTTCAGGGTGCATAGCTCCACAGTTTTCATTGATATTAAAACCATCTGGTTTGTGATTTATTGTAATAACATCAGCACCTAATTCTTCTAAAATTGTTGGACCAACTTTGTATGCAGCACCATTTGCACAGTCAAGAACTATTCTTAATCCGTGAAGTGTCAAATCTTTAGGAAATGAGCTTTTAATTGAAACAATATATCTTCCAATAACATCATCAATTCTTTTTGAAGCACCAATATTTCTACCAGTTACTTGCTCAGCAATCATTGCATCATTGTCATTGAATATTTCTTCAATTTTCTTTTCACAAGAAACACCTAATTTATTACCATGATTATCAAAAAATTTAATCCCATTATCTTCATAAGGGTTATGAGATGCAGATATCATAATACCAGCATCACATCTCATACTTTCAGTTAAATATGCAATAGCAGGAGTTGGCATTGGACCAATTTGGATAACATCATATCCAACAGCAGTAAGACCACTTACTAATGCATTTTCAATCATATACCCACTTCTTCTAGTGTCTTTTCCAACAAGAATTCTCTTGGTTGTTGAATGTTTTCTAAAATAAATACCTGCAGCCTTAGCTAATTTCAATACAGTCATTGCATCTAAAAAAGTCCCGGCCTCGCCTCTAACTCCATCTGTTCCGAATAGTTTCATTAAATCTTCCTAAAATTAAACTTGCTTTAAGTTGCTTTGGGTAACATTCTACCCTTAAAAATTTTACAAAGAGGTTAAATAAAATGGCAAATCATAAATCTGCAGAAAAAAGAGCTAGACAAACAATAGTAAAGACTGAAAGAAATAGATTCTACAAAACAAGAATCAAGAATGTAACTAAGACAGTAATCGCTGCTATCGAAGCTGCTGACAAAGAAGCTGCAACAACTGCAGTTAAAACAGCGAACAAATATTTACACCATTGTGTATCTAAAGGGATTCTTAAAAAAGCAACAGCTGCGAGAAAAGTATCTAGATTACAACTTGCAGTAAACGCTATATAATAGCATTTAGTACTTATGCTACAAGATAAACTACAGCCTTTTATTAATAGAGCTGAAGAGATTAATGAATTATTAATTTCTCCAGAGATAACTAGTGATATAAAGAGAATGACTGATCTTTCTAAAGAACAGTCAAGTATCGCGCCTATTGTTAATAAAGCTAAAGAGTACATCCAATTAATTGAAGATATAGAAGATAATAAAATGCTTCTTGATGATGATGAATTGAGTGAACTTGCAAAAGAAGAGCTGAAAGACTTGGAGCCAAAAAAACCAGAATTAGAAGAAGATATTAAATTCTTAATGATTCCTACAGATCCTAATGATGATAAAAATATCTTTTTAGAACTTAGAGCTGGTGCTGGTGGTGATGAAGCTGCAATATTTGTAGGTGACCTTTTTAGAGCTTACTTAATATATGCAGAAAACAATGGTTGGAAAGTTGAAATCATGAGCACTAATGATAGTGAATCAGGTGGATACAAAGAAGTTGTAATCTTAATTAAAGGTGACCATGTATACTCAAAATTAAAATTTGAGGGTGGTACCCATAGAGTACAACGAGTTCCTGCAACTGAATCACAAGGAAGAGTTCATACCTCAGCAATTACAGTAGCTGTTATGCCTGAAGTTGATGATGTTGAAATTGACATTGATCCAACTGATCTTAAAATTGATGTTATGAGAGCAAGTGGAAATGGTGGACAATCTGTAAATACTACAGATTCTGCTGTAAGAATTACACATATTCCATCAGGACTTGTAGTAACAAATCAAGATCAAAAATCTCAACATAAGAATAAAGATAAAGCTATGAAAGTTTTAAAAGCTAGACTTTATGATTTAGAGATGAAAGAGAAAATGATAAAAGAAGGTGCTGACAGAAAAGAACAAGTTGGTACTGGAGATAGAAGTGGAAGAATTAGAACTTATAATTATCCACAAAATAGAATAAGCGATCATAGAATTAATTTAACTCTTTATCGTTTAGACTATATTATGAATGACGGTTTATTTGATGAAGTAATTGATCCTCTTATTGCTGATCATCAATCTAAACTGATTGAGGCTAATGGATTATAAAATCCATTAGTTTTACTTTTTACACTACCTTCACTCAATGATACAAATAAATCAAACATATACTCACTATAAAAATAAAGAATCCTATATCACTATAGATTTTTGTAAAATCCAAGAAAATGATATTTGGGTAAAAGCAGTTATCTATAAACCAGCAGATGAAGAAAAACTATTTGTTAGAGAATACAAAGAGTTTGAAGAAAAGTTCATCTTAAAATTAGAATCTTAATCTTACTACTTAATTAAATATAACTTCCAAGGTAACCAAACTGTAATCAATTCATATTAAAATTTCACCATATAAAATTTATGGAGAAAATAATGACAATCAAAAAAACATCAATCGCGTTATTAGCAAGTGCAGCTTTAACTGTAAGTTTAAGTGCAAGAGATCAAATTAAAATCGTTGGGTCTTCAACTGTATACCCATTTTCATCTTCAGTTGCTGAAGAATTAGGTGCTACAACAAAGTTTCCAACTCCTGTTGTTGAATCAACTGGTTCAGGTGGTGGAATGAAATTATTTTGTGCTAGTAATGATTTAAATACTCCAGATATTACAAATGCTTCAAGAAGAATGAAAGCAAAAGAATTTAAAATGTGTGAAAAAAATGGCGTAATCGATATTACAGAATCTGTAATTGGTTATGATGGTATCGCTTTTGCACAATCTAAAGTAAATGCTGCTTTTGATATTTCAAAAACACATTTAGCTCTTGCAGTTGCTAAAGAAGTACCTTCAAAAGATGGTAAATCATTAATTGCAAATCCATACAAAAAATGGTCAGATATTGATGCTTCATTACCTTCTAGAGAGATTATCGTATATGGACCACCAAAGTCTTCAGGAACAAGAGATGCATTTGAAGAATTAGTAATGCAAAAAACTTTCAAAAAAATGTCTGTTTATACTGACCTTTACAAAGCTGACAAAAAAGCAAACAAAAAATATAAAAAATATTCCGTTGTAAGAACGGATGGTGCTTATGTTGAATCAGGTGAAAATGATAACCTAATCGTTCAAAAATTAGATAAAAACAAAGCAGCATTTGGTGTATTCGGATTTTCTTTTTTAGTTGAAAATGATGACAAAGTTCAAGGTGCTACAATTAACGGTGTTAAACCAACTCCTGAAAATATTTCATCTTCTAAATACCCAGTATCTAGATCTTTATTCTTCTACATTAAGAACTCTCATACAAAAGATGTACCAGCTATTAATAAATATGTTGATTTATTTATGAGTGAAAAAATGATTGGAAAAGAAGGAATCTTAGGAGAAATTGGATTAATTGCTTTACCTGACACTGATAGAAATGCAATAAGAGCAAGTGTTGCAAAAAGAACAAAGTTAACTTTAGAAGAATTATCTAACAAACATTAATTATAAAGTAAAAGAAGAGTTCTCCTCTTCTTTTACAACTAGCGCTTAATATAAAACCCCTTAAGTATTCTTCGGAGATTCATGACAAAAAACTGGTCAGAAATAATAAAAAATTTAGATTATGCTTTTCAACCTATTGTACATATACACTCAGGTAAAATATTCGCAGTTGAAGCACTTTTACGAAATACAGACAATATAGATAGTATCTTTGATACTGCCTTTGAAGAGGATATACTATATGAAGTAGATTTATTATTAAGAGAAAAAGCAATAGAAAAATTCTCTTTAATAAATATAGAAAACCTTAAGCTTTTTTACAACCTTGATAATAGAATTATTTATAGCAAAAAATTTTCATCTGGAAATACTGCAAAAATATTAAAGAAATTTAACCTTTGTAAAAATACAATTTGTTTTGAACTTAGTGAAAAAGGTAGCCAGATAGAACAAAATGCTTTATCAACAATGATTCAGACATACAAAAAAAATGGTTATTGTATTGCAATAGATGATTTTGGTATTGGAGTATCTGGATTAAAACTTTTATATTTCAGTGAAGCAAATACGATAAAAGTAGATAGATTCTTTATCACTAATATTCATAATGATTCAAAAAAGAAACTCTTTTGTTCTTCAATAATTGATATGGCTCATGTTATGGGTATGAAAGTTGTTGCAGAAGGAGTTGAAAATATAAATGAATATTACACATGTAAAGATATTGGAGTAGATTTCATTCAAGGATATTTAGTCCAAAAACCATGCCTAAAGATAAATGAAATCAAAGCTACTTATACTGAAATAGTTAAAATGATTCATCAGGATAAAAGATCTAATATTAATCAATCAATAGATGATAATTATATCGATTTTATTCAAGCATTAAATATTAATACCTCTTTACATGATTTATTTATACATTTCAAAGATCATCCTAAAAATACATTTGTTCCTATTGTTGACGATTTTAAGTATTTAATAGGTGTTATATATGAAGTAGATATTAAAAAAATCTCATATTCAAAATATGGTTTATCTTTAGCAAAAAATAAAAATATCGCTTCAAATTTAAAAAAATATATTAAAAATATTCTATCTGTTGAAAGCTCTTGGGGAATAGATAAAGCACTTGATATCTTTAATCATAATTCAAAAAATTATACAGGAATATTTATTACTGATGCGAATGAATATAAAGGTTTTATTAATTTAAATTCATTATTGACCTTATCACATAAAAGAAATATTGAAATAGCAACAAATCAAAATCCTTTAACAAAACTACCAGGAAACCAACAAATAGAGAACTATATTCAAAAAAGTTTTAAAAATAAAGATAATGAATTAACTCATATGCTCTATTTTGATTTTAATGATTTTAAACCCTTTAATGACTACTATGGATTTAGACAAGGAGATAGAGCTATTATTATTTTTTCAGAATTAATCCAGAAAAAATATGATAATACTTCTTTTATTGCACACATTGGAGGAGATGATTTTTTTATTGGTATTAAAAATAAAACATTTGAAGAAATATTTACCCTTACTAATCATATTCTATTAGAATTTAAAGAATCAGTTAAAAACTTATATAGTAAAACTGACAAAAATAATGGCTTTATAATTGCAGAAGATAGATTCAAAGTGAAAAGAAAATTTAATCTGTTATCAATATCATGTGCATTTATTTCAATAAATAAAAAATCTAATGAAGCTAATTTTGATTCTACATTATCACTATTAAAAAAACACTCAAAAAAATATTCTATCCCTCTATGTGCTAGTATTTAGGCATGTAACCAATTTGTAACCATCCTTTTTTATAATCTCCTTTTAAAATTAAAATAAAGGCAAAAGTATTGAGCACTTTTGAAACAAGAAATAAGAAAAGAGAATTATCAGAGAAATTAATTAAAGCAGCTTTAATTATTGCATCTACAATTTCAATATTAACAACATTTGGTATTCTTTTCTCAATTCTTTTTGAGGCAATAGAATTCTTTCAAATGAGAAGTTTTTGGTACTTTATCACAGGGATGGAATGGTCACCTGGTGTTGAAGGGAGTAAGTTTGGAGCTGTTCCAATTTTTGCAGGAACATTTGTAATTACAATAATTGCATTATTAGTTGCCATTCCAATTGGATTAGGTAGTGCAATTTATATGAGTGAATATGCAAGTTCAAGAACTAGAGATTATATTAAACCTATATTGGAAGTATTAGCTGGTATTCCAACTGTAGTATATGGTTTTTTTGCAGCTATTACCGTTGCACCTATGATAGTAAAAGCAGCAGATTTTGTTGGGTTAGAAGCTACTTTTAACTCTGCTTTAGCTTCAGGAGTTGTAATGGGAATTATGATTATTCCAGTAATTTCTTCATTATCAGATGATGTAATTAGATCAGTTCCAGATAGCCAAAGAAAAGCAGCATTAGGCCTTGGCCTTACCCATGGTGAAACAATTAGAGATATTGTTATTCCCTCTGCCCTACCTGGAATAATTTCGGCATCACTTCTTGGCTTATCTAAAGCATTAGGAGAAACAATGATTGTTGTAATGGCAGCTGGTTTAAGGCCAAACTTATCATGGAATCCATTAGAAGATATGACAACAGTAACAGTTACTATTGTAAATTCATTAGTTGGTGATTTTGAGTTTAATTCACCAGAGACACTTTCTGCATTTGCTCTAGGATTAGTACTATTTGTTGTTACATTAATACTAAATATAATTTCATTAAGTTTAATTAGAAAATTCAAAGAAAAATATAAAGTGAATACATTATGATTAAAAGAAAAAATAAACAAAATCCTTTTTATGATCCCTCATTAGATAAAAGACATACAAGTGCAAAAAGATTTAAAAGGTTTACATTAGCTTCATTAATATTCTCAATTGCATTTTTAGCTTTTTTCTTAATTGATATAGTTGGAAAAGGAACGCCTGCATTTAAAGTTACATATATGCATGTTGATGTTACATATAATAAAAAATCTATTGAAGATTCAAGGTTTGCAGTTGAAAAAAAATATAGAAAAGTAATTTCAAGATCATGGTTAAGAGACTTACCAAAACAAGTTGAAGCTAATCCAAAACTTATGAATACAACTCAAACTATGTGGGTATTAGCTGATGATCAAGTTGATCAATATTTAAAAGGTCATCATTATAAATTAAAAAGAAAAGATAAATCTTTAGTTGATGATATGAAAGCTCAAGGAAGAATTGATACAAAATTTAATTCAATATTTTTTCTACATGGCGATTCAAAAATTCCCGAGAATGCTGGATTCTTTTCAGCAATGATTGGTTCAATATTAACACTTATGATTACAATGATTGTTGCTTTTCCATTAGGGGTAATGACAGCAATTTATTTAGAAGAATTTTCTGAAGATAATAAATTTACAAGATTTATTGAAGTAAATATTAATAACCTAGCCGCAATTCCTTCTATTTTATTTGGGTTATTAGGACTTGCAATCTTTATAAATCTTTTTGGAATGCCAAGAAGCTCGCCATTAGTTGGTGGATTAACATTGGCACTTATGACTTTACCTATTATAATAGTAAGTTCCCGAGCAGCTCTTAGAGCTGTTCCAGATAGTATTAGACAAGCTGGATATGGATTAGGATTAACTAAAATTCAAGTAACAAAAGATCATGTTTTACCATTAGCTTTTCCTGGTGTTTTAACTGGTTCAATTATTGGCTTAGCACAAGCTATGGGGGAGACTGCTCCACTTATTATTATAGGAATGATTGCATTTATTCCTGATGCTCCAGGAAGTATAATGGATGCAGCAACAGTAATGCCAGCACAATTATTTACATGGGCAGGAATGCCAGAGAGAATGTATATAGAGAAAACAGCTGCTGGTATCATAGTATTACTTAGTATATTAATATCATTAAATGCAATAGCAATTTATTTAAGAAAAAAATTCGAAGTTAAATGGTAGAAGGAAAAATTTAAATGTCAAAAGATAATAAAACAAAAGTAAAAGTTGAAGAACTAAATCTTTGGTATGGGAATAATCATGCTTTACATGGTATTGATGTAGATATTTATGAAAATAAGATAACAGCTTTAATTGGACCTTCAGGATGTGGAAAATCTACATTTTTAAGATGCTTAAATAGAATGAATGACTTAATATCTATTGTTAATATAGATGGCAAAGTTACAGTAGATAAAAAAAATATTTATGATAAAGACGTAGATGAAGTAAGCGTGAGAAAAAGAATAGGTATGGTATTTCAACAACCAAATCCATTTCCAAAATCTATTTATGACAACGTTGCATATGCTCCAATTAAACATGGAATTGTGATTAAAGGAAAAGAATGTGATGCATTAGTAGAAAGTTCTTTACGAAAATCTGGACTTTGGGATGAAGTTAAAGATAAATTAAATGATCCAGGAACTTCACTTTCAGGTGGACAGCAACAAAGGTTATGTATTGCAAGAACGATTGCAGTTAAACCAGAAATTATTTTAATGGATGAGCCAACATCTGCACTTGACCCAATTTCAACAGAAAAAATTGAAGCATTAATGTTAGAATTAAAAAAAGATTACACAATTATTGTAGTAACTCATAATATGCAACAAGCTGCAAGAGTTGCAGACTATACAGCATTTTTCCATCTTGGAAAACTAATCGAATATGATGAAACAGAAACGATTTTTGTTAATCCATCAAATAAAAAAACAGAAGATTATATTACGGGGAGATTTGGATAATGTTAAAAATATACGAAGACAAAAGAAATAATATTAAAGACGAAGTATTATTTATTGGTAACAATGTAATTGATGCTTTAGAATCATCATTAAAAATACTAAAAAGTGATGATATTTCAGCACTAAAAGATATAGATTTATCTGTTAAAAAGCTATCAAATAAATCTAATGAAATTGACAATTTAATAGTTACTGCTTTAGCTTTATATTCACCAGAAGCTAAAGATTTAAGAGAGATGGTTTCATATTTAAAAATCACAAATGAATTAATAAGAGCAGCTTCAAACGTAAAAGGTTTTATAAAAATATTTAGAAAAGCCTTCTCCGAAGATTTAAATACCAATACTATTTTAGAATTTACAATTCCTCTTCATAAGTCTGCATTATTATCATTAAGAACAGCGATATCTATGATTGATGAAATTGATGATAATCATACTGAAGAAAAATATCATAGAGTTATAGTTGAAGAGAGTAAAGCTGCTGATTTATATGCAATGGTAGAAAAAAATATTCTAAAACTAATTTCAAAAAACCTTGAACTATCAAAAGAATACTTTGATATATTAAGTAGTTTAAGAAGACTTGAAAGAACAGCAGATAGAGCTTCATCAATCGCAAGCTTAGCACTCTTCGCACATATTGGTGGGGATATCATGCAATCATAGATTATGATATAATTAACTTATGAAAAATCCATTAATTAAAATTAAAACCTACTTCAGTACAAACTTTGAAGTATTAACAGCTCTAGTTATTTTTATACTAATATTTATAGCTGGTCTAGAATTTCATAAAGCAATTATCTTGATGTTAGAATTTATTGTAGTTATGGAAGTAGTAAAAATGATCTCTGATTTTATTAAAAAAGAGAAATTAAGACTTAGATTTGTTATTGATATTTTTATTATCTTTTTAATCAGAGATGTAATAATCCTAACAACAAATATACATAGGGATTATTTTGATATTCTTTTTCTTTTATTTACGATATTTATTTTCTTTATCTTTAGAATCTTAGCAATTAAGTTTTCTCCAGGTGTTATTAAAATATCTAAAGATACAGTTATTGAATATGAAGATGAACCTGCAAGTAAAAGAATTAAAAAAGAGAAAGAATTAGAAAACAATGGAAAATAAACTTATTTTAATTGTTGAAGATGAAAAAGATATTTTAGAACTACTGGAATACACTTTGCAAAAAGAGGGTTATGAAACCATCGGTTTTTTAAGTATTGATAAAAAACTCAAACAAGTTTTAGAAGAAGAAGATATTAGTCTAATTTTAATGGATAGAAACCTTCCTGGAACTGAAGGGACTAGTTTTATTAATCAAATTAAAAAAGAGGGTTATACTAATCCTGTTATTTACCTAACTGCAAAAGATAAAGATGAAGATATACTAGAAGGATTTGAATCACATGCAGATGATTATATAACTAAACCTTTTAATCTTAAAGAGTTAATAGCAAGGGTAAAAGCTGTAATTAAAAGAACATCAAAAGAAATTGATATTCTAAAAATTAAAGATATTACTTACACAGCAGCTAATAGAAAATTCTATATAGAAAATAATGAGCTAGAATTAACCCATCTAGAGCATGACCTATTTTTAGAATTTATTAAAAATAAAGATATCCTAATGACAAGAGAACATCTTCTGAACACTGTTTGGGAAGATTCTTTTGATAAGAAAAGTAAAACAGTTAATGTTGCCATAAAAAGATTAAAAGCAAAAATTGATCCAGATGCCAAGAAGGATTATATAAAGTCTATAAGAGGTGAAGGTTACATATTTTGCTAAAAATCCATCAACTCTTTTTAAGAACATTTATTTTAATTTTTATAGGAATTCTTTTAACATTAACTATAGTTACATACTTTTGGTCAAAGAATATTTATATTAATCAAATTGAAAAAAATCTTGTACAAAATATTGATACTTTTTCAATAGTATTAAAAGACTTAAAAAATATAGACAATATTATAAAAGATTTAAAATCACATATTCATCTTAGAATTACAGTTATTGATGAAAGAGGTAATATAATAGCTGAAAGTGATAAAGATAAGAACTTAATGGAAAATCATTCTAACAGAAAAGAAATACTCCAAGCAAAAGATTTTGGTATTGGGAAAATTGTAAGATTTTCAGATACCATAAATAAAGAGCTTTTATATATAGTTAAAAAAGTAACAATAAATAAGAATATATACTTTATTAGAATGGCAGATTATACAGATAAAATTACTGATAACTTTATAAAATTAACTGCTCAAATATTTGCCTTTATTACATTTTTCTTAATAATTGGATTTTTGGCAATGTATTTTATCAGTCTTAAAATAAAAAAAGAAACAGACTCTATTTTAAACTTTTTGACAGAATTATCAGAAAAGAGACCTACTTATAAATTAAAATCAAGATATACACAAGAATTCTACCAAATAACAAGACTGCTAAATAAAGTAGCATTAAAGCTATCGAAGAAAGAAAAACAAAAAGCAAAGCAAACAGCAAAATTAAAACTTGCAAATAGACAAAAAGGTGAAATTATTTCTGCTTTATCTCATGAATTTAAAAATCCTATTGCAATTATTTCAGGATATAGTGAAACAATTATGAATGATGATGAAATGCCAGAAGTTATGAAACATAAATTCTTAAATAAAATTCATTCAAATGCAAATAAAATGTCACGAATTATTGATAAATTAAGATTAACTCTAAAACTTGAAGAAGGGAAGCAAGGACTAAATTTAAGTCCTTGTTCTATGAAAAAAATACTTGCAGATATTATTCCTGATTTAAAAGAAAAATATAAAAATAGAGAAATTTTAATCACAGATGCTGATATTAATCTAAGAGTTGATGAGACACTAATTTCAATGGCTATCTCAAACTTAATTGAAAATGCTTTAAAATATTCTGAAGATGAAGTGATTATCGAACTGACAAATGATTCTATTATTATCAAAGATAAAGGTATTGGAATTGAGCCTAAAGAATTAGAAAAGATTAAAAACAAGTTTTATCGAGTTTCAAATAATGGTTGGAATAACTCTTTAGGATTAGGATTATTTATAGTTCAATCAATACTCTCTTTACACAACTTTTCACTTGATATTAGTTCTGAATTTAATAAAGGTTCTGAATTCACAATAAAATATTAAATAATACTTAAATTAAGGTATACTTAAGTATTACTACACTATTATGCCACCTCATTAATAAAAGCGGAGAAAATAAATGAAATTTACTCAAATGGCGAAAGCTGTCGAAATCAAAAGAGATTGGATAATTATCGATGCAACTGATAAAGTATTCGGAAGAATTATCACTGAAGTTGCTACTATCTTAAGAGGGAAAAATAAACCTTTTTATACACCTCATGTAGATTGTGGAGATTACGTTGTAATCATTAATGCTTCTAAAGCAAAGTTCTCTGGAACTAAATTAGAAACAAAAAACTATTACACTCACTCTGGGTATTTTGGTAGTACAAAAACTCATAAAATGTCTGATATGTTTGCAAATAATCCAGAAAAGTTATTCAAATTATCAACTAGAGGTATGCTTCCAAAGACTACTCTAGGAAAAAATATGTTAAAAAAATTAAAAGTTTATGCAGACGATCAACATCCTCATACTGCACAAATTAAAGGACAAAACTAATGGCTAAAGTTTACGCAACTGGAAGAAGAAAAACATCTATCTCTAAAGTATGGTTAGAAGTTGGTACAGGTCAATTAACAATCAATGGTCAGTCTTTAGACGTATGGTTAGGTGGACATGAAGCTATTAAAAAGAGAGTTATGCAACCATTAGAAGTTTGTAAACAAGAAACTTCTGTAAATATCGTTGTTAAAACTTTAGGTGGAGGTTACTCTGCACAAGCTGATGCTGTTAGACATGGTATTTCTAGAGCTTTAGTTGCTTATGATGAGCAATTTAGAGTACTTTTAAAACCTTATGGTTTATTAACAAGAGATGCTAGATCAGTTGAAAGAAAGAAATACGGAAGAAAAAAAGCAAGAAAAAGCGGTCAATTCTCAAAAAGATAGATTCAATTTTTCAAAGATTTTATATCTTTGTATTTTCAAAAAGGGAACAACAATTGTTGTTCCCTTTTTTTATGCACTTTTATATAAAAAAACTATACAATAGCTTATGAAATTCTTAACAATATTCTTAATTATATTTACATATATTCAAGCAAGTACATTAAACTTATCTATAAGTTCAAGTCCAAGTAGATTAAATCCAATTTTAGCAAATGACTCAGCAAGTTCTGAAATAGCAGATTGGCTTTTCAATGGCTTATTTAAATATGATAAAAATGGAAATCCAATAGAAGACTTAGCCTTATCTCATACTTTTGAAAGTAAAACAAAACTAATTATAAAATTAAAAAAGAATATCAAATGGCATGATGGAGAGGAATTTACAGCAAAAGATGTTCTATTCACTTACAAAACAATCCTTGATCCAAAAGTATTTAATTCAATAAAATCAAACTATAAAGAAGTAAAAAGTGTAAAAGCAATTGATGATTATACTATTGAAGTTATATATAAAAAGGCTTATTTCAAAGCTCTTGAGATTTGGATGGTTGGAATATTACCCTATCATTTACTAAAAGATGAAAAGAACTTAATGACTAGTTCTTTTAATAAAGAACCAATTGGAACGGGACCTTATATTTTAAATAGTTTTAAAGTTGGTCAAAATATAAAATTAAAAGCCAATGACAACTATTTTGAAGGAAGACCTAAAATTGATGAATTGTTATATAAATTTATTCCAGATACAAATACATCTTTTTTATTCTTAAAACAAAGAAAACTAGATTTATCAGGATTGACGCCTCTTCAAATTGATAGACAAATAGATAAGGATTTTAGAAACTCTTTTAAAATTATTGAGAAGCCTAGTTTTTCATATTCCTATCTTGGATTTAATTTAAAAAATGATAAATTTAAAGATATTAGAATTAGAAAGGCTTTGTCTCTTGCAATTGATAGACAAGAGTTAGTTGATATATTATTCTTTGGTCATGGAAAAGTATGTAATGGACCATTCTTACCAGGAAGCTTTGCTTATAACAATGAGATTAAACCTATTGTTCAAAATATAAAAAAAGCAAAAGAACTTTTAAAAGAACTAGGCTACGATAAGAATAATCCTTTTACTTTTGAAATTGTTACAAACACTGGAAATGATACAAGAATAAATGCAGCTCAAATTTTACAATATCAATTATCTAAAGCTGATATACATATGAAAATAAGAGTAATGGAATGGCAGGCTTTTCTAAACACTATTGTACATCCTAGAAATTATGAAGCAATCCTTTTAGGTTGGTCTTTATCTTTAATGCCTGATGCTTATCCTTTATGGCATTCAAGTTCAGACAAAACTGGAAGATTTAATTTAGTTGGATATTCAAATAAAGAAGTTGATAGATTAATTGAAAAAGGTTCAACAACAATAGATAGAAATGAATTAAGTAAAATATATAAAAGTATATTTCAAAAGATTACAAATGATATTCCTTACTTATTCCTCTATATACCAAACGCAATAACTGTTATAAATAACAAGATAAAAAATATAGAACCTGCCTTTACAGGTATTACTCATAATCAAAAAGATTGGATAAAACCTTAAAAAACTTAAGAAGGAAGACTTTGAAAAAAAATATTATATTATTTGATTTAGATGGAACTTTAATAGATTCAACGGAGGCTATTGTTTCAACATTTTATCATTCATTTAAAGAATTAGATTTTAATTTTATAGGAAATGATGAAGATATAAAAGCCTTGATTGGTTATCCCCTTGATATCATGTATGAAAATTTAGGTATTAATAAAGATAATGTATGGGATTTTGTAAGTGCATATAAAAATAGATATAGACTAATATCAAAAGAACAAACTTACCTTTTAAAAAATGCATATGAGGCTGTTCAATTAGCATCAACCATAGCAAGAGTATCTGTAGTTACTACAAAAACAAGAGAATATACTATGCCTTTACTTGATAACTTTGAATTATCTCAATTTTTTGAAATTATTACAGGAAGAGAGAATGTGCAAAATCCAAAACCACATCCTGAACCTATTAATATAACATTAGAACAAATGAATTACAATTCATCTTTTCATAAAGTATGGATGATTGGTGATACTAAACTTGATTTAATTTCAGCTAATGAAGCAAATGTTAATTCAATTGGTCTTTTATGTGGGTATGGAAGTGAAGTTGAACTAAAAAAATACACTAATAATATTCAAAATAATGCACTTGATGCTGTTAAATATATAAAAAGCTTGTAAAATCTTTTTATATATCTTAAATAAACATTAATTTATATTTTTATCTATTATTTTGTTAATTTTATAATATGATGATTGTATAGAAAAGTTACATAAATAATTTTTTAAAAAAGATAAAATTTTTCTATAAGTTAAAAGTATGTATAATACTACAGACTAATTAAAAAATTTAAGTCAAAATTAATTTAAGGAGCCTCTATGTTAGAATTTAGATGGCATAGCCGTGCAGGTCAAGGTGCAGTAACTGGTGCTAAAGGACTTGCTTCTGTTGTTGCTGAAACTGGTAAACAAGTGCAAGCATTCGCTTTTTATGGTTCAGCTAAAAGAGGTGCGTCAATGACTGCCTATAATAGAATTGATGATGAAGTAATTTTAAATCACGAAAAATATATGGAACCTGATTATGTATTTATATGTGATCCAGGATTAGCATATACTGATGATATAACTGCTAATGGTACAGAAAAAACTAAATATATTATTACAAGCCACCTTAGTAAAAAAGAAGTTATCTCTAAAATTCCTAAATTACATGGAATTGAAGATAGAGTTTTCGTTTTAGATTGTTTCCAAATAGCAAGAGATACTATTGGAAAAGCAATTCCAAATACTCCAATGCTTGGAGCATTTATGAAAGTTAGCGGAATGTTTGAATTAGATTTTTTCAAAGAATCTATGAAAGGTGTACTTAAAAAGTTACCTCAGAATCTTATTGATGCAAATATGGTTGCAATCCAACGAGCTTACGACGAAGTGAAGTAAAGGAAAAGATATGAATAAACCAATTAATGAAATGGGATGGGATGAATTAGTACCTGGTGCTGCTTTATACTCATTTGAGGGTGATATCGATTACAATATTGCTGAGATTCAACCAGAAGATAGATTTTACTCAGAGACAAGTTCACAAAGTATGTCTGTTGGAGACTGGAGAGTAATAAAGCCAGTTTGGAATTCTGAAACATGTATTGATTGTCAAAACTGTTGGATTTTCTGTCCAGATACATCTATTATTGCTAGAAATAAAGAGATGAAGGGTGTAGATTATGACCATTGTAAAGGTTGTGGATTATGTGTAAGCGTTTGTCCTACAAATCCAAAATCACTACTAATGTTTGAAGAATACGAATCAGTTGAAAATGCACTAGGTAAATGGCCTGAGAAAAAAAAGAAGGGTGAATAAGTATGAATAGCAAAGAAATGAATTTGAAAAGTACTGAAGTTTGGGATGGGAACATGGCAAACTCACAAGCTTTAAGACAAGCTGATGTTGATGTTATTGCTGCATATCCTATTACACCTTCTACTGCAACTGTAGAAAACTATTGTACATTCCATGCAAATGGTTATGTTGATGGTGAAGTAATCATGGTTGAATCTGAGCATGCTGCTATGTCTGCATGTATAGGTGCAGGAGCTGCTGGTGGTAGAGTTGCGACTGCAACTTCATCACAAGGTTTAGCACTTATGATTGAAACTTTATATCAAGCATCTGGAATGAGAATTCCTGTTGTTTTATGTTTAGTAAATAGAGCATTAGCTGCACCACTTAATGTAAATGGTGACCACTCGGACCTTTATCTTACAAGAGATGCTGGTTGGATTTCAATTGATGCATTCTCACCACAAGAAGCTTATGATATGACATTGATGTCATTTAAAATATCAGAACATCCGGATGTTAGATTACCAGTTATTTCTAACCAAGATGGATTTATGACTTCTCATACAGCTCAGAATGTTACTCCATTAAAAGATGAAGTAGCTACAAAATTTGTTGGTGATTATGTACAACTAAATGCACTATTAAATTTTGATAAACCCGTAACTCACGGTGTACAAACTGAGCAAGATTGGCACTTTGAACATAAAGCTAAGCAACATGCTGCTTTAATGGGTTCTAAAAAAGTTATTGAAGAAACTTTTGCGGAATTTAAAGAATTAACAGGTAGATCATATAAAGTAGTTGAAGAATATAGAATGGATGATGCAGATATTGCTATAGTTTGTTTAGGTTCAACTTTTGAAACTGCAATGTTAGCGGTTGATCAAATTAGAAAAGATGAAGGAATTAAAATAGGTATTGTTTCACCTAGATTATTTAGACCCTTCCCTCTTGAAGAAATTGCTGCTTCTTTACAAAATGTAAAAGCAGTAGCTTGTATGGATAGATCTGCTCCTGGTGGAACTGTTGGTGCATTATATAATGAAATCTCTGGTGCATTAATCAATTCACCTTCTCGTCCATTAGTTACAAACTTAATTTATGGATTAGGTGGTAGAGATATGACTGTTACTGGATTAAAAGATATCTTTAGAACTCTTGACAAAGATGCAAAAGATGGAAAAATCAATGGTAAGATTCAAACACTAATTGGTGTTAGAGGACCTGCTCTTGAATATTATGATGTGGAAGGAAAATAATCATGAGTACTCAAAAAGTAATTAAAAACTTAAAATCTTTCTCAACAGCTGCTGAAAGATTTGAAGGTTCACACCTTTTATGTCCAGGTTGTGCTCACTCTATTATCGTAAGAGAAGTTTTAAATGCAACTAATGATAACTTAGTAGTATCAGCATCAACAGGATGTTTAGAAGTTTGTACTGCTATTTATCCTCATACTTCTTGGGATTGTTCATGGATTCATATTGGATTTGAAAACTCATCTACTGCAATGGCAGGTGTTGAAACAATGAATAAAGCCTTAAGAAATAAAGGTAAGATTTCAAAAGATACACCAACTCCTAAGTTTGTAACTTTTGGGGGAGATGGTTCAACTTATGATATTGGATTCCAATGGATTTCTGGTTGTTTTGAAAGAGGACATGACTTTATGTATGTTTGTTTAGATAATGAAGTATATGCAAATACTGGTGGCCAGAGATCTTCTTCGACTCCAATTGGTGCCTCAACAACAACAGCACCTGCAGGATCTGTTTCTTATGGTGAAAAAAGACAGAAGAAAGATATCGTATCAATTATGGCAGCACATGGTTCTCCTTACGTTGCACAAGTTGCTCCCAATAAATGGAAAGATATGGTTAAAAAAATCCAAAAAGGTTTTGATACTAAAGGTCCTGTCTTTATTAATGCAATGTCAGCTTGTACAACTGAGTGGAAATTTGCACCAAATCAGACTATTGAAGTTTCTGATTTAGCTGTTGATTCACTTGTATTCCCATTATATGAAATCATTGAAGGTAGAGAATTAAATATCACTTATAGACCTAAAAATATTATTCCTGTAAGAGATTATTTGGGTGCACAACCTAGATTTAAACATTTATTCACTCCACAATTTGAATATATTATAGATGAATGGCAAAGAAGAATTGATGAGAGATGGGTATTCTTACAAAAAAGAGAAGAAATTAGACTATAGACTCTTCTTTTAAAAATTAAAGACTCCAAAAGACTTATTCCAAAAGTAAACTACTTTTATGGATAAGTCTTTTATCTACAAGATTTTTCCCATCTGAATATCAATACATTTTAAAACCTCATCCTTTGAGTTTTAAGCTTTTGCTCTTGCATAATATTAATAGGTGTAAATTTAATAATGATTATATAAAGTATTTAGAGACTATCCAAGACAACTGTGTCAATTTCATCAAAAAATGATTGTAAAGAGATATATAACAAGATTTCCAAAACTTGAAGCATCTGTTGAACTAAAAAGAATTTGTACTAGATTAAAATATAGCAATGAGGCTAGATTTACTAAAGTTTTAGATGTTTGGTATCTGCATATAAAAGATCGATGAATTCTTTTATATACACTTGCATAAATTATAATCACCTACGAAATTGTTTTGCTTTGATTTTCTGATATACTCAAAATAAATATTAAGGCTTATTATGGGAATGTTTGATGTTCAAATCACCAAAGAATTAAAACTAAAGAAAGATAAAAAAGATTTATACCAATTTTTAAATAAACAACTATCTAAAGATAAAAAGTATGACTATATTATAGATAAAAATAAACTATCTATTAGTAAAAATCCAATTGATACCTTTTTAAAATACAATCTAAGTGTGCAGTTTGATTCTCATACTTTGATAATAGATGCAGAACTTGATAATTTTTATACTTTATTTATCACTTTATTAATCATATTATCTATTTTATTTACTTATGGATTAGGTATTCTTCCTATAATTGGATTTGTTTATTATCAAAAAACTAAAGCTAGCAAATACTTAAAAAATCTACTTGAAAACTATACATATATTAACTAAATAACTATCACAAATAATAATTTTTATCCACTAAAGGCTATTTTACTAAATTTTGGATAGAATAATCTTTTAATAAATAGAAATATATATTTTATATAAAATTTGAAGGAATTATAATATGCCATTATTAGACAGTTTTAGAGTAGACCATACAATTATGCCAGCACCTGCAGTAAGAGTTGCAAAAACAATGAAATCTCCATCTGGAGATGTTATTACAGTTTTTGATTTAAGATTCTGTGTACCAAATAAAACTATGTTAAGTGAAAAAGGTATTCATACTTTAGAACACTTATTTGCAGGATTTATTAGAAATCATTTAAACTCAGATACTGTTGAAATCATTGATGTATCACCAATGGGATGTAGAACTGGTTTTTACATGAGTTTATTAGGTTCACCTTCTGAACAAACAGTTGGAGTAGCATGGAGAGCAGCTATGCAAGATGTTATTAATGTTGAAAAACAAGATGATATCCCAGAACTAAACATCTTCCAATGTGGAACATGTGAAATGCACTCATTATCAGAAGCTAAAGAAATTGCTCAAAATATTTTAGATAGTAAAATAGGTGTAATGTCAAATGAAGATCTATTTTTATCTGATGAAAAATTAAGCTCATTAGGTAACTAATCAATAGTGACTAAAGAACTAGCTTTATTTAAAGAGTTATTTTTAGATGTACCAAACATATCAGTTTTACATATAGATAACTCTTTAGATTTAATCACTCAGACTCTTGAAGAAATAAGAGAGATAAACAGTGGAAATATTAAATATATAAACTTCAAATCTCAAAATGATGCCAAAATAAGAGCAAGTGCAAGAGAATACGAATATGTAGTATTAGGTGATATTCTATCTTATTGTCCAAACAAAGATAAGATTCTACAGCTTATGTACACAGCCATTGAGAATTCAGGAAATATAATCATTTTAGAAAAAAAATCTAACAATAATAAAGAAGAGATTCTTGAAATTTTAGATGAGCTTGGATTTATGGCTTCTAATAATATTGATTTATTTAAAGATTTTCATTTATTAACCGCTAAGAAAATGCACCATTGGGGCAAGGGTTTATAATCTTTGTCTAACTTTGTAAAAACAAAAGATGGTTCAAATACGCTGTTTTCATCAAAATACAAGCAACATTTTCACAATCTTGATGATGGAGCAATTAATGAAGCTCTATCAAAACATATACTCCCTACATTTAAATTTCATGAAGATAAAAAAGAACTAAAAATTTTGGATATCTGTTTTGGTATTGGATATAACACATTTACTACACTAAATTATATTATAAAGAACAAGCTAGATATTAAGGTATCAATTTATTCTCCTGAGTTAGATGGAGAATTAGTTAAATCATTAGAGCATTTTGAATTTCCAAAAGAGTTTGAAGAGATAAAACATATTATAAAAGAAGTAGCTAAAAATTTAAAGTACGAAGATGAAAAAATACAAATAGAAGTAGATATTGGTGATGCAAGAAAGTATATAAGGACTTTAGAAAAACAATCCTTTGATATTGTATATCAAGATGCATTTTCATCAGAAGTAAATCGTGAGCTATGGACAAAAGAATACTTTGATGATATTTATAGTCTTTGCAAAACTAATTGTGTGATGAGTACCTATTCTGTGGCAACTCCGATTAGATTATCAATGAATGAAGCTGGTTTTTTTATTTATGAATATAGGCCAGTAAAAAGAAAAATTACATTAGCAACAAAAATAAAAAAAGACATATTAGGTAAATATATCGATATGGATTTAAAAAGAGAAAGAAATAAGGACGCAAGAGCAATTTATGACTAAACCAATTACAAAAAATTATATAAAATATTACCAAGGGAATGCACCAATTATTTTAAGTGCCCCTCATGGTGGAGAAAAAGAACCAGAAGAAATAAAAACTAGAACAAAAGGTGTATTCGATAAAGATGACTATACTTATGAACTTACAGAATTAATAATCAAAGAATTTCACAAACAAACACCACTTACTCCTTATGGAGTAATTGCCGATATTTCAAGAATAAAAGTAGATATAAATAGGAAGAAAGAAGAAGCTTATGAAGATGAAAAAGCAAGTATCCCTTATAATCAATTTCATAATTTTATTCAAAATTCAAAAGATGAAATTGATTATAAGTTTTCAAGAGGTTTGTATATTGATATACATGGACAATCACATCCAAAGGGATATTTAGAGTTTGGATATTTACTTGATAATTCAATTATTAAACAACATGAAGGTGCATTAAAAGAAAATATTACTAGTTCAAGTATTTCTTCTTTATCAAATTTTTCTAAAGAATGTTTTATTGACCAATTAAGAGGCCCTCGATCTATGGGGAGTTTAATGTCTAATCTAGGCTATGATTCAGTTCCATCTGTTAAATTACCCTATGCTAGTGATGACAACTATTTTGAAGGTGCTTACAATACAATTACACATGGTTCATTAAATGGAGGAAATATAAGTGGAATTCAAATTGAATTTCCGTATAAAGATGTAAGAGATTCTAATAAAAATAGAGAAAACTGTGCAAAAGCTTTTGTAGAATCTTTACTTACGTTTACAAAAGCACATTTAGACTTAGATTTAAAAAAATAGTAGAGAGTTAAATCTCTTTCTATAATCTTGATTATTGTATTATTTTTAATATCAGATAATTACAAAAGGTTTAAAAATGATTAGCAAAATCACACTTATTATAATTGTATTAATATTTACATCATGTACTAGTATCAAAGAAGTAAGTATCTCAGAAAAATGTTTTGAGAAACCTGATCCAGGAAGATGTAAGGCATACTTTAAAAGATACTATTTTGATATGAATGATAAAAAATGTAAAAGCTTTGTTTGGGGTGGATGTGGAGGAAATATTCCTTTTAAAACTCTAGATGAGTGTAAAAGTACTTGTGAATAATAACTTTCAGATATTAATCTGAAAGCTTATTAAGTATATATTTTTCTAGTTCTCTTTTTGATATCTCATCTTTTAAAGATTGTTCAAAAATTTCTTCTATTTTCATAGAATATTCCTCATGGGAAAAGAAAGGAAAATGTAATTTCCAAGATCTTTTAATAAGTTCAATAGTTATAGCATCTCTCATTTTAGCTTTAAAAAAATTAAAACCCATAAATATAACTGCAGTAATAGCTACAGCACCAACAATTGATATATGAGAATCAATGTCGGCTAAAGGCTTATGAGTAAGTCCAGATAGAGGAATTAACACACCTAGTACTATTCCCATATAAACTATGTAAGCACGTGTAAGTTTTAGTCTAAAACCAAGTTTTGAAGGATCTACATGCATCCCTTCATTATATTGTCTATTTGCTATAAGCAAATCTCTTAACAATATTGGTTGCTTTGATATAATATAAACATATTCTAAAATCTTATCTTTTATTGTTTTATCTTTTGACATGCATTGTCCTATAAATTAATTATGCATATTTTATCTAATTAAAGGTAATAATATGTTAATTAAAACAAAAAAAATCACTTCTTAGTAACCTTTATAGTAAATAATGTAAATTTAATATAAAAAAATATACACTATAAAATAATAAAAGACATAGGCTTGCACATGAAAAATATATTACTTCTTTTAGTCATTTTATTCCATACTATCATCTTAGCAAAAGAAAATGAGCAAAAAGAAGTATCTATTCAATTTATGTGGTTAGATCAATTTGAATTTGCAGGCTTTTATATTGCAAAAGAGAAAGGCTTCTATAAAGATACTGGGTTAAATGTAACATTTAATAAATTCACTTCTCAAACAAATATTGTAGAAGAAGTAATATCTAATAACTCAGACTTTGGAACTGGTTCTAGTTCTTTGCTTATAGATAAGTCAAAAGGAAAAGATATAGTTCTTTTAGGAACAGTATTCCAATCTTCCCCTTTGATATTATTAGGAATTAAAAACGATAATATCAAATCTATTACTGAAATTAGAAATAAAAGAGTAATGCTAACAAAAGATCAACAACGTTTTGCAACTTTACAATCAATGCTTTCAAGTCAAAATGTAGAAATACAATCTATAACTGCAATAGAACACAGTTTTGATGTTAATGATTTAATAAATAAAAAGACTGATTTAATGCTTGCATATACGACTAATGAACCTTTCATATTAAAAGAAAAAGGTTATGAAAGCCAAATTTTTCATCCAAAAGATTATGGTTTTGATTTCTATGAAGAATTAATTTTTACTAGTTCTAAGTTTGCTAAGAAAAATCCTATTACAGTTAAAAACTTTTATGATGCAAGCATAAAGGGTTGGGAATATGCTTTTAATAATATAGAAGAAACTGCTAAATTAATTTTTGATAAATATAATATTCAAAATAAGAGTTTAGAGAGTCTAATTTTTGAAGCAAATGAAATGAAAAAGTTAGTTTATACTAAAGATAAAAGAATAGGACCAATAACAAAAGAAAAAATAAAATTAATCGAGAACAGCTACCGGATAATGGGTTTATTAAAAGATACAATTGACATAAATGAATTTATTTATCCTATTAATCAAAAAAACAAAATAAATTTAAGTAATGAGGAAAAGAAGTATTTAAAAAACAAAGGTTTTATTTCAATGTGTATTGATCCAAATTGGATGCCATTTGAAAAAAATAAAAAAGGTAAGCATATTGGTATGAGTTCCGATTATATGAACTTATTCGAAGAAAAAATAAAAACAAAGATAAGAATGATTCCCACTAAAACGTGGAGTCAATCTTTAGAATATGGGAAACAAAGAAAATGTGATATATTTTCACTTGTAATGAGAACACCCCAAAGAGATTCTTATCTAAATTTTTCAAAAGATTATATACATATTCCTTTGGTAATTGCATCTAATATAAATTCTTCTTTTATTAATAGCATTAGTCAAGTAGCAGACAAAAAACTAGGTATTGTTAAGAATTATGCTTATGGAGAAATTTTAAGAGATTCTTATCCTAATATGACTTTTGTTGATGTTGAAAACATTAAAGATGGATTAGATAAAGTAGAAGAAGGTAAGCTTTATGGATTTATAGGAACCTTAGCAACCGTTGGCTATAACATACAAAGAGATTATATTGGGCAATTAAAAATTATAGGTAAATTTGATGAAACATGGAACCTAGGGATTGGCTCACGAAATGATGAACCTTTATTAAACTCTATTTTTAATAAAGCGATTGATTCAATATCAGATGAACAAAGACAATCAATTTTAAATAAATGGATTTCTGTTAATTATCAAAAAGGTTTTGATTATGAATTTATTGTAAAAGTTTTATTATTTCTATTTATTATAATTATAATAAGTGCTTTATTATATAGACAATCTTTGCTGAAAAATTTAAATACTCAATTAAATGAAAAAATGAAATTAGAAATCGAAAAAAACACACATCAAAACGAGATATTAAGTCAACAAGCAAAAATGGCCGCAATGGGTGAAATGATAGGGAATATTGCACATCAATGGAGACAACCATTATCTGTAATTTCTATAACTGCAACTGGATTGAAATTTAGAAAAGAGTTTGAAGAAGTAAGTGATAAAGAAATAGGTGAAGCACTTGACTCTATTAATAATACCTCTCAATTTTTATCTAAAACAATTGATGACTTTAGAACTTTTTTAGAAAATAATAGTATTCCATCAGAAATTACAATTTCTAATACAATTAAAAAATCTTTAGAAATAGTTGGTGTTCAATTCGTAAGTAAAGATATTAATATAGTAACAGATGTAGAAGATATTAAAATTATTACATTAGAGAATGAACTAATTCAAGTACTAATTAATATTCTAAATAATGCAAGAGATGCTTTTAGTGATATTAAAACAAACAAATATATCTTTATAGAAGCTATTAGTAAAAATAAAGAATTAATTATAACTATAAGAGATAATGCAGGAGGAATAAATGAAGATATTATTACAAAAGTTTTTGAACCTTATTTTACAACAAAACACAAATCTCAAGGTACAGGAATTGGTCTTTATATGAGTGAAAAAATGATTACTCAGCATCTAAAAGGATCTATAAAGGCAGAAAATAAAGAGTATATTTGCAATAATGAAGAGTGCAAAGGTGCACAATTTACTATTATATTAAATGACTATTATAAAGATATTGAAACAAATCTAAATATTTGACACCTTCAATTTGCCTTTTTCTAAAGTGTATTACTCTTGGGTTTAAATATATGCCCTTTTTATTTCCTTTATTCCTAATTGCTATTAAGATTGTAAAAAACACAAAAATACCAAGAGATATAATACTTAGGCCCTTAGTATTATTTGTCAAAAAGTAAATCTTTGTTAAATGTTATAATAATTCGCTTCATGATGAGGAACTACAATTGCACAAGTAGTTTGTTCTGGATGCATTTGGAAAGTTTCACTAAGTTCTATTCCAAATTCTTCAGGATTTAATAAATCAAAGATATCTCTATTCTGGCTCAAATCTGGACAAGCTGCATAACCAGGAGAATATCTACAACCTACATATTGTTTCATTTGAACATCGTTTAAAGTATGTCCTTCTTTTGGAACAATATCTAAATCAAGTCGTACTTGTTTATGTAAGATTTCGGCTAATGCTTCTGCTAATTCAACACCTAAACCATGAATTTGATAATACTCTACAAATTTACCTTCATCGTATAGTCCTCTTTCATAATCAGATATCTTTAATCCTGCACTTGCAAGTGTAAATGCTATTACATCTAATCTATCGCTTGCAAAAAAGTCAGGAATACATCTAAACGGTTTTCTTTTTTGTCTAGGGAATTCTAAAACTTTTATAGCTTCTTCTAAAGGTGGTACATTCTTAGATTCTTCTAAAGAATTAAACAGATATTTTTTATCAAAAATATAAAGTTTATTATCATGAGAAATACAAGGATAATAAGCATATATAGCAATTGGATCAAAAATATTTTTATCCATTAAATCATCTTTTAATTTTCTATATAAAGGCTCAACTGTTTCTTCTTCATATTTTAAGAAAGCATCTCTATCTTGTTTACCTCTTTTATATCCCCATCTTTGTCTAAATAAAACTCTAAGATTTATCCATTTGAAGATAAGTTCTTTATCTAAAGCTGCACCAGTTTTTCCTATTCTTTCCCATAAAGGAGGATAAGTAAAAGTAGTTTCTTTAGGCATCTTAATTTCTTCATAAGGAGGGATAAGAACTTCTTTTTCTACTTTAGTACTTGTATCTGCTATTTCAATTAAATCAGCAGCAAGAGCAGTATTATCTAAATCACCCTCTTCTATTCTTTGCATAGAAACAACACCATCAAAGGCATCACGACAGTAAAAAATTGGTCCATCATAAATAGGTCTACAAAAATCATTTACAAAAGATTTTGTAAGTGCTGCTCCACCAATTAAAACAGGTATATCAATACCCATTTTTTGTAATTCTTCCAAGTTTTCTTTCATAACTGCAGTAGATTTTACAAGTAATCCACTCATTCCAATAGCTTGAGCTTTATGCTCTTTTGCAGCAATTAAAAAGCTATTTAAATCAGCTTTAATACCAATATTTATAACTTTAAATCCATTATTACTTAAAATAATATCAACTAAATTTTTACCAACATCATGAACATCACCTTTTACAGTTCCAACAACAATTACTGTTTCTGTAGCTTTTTGTTCTTTTGGTAAGTATGGGTTTAATGCATCTACAGTTGCTTTCATAGTTTCCGCACTTTGAAGTACAAATGGTAATTGCATTTGACCTGAACCAAATAACTCACCAATAATTTTCATACCATCAATTAACCATTCATTTACAATAACTTCTGGTTTTATTTCATGTCTTAATTCATCAACTAAAGGAATTAATCTAGATTTATCACCATCTAATAAAAGCTTTTTAACTTTTTCAATAGCTGGAAGTTTTTGGTACTCTTCATCACTTTGTTCTTCAATATCACCAACATTTGAAAAGTGATCAATAAAGGCAAATAGTGGGTCACCATCTTCTTGATTGTTAAATATTAAATCATCACAAGCTTTTTTATCAGCTTCACTTATTTTATTAAGTGGTAAAATATGTTTAACATTTACAATTGCAGATGTTAATCCGGCTTTTACACAATAATCTAAATAAATAGAGTTTAAATAAGCTCTTGCTTTTATATCTAATCCAAAAGAAATATTTGAAAGCCCAAGAGTAGTTCCAACTTCAGGATGAAGTATTTGGAACTCTCTAATAGCTTCTAATGTTTCCATCCCAGCAGTTCTATATTCATCATCACCAGAACCAATAGTAAATGTTAACATATCAAATACTAAATCGTGCGGATCAAAACCATGTCTATTTACACATAAGTCATAAATACGTTCTGCCATTCTAATTTTGTCATCTTTAGTTTTAGCCATTCCAACTTCATCAATTGTAAGACAAACAAGAGCAGCTCCAAACTTTTTAGCTAACTTACAAACTGCATCAAACTTTTCTTCTCCATCTTCTAAGTTAACAGAGTTAATAATTGGTCTTCCACCTATTTGTTTTAGTGCAGCTTCAAGTGCATAGATTTGTGTAGAATCAGGCATTAAAGGAAGTGATATTTTTTGAGAATAAAGCTCAACAACTTTATCCATATCTTCTCTTTCATCCCTTCCTGCAAATCCAACAGATACATCAATAATATGAGCTCCTGCTCGTACTTGTTGTTGTCCAACAGATAAAGTTCCCTCATAGTCATTTGATTTAAGTAACTCTCTAAAAGCTTTAGAACCGGTTGCATTTGAACGCTCACCTATTAAAAGTGGAGCTGGTTCTTGTTTTAAAGATACAGTATTAAAAAGTGATGCAAGTGATGCTTTTAAGAATCCACAAGGTTTTAAAGGTTTTACATCTTTTACACCGTTTGCTAATTCAGTAATATGTTCAGGTGTTGTTCCACAACAACCACCTAAAAAGGAAACACCATTAATCTCTAAGAACTCTTTTTGAAGCTTTGTAAACTCTTCTGGACCCATTGGATAGTAAGAAACTCCACCTCTATTTTGAGGAAGTCCTGCATTTGCATGAACAGAAATTGGAAATTTACAAACTTCACTTAAGGATTTAACATGTTTATGTACTTGTTTAGGACCAGTTCCACAGTTGAATCCAAGTGATAAAATATTAAAAGGAGCCATAATTGCTGCAATTGTTTGAGCATCAGTTCCTATTAACATAGTTCCTGTCATTTCAATAGTAACAGATACCATAATTGGAATATGAGGAGCTGCATCATTTAGTGCATGAAGAGCTGCTTTTATTTGTAAAGGATCTTGACAAGTTTCAAGTAAAAATATATCTGTTCCACCATCAGCCAAACCTTGTGCCATGATTTTATATCCATCATACATATCATCATATTTAATATGACCTAATGAAGGAAGCTTAGTACCAGGTCCAACTGAGCCTAACACAAATCTTGGTTTATCTTCTGTTGAGTATTTATCACAAGATTCTTTTACAAGTTGTGCTCCAAGTTTTGATAACTCGTAAGAAGTTTGAGGAATATCGTATTCATCTAAAACCCAATCCATTGAACCAAAAGTATTTGTAGTAATTAAATCAGCTCCTGCTTGAGCATAAGCATCATGAATACTTCTAAGAATATGAGGCGCAGTTAAGTTTAAAAGTTCATTACAACCTTCTAAGTCCTCACCTTCATATATCCATTCTTCTTGTTTTATATCTGATATTTGAAGCTGGGTACCCATTGCTCCATCTATTATTAGTACTTTATTCTCTATTATATTTTGTATTTTTTTTAACATTTTATTCTCTATTTTGATTATTTTGTTGTATTATAGTTATAGTTGATATTTATTATTAATAGTGTATTTAAATTTTCGTTAAATTTTTGTTAAGTGATTGTGAGTAAATACCATAGTAGAAGAGTTTATATGACAAAATTAAAAGAATTAGAACAGATATTACTTAGAAAACAAGGTGCATATATAGATTTTCCTTTTGGTGATACTTATATGGTATTCAAAGTTTCTAATAAACTATTTGCAATTATTTCTATTGAAGAGAATCCTCTACGTATTAATTTAAAATGTGATCCCAATGATGCTATTGCATATAGAGAAATTTATGACAGTGTGGTACCTGGTTACCATATGAGTAAAAAACATTGGAATACTGTGATATTAAACGATACAATTCCTCTAGAAATTTTAAAAGAAATGATAGATGATTCTTATAACTTAGTATTTAAAAAATTAACAAAAAAAGATAAAGATAAAGTATTATCCTTATGATTTTTTAATTATCACTCTAATAACACAAGCCTCGCCTTGATGGCCTTTACCTTCATCTAAAATAGTAACTTGTTCTTTGATATCTTTCTCACATGAAGTAAACACATTTTTAAAATCATCTACTGTATATAATAAGTCAATATCTTTAGGTCCACCACTTGAATAATTTAATTGTTTACTTGAAAAAAACTCTCCAATAAAGTAACCATCTTCTTTTAATGAGTCTTCTATTTTTTTAAATAAAGAAGTTCTTTCATCTTTATACATATGTAAATAAGATGCAACAATTACATCATATTCATGGCTTCTATCCCATTCGTTTAAATCCATACATATAGTCTTGATTTTTGTATTATTTTCTAAAGCTCTTTCTTGTAGTTTTGATAAACCAATATCAGAAGCATCAATAGCTGTTACATCAAAACCTTTTTTAGCAAAGAATACTGCATTTCTACCTTCTCCTTCACCTAAACAAAGTACTTGTGAATTCCTTGGCAGAAGTTTAATCTTTGAGGCTATAAAAGTATTAGGCTTTATACCATATAAAAAACCATCTCTAGAAAATTTACTATTCCAAAATTCTTGTTGACTCATTTATTATTCCTTTGGAGAACTACAATCACTAGTAATTCTGTCTATTAGAGTAATGTACCAATTATCATCAATTTGTGTAATATGAAAAGACAATTCAGGACTTAAAACTACTTTATAGCTTGTTTTTTCGATTTGCTCTGCTTTTTGAAAATCTTTTGCCTTATATTTATTAACTTCATAAACATTAGCTTCTTTCATCATTTTAGAAAGAGATGATTCAGTCTTACTAGATAAAAATAACCCTTCATTACTCCAACCATAAAATGTATCATCATTTGGACTACAATTAAACTTAACATTTTTTTCTATTATTTTAAGATTTGAAGAACTAGGATTTACTCTCGATACAATATGTGAGATTTCTTCTGTTTCTTCATCAACAATATTATAAATTATTTTTTGTTCTAAAAAGACTTTTATCCCATCAATTTTATACAAATTATAAAAACCAAATTCAGGATGAATATATTCTTGATTAAGTTTTGGTAAATCATTATTTGACATAGATTTTAAAATATCACGAATTCTAGTTTTTAATAATTCTGATACTGCTGGTCTTTTATACTCTATTTTTTTTATTTCTACATTTTTTTTATTTATATTTTCTATAATTTTTCCATTATTATCAATAGTATTTACCTGGTTTATAGCACAACCTGCAAGAAAAGTTATTAAAAGAATTGATGTACTTAATTTTATAATATTTTTATAATTCATATTTGTATTTATACCTTTAAAAATTTTCCGATAATATATCATAATTAGCAACTATTTTCTATAAAAAAAGTGTTAAAACCCCATTAGCGGTATTTTTTAATAATATCTTAGATAAAATATTAATTAAAATTTTAATCATTAGGAATTTATACAATGACTGAAGCAAAATATATTTGGATGGATGGGAAATATGTAAACTGGCATGATGCTAAAGTTCATGTTCTTTCTCATACACTACACTATGGTAATGGTGCTATTGAAGGTACAAAAGCATACAAGACTCATGATGGTAGATGTGCAATATTTAAATTAAAAGAACATACTAAAAGACTTATAAACTCTTCAAAAATGACATTAATTGATGTACCATTTACTGAAGATGAATTAAATGAAGTTCAAGTTGAATTATTACAAAAAAATGAATTATTTGAAGGTGCTTATATTAGACCTCTTGTATATTTAGGTTATGGGGTTATGGGCTTATATCATAAAGAAGCTCCAGTTCAAGTTTCAGTTTCTGCATGGAAATGGGGAGCTTATTTAGGTGAAGAAGGAATGAAAAAAGGTGTAAGAGTAAAAATTGCATCAATGACTAGAAATTCTAATACTTCTGGAATGGGTAAAGCAAAAGCAGTTGCAAATTACTTAAATTCACAAATGGCTAAATTTGAAGCAGTTGAATGTGGATATGATGAAGCATTATTAAGAGATGACCAAGGCTATATAGCTGAAGCATCAGGTGCTTGTTTCTTTATCGTAAGAGATGGTGTAATTATTACGCCACCAAATGACAACTCTTTAGAATCAATTACTCAAGCTACTGTAATTGAATTAGCAGAGGACTTAGGTTATGAAGTTATTAGAAGAAGACTAACTCGTGAAGAAGTTTATATTGCAGATGAAGCATTTTTTACAGGAACTGCTGTTGAAGTAACACCTATTAGAGATATCGATGCAAGAATTATTGGAGCAGGTGAGAGAGGCCCTATAACTGAAGTTTTACAAACTGCATATTTTGATGTAGTTGCTGGAAAAAATGAAAAATACTTAAACGATTTAACATACATTAACTAATCAATAGTAAAATCATTTAAATAAAAAACAATATATATAAAACATAAGGACAATTATGCCAATAGATAACGATTATTTTAAAAAGAAACAACAGCAAAGTGGTGGAGGAAATTCATCTAACAACAATGGTGGGGGAGGTAATTTTCAACCACCTTTCGAGCCACCTGAATTTATGAAAAACTTAGGGAAAAAAGCAGGACTTGTATATGTAATTATTGCAATTATTGTTGCATTATTCTTATTCAAACCATTTGTAATTATTGAATCTGGGGAAGTAGGTATTAAAAGTACTACTGGTAAATATGAAGAAGAACCATTAAGACCAGGTTTTCATTTATATATTCCAGGTTTCCAAAAAGTTGTAACAGTTGATACAAAAGTTAGACTTATGAACTATAAATCAATTGAAGAAATGAGTGGTTTTGATTCTGGTATTAGAATTAATCCTGCAATTTCTATCCTTGATGCAAGAGGGTTACCTGTTTCTATTGAATTAACTGTTCAATACAGACTTACAGCTGAAGGAGCACCAACAACAATTGCTAACTGGGGATTCTCTTGGGAAGACAAAATTATCAATCCTGTTGTAAGAGATATTGTAAGAAACGTAGTTGGTAATTATACAGCTGAAGAATTACCTACAAAAAGAAATGAAATCGCTGTTAAAATTGAAGATGGTGTTAGAACAAATATTGATGCATTAAATGGTAAACCAGTTGCATTATTATCTGTTCAATTAAGAGAAATTGTTTTACCTACTAAGATTAAAGAACAAATTGAAAGAGTTCAAATTGCAAATCAAGAATCTGAAAGAGTAAAATATGAAGTTTTAAGAACAAAACAAGAAGCTGAAAAAAGAGCTGCTAAAGCTATTGGTGATGCAGAAGCAAACAGAATTGAAGCACAAGGTCGTGCAGATGCTGTAACAATTGAAGCAAAAGCACAAGCTTTAGCAAATAAATCAATTGCTGATTCTTTAACTCCAAAATTATTACAAATGCAACAAATTGCAGTTCAAGGAAAATTTAACGAAGCACTTAGTGTTAACAAAGATGCTAAGATATTCTTAACTCCTGGTGGTTCGACTCCAAATATTTGGGTTGATACTAAAAGTAAATCAAGAGATGCGGCGATTAGCCAATAATCTTAAAGAGTAGATTTTTCTACTCTTTTTATTTATCATGAAAAATATCACACTATTAATACTACTTAAACTTTTTTTATTTACACTTTTAGTAAATGCTAAACCATTAGAAAAACCTATAATAAACCTAAATCCAGAAATAATTGAAGAGAAATATCAACTTACGGATAAATATAATGAACCAATTCCACTTCCTAATAAAAAGATAAAAGAAGATTCCCAATTAAATTTGGATGCTAATGTAAATAAAGAAACAAAACAATTAGATAGTATAAAAATAGACATAGGTAAAAAATTTTAAGGATTTAACAAATGAGTCAAATAAATAGTATTGATTGGGAAAAGATGGATGGATTAATTCCGGTGGTAACACAAGAAGCATCTACAAATGAAGTCCTAATGTTAGCATACATGGATAAAGAAGCTTTAACTTTAACACTCGGATCAAATATTGCTCATTATTTTAGTAGAAGTAAACAAAGAATTTGGAAAAAAGGTGAAAGTTCTGGTCATACTCAAGAAGTTGTTGATATTATGCTTGATTGTGATAATGATACTATTTTATTAAAAGTTAATCAAAAAGGTGTTGCTTGTCATACTGGAAGAAAATCATGTTTCTTTACAAGTATTAAAACAAATGAAGAAGTAGCATCTGTGCAAATTGATACAAGTTCTGCTTATGGTGTAATTGATACTTTATATCATACGATACAAGAAAAGAAAAATGATGATCCTAAAAAGTCTTATACTGCGAAACTTCTTCAAGGTGAAGAAAACTCTATGCTTAAAAAGATTGTTGAAGAATCAGGTGAATTTACCTTTGCAATAAAAGATAATGATACTGAAGAAATTATTTACGAAGCTGCCGATATCACTTATCATATTTTAGTTGCACTTGCATCTAAGAATATAAGTCCAGATAGAGTAAAACAAGAACTATCTAGAAGATTTGGCATCTCAGGAATTGAAGAAAAAAACTCAAGAACCCAAAAGTAATCTATATTTTTAAATACAAGAATTCTTAACAAGAAGTTTGAATTCTCGTATCAACATTTTCTTCTGGATAAAAAGCAGTTAATGTACAATGTTTAATTGATGATTTTACTAATGTTTGATATGCTTCTACTTTACTAGTATCTAATAGATAACTTGGTGTATCATCATTTTCACTTGGGTAAAAACTTGTAAAATTATCTTGTGCTGATAATGCACTCCCTATTACTAAACTTAATCCTATAATTGTTGTTGTTAACTTTTTCATTTTAAA
>Ga0105357_10000031_pt1 | contig 53242 bp, 41 predicted proteins | sample GOMGulsemesocosm_4_FD_83660 | JGI IMG/M metagenome (GOLD analysis project Ga0105357, IMG submission 83660) | Methane-oxidizing microbial communities from mesocosms in the Gulf of Mexico - GOM15B Gulf of Mexico | ecosystem: Environmental > Aquatic > Marine > Cold seeps | place: USA: Gulf of...
TAAGCAAGGTTGTAACGTAGAATCCCACCTTTTGTACCAATCCCCTTGTACATTTCAAGTGGTGAATAGGCGATTGCAGGTGCATAAGCGATATCCACGCTACCGTTATTAAACTTGCCAGAGAAGTTAGCCGAGTTTGACGGAACGATTGACGCACCAATATGGTTTACCATTTTTACCGATGGCTCATCGTACTCTAAGGTGGCAATACGCTTGCCTGACATTTCTTCTACGGTATCGACGCTACGATCGCGTACAAACAAGTAAATCGGGCCTGCCGGAATCACACCACCGACTTCGTAGCGATCACCAGTGACCATATATTTAGCAGCGCCAGGCTGAGAAATGGTGTTAACCAAATTTCTCATAACGCTAGTTGTTGGTACCGCGCCAATCGCTTCAATAGTAGATGCAAATTTGCTGTATGGACGAGCTCGAGCGCCTGTCAGCATAACGGCATCACATTGCTCTGCTTTGAAATCATCAGAAGCAATTTTTTCATCTGTGTAGGCACGCAAATGAATGTTTACATTTTGCTGTATAGCGAACTCACGGTATTCCTTCATTAACCCATACAAGTTGCCGTTGGCACCTAGTGGATCATAAATACAAAATTTTCGTTCGTCCGCTGCCGCGAATGTAAGTTGGCTGGCAGCTAACGCTGCCACACACAAAAGCTTACGCATATTAATCCTCCAAAAGATCATCGATACTCAGGCTAGGAGCCGCAGATTTCTTTTCGTCATCCCAGAAAGTGCCTAAGCCACCAACAGGAGTACGAGAACCGGTTCCTTCAGTCCATAGTCGATCTGATACTGCCAGAATTTGACGCGATGCCACTAAATCTAACAATTGATAATCGCGGTTTGGCTTGTCTACTTTTAAAGATGCTGCATGACGACGAATTGCATCACGTACTTGTTCTTGGTTACCGGAGCCATCAGCGATAACAACTTCTACTGCGTGAGACAAACGCACACCGCTATCTGAACCACCGCGAGCTGCTGCTGCCATTTCAACCCAAGGATCGACTCCTTCAGGCGCTGTATCTGGCATCAAAATCCACAAACCAGCTTGGGCAGCTAAAGGTAAGCCCCAAAATTCTTGATTATCCAAACACTGCAAACCACGAACGGTTTTCATAGCAATGTCTTTAGGAACGTTAACAACGCTTTGAGCGCGCAAGTCAGACATAACCGCTTGCAAACCCGCTAAGTTACCAAGAGCCCAATAAACGCGGTCTTTCTTGCTTAAACTTGGGCATTTTTTGCCGCCTGGCTCACCGAACTCGTGCACCATGTTTTGGTAGGCTTTGTATTGACGCGCCGCTGCAATTGCATAACCGCGTTTTTCACGGATGCGAGCATCTTTAGCTTCGTTTATGTTTTGCGCTTTAAAGGCGCGAATGTAGGCAAGACTGTCTTCCGACGCATCCGCTTCAGCACATGAACCAGCCATCATGTTCATCATAAGAGAAGCACGGTCAGGTGTTGACGTTACACGTGTAAACGCCATGACCATAGGTTGCAGACCTTGGGTTGTAGAACAAGCTACACCAATATCATCAACGGTCATTGTATAAGGTGTGATGTGCCGATCAGTTAAGTCGTAAACCACCCAACCGGTGGATTTATAAATGATGCTGCAGCCAGATACTGAAGCAAGCGCAGCAATAACGATTGCAATACGTGAGAGAAACGACATGACGCCCCCATAGGATGAGTAGTTTGTTGTTATTATGGCCAAGATAGTAACCTATCTGGGCAATTAACGCACTCCGGAGGATATCCCGATTGTTACGCCAATACCATTGCAAATCCGCTATCCGGACGCTTGGGTGACACCATATGGACATTTTCACGCCACAAAAAGGTTTAAACATGCCAACAAGTACACAAAATGCGACATTTAGAAACATAAACAGTGATCTTTCGTGTCGGATTGAATGGCACTTTTCAAAGCAAAACAACGAATTCAACCCACATAAACTCGTCATTTTACGCCACCCGGAAGGGTCATAAAGCGCCATTAAGAGCATAATAAAGAGCCTCTCCATGACGTATTAGCACTCTAAATAGACACTATCCATACTCGTCATCGGCGCTGTGATAGGCCGCCTAAACCTTGCGAATTCTCAGGGCAGGAGAAAAGTTGGAGCAATTTTTTACATTGACTTATTCGACGGTGATAACTTAGAACAAGCGTTAGAAATATTCTTAGACGCCCAGCAAGCTGAATTCAATAATACTCTCTCCTGATCACCGGACCCTTCGCGCCTCTAAGACATTAGAAATAACAGACGCCTGTCTTGAAACGCACGCCATCATCACAACTGTCCTACATAGGATTCGGCTATGCATAGTGTGATTTAGTCTTCATAGAAACTGGACGCTCGTTAGATAATAAAACTATTTAAAGTAGAGATATTGCTCTTAATTGAAGGTTCTTCGGCAACACCTATGCGGCTTAGCGATCCCTACAGAAAATGCACACAACAAGATAACTTTAACGACTACTTTTCGTCTTTGCACAGCAATGAGGACAAAGTCACACTCTGAAAATCAGGGGTTGGCAACGGTCAAACTTCGCGCCATAGTGATTAAACACCCAAAGGAGGGAGGTATCGTTTCTGAACGAGAACTTCACAAGACTGCCCTTAGTAGGCAGGAGTAAAAGGTCACAGGGCAAACGACATTGCCTCGATCATACTCCAACGACGCTGAACACCCGTTGCAACGTCTGTGTCTCCTCCGCACTTCGAAAAAACCGCTCTACCCCACTCGCACTACCCCCTAAACCAACTTGCTCATCGCTTACTCATACCTCCAATAGTATGCCTGTATTCGTTGCGCCTATTTGTCTGACCAGACCCTGCTCATTAGGAGAGTACTACTATGGCTGCGCGTAAATCCGACACTAAGCTGTACGTTCTGGATACCAACGTTCTTATTCACGATCCGGTTGCGATCCTCAACTTTGAGGAGCATCAAGTCGTGATTCCAATGACTGTATTGGAAGAACTCGACAAATTAAAAATGGGCAAAGCGTCCATTGCCACTGATTGCCGCGAGGCGATTCGTCAAATTGATCGCATCATTGGTGATGCAAGCCCGACTGAAATAGCTAAAGGCGTTCCTATTATCCGCCCCGATGGTGGCACCTACGGACACTTTTCTATCCTACTCGATAGTTTCGATGCTCCACACCGCGCCCTTCCTGACAACCTCAACGACAACAAAATCATTAATAGCCTAGTTATTTTGCAAGAACGCAGTCCTCACCGCGATGTCGTGCTCATCACCAAAGATATCAACATGCGTTTAAAAGCTCGTGGCTGTGGTATTGGTGCGCAAGACTATCAAAACGATCAGATGGTATCTGACGTGTCCTTACTAGAGACGGGCTTTCAACGTGTTGAAGGGTCGTTTTGGGAAACACAAACAACGGTTGATACTTTCCATGATGAGACAGGTACTTATCATAAAATCCCATTGGAAAATTTACCTGAAGAACTCTATGCCAACCGCTTTATCGTTGATGAAAAAGGTTTTATCGGCCGCGTTGATCGAATAGGAGAGCAATTTGCGTTGATTCGCGACCTGCCCTACGAGCAACTTATGGGACAAAGTGCTTGGGGGTTAACACCAAGAGATATCCCTCAAGCGTTAGCCTTACACTTGCTACTCGATCCCGACGTGCATTTAGTAACTCTCAGCGGTCAAGCAGGCTCTGGGAAAACCATACTGGCACTGGCTGCCGCTATTGAAATGACAGTTGCGACTAAACAGTTCCGCCGCATTATTGCGACACGCAGTACTCGCGGCCTTGATGAAGATATTGGCTACTTACCAGGCACAGAAGCCGAAAAAATGGAGCCTTGGTTAGGTGCGATCACCGATAACCTTGAAGCGCTGCATAACGATGACGAACACTCAAAAAGTAGTGTCGACTATATTTTGCAAAAAGTGCCACTACAATTTAAATCGCTCAACTACATCCGCGGACGCAGTTTCCAGCACAGCTTAATCTTAATTGACGAATGTCAGAACTTAACACCACACCAAATGAAAACCATCGTTACCCGTGCAGGCGCGGGCAGTAAGGTCGTGTGCCTTGGTAACCTTGCACAAATAGACACACCTTACCTCAATCCCATTAGCTCGGGATTAACCTATTTAATTGAACGGTTTAAGGAGTTTCCATACGGAGGCACGATTCATTTAGAAGGCTCACCACGGTCACCATTGGCAGAATATGCTGAGAGTCATCTTTGACGGTTGCTAAAGGCTGAACTATAACTTTAAGGAGCATATAAAGGGGCTGGTAATAACCGGCCCTTTCCAAACCCACCATCCGAACCCACGGAAGGTTGACATGAAAGCAATCGTTTTACCCTTATTATGTGCCCTAAGTTTTAGTGCCCAAGTATTTGCCGAAGACAAAATTTACGAATTGGAATTTGAAACTGATTCCAATTGGAGCAGTATCGAGATTCGTGACGATGCGGTATTTGTGAATGCGCCTGCGGGCAGCAGCCAGAGCATCAGCGCCAAAGATGGACTACGGGCCTACACCATTTCACCGAAGAAAATCTATTTACGTTCAAGAACTCGCGGTTTAGTGAACATGAATGTATTTGTAAAGTCGGCGAATAACGTACTAGGTCTAACCATCTGTAAGGGCTCACCAAGCAGTTACAGCTGGATCAAATCGGATCAGTCCAAGCAGAAAAACGATTTAAAAGAGAAAGATAACTGCGAGCAAGCAGCTCTTGTTCTCAACCTCTTTTAATCAGCCTGATTAGAATAAAACTCGACAGCCGGGATGACACCATGCCGGCTGTTTATGTTTGCGGTTCTAGTAAGTGACGACTTTCTGCAGCGAAGCCCGACCCAACTTCGGAATAATAGTTAAACGCCACATCAACACCTAAGGCGAGTAACTCTTCTCTTTCATCTTCATAACGCGCTACGGCGGCAACACGTCCTTGATAGCCAGATAACTGCATCATTTCTAAGGTACTGCGCATTTCTGTTTGCGACGGCAGAGCCAACATAACTAAGCGAATGTTGCGCTTCGCTGCCTGCTGCCAAAATTCCATATCATCAGAATCACCAGCAATAACGTTTAGTCCCTTTGCCTGCAAATAAGTCACACGATCAGAATCCGATTCGACCCCGCAAACCGCACCACCGAAATCTTGGCTTAATGTCTGGTAAGCGCCTTTACCAACTCGTCCCATACCTAAAATCAAGATGTCGATTTTCTGCGGTAATTTAACACCATTGTGCGCTCCTTTGCGTTCAAAGCGATTAATTAGATCCTTCTGCACTGCGTATATATGGTGCGCTTTACGATATAAAAAGCTGCTAATAATGAAAGATAACGACATTGCTAAAGCAATAATCACTAACCAGTCGTTACTCAGCCAACCCTCCTCAACGCCGAGATGAGCCACTATCAATCCAAATTCGCTATAGTTTGCTAACCCCAAGGACGTGAGATAAGCGGTTCGCCCAGGTAAACCCAAAGCAACAAATAAGAAGAAAAATAGAGCAAATTTCACCAGCAATAACAAGAGCAAGCCCAAGGTTACGGGCACCATATCTAGTGTCGGAAGCGCAGTAAAACCGATCGAAAGAAAGAAACCGATTAAAAATAGATCTTTGAACCCCATCAACGATTTATACAGCTCAGCAGATTTTGCATGGGGTGCTAGCAAAATGCCGAACATTAATGCACCGAGGTCACCTTTAATATGCACTAATTGAAAAAGTTCGGCACCGCCCAAGGCCAAGAAAAATCCCATTAAGGGTAATAATTCACCGTGTCCTGCTCGGCTCATTAGTTGATATATAACTGGCCGAATTAGCCAAAGTCCTAACAAAGCAAACGCCCAAGGAGAGGGGATCTTCCCCGTCGATGCGACAAGGAACAATACCGCGATAATATCTTGAATAATAAGAATTCCGACCGCTAACTTGCCGTGACGAACTTTAAGCTCTGAGGCATCCTCCAGCATTTTAATAACACAAACAGTTGAAGAGAAACTCAGTGCAAAAGCCACTAAACCGGCCGTTTGCCATGAAACATCGTATACCTGTGCAATACCAAGCCATGCAGGAACAGGAACAAGTGCAGCCACTAATACAAACCAAATTCCCGAATGGGCAATAGAAGTAGCCCATACCTCGGTACGCAACAAAGCCCGAACATCAAGCTTTAAGCCAATTGTAAAGAGCATTAAGGTAATGCCAAGATCGGCTAACGTTTGCAGATTAGTTAGCGGTTCGATACCTGCGGCATTCATGCCGAAACCCGCTAAAAGAAACCCGACAAGAGGTGGCATAGTTAACTGGCGCGCAATAAATCCACATAAAAACGCCACTAAAATCCAAATATATTCCATACAACCCCTATATAATTATCGACTAATAATACCAAGCAGTGCGCAAGTATGTTTGAGTTTCCCCTAAAGTATCGTCGATACCATAAGCAACCCCAGCCTTTATCGGTAAAATAAGGCGATAGCCTATTAAAGCTTCAATACTCAATTCCATGCCAACGGCAGGCAATACCTTTCTGTCTTGTCCTCTAAACCAAGCAGCGCCAGATTCTGCGTACAAGGATAGTGACACATCTCCAGCGCCGATTGGCCATACATCCCAATTATCCTCAATGCGCCCTAGCCAAGCGGAAAACTTGATACGTTCGCGGTCATAAAAATGCCCTATCGCGGCTCCCTGCTGATAACCCGACAAAGATAATTCATCACGACCAAATCGCTGCAAATCTTCTTGCGGAGGTAAACCACCAAGTATAAATGTACCCGCGGTATCGTCTGCCCAACCACCAGCAGCACTTAGTGTTAATGAGTGCCGCCCCGCTATATTAAAGCTGTACTGCCAGTCGGCTTGGTACTGCTCCCCTTTATAAGCACTTTCGAGCAAGTCATTCGTCTCTGCAACGATTTCAATTTTGTGCCCCCAACCTACACCGGTAGACTGTAGGTAGGTTTCTCGATTATCGAAAGTTAATGCCAAGCCTGCGAGCCCCTGACTTAGGTCACGAGGACCTACAATTGTTATTTCTTCTGGTGCACGCACTAAGCTTTTATTTGAATAGCTTAGGCCCGCACTCAACGAGAGTTGATCTTCGATACCGCGTAGTAGGTAATTGCGCTCACCACGCACGGTATCATCGCGAATAACAATAGGATCAAGCACCTCAGAAAGTGGAAAGCGATAGCTATGGCTGCGATCCCAACTCAGTGTCCAACGTGGGTCATAACTATAAAAAGCGCTTCCTTCCCATACATCTTGCTTAACGTCGCGCAGCAATAATAATGAATACATATGCCGCCCTAATGCATCCATGCCGCCGGTTTGCAAACCAACTCGACTGTTCGTGTCGGTGATTTCCCATGCTGGAAGCCAATAATAAGGGCGCACTGTTTTCAACGGAGAATATGGTTCAGCATCTGATGAGTTTGCTAATATCAACACAGGATTAGGATAATTATGCATTCCTATCGGTACATCCGTTACAGTTAATGCGGGCGGCAATGCTGATAACATGGGGATTTCGCGCAACTGATAGCCCGTCACCGTATATTGTTGATACACCACAGAACCATCACGCCAGCGCGGTGAAAACGCCCCCGACTCAACCTGCGTAATCTGACTAACATCACCTTCACTCGTGCGCAGATAAATATTAAAAACGCCATCATAGTCGGCGGTGAATAATAACGATCCGTCGGGGGTATACTCTGGAGTCGACTCGATCGACAAGCTATTGGTTAACGGTGTCCAAACATGATCGGCGATAGAAAATAACTCTAAATTCCAACCCTGATCTGGGCGCTTTATGCTCGCGGCGATGGACAAACCATCAGGACTGACATCGAAATCACCCAGTACGTCACCCGCAACACCACGCCACAATAGCGACATTTCAGCATTGAGATTAAGTAAATATAACTCGCTGATACCTGCAACCATTCGACTAGCGACCAAGCGCTCACCTTTTGGCAGCCAGCGTACTTTGCGTAACCGCTGCTCACTGGTTAAACGGGTCCAATCATTATTCTGCCAAATAAAAATATCGTTTTCTAAACGACCACTACTGTAGCTAATACGCCTTGACGCGGCGACAACCCCCTCTGCATTAACGTCTAAATCGGTGATGCCTTTGGTGTAGGTAAGAAAATCTCCATCGGCTGCTTGAGCATTACTGTCGGTGAGATATACGCGTAATTCAGCTCTATCTTGGTCATTGGCATAATTAACGAAAAGCCGATCACCTAACACCGTTGTTGCTAGTGTTCTAAAACCTGAATCTGCAATTGAACGACCTTCCACATAAGTCTGCTCCGGGTCCGCCGCAAATCGAACCAGCATATCCTTGCGAAAGTCATCCCACAGCTGCGCAAAGTTTTTTCCAAATACAGTTCTAGCGACATCATTTTGCATGATATACGGCAAAATCTGCTTACTATACTGCTGCAGATATCGCTGTAATTGCTGCTCGCCATAAGTACGCACTAAGTAATCAATAAAATATGCACCGTACAAATAATGTTTGCCATAGGGCCACTCACGCAACGAAGCTACGGCCTCACCAAGCTCATCAAATTCTCCACTGCGTACTTCTGCACGCATTTGCATTTCATAAAAATTCGATTGCAGACGACCAATACCCAATGTTGGATTCGTTTCGAAATACACGGCTAATCCCTCAATAAAGAGAGGCGGCGTTAACGCATGAGGAAAGAAAAAGGGCAGTCGTCCAAATACCTTACGACCGTTAGCCGGAATTCCTCTAGCCATTTCCATATGTAAGATGTGTACGTATTCGTGACGAATAAGTGCAGCCATCCACTCATCATTATTCTCTAAGCCGTTAATATCTTGCGGTGGCGAAGAGAACAACCGAATTTGCGGGAAAGGAGAAAATGTCGCCCAACCGTTAGAGATATCAAAATCATCAACCAACACGAGCTGCGTTTTAGTCGCAGGAACAGTGCCAAAAAAAGGAATTAACTGCTTATGAACCGTTTCAGCAAGATCAAGCGCATGCAGTGCAGTTTCTTCATATTGTTCGCCTTGAGGATAGTGAATCTGAAAATGCTCACTACCGCGTGTTAACCAAGACTTGGCAGTGCCATCCCATGCTACCGGCTCCGCCACTGCCATAAACGACCAAAGACACACCAGCAACAGAACGAAACGCTGCTCCATAAAGACATTCCTTGTATAAAAGTTGACTCATGATAACGGATCAACACATACAGAGAAATGAAGATCAAACACGGGCTTACTTGCCCTATTATCAACACTGGCCTAAATTACTAAGCAGAACAATAATAGCCTGTGTTCATACAAAGAGATGACACGATAGCGGCACTTATATGAGGATTACTCGGCCAGCATGGAAAGTTCTGACCTCAATCCCAATATTTGGCGAGGCCAACAGCAATGGTTTCATTGGCAAGATATCAAGGTTAACTACCACCAAGCCGGTAGCGGCCCAGATGTATTGCTACTACATGGAATCTCTGGCAACAGCTGGGATTGGCATTCACTATGGCCGTTACTAACTCAGCAATACCGAGTTACCGCACTCGATTTTGTCGGTTGTGGCGATTCTGATAAGCCCTTTCCCTACGATTACAACATCCACACTCAGTGCGAACTGTTAACAGATTTATTAACTCATCTAAACATTGAAGATATTCATATCGTCGGGCATGACTATGGCGCTCTGATTGCACTATCGCTAGCACAAGAGTGCGCGGTGATTAATACCATGACGCTGATCGCTCCCCGCCTGCCACCATCGCTCGCTCGTTGGCCTTTGCTGGAGCGATTACTGGCAACGCCAATCGGTCCTGCTTTAATACCCTTTATTAATGAAAAGCGCTTTATGCATTATATGCAAAGGCAAACAGGCCCTTACAGCCGACTATCAACACAATTTTTACGTGATACATGGCAGCTGCTCCGCGTTCATGATGGTTTACGTGCTTTACCTGAACTACTTCATTGCCGCTATTATGAAACCGATTGGCTAAGTACTCTTCCTATCCTACTGATTGATGGTGAGTATGATCGTATGGCCGTTAAGGCTCTTCCGGCTGGGCTAAGTAACGTAACCCACTTACAACTGAGCACCGGCCATTTCCCTCACCTCGAAGATCCACAAAACTTGCTGGATTTAATCCTACATTTTTTACGCAGCCATTCATCTAAATCGATTACCAGTATTCTGGATGATCAAGATCAATCAGAGTAAAGTGCCCGCCTGCAACAAAAAGACAGGCTTATGGAACTCGAATTTCTTTATTTAGACGATGACCTTGTTGTTATTAACAAACCCAGTGGCTTACTCGTTCATCGCAGCGAAATTGATCGCCATGAAACCCGCTTCGCATTACAGCTCGTTCGTAACCAGCTGGGCCGTCGCGTATATCCAGTACATCGCCTTGATAAGCCGACATCGGGCGTATTGGCTTTTGCTCGTAGTCCAGAGATCGCCAGCTTGGTTGCCGACCAATGGCGCGAACGCGATGTCGAGAAACATTACCTCGCCATTACCCGCGGCTATATGCCGGAATTCATCCATCTAGATTACGCCATGGCTCCGCCGGTTGATAAATACGCCAAGCACGAGCGTGTCAGGCCAGAGCAAGAAGCCATTACCGACTTTAGTTGTTTAGCAACCGTCGAGATTCCTGTAGAAATCGATAAATATCCGCAATCACGCTACTCCCTAGTCGATTGCCGACCACACACTGGCCGTAAGCACCAACTACGCCGTCACCTAAAGCACTTAGCACATCCAATTATAGGGGATGCACGCTACGGTAAAGGGCGTCACAGCCGTTACTTCCGCGACCAACTCAACGCCCCTCGCTTATTGCTGCACGCATGGCAGCTCAATATGGTGCATCCGACGTCAGGAGCAGAATTAGTATTCACAGCACCACTAGATGGAATCTGGCGCCAGCTATGCGAACGATTCAACTGGCTTGACGCATTACCTGGATCTCTACAATCCACATTAGACATCCCTCCACACCCTTCTTTAGACCAATTTTTATTGCATTCAGAAGAGGATGAAAACAGCTAAAAGGCCCGTGTTTCGGGCTTTCCGCGAGTTACCCACATTTTCTGTTGATAACTTTCTGGATAAGTTTTTGAAAACTCCCTCTAAGGCCCATGAATACAGGCCCTGAGTTAAATTGTTCGCTTTTACACCACAAAAAAATCTTATATTTTTCAATGAGTTATGAATACTGAAAGTTAACACTACAAGCGCTTGACTTTTTCATGACAGTTCAAAATACGAAGATAGCAAATGTGTATAACCAACTTTTTGTCACCAATACCCTGTCAATAGTCAACACAGCATTTTATAAAAAAAATTGCTCAAATTGGCGGAGATAGTCCGATGAATTTTGCCCACAGATTCTGTGGATAAGTTGGTGGATAAGACTTTGAAAAATGCAACAAATCCCCATCATACTTAGCCTCCCTACAGATTGATCATTTTTTGATCTACTAAAAACTCTATATTTTTCAATGACTTATAAAAATCAATAGACATATTTACTTTTTATAAGCCAAATATGAAGAAAATACGACTTTAAAATACCTGTGTGCATAAGAAGGCATCATCATGGGGCAGGACGCACCGAAAAAGATCTGAGTAAAGCAGTTTTCTGAACTTTTCGGTAAAAAGTTAACTTAGGGTGAAAATCAGTCAAAACAGCTCCTGTGGATAACCCTTTGCATAACTTCTGAATACTTGCTCCAAGGCCACTTAATATCAGGCCTGTACTCTTTCTGAATAAGATATAATGAACGTTTGTACTTAAATAAAACGTGTGCACTGAGCGCCAAGCAATAAAGTTACTTAATCGCAAACAAAAAAAACCCGCTAATAAGCGGGCTTCTTTAAGCGATAAACATGCCGATTTTTCGGTTATAAAACGCCTAATCGCTTCGCTAAATCATCTGCTGGCATATAACCAGGAATGAGACTGCCCTGTTCTGTGATAATGGCAGGCGTACCCGTGACACCAACCGACTGACCTAACTCATATTGGACAGCAATCGGAGAATGGCAGTCTTTGCTAGACGCAAGCATTGCTGTCATTTGCGATTGTAATGCACGGTACTCGCCTTCAAGAGTGCTGGCCTGATCTGGACTACTCGCCTTAGACAAGCGCTGGCCAGTGATATTCAAAGCGCGCTGAGTTGTTTTCATATCAGTCATCGCGGTGCCGCGATCAGCTTGGCACCAAACGTAATTGATTTTTTCGTAGGATGACGTCAATTGCCCCGTTTCACGATCTTTAATACCAGAGCGTGGATAGGCTAAGTAGCGAACTTTAATGCCTAGTTCATTTAGACGTGGAATCTCGGTGTGTAACTTTTGGCAATAACCACAATCAATATCCGTGAAGATGTTAATCATGGCTTTTTCCTCGCCCTTAGCCGGGAAGACCACTGTGTCGCGATCGGGTACCGCCGCCAAACTCGCTGCGCGCATCGGTTCTTGGCGAGATTCAGTAACACTCTTAGCGCCACGAGCGGTCAACTCATACAATTCATCGCGATAAGTGAAGTAGCTTAAATCCGGCGTCATATGCATGACACTGCCATCTATCAATACCACTTCTAGTACTTGGCCTTTAGCCAACTGCGCTACTTCCCGGACTTTTAAGTCGGGTCCGAAAGCAGCAACCAATTTGGCTTCTGCTGCGTCCTTTAGTGTCATTTCAGCATTTGCCGTTGCACCAATTAATAGTCCAAGCGCAGCGGCAATCAGGGTCTTTTTCATAAAAATCTGCTCACTAACATATGAAGCGTTTGAGTGACTGAGCCAAACTAAGTTCATGGCCCGTAGAAAGTTGCCAACATCATACAGGCCTAGAGAAAAAGACCAAAAAAAAACGGGCCAATGGCCCGTTTTTCCCGCTGAAAAGCTTAAAGCTTTTCTTTGATACGTGCAGATTTACCGCTACGCTCACGCAGGTAGTACAACTTAGCTTGACGAACCGCACCACGGCGTTTCACTTCAACGCTATCAACCAATGGGCTGTGAGTCTGGAAAGTACGTTCTACACCAACACCGTGAGAGATTTTACGTACTGTGAAAGCAGAGTTCAGACCGCGGTTACGCTTACCGATTACTACACCTTCGAACGCCTGTAGACGCTCACGAGTACCTTCTTTCACTTTTACCTGTACAACGATAGTGTCGCCAGGGCCAAATGCTGGAAGTGCTTCTTTCAGCTGTGCATTTTCAATCTGCTGAATGATTGTGTTCTTGCTGCTCATTATTTCGCTCCTTAACAGTCTGATGAAGGCGCTTCGCGTTCATTCAGATACTCTGTCAATAACTTTTGTTGCTCGTTTGTCAGTTCCAGCGCATCCAGTAAGTCCGGTCTGCGTTCCCAGGTTCGGCCCAATGACTGCTTTAAGCGCCATTGGCGGATTTTCTCGTGATTACCACTAAGTAGTACTTCGGGTACTAACTGCCCTTCATAATCTTCGGGGCGAGTATAGTGTGGACAATCCAACAAGCCTTCCATAAAGGAGTCTTGCTGGGCTGATTGATCATGCCCTAACACACCAGGCACTAATCGAATCACGGCATCCATTAACGTCATCGCGGCTAACTCACCACCGCTCAACACAAAATCACCGATAGACCATTCTTCGTCGACTTCGTGTTCAATCAAACGTTCATCAATGCCTTCGTACCGTCCGGCTACTAAAATCAACTTATCTTGTTGCGCTAATTCAAGCACACCTTGTTGATCAAGTTTACGGCCCTGCGGTGACATATAAATCACCTTAGCACCGTCTCCAGCAGCTGCTTTAGCTGCATGGATAGCGTCCCGTAAAGGCTGAATTTTCATCAGCATTCCTGGTCCACCACCGTACGGACGATCGTCCACGGTTTGATAGTTATCATGCGCGAAATCACGAGGATTCCAACACGTAATCTGTACCCGATCTTGCTTTACCGCACGCCCACTAACACCTTGGTCAGTCAGCGCTTGCAGCATTTCCGGAAACAGAGTCACAACTCCAAACCACACCGGTTATTACTCCACTTTAGCCCTTGTTTGAGGGCCCAAGTTTAAAAATCCGGGTCCCAGTCAACTTGAATCTCAGCGCGATCCAAATCCACCTCTAGAACAAATTGATCCACATAAGGAAGCATCCGCTCACGTTGATCAACACTGCCTTCGCAAGGTTTGATCACCATAACCTGATTGCCACCACCAGATTCAAAAAGCTCTTTAACCTGGCCCAGCCACACGCCGTCGGTGTTTACCACCTTCAACCCTTCCAGCTGGAACCAATAATGTTCATCTTCTTCAAGTTCAGGTAGTGCTTCAGTCGGTACTGCAATCTCAGCTTTAGCAATGGCTAGAGCCTGATCACGATCGTTAATACCTTCTAATTGTGCAACTAACCCTTTGCCCTGCGCCTTGCCTTGCAGCACTTTGAATTCTTTCCACTGGCCTTGAATCTTAAGTTGCCAAATGGGGTAATCCAGAATGTTGGTGACCGGATCAGTGTATGAAAACACTTTGATCCAACCTTTAATACCAAATGCCGTTGAGACCTTTCCTAATACTGAAATGTTCTCTTCAGACACTACAGACAACTCCGCGTTTGACAATTAAGCCTGAGCTTTCTTGAGATCTTTAACCAATTTCTCAACACGTTCTGTTGGTTGTGCACCTTTGCTCAACCAATAGTCAACGCGCTCAAGATCCAGACGCAAGGCCTCTTCTTGGCCACGAGCAACTGGATTGAAAAATCCAACACGCTCGATAAAGCGACCGTCACGTGGTGAGCGGGCATCAGCTACGTTAATGTGATAAAAAGGACGTTTTTTAGAGCCGCCACGGGCCAAACGGATAACTACCATAAATTCAGATCACTCCGATCGTTTTATCAAGTGACAAGTTTTGGAATCGCTTGTCGTTTATCTTCCCAACCACTTCAATGTGCTCAATGTTGAACATCACCTAGACGGACGGGGCCTATTAAAAGGGCGCGTAGTGTATAAAATCTCTACTCCCAGCACAAGTATTGATTAATGCACGGGGGCTTCGGCTATATCAGCCTGCGCTGCTGCAGGTCGAATGCTCAGCGACACCACCGAAGCCAATAGTAAAGCGATACCTAAGCCAAAGAAGGCTTCATTATAGGACATCACCATAGCTTGGGTGTGTAACTCAGCCATGAGTACACCATAACTCTGATCAGCACTGCCGCCACCGGCCTGCAACATATCGCCCAATTGACGTAGATATTCCAGCGCATTTTGACTGCCACAACAATACGCTGCTGCAAATCGGCCAAATGCACATCGGTACGATACTCCAACGCCGTCGCCAGCATGGCAATTCCCACGGCACCACCTAAGTTGCGCATCACATTGTAAAGAGTAGAAGCGGATGGCACTTCTTTGGGGTCTAAGTTCTGCGACGATAAAATCGACAAGGGAACTATAATAAATGGCTGCCCAATAGCACGAACAAGCAAGGCTGGAATCAAGTAAGCGCCAGTATAGTTGGAGGTCATATGCACGTTCATAAACATACTGCCTCCCACCACTAAAAATCCAAAGGCGACCAGATATTTGGCATCAATATGCTTTAGCAGGCGCGGAATAAGTGGAAAAAAAGGTAATTGCGGAAAACCGACCCACATCAGTACCAAGCCAATATCCAGCGCGGTGTAATCTTGAACCGATGCCAAATACAGTGGCACTAAATAGACCGAGCCAAATAGCGCGGCACCGAGAACAAAGTAAGAGATACAGGCCAAGGTGAAATCTCGGTTCTTGAATAAGCGCAGATTTACCAGTGGATGCTCACTCGCTAACTGCTTGCGAGCGAAAAGAAATAAACACGATGCTGAGATCAAGGCCAGCCAGCGAATATATTCGGTATCAAACCAATCATCACGTGCCCCCTCTTCTAGCATCACCTCCAAGCATCCCATACCGACGGCCATGGTCACTATGCCGAATAAGTCGATGCGCTTTAACTGGCTAGGGTCACCTTCTTCTTTTTCTAGACCTTCACTCAAAAGAAAAAGAACCAAAGCGCCAGGAATCACATTCAGGTAAAAGATGTAGTGCCAGCTAAAGACTTCAGTTAACCACCCACCCAATGTTGGCCCTATCGTAGGAGCAAATGTTGCGGTAACGCCAAATAAAGCCATACCAATCGGTCGCTTTTCGGCTGGTAGCAAAGTAACGATTAAAGTGAAGGCCATGGGAATCAGCGCACCGCCGGTAAAACCTTGCAGTGCCCGAAAGACAATCATTGAATCGAGATTCCATGCGAATGAGCAGGCAAGCGACGCTAAAATAAATCCGGCACCATTCCACAACAGATAGCGCCGTGGCGATAACCAAGCTGCGAAAAATCCGCACAAGGGTATGGCAATCATCTCAGCGACCAAATATGAGGTCGCAACCCACGAAGACTCTTCAAGGGTTGCTCCAAGTGCTGCTTGGATATCTTTTAATGAGGAGTTGGTGATCTGAATATCAAGAATAGCCATAAAGGAGCCTATCAAGGCTCCGGCTATCGCCAACCAATGCTTCGGAAAGCGATCGGTCATGGCTATTTAGACTGCGTTACAGCAGGTGCTTTGTTCGCGTCGGTAAATACCGTCACTTCTAACGACATACCAGGACGTACACCGGTTAAATCCTGCCCCTTATCAAACAGAACTTTAACCGGCAGGCGCTGAATTACCTTAGTAAAGTTACCCGTCGCATTTTGCGCAGGTAACAACGCAAACTCAGAACCCGTTGCCGCAAAGAAGCTATCAACATGACCACTAAATTTCTTCCCATCCAAGCCATCGACATGAATAGTCGCAACATCACCCACGTGCATATTAGCAACTTGAGTTTCTTTAAAGTTGGCATAAATCCAAATAGGCTCAGTCACTAAGCTTAATAGACGCATACCCGGTTCAACTGTCTGACCAACTTGGGCTTGGCGACTTGTCACAATGCCTGCTCGCGGCGCTGTTATTTGGGTGTAACTGAGATTCAATTGAGCCCGCTCGAGTGTTGCTTGCGCTTTGGCGACAGCAGCCGCTAACTGCGGGCGCTCACCACTCACCGTCACTAAGTTTGCTTTCTGCGCCGCCAACTGAGCCTTAACTTGATTAAGTCGCGCTAATGCCGCGGCCTTATTGATATCAGCTGCGTCTAAGTCATCTTGGGATACGTATTGCTTACCCTTCAACTGAGTTAGCCGGTCTTCTTGCTGAATTGTACGGCGCCACTCCGCATCCGCCGCTTCAACACTGGCAGCTGCTGCATTAATTTGCGACTTCTGCGCACTCTCACGATCCGCTAGATGTTCCAGTAGGGCTTGAGCCTCAACCAACTGGGCAGCAGCTTCAGCGACTTCGGCTTGATATACGGCAGGATCAAGTTGCAACAATAGCTCTCCGGCCTCGACAAAGCGATTGGCGGGTGCAGGCGTATCAGTAACTGTTCCCGGTATACGACTCATCACCGACACGATATCGGCCTTAACGTAGGCGTTGTCTGTATCTTCGCGTCCTTGATGCCACCACCACCAGTAACCGCCGCCAACCAGCAAAACGACCAGTGGTAAAATGAGCTTCACTTGCTTAGACATAGAAAAACCTAAGAACTGCTAGAAAAAGGAAGCCAGTCTAACGACTTAAACAATGGAGTAAACAGCACTTTTGTAGTCGAACTGTTTCATATAAGAGACAAATAAGACCGTATTTGACCGGTCAGGAACACTATCGATTTATGGCGCCCATATCATAGTCATAATCCATTTATCGTAAGAAAGGCATCATCAACGTCCATCAAGTCGATTACTTTTTTGTTACAGAAATATGAAAAAGCCACCGCTCACGAAATAGTTACGGCTATAATCGCGGCCTCAATGCTTCGGCAACACAATTCTAAGCGCGAATTCAGTGGTGACCTATGAACTACTCCTTCTTCGACTTCCTACAATTGATAGGAGCTTTAGGAATTTTTATCTTCGGTATGAAGATTTTCAGCGAAGGTTTGCAAAATATTGCAGGCAGTCGCTTAAAAGGAATTTTAAGTGGCATGACCCGCAATCGCTTTACCGGCGTTCTGACAGGCTTTGGTACTACCGCCATTACTCAATCGTCCACCACTACCACGGTTATGGCGGTCAGCTTTGTTAACGCTGGCCTACTAACGTTTGTTGAATCCACTGGTGTGATTATGGGTGCCAACATAGGCACAACGATTACCGCTTGGATTGTTGCCCTATTCGGCTTCAAGATGAAAATCACCCCGATTGCCATTGCCATGATCGGTATTTTCTTTGCTTTTCTATTCTCCAAAAACAGCCGCTGGCGCAACATTGCTGAAACTATGGTTGGCTTCGGTATTCTTTTTATTGGCCTTGAGTTCATTAAAAATGGCGTACCGGATATTCGTAGCAATCCTGAGATCCTAGCATTTCTCGATATGTTTACTGGCTACGGCTACTTTTCCTTAGTTTTGTTCGTCATTATTGGCACCGTACTTACGCTGCTCATGCAGTCATCCTCCGCTGCAACCGCTGTAACTCTGGTGATGCTGTTCGAAGGATGGATCTCCTTTCCGATTGCAGCGGCTATGGTACTGGGTGAAAACATTGGTACTACCGTTACCGCCAATTTAGCGGCTATGGTCGGCAACGTTCATGCTAAGCGAGCCGCTCGATTCCACTTTCTGTTCAATATCATTGGCGTGATATGGATGATGGCATCGATTTACTTTGTACTTGATGCCATCGACTGGGCGGTGCAAACCTTTACCAACAACCCAATATCCGTATTAAGCGACGACCCAGCAGCACGTTCCAACGCAACCCTAGCTCTCTCTCTATTTCATACCTCCTTCAACGTATTAAACGTCATCATTTTGTTCGCTTTTGTGCCACAACTCGTGCGCCTAGTAGAATATTTGCAGCCCGATAGCGGCAGTGATGAAGATAATTTTCACTTACGCTACATCAGCGCAGGGGTTATGACCTCACCTAACCTATCAATTGAACAGGCGCAAAAAGAGATTCAGCAATTTGCCGACGTGCTCGAAAAAATGCACGACTCTGTTAATGAGTTATTGTTCGACCCTAAGGCCGCACGCGAAAAATTAATGGAACGCATTCAAAAATACGAGCAAGCAACGGATCAATTTGAAATCGAAATTTCCGACTACCTCGTTAGCATCAGTGAACGCACTCACCTAGAACACGACCTCACTGAACGTATGCGTTTCATGCAAACCATGATCAATGACATGGAGCGCATCGCAGACATCTATTTCCAGATTTCAAAGCTGTTAGAACGCATGCACGAAACCAAGTCTGCCTGGCCAGAAGTTGCGACCGCAGAAATCGAACGTATGATGATTGCGGTGCGCGATGTCATCACCAATATGCACTTGAATGTGGCTATGGATCCGCAAGAAGTCGATCTCGACCATGCCATTGTATTAGAAAATGAAGTAGACAAACTGCGCGACGAATATCGCGGTAATCACTATGTTCGCTTGGAAAATGGAGATTACTCGCCTCGTGCCGGTGTTACCTTTATTGACGTACTGAATCGTCTAGAGCGTATTGCTGATCATGTTTTAAATGTGAATGAATCCGCTGCAGGCCGCCGCTTAAAGGCCATGCGTATTCTTGGACAAAACCGCTAAATATCCCAATAGGCTACCTTGTAATGAGGTAGCCTAAATTTCCTATTAATCATCCTTCTACTGGTGCCCCCAACAACGCCGCGGCGAAACCCACGACGGTTAACGCGCCATAAAAAATCCGATAACCACCAAGGCTATTACGCGCAGCGATAAATGACTGCACCCCGTAATAGAGAGCAAAAGCACGCGATGCAAACGCTATGATAGTGAATACATCCGCAAGCCAAGTTAGAACCAAACCGACCAAGCAAACAAGCAGATAGCCCTGACGCTCACTAACTCGCTTGTGCGTTACTTCTTCTACTAATCCGCCTGCACCACCGGTATCCGCCACCGCAGCGCTAAATTGTGCCGCCAATGCCGCTACCAAAAGGAGTACAGGCAAAATTGGTGCGACGCTTTTCATTAGGTGGATAATTTCAGTTTCGCTGACGTTGTCGGTTGAAATCGGCACCGCATAGGTTAATAACACGACATAAACTAAATAAATGACGGTAGAAACATACTGGGCGATTTTCATTGATTTAATTCGTACTGAGGCTGAATACGTAACGCCCAGATACCTCGAAGTCTCAAACCCTTGCACCGTTACAATCAACCCAAAAAACAAGGTAACAGCATACCAGCCACGAATATCGGCAACAGGAAACACTAAACTATCCTGCTGATGAACAGACCACATGTTGTGTCCGAGTGCAAAAATCAGCCCGGTAATCACCGCGAGCTTAACAACAACCGCTGGGTACTCGACGGCTTCCAATGCTCCGAAGCCGCGCGTCCAACCAAGCAGGATAATAAAGAGGTATACGGCAGTCGTAATGGCTCTCGCTACGAGAGGCGTATCAAAGGATGTAAGACTAACCGCAAAGCTTCCTAATAAATTTAAGTAGTAGGCTACCGATATCATATAGGCTACAGACAGCACCCAAGCACTGATGCGCTCGCTCCACTCGCCCGCCGAGCCCTCCTCCGTATCGATTCGTGCGATATTCGCTCTAATTGCCGAGCCAAAACTCCAAGCTAATAGGCAAAGGGCGGCCATTCCTACCGGAGCCCATGAGCCAAAGTCATGGGCAAGCACAGGACCTAGGACTAAAAAACCAGAACCAATAATAGAAGCGAGTGGCGTAATCGTAGCGCGCCACAAGGGCTGATTGCGAAGAGGTCCAAGAAACAAAACTAACGTTGCGCAAGCCACCAAGACCAGAATTGCGACATTCATAAAACACTAGCCAGAACAGAGAAGGCATCATTCTCGCATAATCCTCGATTCATACGATTGTATTAAGCGAAAATCTGGATACCATCTGCATTTTAATCGTCATAACTAGGCAGACAAAGCATCAACATGATAACTATTCAGCAGATACAAGAACGCTCCATTGCACTGCGTGACAATCGCACTTTCGAGATGCTGGTTGTCGGCGTCATCATTCTCTCCGCCTTGTTGATTGGCGCAAAAACCTATCCAATCCCTTCAGCTGTCACCCAAATTATCCTCTGGCTAGATGTCGGCATTACCTTTCTGTTTCTTTTTGAAATCATCGTAAGGTTCATTGCAGAGCCGAATAAGAAGCGATTTTTCCACAATGGCTGGAACGTGTTCGACACTCTCGTTGTTGTCGTCAGCTTGATACCTATTGATAACAGCGATATGGCCTTAGTTGGCCGTTTGGTGCGCGTATTCCGCGTACTACGAATGGTCTCTATCATTCCTGAGTTGCGTACCCTACTTAACTCCCTTGTTCGCGCTCTGCCACAGCTGGGCTATGTCGTACTGCTCATGTTCATCATTTTTTATATCTACGCAGCCGTTGGTGCCACCTTCTTTGCCGGAATTAACCCGGTATTGTGGGGCGATATCAGTATTTCTCTACTTACGCTATTCCGTGTAATGACCTTCGAAGACTGGACTGATGTGATGTACGAAACCATGGCAGTCTACCCCTTGTCATGGAGCTATTACCTAACATTCATTTTCTTCACTGCCTTTGCCTTTCTTAATATGGTGATAGGTATCGTCGTCAATGTATTAGAAGATGAACACGCAAAAGAACGAGCGGAGAAAGCCGAAGAAGACGGCAGCGCTACATTGAATGAATTAAGAGACGAAATTCAAGAACTAAAAGCTCTAATAATAAATCTCAAAAAATAAAATCGCCGAGAATGATCGCGCTCTATAGTCATAGTCATATTTCCGGCGGACGTTTTATAACACCGCCGGAATAGCTATGACGACTCGACAAGCGAATCACATATTTCGAGGCGTAAGAATTAGTTTAGAACCTTCAACGGTAGTGACATCATTAAAAAAGAGATCGCCAAGCGGCGTATCTTCGAGACCCTTAATAGCCATATTATGATACGCAATTTGCCCTATACGCTTAGGCAGTAAAACTGTGATTGTACCATCGGTATTAGTCACCACTTGAGGTGCAGCTGGATCATGATATTCAACATCTGATATCTCATAATCAGTAAGGAAATCAAGCATAGGAAGCACACTTTGAAACAAGGCCGTAATCCCCTTCTCAGGAGCTTGATCAACAGGACCAGTACCATCAGCAACATCAATTAAATAATTATAATCGTCGCGAATACCTTGGGCGGCAATATCACTCATACCGTCATCGTTCAAAAACGGCATACCTACTCGTTTTGCTAAGTCTTCATTCGATTGGTCAAGTACCGTTAAATCGTCAGCCTGAGCTAAACCAGCCCCCAGAGCAAACAGACACAATATCCCAAACAACCCAAAATCAAAGAATCGTAAACTAGCCATTCAATAACCCTCCCTGTCTTCCGTACCTAAGTGGTGAATTTTTATTAGAGCTATTCTGGCAGGTGAACGATTACCGAGTTCCAATATTTCTTAGAAAAATCAGCCAAAGACTGAAAATGTCCGGACGAAATTAGACGCGAGACAAAAGACGTCCATTAAGTATCAAATCGAACATCACACTAAAAATGCCACAATATTAAATCGGCGTAACATGGAGATAAAACCTTAATAAAATACGGCTTAGACACGAAAACCAAATAATAATAGAAGGCCGATGTTGACCAGAAATTAGAGGCTAATAAGAAAATTTTGATAATTATTTTCGGAGGTTTTATCGGTTTCGCGAGTTATACAATAGAAAAAATATCCCTTCAAAACCTAAATTTCAGGAATTTTGGGATGAGCCACACGTACCCAATAAGCCAAATGAGGCTGCCCAACAATCGCCACCTATATTCTTTTTAGAAATAAAACTTTTACTATTTATTCTTTTGAAGTAATCGCTTGCCAGTTTACTATAGGCAGATATCGTTGCCTCTATCTTTCAACATCTGCAACGCGCACCTTCCATTCAGTGGGTCGAAAGCCCAAGGAATTACAATGAATACCGCAAACATCACTTCTGCCGACATTATCAGCACCGCAGGTACAAACAACCTTGGGCTGACTAAAGAAGCCATCGAAAAGCTCAACGAAGAGTACAAACCACTCAACTTCGAAGAGCGCATTCAGCGTGTTTACCAAGACTTCGCTGTGGACAAAATACTGGTAACTTCGTCATTTGCGGCGACTTCAGCCTACTTTTTGCACATTATTTCAACGATTCGACCAGAGCAGCTGATCCACTTCGTAAATACTGGTTACCACTTTGCACAGACATTAGAGTACCGCGACTATCTAATAGATCGCTTCCATCTGAGGGTTGAAGATCTAACTCCCGACAAGCATCTGCACGCATACTCATTGTCGGAAAACCTATGGGAAACCGATCCCGATTTATGCTGTTCAGTGAATAAGGTCAAACCGCTAGAGGAAGTGAAAGCTCGTTACAATATTTGGATTTCAAGTCTCATGGGCTGGCAATCGGATCACCGAGCGTCACTGAACATCTTTGAAGAACGCCGAGGCATTATCAAGTTCAATCCTATGCTTGATGTTACCAAAGAAGAACGTGATGCCTACATTGCTACTCACGACCTGCCTTTCCACCCAATGGTTGCCGAAGGTTATGAATCTATCGGCTGCTCACATTGCACAGTTAAAGGCGAAGGCCGCGCAGGACGCTGGCAAGGAAAAGAGAAAACTGAATGCGGGCTGCATTTGTAATCCCCAACAACACATTTACTGTATGGATAAGGCCGCAATCGCGGCCTTTTTATCACCCCCAAAATACTATTAAGCACATTATTTGTAAGTCTTTATGTCGACTCAACGAATTGCTTTCCGAATGGGCCATGCTAATCTTGAGTGTGGTATCTAACTTAAGATCAACGATCAATAAACAGATAAATCAGTAGGGGGCAGTCTGTCTTTTGGCTTCGCTTAAGCAGATAAGCTTAACAGCCCTCTTTATTGTAAGGTCATTGTTAGCCTGCCACTTGCAAAATCTTATCTGAACGGACATCGGATCATAGGATTGTGTGTGAAATCATTGTATAAATTTCTATTCTGACGCTCATTCCTTATAACAGTAACCGCACTCTGCGCCGCTGTGGTCATTCTTTGGTATTTAGTTGTCTTTTATCAGTCTGAGCTCAAAACGAATGAGCAAGTTGATATGTCGGAAGCCGTAGCCGAAGAAATCAAAGCTAACTTTATGCGCAGGCTTCAAACCTACGAAGACCTCCTGAAAATCATCGCCAACTTCACAGAAAAAGCAAATTACAAGAGCGTTAATAATGGGGATTTTATTCGCTTATTATTCAAAGAAACCCTTTTAGAAAATTCGGATATTTACCAAATTCGCTACATTGATGCGACAGGCAAAGAGATTTATCGATTAGATAGAGAAGGAGATGAGGTTGTTTTTTCACAACCAAGCGAACTTCAAAACAAACAAAATCGCTACTATTTTGTCGAAACAGCACAATTAGCTCTCGGCGATATCTACTTATCACCTATTGACCTCAACATCGAAAATGGAAAAATTCAAACTCCCTGGGTTCCAACGATTAGAATCGCAACGCCCATCACTGATACTAAAAATGGTGGCCAAGGCATTGTTATATTAAACATTAATCTGGAAAAAGATTTGAAGCTTTTCTCTTCGACTAACGGAAGTGAAAAACGACTTCTTCTGAATAAAGACGGATATTTTATTGCTGGGACAGATAGCTCTGATTTATGGGGCTTTATGTTTGATAACAATAAAAGCTTTAGCTCATACTACCCTACGGTATGGAACGACGTAATCGGGCATGACAATGGAACTTTAATCAATGAAGGGACTATTTACACCTTCGTAACCATCAATCAGGATGACTTATCGTTCAAAAGCGACATGAAAAAAATATCGCATTCTGAGCACTTTAAAGTCGTTATAAAAAGAAAGTTATCAGAAGCTCAGTACCTCCCAAAGAATAGCAATGAAGTTATCTTCGCTTTACTCCTATTCTTAGTCATTATTGGTATTAGCTATCGATGGAGTAAAGCCATCTCTGGTCAGAAAGAAGCTGAATATTCGGTAGTTAAAACTCACGAAGCGTTGGTCCAATCAGAAAAGATGGCATCTCTTGGCCGACTAGTTGCAGGTATCGCACATGAGCTGAACACCCCGATTGGGTCATCAGTTACAATTGCCAGTACGCTACAGGACGAATTAAGAGTCTTTGAAAATGAAATCAATTCAGGTCAAATCCGAAAGTCAGTGATATCTCACTTCCTACTGTCGGCAAACAGCTGTACCGATGCCATGATGGAATGCTTAGAGCGAGCATCAGATTTAGTAACTCACTTCAAGAGAATTTCAGTCGATCAATCAACTGAAGCTCGACGAAAATTCACGCTCCCAGATTATCTTAATAATGTTATCGCTACTCTTGAACCAACCTTCAAAAATCGGCAAATCACAATTGACGTTTATTCACGGGATACGATTGAGGTCGATTCATTTCCTGTACCATTCGCTCAAGTTATAAGCAATATTATTAACAACTCTGTTTTACATGGATTCCCTAGCGATGCAGCCGGTAAGATTCGTATCTCCGTCAATCAGAACAATAATGATGTAGTCATTACCGTACGCGACAATGGTGTAGGTATTTCACCTGATAATTTAAAGAAAATATTTGATCCTTTCTTTACAACAGCAGCAGATATCGGTGGAAGCGGTCTAGGCATGAGTATTGTGTACAACATAATCAGCGAAGTTCTCCAAGGAGACATTAGCGTGAACAGTAAAATAAATGAATTCACGGAGTTTGTTATCCGTATGCCGCGTTATGTTGAGAGTATGAATAAACCGGAGATAAGCCATGCTAGATGATGATATTTTTTCTATTATCGATGACTCTGATCAAAGCAGCCCAGCTACTGGTTCCAATGGAAGTTCAAATCTCGTCTGGAATATCCTCGTGGTCGATGATGAAAAAGTGGTCCATGAAGCGACACGACTAGCAATTAGCTACGAAACCATCTTCGGTCGTAAAGTCGAACTGCATCACGCCTATTCGTCAATAGAAGCAATGGAAAAGATTCGTTCTGGAACTCAATTCGCCGTCGCCTTAATTGATGTTGTTATGGAGCAGGCCGACTCAGGATTGAAGTTGGTAGAAAACATCAGGAAAGAAGGTCTACACGAACTAAGGATCGTTCTCCGTACAGGACAGCCCGGCTACGCACCAGAAATATCCGTTCTTACTAGTTTCGACATCAATGATTACAGAACCAAGAATGAGTTAACTAAGAACAAATTGCTCTCAGTATTACTAACGTCCATACGCTCTTACATGCAAATACGATCAATTGATAAAGCGCGATCTGGATTAGAGTTAATCGTTGAGGCATCATCGGATTTATTTCAACGAAAAAATGTAAAAATATTTGCCAGCGGTGTACTCACGCAAATGTCTGCTATTTTGGGGTATGAAATATCGGGAATCGTCGCTCTATGTCCACAGCCAGATCCAAAGAATAGTATTTTCAATCATGCCAACATATTATGCAGCACAGGAAAGTATGACAAAAATAACGCGGAGTTTTTATCTGAAACAGACAAAGATAAAATAACAAGGGTGTTTACGGAAGCAAGAAAAAAGAAAATAGCAATCAAAGACAATCACTCGGTTGGAATATATATAGCGTCTGAACATGGAGCAAATGCATTTATATTTATCGACAGTAGCAATGATTTATCGCAAGAAGACTTAGCTCTACTGAAAATTTTTGTATCTAACCTTTCGGCGATCTACAGCAATATAAATCTAATACGCACACTCGATCGTATTGCTTTTAATAACGCAGAAGTCGGCATACCAAATATGAATGCAATGCGGAAAACCATTAGTGACAGGATAAAATCGAATGACAACTCTCTAGCCATAATCATAATCCACCCGGAGAATCTAGCAAAATTCAACAGTCTATTTGGAATAAAAGCTATTAAAGAAATATTTATTCAAACAAATAGAATACTGACAGAAAAGTTCGACAATGCGCACATGATTGCACTTTCTTCATGGGGAGACTTTATTGTTCTTTTAGAAAAAGAAAAGTACAGTAGCGCTGACTTCAAGAGCTTAACCTCTTACACGATAACGCTCAACGACAGCCGTTTACAGATGAATGCAACGGTTGCTTCAGCTCATTCTCTACCGGAAGATGATACGGCTGAAAATATAATACAGCGTGCAAATTTGACTCTGCTTCTCGCGAAGGAACATCATCGTTGTAAAATCACCGAATACAACCCAGACATCATTAGAGATCAAAAGAGAAGGATTGCGATACATTACCATTTGTGCGAAACCTTTAAATCTAGCAATCCGACAATAGAAGTACACTTACAAGCTAAATATGACTCGATCAACAATAAAATTGTTGGAGCAGAAGCCCTTTCACGCCTGCAGATGAATGGCCAGATGGTATCTCCTGTTGTCTTCATTCCATTATTGGAAGAAAGTGGATTTTCAGATAACCTACTAAAACTCCTACTTCACGAAGTCAGTAAGTGGCAAAAATCACGACGAACTAGAGGGGCAAATATATTCCCAGTTTCGATCAATTTGACGATGAAAGATATTCCTCAAGAAGGCTATGGCGAAAAACTGCTTCATATGCTGGCATTGGAGTCATTATCCCCCGATGAGGTTGAGTTCGAGGTGACTGAAGGGGCTATGATGTATGATTTAAAGCAGACAATAATTGAACTAGAGAAAATTAAACGGTCGGGTTTCAGAATTGCCTTAGATGATTTCGGGACTGGTTACTCGTCGTTAAGCTATCTAAATCACCTTCCGGTCGATACTCTAAAAATCGATAAAATGTTTGTCGATAATCTAACGCCAGCTAATGCGAAAAGTAGTATAGCAGCGACGATCATAGCAATGGCAACAAGCCTCAAGCTAAATATTGTTGCCGAGGGCATAGAGACCGTTGAACAAACACACGCTCTACAACTTATTGGCTGCACTATTTTTCAAGGATTCTTGTACAGCAAACCGACGCGAATAGACTTGTTTGATGAGCAAGCCATAAGCGCTAGCAAGTAATATTAGGAGCTAGCAGCTAATTCTGCCCCATCACCTGCATATTATTCCAATAAAAAAGCCTCGTCTATAACGAGGCTTTTTGACGCAACATGGAAAATTACGCTGCTTTTTTAAGCTTTTTCTTCAAGCTTTTTAACTTGCCTTCTTGAGAAGTTATCTAGAATAGCAGACTCACCGCATTGCCCAATAACACCAGTAGTGCCACATTTGACAGCACAAACAATAAAAAGCGGATTTCTATTTTGTTGAAAATAGACTGCACGAGACTGTGAGCGATACGTAATAAGGTATAAGCCCAAGCCGTAATAATCACCAGCTGGCTATCAGCACCAAGGATGCATAATGAAATGACCAAAGCATAAAACAGCGTTGGTTGTTCCATTAAGTGATTATAGTTATCGGCTTTCCACCTTACACTGGCAGGCAGAGCCGCCATCTTCTCCTCATAAACCTCACCGGGTATTAGATCTATCTTCGCTGCCCTCATCGCTGGCAATCGAGTGACGTACATCCAAAACCACATTACCATCGACCAAGCAATTAACGCGATTACTGGTTTCAACAACTCAACTGACTCAAGCATCACCATCGCCTCTTATAGTTATTAGCGTCATTATTTGAATCACTATAAAAGACTTACCTGTCTAGCGCCTTATCAAATGTTAAGGCCGCCTTGAATAATTTAGACGTGCGTGAAATTTCGCTTCATACGTGAGAACGACTCCGGCGTCGCGCCCAGATACGAGGCGATGCAATGCATGGGCGTGTTCTCCACAATCTCTTGATCCATTACCTCACGGAAGTAAAGATAACGCTGCTCCAGCGACTTATGGTGCAACATCACCAATCTACGCTCCATTGATAAGTAATGCTGCTCCGCCATATATCGCAGCATCACATCAATCCACGGATGTTTCTTACGTTGATCATCCAAGTTTTTGAGGGAGATCCAAATCCCCTCACACGCCTGCACACACTCGATGGCTTCCTGCGACGGCTGCCCCGTAATAAACGCCGAGTAGTTAAACGCCGCACTGTTCTTAGCCATCAACCTCAGAATCACCTCTTTGCCATCATTCAGGTAATAGCTCTTCACTATGCCTTGAGTGAGATACAACAAACCATCAGAGCTATCACCTGCACGGAAGATCACATCACCTTTTGCATAGGAGCGCAGATGCCCCATGGTTTGCAGAAGAGGAAGGTATTGGTTTACTTCGGCTTGGATTTTTGGGGTGATGTTGAACATGGGGCTCGAACGTAGACCTACGATTGTTCACAGTCTAACAGAGTCGGAAGAGAGAGAACCGGAAACAGCTATTGGTGATCAATGCCCACCCTCAAGAAATTTATAAATAAAAAGGAGACGCTGTCGCGCCTCCTGGTTAGTTTAAGCGGCTCGATCGTCATCAGTACTGATCTCACTAGCTTGATGCTCTATTACTTTATCATCCAGCTGAATAGCAATGGATCTTGGTTTCATGGCTTCAGGGATTTCTTTCTTAAGGCTGATGGTTAACAGGCCATTGGAAAGATTCGCATTAGTGACTTCGACGTAATCGGCAAGATTAAACTTGCGTTCAAAGGCACGGCTGGCAATACCCTGATAAAGATAATTTCGCTCTTCTTTGGCTTTTTTATTGCCACGCAGCGTCAGCACCCCTTTTTCAACTTGGATATCGAGCTCATTTTGCGTAAACCCAGCCACTGCCACGGTAATGGCATAACGGTTTTCGTCGAGCACCTCGATATCATAAGGAGGGTAGCCACTGCTTGTGGATTCTGAAGTAAAGGCATGGTCGAGCAAAGAGGCGAGACGATCAAAGCCAATACTGCTGCGATATAAGGGAGTTAAGTCAATTGCATTCATGGTATATCCTCCGTTAGAAGCAATATAAAATAAAGAACAATTAATTATTAGAAAGAGTCGCTATTAAGAACCCTTCACACTCATGTATTTATGGTCGATCAAATTATTTTCAATACTTCCACAAAAAAAAATATTTCTCTAAATAGCAAAAAGGCCGCAAAAGCGGCCTTTTTAATCGCGCATAAGATGCGCTCCTACGAATTGATTTCAACGATCAATCAATTCTCTTCACACCAAACACGGGCATTGCGGAACATACGCATCCACGCACCGTCTTCGCTCCAATCTTCGCTAGGAATATAAGAGTTCTGAACAGCGCGGAATACTCGCTCTGGATGCGGCATCATAATAGTTACGCGACCTTCGTTTGCCGTTAAACCGGTAATACCTTGTGGTGAGCCGTTCGGGTTGGCTGGGTATTGCTGCGTCACTTGACCATAGTTATCAACATAACGCAGGGCAATTTGACCGACTAGTTCGTTGATATCGTCTTCAGAAGCAAACTCAGCACGACCTTCACCGTGTGCCACAGCAATCGGCATTCGTGAACCAGCCATACCTGAGAGGAATACGGAATCCGATTCTTGTACTTCAACCATGGCAACACGCGCTTCAAACTGCTCGCTCATGTTACGTACAAAGTGTGGCCAGTGTTCAGCACCCGGAATCAACTCGTGCAAGTTGGACAGCATCTGACAGCCGTTACATACACCAAGAGCGAACGTATCTTCGCGTTCGAAGAAAGCTTTAAACTGGCTACGTGCTTGCTCGTTGAAGAGAATAGACTTCGCCCAACCTTCACCGGCACCCAATACGTCACCGTAAGAGAAACCACCGCACGCCACTAGGCCACGGAAGTTTTCAAACGTCACTGCACCGCTTAATACATCACTCATGTGTACATCGACGGTATCAAAGCCAGCACGATCAAACGCCGCTGCCATTTCGATTTGGCCGTTGACACCTTGCTCACGCAAAATGGCAACGCATGGGCGGCCTTCAAGACCCGCAGTAATGTCGTCGTTAATGTCGAACGTTAATTCGGCATTAATACCTGGGTTTTCCGCGTCTAATAGAGCATCGAATTCTTGCTTCGCACATTCAACGTTGTCGCGACGCGCCTGAATTTCGTAGCTAGTTTGTGACCACAAACGCTGCCAAGTCACACGACTTTCGCTCAATACGTCTTCGTCTTGGAAGCTGAAGATAATCTGGTCGTCTTCATTAATAGAGCCAATCACCTGAGTGCATTCACCCAAGCCTGCGCCTTCGAACTGCGCCAGCACTTCTTCTAGGTCATCGCGGCGAACCTGCATGACGGCACCGAGTTCTTCCGCAAACAAGGCTGCGGCTAAATCTGCTTCGGTTTCGGCCAACAGATCAAGCTTAACGTCAATACCGCAATGTCCGGCAAACGCCATTTCCGTTAATGTGGCGAATAAACCACCGTCGGAACGGTCGTGGTAAGCCAGCAATTTATCATCGCTATTTAAGCCCTGAACAACAGCGAAAAAGGCTTTTAAATCTTCGGCATCATCAAGATCGGCCGGTTGTTGGCCAACTTGTTGATACACCTGTGCTAAGCACGAGGCACCTAAACGGTTTTGCCCACGGCCCAAATCCACTAACACTAAGTCGGTTTCACCGGCGTTGGTTTTCAGTTGCGGAGTCATCACCTTGCGTGCGTCTGATACAGGCGCAAAACCTGTGATAATCAACGACATCGGCGAGGTAACCGCTTTATCTTCAGCGCCTTCAGTCCAACGCGTTTTCATCGACATAGAGTCTTTACCCACAGGGATGGTTACCTGCAAATCTGGGCACAACTCCATACCCACAGCCTTCACTGTGGCATACAATTTTTCATCTTCGCCGTCATGACCCGCCGCACACATCCAGTTAGCGGATAGTTTGATATCTGCCAATTGAGCAATCGGCGCAGCCGCCAAGTTGGTAATTGCTTCAGCAACCGACAAACGACCGGACGCAGGGCCATCCAACAAGGCTACAGGCGTGCGTTCACCCATTGCCATGGCTTCACCAACGTATCCATCATAAGACGCTGTCGTTACCGCAACGTCGGCAACAGGCACCTGCCAAGGGCCAACAAACTGATCTCGTGCAACCGTACCCGTGATCGAGCGGTCGCCAATGGTAATCAAAAACGACTTACTGGCGACGGTTGGCAGCTTAAGAATACGTTCAGCCGATTCGGCCAAATCGATACTGGTTACATCAAATGCATCAACCGCCACCTTACGGGTAGTTGCTTCGCGATGCATACGCGGTGGCTTACCCAGTAATACTTGTAGCGGTAGATCCACAGGCTTGTTATCGAAATGGCTATCCGTAACCGTTAAATGTTCTTCTTCGGTGGCGATACCCACCACCGCATATGGGCAACGTTCGCGCGCGCAAATCGCATCAAACACATCCATTTCTGATTCAGGAACAGCCATAACATAGCGTTCTTGAGATTCGTTACACCAAATCGCCAGCGGGCTCATACCCGGCTCATCGTTGGGTACGTTACGCAGCTCAAACTTGCCACCACGACCACCGTCAGATACCAACTCTGGGAAGGCGTTAGACAAACCACCAGCACCCACGTCGTGGATAAAGGCAATCGGGTTGGCATCACCCATCTGCCAACAACGGTCGATCACCTCTTGGCAGCGACGTTCCATTTCTGGGTTTTCGCGTTGAACAGAAGCAAAATCTAAATCGGCATTGGATTGGCCAGACGCCATAGATGACGCCGCACCACCACCCAAACCGATTTGCATGGCTGGGCCGCCGAGTGCGATTAAACGTGCACCGACAGGGATATCGCCTTTTTGTACATGCTCGTCACGGATGTTGCCGTAACCACCCGCAATCATGATTGGCTTATGATAACCACGCACTTCACCGTCGTGCTCTAATTCGAATGTACGGAAATAACCGCACAGAGCAGGACGACCGAATTCGTTGTTAAATGCCGCACCGCCCAGAGGGCCATCGATCATAATATCGAGTGCAGAAACTATACGATCTGGCTTACCGTATTGGCTTTCCCAAGGCTGTTCGAAGCCTGGGATTTTTAAATCGGAAACAGTGAAACCAGTTAAGCCTGCTTTTGGCTTAGAACCACGACCGGTTGCACCCTCGTCACGAATCTCGCCACCCGAACCAGTTGCAGCACCTGAGTGCGGTGCAATCGCGGTTGGGTGGTTATGAGTTTCTACCTTCATTAGTATGTGCATTTCTTCTTCGTGGTACGAATAGCCACGAGTATCTGGATTCGGGAAGAAACGACCACTCACATGCCCACGAATAACCGATGCGTTGTCTTTATATGCCGACAAGATGTTTTCGTTGTAGCACTCGTAGGTGTTTTTAATCATTTGGAACAAGGATTTATCTTGTTCTTCGCCGTCAATCGTCCACGTCGCGTTGAAGATCTTATGGCGGCAATGTTCTGAGTTCGCTTGGGCGAACATCATCAATTCAATATCGGTCGGATTACGACCTAAGGTGCGATAGCTGTCGGCAAGGTAGTCGATTTCATCATCGGCTAATGCCAAACCGAGATTTTGGTCGGCGGCAACTAAGGCTTCACGACCACCACCGAGAAGATCAATCTCAGTTAATGGCGCGGGTTGTGCGTGCGAAAACATAGCGCCAGCGCCTTCACTGTTCTCCAACACGGTTTCTACCATGCGATCGTGCAGTACCGCAGCGGCTACTTCGCGCTCAGCAGCACTAATACCTTCTACATAATAGGTAATGCCGCGCTCTAAACGCAGGACATTACCTAATCCACAGTTATGCGCGATATCGGTTGCCTTTGAAGACCACGGCGAGATAGTGCCAAAACGGGGAATAACGAGAAACGACTCGCCGCTAGGCTCACGCACATCGGCTTTAGGGCCGTAACGCAGAATGCGTTGCAGCACAGTCAGTTCGGTAGCGCTGAGTTCAGCTTTTAGGTCTGCAAAGTGCGTAAATTCAGCATACACAGCGCTCACATGAGGCAGCACCTGTTGTAGCTTATTTAAGGTTTTATTCAGACGGAATTCAGACAGCGCCGGGGCGCCACGCAGCTCAAGCATCGTGGTTCGACTCCAAAGGTTGGGAGCATATCAAAGCAAAAATGAGGCGGAATTGTACTGGATCGGGCGGTTTCACACCAGATTTTGCTTACTTTGCTTTTAATAATTGAGATTGTAATCAATGAACCAATGGCAACAGATTGTTCCGCGGCATTTTTGACTACAAAAAGTTACGTCATATCAAGGTGTTAGCGCAGAGTGTGAAGCTATACCCGAAAGTGCGGAAAAAGTTCCCGTCGTTTATAGATTGTTTTTTAAGCAGTGCGCACGCTAAAATGACTCCCCAGATGAACAATGCACCACTTTGGTGCGATTTATAGGAAATTTCATGCTTCGTGGCGTAATAAGTCTTTTAGCGATTGCCCTGCTAGCGTTCACTACGGTGACTACGCTCTCTGGCAACGTGCGCCCGCAAGGTATGGACGAATTACACAAAACGGGCAAAGTCGTCATGGTGACGCGTAACAGCCCTACTACTTATTACGATGATCGTGATGGCGCCACAGGCTATGAGTATGAACTCGCCAAGGCATTTGCCAATTATCTCGGCTTAGAGTTAGAAATTTTAGTTGCCGATAACCTTGAAGGCGTAATGGCTGCTCTAGAAAGCGGACAAGCACAATTTGCAGCGGCCGGTTTAAGCAAAGAACAAACTGCCGATTATCCGCAACATTATTCGCCCAGCTATATGACGGTGTCGGAGTATATCGTGATGCGTCGCGGCGGAGAGCGCCCTACGTCGTTGAATGATCTAGCTCAAAGCAGCTTAATGGTTACTGCCCATTCACGTCATGCTAGCAGCCTACGTCGCTGGCAGCGCGATGAGCTACCCAGCTTAAGCTGGCAAGAAAGTACCGATCTGGAAGCGTCTGATTTAATGCAAATGGTGTCGGACGGTGATCTAGACTTCACTATGGTGAATTCTAATGAATTCCAAATGATGCAGACCTATCTGCCGAACTTGGAAGTTGCGTTCACGCTAGGTGATCTACAGAACGTTGCTTGGAGCTTTCCTCAAAATTCTGACGATGGCTTAGCCCAAGAAGCCTTCAACTTTTTCTACCAAGCCGAAACCGGCGCAGTGCTGGCTGAGTTATCAGAGCGTTTTTACGGACACCTTGGCCAATTTGATTACGTCGGTGCTCAGCGTTTCTTGCGCCACTCACAACGCGCACTTCCACGTTATTTGGCCCACTTCCAAAAAGCCGCTGACGATAACAATTTCGACTGGCGTCTACTTGCAGCCATGGGATACCAAGAAAGTCATTGGAATCCTAAGGCACGTAGTTACACAGGTGTTCGTGGCATCATGATGCTGACGCAAAATACAGCCAGCGAACTGGGTATAGAAAACCGCCTTGATCCACTACAGAGCATTGAAGGTGGGGGGCGTTATTTAGCCAAATTGCGCAGTCGTATTGATGATGAAGTTCAAGAGCCAGATCGCACTTGGATGTCGTTGGCAGCTTATAACGTCGGCTATGGGCATCTTAGCGATGCACGCAAGCTCACCAGCCAGTTAGGCAAAAATCCAAACTTGTGGATTGATGTAAAAGACAGCCTACCTTTACTAAGCCAGCGTCGTTATTACCGCAACACGCGTTACGGCTATGCTCGTGGCCAAGAGCCGGTTAACTACGTACAAAACATTCGTCGTTATTACGATGTCTTGGTATGGAATGACGAACAGTACGCAACAATTGGTGAAGGCAGTGATGCCCTACAACTATCTTCTTTAAACGTGACTGTAGTGCCACCGCTTCTATAATCCTTGTGCGCATGCCATCAATCTTTAGACGGTACTGATGATGCTTGCTTCAAACGCTTTTTGGCATCGCGACGTAATTGAAAAAACTCTGACATAATTTCAGAACACTCGACAGCTAGCACCCCCCCCTTTAGATCGAGGCGATGATTTAACCAAGGTTGTGAAAATACTTGGGTCGCACTCTCAACGGCTCCGGCTTTTGGCTCTGTCGCACCATAAACAAGACGGCCGATACGGCTGTGGATAAGCAATCCAGAGCACATAGTGCAGGGTTCAACCGTGACATACAGTGTGGCATCAGTAACTCGATAATTACCAATACGCTTGGCTGCATCACGCAAAGCAACCATTTCTGCATGAGCACTCGGGTCGAGCGTCGTTATTGGGCAATTAAATCCAGCACCAATAACAACACCATCCAACACCACAACAGCTCCCACAGGAACCTCGCCAGCAGCAAAAGCTTGCTGAGCTTGCAGCAAGGCTAAGCGCATAGCACTTTCATCATCTGCGACGGGCAGACCAATGGGTGACAACATAAAATTCAGCTTTGGTAAGTTGACGCTATTGTAGTTAAGCGGGCGAGAAATTGGTATTAACTGCTCAAAATGGCACAATATCGATTAAATCCAATACGAGTTTATTTTATGTGGACACAAAACATACTACCGCGCTTTGCTGATACAGATGCCCTAGGTCACATAAACAATACCGTACTGCCCGTCTGGTTTGAGGATGCACGTACGCCGATATTTCGCTTTTTTACACCCGATTTAAATCCTAAAGACTGGCATTTAATTGTGGCGAAAATTGAAGTCGAATATACCGACGAACTTTTTTATGGCCAAGATGTTGAAGTGCGTACATTTATAGGACGCATAGGGAATACATCATTTGTGGTCGAACATGAGGTTTGGCAAAGCAAGCGTTTGTGTGCACGCGGGAATGCCGTAATGGTGCATTACGATCACGCCGCCAAGGTATCTTGCGCACTTCCAGAAACGATTAGAAAAGCACTAAGTGAGCATTTAGTGACTCTCTAAATGCCCACAAAAGAAGCTATTTCCGGCTGGTATATTAGGAGCGATCCCAGCCGCTATCTTGCATCCCTTTATCAACTTCATCATCAGACTGCAGCACTTTCTCTAAATCGGCAGTATGTTGCTTTGCCATGGTCAAGAACGCCTTTTCATCAGCAATCACTTCCGTCAGCGCGTGAACATTTCGCTCGTCATGATGCTTAAACAACATGGCAGCACGATGCGCTTGATAGGCTCTGTATCCTAAATTTTTTAACGCGTGTTCGCCTAACGACAATGCTGAGTCAAACGTTTCACGTTCGACATGATCAGCCCCTGCATGCAGCAATTCAGCAGCCTGACGACGACCGGCTGCACGAGCCAGAATACGTAAATTAGGATAATGACGACGTACTTGATGGACAGTATCAAGCGTACGTTCATGATCATCGATCGCGAGCACTAACAACCGTGCATTAGCGATACCAGCAGATTCTAATAATTCCATTCTCGAAGCATCGCCATAAAATACTTTATGACCAAAGCTACGCACCAAATCTACCTGAGTCGCATTGTGCTCAAGCACTGTGATATTAAAACCGTTCATACGCAGCAGACGACCGACGATTTGTCCGAAACGACCAAAGCCCACCAATATAGCTTCTCCTTCGGCATCATGTGGTTCAATGGTATCGGTCGGCCTGACATTAGCGTTGCCCGAAAGTTTAGGTAACACCACGCGCTCATTGAGCACAAACAACAAGGGAGTAATGGCCATTGATAGGGCTACCACTAGCCCCATCGGCTCAACAATGGCCGCCGGCAAAATATCTTGGCTAGACGTAAAACTCAGTAAAACGAAAGCGAATTCACCGCCTTGTGCTAACGAAAAGGTAAAAATAGCGTTGCTGCGCGCCGACATACCGAAGCCCCACCCCAGCACCAGTAAGATCACCATTTTTATCAGCACAAGCCCCAGTACTAAGGCGAGAATTGGCCATGGATTCGCTAAAAACAATCCAAAGTCGATGCTGGCACCAACAGATATAAAAAATAGTGCCAACAATAAGCCTTTAAAGGGCTCAACCTCAGCCTCTAGCTCATGGCGATATTCGCTTGTTGCGAGAACCACACCCGCAATAAAAGTACCCAAAGCCGGTGAAAGACCGATATATTCCATTAATACGGCAATACCGACCACCAGCAACAATGCCATTGCGGTGAAAGTTTCACGTAACTTAGTTGCCGCAATAATGCGAAATACATGGCGGCTAACTAAACGTCCGACCACGACAATCGAACTTACTACCGCCAATACCAGCAGCGTACCTTGCCAACCTGGTAAGCCATGCTTCGCTGAAACGTGCTCCACATCAGTAACAGCTAATAATGGCAATATCGCCAACATAGGGATGACGGCGATATCTTGAAATAACAGAACGGAAAATGCCGATTGCCCAGCATCATTTTTCATCAACCCTTTTTCATTTAGGGTTTGCAATACAATGGCCGTCGATGACAGCGCTAAAATCATGCCGATCGCCGTCGCATGTTGCCAGCTCATAGATAACGCCATCGCCACACCGGCAATCGCGGCGGCGGTGAGCACAACCTGTAGTCCACCTAAACCAACGATGGGTACACGCATGCGCCATAGCAGTGACGGCTGCAGTTCCAAGCCGACCAGAAACAGCATCATGACGACACCAAATTCGGCGAAGTGCATGACATCGCCAATATCAGTACCGATAAAACCAAAAGCAAATGGACCAATAACCGCACCAGCGGATAAATACCCAAGTACAGAACCGAGCCCTAAACGACTCGCAACCGGGACCGAAATAACCGCAGCGAGTAAAAACACTAATGCTTGATGCATTAAACTGGTTTCAGCCATGAGTCATTCCCGCCAGTAATTCAATTAACTTGTCGCGATAGCCGTTCGCGACATCTTGTATCGCTGCTTGCGTCTGTTGACGACTTGAGAATATCTCGTAAGGCTTTTCATAGCGCATGCCACATAGATGGGCAATTTGAGGATAAGCAATGAAGAAATCCGCCAAAGTGTGGCGATTAATACCTTCTTCAGAATAAGACGACTGCGATGCTCCAGCCGTAAGCACAGGCCAAAATACTTTTCCCACTAGTTTTTGACTACTGCGCCCATAAGCAAAGCCGTACACCAACACAAGATCTTGCCATTCTCGTAACAAAGCAGGTGCGCTATACCAATAAACCGGATGTTGAAAAACAATGATGTCATGTTCAAGCAGTAATGCCTGTTCGCGTTCAACATCAATATGAAAGTTCGGATACTCCTCATATAAATCATGAACCGTTACATCAGCAATACCAGCAATGGTATCCAGTAAGGTTTGATTCGCTTGAGAGCGTTGATGAGCGGGATGGGCATATATGATAAGCGCTTTCGCCATCATCAGCCGCCCGACTTACGAACGGTAAAACCGCGCTTAGTTAATTCAGCCACCAGTATATCTCTCTGATCCCCTTGGATTTCGACAACGCCATCCTTCAAGGCACCGCCAACACCGCATTTCTTCTTTAAATCTTTCGCCAGTGTTTTTAGCTCAGCACCAACCAAAGGAATGCCTGTAATAAGGGTCATGACTTTACCGCCACGCCCTTTCGTTTCGCGGCTAACACGCACGATACCGTCACCCTGTGGCTGCTCATCTTGACCGCATCGGCAGTCTGTAACTGCAGCTCGACAATCAGGGCAAGTGCGACCAATTTCAGTAGAGTAAACTAAACCGCCAGAAGAAGATTTTTTCGACATGGGTACATCTTATTGCTGTATTTGAAGGAGGAAAACTAACCGATACTATCCGTTGAATCAACGAAACATGCCAGCAAAACCAACACATACGAGGGATTTTTTAATCGAACAATACGTCGGTAAAAGGGAACTTTAGAATGACGACCGTACCTTTACCGTTTTCACTGTTAATGGATAACTCTCCACCATGATTTAACATCAGGTTATAGGCTACGGTCAGCCCCAAACCGATGCCTGCACCGATTTCTTTACGAGTAAAGAACGGGTTAATAGCGCACCGAACGTCTTCTTCGCTCATGCCAACCCCTGTGTCTTTAATAAAAACAGACACCGACTCATCGTCATATTCGCCGGCAATTTCAATCGTGCCTCCCTTCGACAGTGCATCAATCGCATTTTGCAGAATTTTGCCGAACACCATCATCACTTGAGATCGAACGGCCTTCACTTCTGGCAGGCCATCTAATAATGCGTATACCCGAATGCTATTGTGGTTTAACAAGCCATAATCATTGAGGCATTCATCCATCACGGATTTCAAATTTAAGGACGACTTTTCCTGCTGATCGCTGTTAGCAAACGTCCGCAGCTCTCCTACTATATTGCGCACTCGCTCTAAACTATTTTTCGAGGCTCGAACTAAGTCTGGCGCATCTTCACGGACAAAATCAAAATCAATACTCTGCCGTAAGTTGGCTAGGACTTTTCTTACCGATACATCGCCAATTTGATTTTCTGCTTGCTTGTATTGTTCAGCCAATTTAATTAATTCGGTTAGGTACTCGCTTAATGTGGCGATATTGCTATAAACAATCGCGACTGGATTATTAATTTCGTGCGCCATACCGGCGGCCAAATGCCCCAGAGACGCCATGCGCTGTGCTTGCAGTAGTAGATTTTGCGTACGCTGCAATTCATCAATGCTATTTTGTAACTGGTGATTACTTGCATGCAATTCCTTGGTTCTATCTTTTACCTTTTCTTCCAACTGCTCATTTAACAGGCGAACTCGCGACTCTGCATTTTTGCGCTGCGCTATTTCGTCGTTTACTGCACGTAATAAATCGTTCATTTTACACGCCAGATCATCTAACTCTGTGTACTTCAGCGCGTTTTCAACCTCCAACGATAGCGACGGAGCCTGCAAATCCACATCTAATAATCGAGCCGCCAAGCGCTTAATTGGCCCCGTTAAACGAGTTCGAAAGACGAGAATTAAAACAAAAGCCAAAACAATGTTGCGTAAAATATCCAGCAATAACGTAGTTAAGGCGCGTCCTTCAAACCCTTTACGTACTTGCTCTTCATCAGCCAGTAATATTAGCTCTCCGATTTCACGCTTAAGAGAACTGTATGCCTCTGGCTCGTATAGAACGACGGAGTATGCGCGCACGATATTATTAGAGGGGATGTCTTTCGGGGCAGCACCAGCAGAGATTTCATAACCTGTTTTTCTCTCAACGATACGGGCTGCGAGAACCGCTGGATTTACTAATAAGCTATCCAAGATAGCTTTCATCGAACTGGAGTCGTAATTGTATAGTGCTAACGCGCTGGGAACTCGCTGACCGTTAATCAGACGCTGGGCATTTTCGTCAAACCTTTGACTCTCGACTACGTAATCTGTACCAATCTGCACGCCACTAAACAGCAAACCGAGCAGTACGCTGCACAGCACTACGTATAGAGTGAGCTTCTTCTCAATGGATGATGCAGTCTGCTGAGCCAAAACTAGCCCCTACTTTTATAAGTACTCAAAGTATAGACGGGCTTTAGTTGTTCGCTCACATCAGTGACTTGAAGACAACACAAGTCACAATAGTTACTCAGTAACCGTAAAGCAGTGCCTAATTGCGAGAGAATTTAGGGATGGCAACCGCGGTTCTATCAAGGACCTTGCGCATCACAAAACTAGAATGAACACCACTCACACCCTCAATACGCGTTAACGTGCCCAACAAGAACTCTTGGTACGCCTGCATGTCTTCAACCAGTACCTTGAGCACATAGTCGGCAGATTGGCCGGTGATTAGGTAACACTCCAACACTTCTGCGCAGGCAGTGACCTGCGCTTCAAAGTTATCGAAACGCTCGGGGGTATGACGATCCATGCTGATTTGAATGAGGGCCAGCAGATCCAAACCCAAACGGCGAGCATCTAGATGAGCTCGATACCCTTGAATTAAGCCACTATCCTCAAGTGCCTTCACGCGACGAGAGCATGGCGATGGCGACAAACCGATTTTATCTGCAAGTTCGATGTTGCTTAAACTACCATCCACTTGCAGTAGCTCTAAAATGCGCTGATCCGCACGATCCAATTTCACACGCTCATAACTATTTGAAGCCATAATCCGTTGCCCCTCAAGATTAAAGACATTTTTAACTAACATTAAGCATATACGCGCATTTTAATGCTAAAAATACCGCAAAAGCAAAGCAAGTTCGCAATCATATTTGCTAAAACTGCGCATATACTGTGTTCACACTGTTAAGGCAGAGCAGAACAACCCAACCAGGTGAATCTGTGTGAATGTCCCCACAAGGGGCATAGATGGTAACGCTCACAAGGCTAAGCCAATATCTGCCAACAGCGACTAATCAACCAAACCGAATACAGCGAGCCAAGCCACAAAACGGTAAGTCGCACAAGGACCCATCATGAGCACATCAAGCAATCCACGGTTTAATCATCGTAAATACCGTCCATTCCCTGCATTGCAAATGCCCAACCGTCGTTGGCCAAGCCGCTCGCTCAAGAACGCACCACTGTGGTGTTCTGTGGATCTACGTGATGGCAACCAAGCCTTAATTGAGCCTATGTCTGTACAACAAAAGCAGCAGATGTGGGGCTTATTAGTACGCATGGGGTTTAAGGAAATCGAAGTTGGCTTCCCTGCTGCATCACAGCCAGATTTTGATTTTGTGCGCTGGTTGATTACCGAAAACCAAATTCCAAACGACGTTACGATTCAGGTATTAACCCAAGCCCGTGACGAACTGATTGAGCGCACCTATCAAGCGCTTGAAGGTGCTCGTCGGGCTGTTGTCCACGTTTATAACTCGACGTCTCCCGTGCAGCGCGAAAAAGTATTTTCATTAGATAAAGACGGTATCGTCGCGATTGCCCGGCACGGCGCAGAAAAAGTGAAAAGCGAAGCACTGAAGTACCCTGCAACCGAATGGGTATTCCAGTATTCGCCAGAAAGCTTTTCTAGTACCGAAGTCGAATTTGCGGTCGAAGTATGCAATGCAGTCATTGATGTTTGGCAACCAAGCATTGATAACAAGACCATTATCAACTTACCAGCGACCATTGAGTCGGCAATGCCGAATGTCTTTGCCGATCAAATCGAATGGTTTTGCGACCACGTCAACAAACGCGATTGCTTAACCATTAGCATCCACACGCATAACGATCGTGGCTGTGCCGTTGCGGCTGCAGAATTAGCCTTATTGGCCGGAGCTGATCGTATTGAAGGTACCTTGCTAGGCAATGGCGAGCGCACCGGTAATATGGACATAGTGACGATGGCAATGAACTTGTACAGCCAAGGCATTGATCCAGAATTAGATATCAGCGCCGCTGACGACATTATCGCTACGGTCGAAGCGTGCACGAACATTCCAACGCACCCTCGCCACCCTTGGTTAGGTGAATTGGTCTACACCGCTTTTTCTGGCAGCCATCAAGATGCGATTCGCAAGTGCTTAGCGGTGCAAGAAGATGACGCCTTCTGGGATGTAGCCTACTTGCCCATTGACCCGCAAGACTTGGGACGTAACTACCAATCGGTTATCCGAGTGAATAGCCAGTCGGGTAAAGGTGGCGCGTCTTATTTATTGGAGCAAGAGTTGGGTATTACCTTGCCACGCTGGATGCAAATTGAATTGGCTCAACACATCCAAGCCTTAGCAGAAACCGAGCAAGGTGAAATATCACCACAAACCATTGTGCAGGTATTCCGTAAGGCCTTTATGCCTAATGATGGGCGCTATATGTTAGCCAGCTATCAAACCGAGCATGGCAACCTAGAAAACGGCGAGCATCATCGTATTCAAGCCTGCCTGCACGACGGTAGCCAATTATTAACCGTACACGGACATGGGTTAGGCAGCATTAGCGCTTTTACTGATGCATTACACAAAACCACCGGCGTCGATGTACAAGTGGTGCAGTTTGAAGAGCAAGCGTTAACAGAAGGTTCGAATGCGCAAGCAATGGCCATGGTTCAGGTGAATGTTGCAGGACAACGCTATTGTGCTGCAGCACAGGATGCCGACACTTTATCGGCAAGCCTACAAGCCATTGTTTCTGCATTAAATATTGCGTTAATTCGCAATGAAAAAGCAGCTTAAATTTAACTGACGGGCTACACTAGCAGCAGAGGCAGGAATTCTCGTACGAACGGGAGTTTCTGCCGTTGTCAGCCGCAATAGGACGCCCTTCATGACGCTGCTAGCCCTTCATTTTGACGAAGTAACTATCCGCATTGCCTTACGTCGCACACCAACAGCGCATGCTTTACTCAAAGCCGTACCCTTTGAATCGACAATCCAAACTCGAGGGGCTCAAGTATTGTTCGATTGCCCGATACGAGTAACACCCGAAGATAAAGCGACCAATATCGTGCAACCCGGAGACATTGCTTTTTGGTCTGATGGCAGCTGTTTAGCCATAGCATTTGGCAAGACACCCACATCACAAGGTAATGAAATACGATTGTCTTATCCTTGTAATATTTGTGGCGATGCCTTAGATGAAGTAACGCAATTAAAGTCGGTAAAAGCAGGTACGCGTGTGCGCGTCGAGTTTGCCGAAGGTTAATTTAGCCTTACTTTGGCCCATCACGAACATACAACACACTGGCAGGAATACCTGCGCGGGCGAAACATTGCAGCCAAGCTTGCTGGTTTTTCTGCAAGGTATCGCCAGGGCCTTTCACCTCTATCAGCTCGTATAAATGCTCGTTTTTATTCGTACTATTAAACACAATTAAATCAGGTAAACCGCTGCGATGATGACGTAGGTCTTTCAGTATAAAACGAAACATTGCTAGCCAGTGAACACGCGGAATGGCTTGCAACGCACTGACTAACAAGCCATCAGAAAACTCTGCTGTTAAAAACTCCCAATGAACAAATGGATTAGCTTTACCTTGATGCAAGGTAAAGCTAGCCGCTAGGTCATCTACAAACTCCACCAAGCTTTGCTGCTCAAGTTGCTGCCAACGACGAGCAAACAGGGTTTGGCGCTTGGCAATAAAGTCATCGTCGTATAAATCTGCAGGACGTATTTGAAAAGGATGATAAAAAGCACCCGTAATCGGTGCAAAAATCACATCCCAAAAATACAAACCAAAAACACTAGGAATAAGTGCATTTTCGCAATAATAAGCCTGACACGGATATTGTTCTTGCAAGTAAGACAAGGCCGCAATCTCGACTCCCAGTCGCGATCTTTGCTCGCTTGCTAAATAGATCGTTTGTGTTGAAATATCAATCGGTTTGCTCGTTAACTCTTTGATCAAACTAACAGCCGTATTTGGGTCTGTAAAAATATCGACTGGTTTAAATGCACGCGGTACAAAACTGTGTAGAAACTGTAATTCTTCTTCAGACATTGGCGCTGCATTCATTTTAACGGCTAGAGCTAACGCAGCCTCCCATTGTTTAAGCTTAACCAGTAAGCGTAAGCTACGCTCGCGTGCCGGATGCAGTGCGATAGCAGCATATAAACTGAGTGCACCATCATAATCCGCTAATCGCTCCAGTTGACGCGCGATTAACAACCGTGTGCGATCGAGTTTACGTTTTAATAATTCATCATCTACAGCAACAGGGAAGGCCTGCGACCATGCCAATAAAGCATCAGCTTGGTATTGGCTAACATCTCCCATAATCTCAAGAGTATTAAAATACTCAAGATGATGCTCTAACATCACCCTTGATTGGCACCAGCGCGAAGGTTGCTCTAACGCGTAGGCTTGGTAACGATAGATACCTAAATCACGCAACACAAAATCGGTTAAGCTTTGTTGTAAATTACCAAAGAATAAAAGCCGAAAAGACTGAAGTTCTTGCTCACCATAAACGCAAACCACAGGACTTTTTATCCACTGAGTAATCAGCTGTGGGGTTCGATTTAATTGCTGCAATACAAGCTGCTCAAGCTCATCGCGTCGAAAGCGCCGCCCACAGGACAACCACTGCTCCATTTCGTTTTTAGTAAATAACGCCAGCCATTCGCCATCATCGAAATCAGCACTTAATTGTTCTGGTTGAAATACACCGAAATAACGACTTGTTGCTAATTCAGCAACTGCAGAGGGAATATCGGCTATTTCTTCATAATGAATTTTATCAATTCGAAAGAGATCACCTCGACGACCAGACAACCTGACATATAGGCATTGAGCTGCAATAGACAACTGTAAAAACTCATCAATAAAACTGCACTCGTCTTCCGATAGGAGGTCTCGATATAAGCTATTGACGTGATGAATAAGATGTAAAAAGTTATCTAAATAGTAAGTTGGTTTCAGTTCAACCGAACTGGTAGAAATCGTTGTCGTAGAGGTTGAGAATTGTGATATTGAGCTAACCATCATGTTGTCCACTGCCTAAACATCCGAGTGGCAACATGTGGTTAGTAGGATACTGATACGCCGCCGCCCTAAAGTGTACGATTAGCGGCACTTCCTGTCAGCCAAAACAGCGACAAAGAAATACCAACTAAGGTCACCCGCACCGTATCAAAGATACGCTTTAGAGCATCTCTAATACCATGCAATCAACGGCCTATCAGTTTAATTAATTATTTTTCTTTGGCTGATGATGCGGCTCTATCGGCGTCGTGCCATAACTCACTAGCTCGCCAACTAACCAACCACCAATGAAGCCAGTAGCAGTAGCTTCAAGAGACATTCCAGTAGTTGCGCCAATGATCATGCCTAGGCCAGCACCTACCAAACCTCCGGTTACTAACGCTTTATTACGATAACGAGCTAAACGTTCGTCTTTCATATGTTTATCCTCCGGATCGTTCCTGTAAGACATCCTAGATCAAGACTTTTGTCCTGAGCCTATTTTTGTCCCGCTTACGTCCTGTTGTGTGAGTTGCCTCACTTAAAAAGTTATATCAGATGCTTTTACGCGGTCAATGTGACCAGAGTAAATAAGACAGGTTCCATTCGGCGAAATAGACATTTTTTGACAATTTACTGACTTAAATCAGATTGTTTGTGCTGCTTTTGATGGCACGACGTTAGTCGTATGCACCAGAATCCTTCAAATAGACAGGATTTACGAGAGTGACCAAGACAAGTTGTCTCAATTGGCATCTTTGCGAAAAGATTACAGCGGAAATAAGATATTTTAGAGGAGTTGGGCAGAACAGAACGGCAAACCGGCAACCGTCGCTGCCGGTCTTATGTGGCCATCGAAATGGCCGACATTTTAGTGGTGATGACCACCTTCGCCATGAACATGGCCATGAGCCAGTTCTTCTTCACTTGCATCGCGAACGCTTTCAACTTTAACCGAGAAAGCCAAAGCCTTACCCGCTAGAGGGTGATTAGCGTCAACGGTCACAATGTCTTCTTCAACCGCAGTAACGATCAAGTTGATTGGGCCGTGTTCAGTTTGTGCAGTAAATGCCATGCCTGGTTCAACTTGCTCAACACCTTCAAATGCCGCTACCGGTACTTGCTGAATGCGCTCATCGCTGTATTCGCCATAGGCGTCAGCTGGCTCTACTTGTACTTCGAACTCATCACCCACTACTTTACCTTCCAATGCTTGTTCTAAGCCTGGAATGATGTTTTGAAAGCCGTGTAGATAAGTCATTGGCGCACCGCCTTCAGAAGAATCGATCACTTCGCCACTGGCGACATCAACGACCTTGTAATGAATGGTGACGACCTTGTGCTGTGCAATTGTCATAGCGTTTTTGTCCGTTGTCGTGGCCCCGATGGGCGTGTATTTGCATTACGCAAAGGCGACTTGAGGGGTTTCCAACAGCGGCCGGTCTCTACGAAGGTAATAGAGTATAACAAGTGAATAGATGAGTATCACCCCGTGTACCCGATCAAAATCAGCCAACACGCGTATCTAGATGGCAAAGGGCGTAAAAATATTAGAAATGAAATTTCAAATAATCAGCTGCCACATCTCGACTTAGGGTGCGCACGCCCTGCTCACCGTCGAAGCGAATTTTCACATATTGATCGTCTTGAGATATTAAAACGCCCGTACCTAACGAATCGTGAGTGACTCGCGTCACCCCTTGCTTACCAGGAAATTTCTGATCGACAACGCCACCATTCGCTGGCGGACGAACGGAGGAACGCTGGGCATTAGGCTTAAGCGCAGCCATCGTGAATTTAAGCTCACTTGTCGCCATACCGCTGCTTGATAAATGCTCTAGATATTGTGGCACCCAATCCGCAAGCGCACCGAATTGCGGGTTCAGTTCGATTTCACCACCGCCCTGCTCTAGTGTTTTCATCAAGGTTAAGCAGCGTTCCACGGCCATTTCTCGATCAAAACGACTAGGCCAATCACGCGAAGTAGTATCACGAGCGGATTTTGCGGTTGGCGCTGGCGCCAGCAAATGCAGCTGTTCTCGCGCTCTAGTCATAGCCACATACAACAATCGCCGCTCGCTTTCTTCGCTAGCGGCCGTTGTGAACTCGCCTTCCGGCGCATAGGGGTAATAGTGGGCATTTAATCCTGGAATAATGACCACTGGCCATTCACGCCCCTTACTCTTATGGATTGACGTGAGCAACACTCCAGTAGCTTGGCGCTGTTCTCGACGCTGCTGGCGTAATTCACGTAAATACGCCAAGGTGTCCTCACTGCTTTTATCCAGTTCACGAATAAAACGTAAAAATGCGCGAATAGTCTGTAATCGATCTTCAATTTGCTGTGCCGAAAATGCGCTATCTTCGATACCTTGTTCAAACTCAGTTAAATCGACGTAATCTTTTAATAAGCGATAAGCCGATAATTTGCCGACTTCGGCATTAGCTAATACCTGCGCACGCGCCTCTAATTGCTGCTTTTGCCATTGGCTGAGTGAATCGGGAATAGCGCGAAACATGGCCTCGCCCAAGTTGTTATCTACTTGCGCTAAATGTCGTGCTAAATCTTCCAATACCTGACGTTTTATTTTGGGATATGGCGTGGTGAGAACATGCAACCAAGCTTCTTCTCGTGCCGCAAAATCACGGCGATTAAACTCACCGGCAGCAATTTCTAACAGCAACCAAAAGATGCGTAATTCCCAGCGTTCTAATACCGACTGAGCATTATCTAACTGATAAGGAATACCGGCCGCCAGTAAAGCTAGTTCTACTGGCGCACATAAGGCCCATAAGCGATTGATAACGGCAATATCTTCTAGTGGTCGCTGCTTAGCTTCCTCTTGAATAAGAGTTAGCGTCAGCGCCGGCTCGTAGCGCGCATGATGCAATTGCACGCGCGTATTTGGCGTTGAAACGTGAGACAAACACAATACCGGCTCACGTTCTCGATTGTGATGAATTAAATGATTAGCCATTAAACTTAAGCGATGACCGTAACGAAAGGTGTGTGGTAACTGATAACACGTCACATCACCCATTTCACGATCAAACTGCTCAACAATAAACTCTGGGCGAGAGCCACGGAATTCATAAATGGTTTGATCAGGATCACCGATCACCATCACAGAGCCACGCCCACCGTGTAATACGCGCAATAGGTTTTGCTGAATATCGTTAATGTCTTGATACTCATCCACTAAGATCCACTGCATATGACCGGCAAAAATATCGGCGATTTCGGGATGAGCGCGGAAACACATCACCGGGTCGTAAATCATGTCGGCAAAACTAATGCGGCGGTTCTGTTTACGCCAGTCTTCAAATTGATAAAACAGCTCGATGAAAATACGACACTGCGGCGGTAAATCTAAGCTATCGAAGACATCAGCTGGCGGCAAGAAACCCGATTTTACTAAATCAATGAAACTGAGCGCTGGTTCTACCCATTTTTTACGCTGCGACAGAATATCTTGTTTGGTTTCGTCATCGGCCAGTTGCTGCAACAACCGCCAAACCATAGGTTCCATTTCACCATCAGATAGCGGCTTACCCTGAAATGCTGGTAAGGCACCGCGCTCTATCAATTTTTGATACAAGCGCAACCCGAGGGAATGAAAGGTACGGATATCGGGAATCGGCTGATTGGGCATGACGTGCTTAAGCTTGGCTTGAAACTCAACCTGCGCCGCCTTGTTATACATCAGCACTAAGATACGCCGTAACGGCACACCTTGTGCAACTCTAGCTTGAATAAAGTGAGCTAACGTCGTCGTCTTGCCCGCTCCAGCGACAGCCACAACCCGAGCATGGCCTTGAACATGGGCCACAACAGCCTGCTGCTGCGGCGTTAACCCGCTGGCATTGGAGGCGTTTTGAGGTGGTAGGTGCTGAGACACGCGTGGGTTTCCGACAGTAAAACCCGAATGGTAGGAGGTTTAGCGGCTAAGGGCTAGTGCTGTTAGAACAGAGACAAAAAAGCTCCGCCAGTTGACGGAGCCTTGATACGATCAAACTACAGCTTAGGCGGCCTTCATCAGGCTTCGAATACCACTCTTAGCATTTGCTTCTTGCGCTAAGATTCTTTCCTCTTCGCTTGCGTAATGCTTATCCCAATGTTGAACTTTTGGCGTCATTAAGGCGTGCCATAGAGGCGGAATCAAAGCGACAACAATAGTGGTCAAATAACCATTGATCATCATGGGTGCATCCGGATATGGACGCAGATCCTGATACGGCACTTCACCTTGAGCATGATGATGCGAATGACGAGTTAAATTAAACATACTCCAAGAGCTGAAACGCTTATTTGTATTCCATGAATGGCGCGGCTGTACTGGCGTAGTATCAGGATTACGTACCATGCCGTAGTGTTCCATGTAATTCACAATTTCCAACAGCGATTTACCCGCCAAGCCCGCAGCGACAAACAATAACATGGCATCAACACCGCCAGCCAGATAGGCTAACGCAACAATAAACGCACTCATCAAATAACCGCGAAGTACAGAGTTACGGAATGATATAACCGATTTACCCAACTTATTTAAACGTTCTTTTTCTAACTCTAACGCACTGATATTACCGCGAATAGTTGAACTTAAAATGTGGTAATACACATTACGTCCGCGTGGTGCCGTCGCTGGATCTTTAGTAGTACTCACATAACGATGATGGCCGTAAACATGCTCAACCGCGAAGGCAACATCGAAGCTAAAAGCCAATAACCAACGTCCAATGAACATAGAAACAGGATCCCATGTACGGTGAGTCAGTTCATGAGCCGTGATTGTACCAATCAAACCTATCATTAAACCGGTAATAATGACCGCGGAAACTGCGACCCCTACGCCGCCAGCTGCACGATTCGCCAGTACATCAATGCCAGTCTGCGATTGAATAAATGCCCCTGCACCCAATACATCCGTCGCGCTGACCTGCCAAATAAATGCGAAGACAATTACGCTTAGTATCGGCAGAGCAAACCACAATTGAATCGTTAAAATTCCCGGATGCTTGAAATTCGGTGTGCTAGTATCATCTCCCAATATTGCATCGAGAATAATATAGCCCGAGAACAGACCAATTAAACCGTAAATAACCCAACCTTCACCTAAGAATAGAACCGAGGCAGCCGCTATTCCGATAAGATGAAATAAGAAATACTTCAAATAATGAAACATAATTTTTCCCTTTTATTTATAAATTTTTACTTACTAGTTCCGTAAGAACGGTCTAAGAACTTGTCGCTAAAAACATCATTTATTGATATTCCAGCATCTTTTAATATGACTTCAGCGGCATCCAACATAGGCGGTGGACCACAGAGATATGCTTGTTTATTAGGGCCGGCAAAACGCTTTAGTGATTCTGTTATAAAGCCGCGCTCGCCCAGCCAGTCTGATTCTTCAGGCTCTGCCGATAGAACCGGAATAAATTCAAACTTGCCCGCCCAGTTATCTTGGATACGAGTAATCTGATCTAAACAGTACAAATCGTTTTGAGAGCGCGCGCCAAATAAAAAAGTAACGTCACGAGGATTTTTAAACTGCAAGGCATCTTCAAGCATGGCCAATATAGGGGCCAAACCACTGCCACCAGCGATCAAAATTAATGGCTTATCACTGTTGCGCAGATAAAAATCGCCATAAGGCCCTTCAACTAAAATAGATTGACCTGCCTCAGCGCTTTCATTCATCCAAGTAGACATTTCACCACCCGCAACTTCGCGAATAAAAAATGTCAGGTATCGTCCATCCTGATTACCCGATGGTGTTGCGAACGAATAACTGCGTGGCGCATCAATCATTCCCGGCACAGATAACAAAGCGTATTGCCCAGCTAAATAGGTCATCGAGTTATCTAACTCAACATCAACTTTTACGATGTCGTGAGTTAATTTATCTTTGCCGATAATTCGTCCAGCGGTAGCCACTGGAGCCGCACCAATACTGTCAACTAAACCATCAATTCGAATGGTCACATCCCCTTTAGGAATCGACTGGCAACCCAGAATATACGACTGATCCAAATCTTCTTTGCTTAGAATATAAGCCGCAGATGTGAGCTCTTTGACCTTGCCGGTTTTTAGCTGGCATTTGCATGTTGCACATCCACCCACACGACAACTGTGAGGAAAGCGCACGCCCTGCCGTAGCGCCGCTGCCAAAATAGTTTCCTTTGGCTTAACCTCGAATTCACCATCAATGCCCTCAATGGTTAGCTTGCTCGGTTGAGCCGATTTAAATAGACCAAACATGGATATCCCCACACATAGGAATAGTTCCTATCCTGTATTATTGTAGGACAATCCTACCATAATAATTGTATTGAGTAAGGTTGTTTCTCGCCACAGGAGGTGACTCCAATAGAACTTTATGGCCGAATTAGTGAGCAAAATATCTTGCTAGGAGATAAGAAATAGAGAATCTGCGCGGTTATAGACCTTATTGCAGCACTAAGTCAGCCCGCGCCAGCAACTGAACTAACGCGAGAATTTTTATGCTAGAACACTGATCTAAATCAAGTTATTGAGCTAGGATGCTAAGGCTGTAAAAGGCCTTAATACTCAATGAGGTCAAGTCTAGTTGGCTAACAACAGGAGAATACGATGACGACATCTTTTACCGGAGGTTGTTTATGCGGACTAGTTCGCTATCAAATTAATGGCAACCCTATACGCTTTTATCATTGTCATTGCAGCCGCTGTCGCAAAGTTAGCGGGACCGGCAATGCCTCAAACTTAATGGTAGAGCTAGAAAACTATCAGTGGACGAAAGGCGAACACCTTATTAAATTCTTTAAAGTGCCGGAAGCAGAACGATTCACCAATTATTTTTGCAGCGAA
>Ga0105357_10000040_pt1 | contig 49857 bp, 37 predicted proteins | sample GOMGulsemesocosm_4_FD_83660 | JGI IMG/M metagenome (GOLD analysis project Ga0105357, IMG submission 83660) | Methane-oxidizing microbial communities from mesocosms in the Gulf of Mexico - GOM15B Gulf of Mexico | ecosystem: Environmental > Aquatic > Marine > Cold seeps | place: USA: Gulf of...
CGCCAGCCCACAAGATCGTCCGCACACTTGGCTAGTGCAAACTAGTTCGGCAGCGACAGCGACTTAGTAACAAATACTACCCATAAAAAAACCGAGCATAGCTCGGTTTTTTTTGGCTCAAAAGCAACGACTTATTCTTTAGGAGCCGCTTCGTCTAGCAAGGCTTTCAGTTCGCCTTTGGCGTGCATCTCAGTAATGATGTCACAACCACCAACTAGCTCACCATTCACCCACAATTGTGGGAAGGTTGGCCAATTAGCATAGGTTGGTAAGTTGGCGCGTACTTCTTGGTTAGACAAGACATCTACATAGGCAAATTTCTGACCACATTCCATTACTGCTTGCACAGTACGGGCAGAGAAACCGCACAACGGCTGGTTTGGTGAACCTTTCATGTACAACAAGATGCTGTTGCTTTCGATTTGGTCTTTGATGACCTCCATGATGTCCATAGGTTTACTCTCTCTAATCGTTGAATGACAATGGCGATAGTTTAACACAAGACAGAATAATCCTGACAGCCACAGTAGGGATTGAGTTATCTAAGCAGTAACATCTTCGTCAAGAGTTGGACTTATTTTCGTTATTTTCCTTTCACTTCTCTGTCATTGAAGCTCTCTAGGGTCTTAGGTCTCATTATCTAAGGACAGGAAAGATCCATGACACCGAATCGCAGTTCCCTCATTCATCTTGCGTTGTATTCGACTATAACACTCGGGCTGGTCGCTTGTGGTGGCGATAATAACAACAGCGGCGGAGATACGGCCAACTTAGTAGACCCAGCACCTGCGAGCAGCAGTACTGTGACTCTGCGCATCATGGAAACGACAGATTTACACGCCAACGTCATGAACTTCAATTACTACCAAAATGCGCAAGATGACACGGTTGGCTTAGTGAAAACCGCGTCTCTTATTGATGCTGCTCGGGCTGAAGTCGACAACAGTGTATTGGTCGATAACGGCGACCTACTGCAAGGCAGCCCGCTAGGCGATTACGTTGCCAAGGTAAAGGGATTAGAAACCAACGAGGTTCATCCAATCTACAAAGCAATGAACTTACTCAATTACGACGTAGCTAACGTAGGGAATCACGAGTTCAACTATGGCTTACCTTTCCTAAAAGAAGCCATTGATGACACCAACTTTCCCTACATTTCCGCTAACGTGTTCTTTGACGATGCCGACAACGACACCACTAACGACATCCCTTACTTCACGCCGTATCTACTGAAAGACAAACAAGTACTGGATACCGAAGGCAACGCACACACGATCACTATCGGCTATATCGGCTTCCTGCCACCGCAAATATTGCAGTGGGATAAGAACAATTTAGAAACCCGCGTGATTGCTAAAGACATCGTCGATATGGCAAATCACTATGTACCTGAGATGAAAGCCGCCGGTGCCGATATCATTATCGCCATTGCACACTCAGGCTTGACCACGGATACCCGCGCTGGGGGCGATGAAAACGCCAGCTTCTATCTATCACAGGTGAGCGGTATCAATGCCATTATGTTTGGTCACGCGCACCGCAATTTCCCTGGCGATAGCGGCTATGATGGCATCGACGCCATTGATAACGTCAAAGGCACGCTCAATGGTATTCCGGCGGTCATGCCGGGATATTGGGGCAAATACCTAGGGTATATCGACCTGACATTAAGCGTCGATGGCGATGATGTTTGGTCAGTAGCGGATAGCCAATCCGTCCTCAAGCCTATCTCACAAACCAATGCCGATCGCTCAATTACCTCTCTCGTTGCCAACCACCAAGGCATCGAAACCGCCGTTGCCACAGATCACGCCGAAGTTAGTGAATGGGTGAGTGAGCCATTCGCAAAAATCTCTGCTCCGATTAATAGTTTCTTTGCTTTGGTACAAGACGATCCATCCATTCAGGTCGTCACCGATGCGCAGACTTGGTATGTAGAATCCATTGTTGCAGGCACTGAATATGCGGATCTTCCTATCCTCTCAGTGGGTGCGCCTTTCCGTGCAGGTCGAGGCGGAGCAGACGACTTCACCGATCTTAGTGCCGGGGATGTGTCTTACGGCAATGTAGCCGATTTATACATTTATCCGAACACGCTTAAAGTACTAAAACTCACCGGTGCAGAAGTAAAAGAATGGTTAGAAATGTCTGCTGGACAATTTAATACCATAGTGCCCGGCAGTTCAGGCAATGAGCTTATTAATACCGATTTCCCCAGCTATAACTACGACGTTATTGATGGCATCACTTACCAAATCGACGTTAGCCAAGACGCCAAATACGATAAATCAGGCAATCTAATTAATGCCGAAAATAATCGTATTAAAAATGTTCAATATCAAGGTGCTGCCATTGACGACAATCAAGAATTTTTAGTGGTGTCTAATAACTACCGTGCCGGTGGCGGTGGTAACTTCCCAGGTGTCACCAGCGATAAAATCGTAATTGATGCTCCCAATGAAAACCGCCAAACCGTGGCTGACTATCTCATTGAGATGACTGAAGCAAATCCAGATACGGGCTTCGATCCATCGGCTGATAACAACTGGTCATTCACGTCGATCAATAGCACAACAGTAACATTCAAAAGCTCTAGTAAAGACTCAGCGCAAACATTTGCGGCAGGTAGTGCAGCCATTACTTATAACAGTACCGATGAAGATGGCTTTGGGGTTTATACACTGAATTTAGAATAAACAGAGAATAACAAAAAAATAATAACCTAGTACGCCTAGGTATATAACGGAGCGCCAAGTTTTTTTGCGCTCCGTTTTTTTATCTACCTGCTTGGTAGAACTATTGTTTGTTAAATAACTGTTTGCAGGATAACTAAAAAAAGGAAATATCCATGAAACTACTCCAATATGCACGTCAATCACTGCTGGCGCTTGGACTTCTCAGCGCTGCATTTACGACTATGGCCGCAGACTATGAATGGAATGCGGCGAGCCCGGTTAAAGTACCTAGCACCAATGCTAATGGTAAAACGGTATTATTCGATGTTTCTCATGGCGGCACAGAAGGCAATGCCGATTGGGTTATTGATGGGGGCTTTTCGGATTTCGCCGATGCCTTAGTCAATAACGGTTATCGTGTTGAAGAATATCGTGGGGTTGACCTAAATAACGATGGCCTCATTCGTTATTACGATGATGTAAATACGCCAAGCAATAGCAGTATTAACGAAGCGATTATTACCTACAGTGCGATTCAACATGCCGATGTATTTGTGCTGGCAGAATCAAATCGTCCGTTTAAAACCAGCGAGTACCAAGCATTAGAACAATTTGTTGCGGCAGGTAAAGGCATCTATTTTATCGCCGACCACTACAACGCAGATCGCAACTTAAATACTTGGGATGCAACTGAAGTATTTAACGGCTATAACCGCTCAACATTGAGCAAGTATAATATTGGTGGCGAATATGGCGACTTACGCAACCCTGGCAATGCTCATGGTTGGTTAGCGCAACAGTTTGGTATTCGCTTCCGCTTTAACGCTGCGGATTGCAAAACGGGTGTTAGTGATATTACTGCTGCTGTCAATGCCGAGGGAATCACTCAAAATGTTGATCCTATTCTTATGGCCGGTGGCGCTACACTCGCGATTACCGACCCTACTAAAGCCAAAGGGCTAGTCTACTTCTCAACTCAAGACAGCGTCAGTCGTTGGTCAAATGCCGTCGATGCGGGTCTATATTTTGGTGGCCGTGATGAAGGACCCTATGTCGCCATCGCAAAGTCTGGTGCAGGTAAAGCGGCTTTTATTGGTGATTCTTCACCGGTCGAAGATGCCAGTCCGAAGTATCGTCGCCAAGACAGCGGATCAACTAAAAAAACGTATCCGGGCTGGACTGATCCAGGCCATGCCTCAACCTTGAGTATTAATATCGTCAACTGGTTGGCGACTCCCGAAAGCTACACCGCTTTTGATAACAACAATGGCCATGTTTCAGGTGAGGCAACACCGACACCAAAAGCTGCAACTGAAATGGATGATCCTGACAATGGTAATCCATGGAGCAATCCATCTAACGGTTACAATCCTTGGGATACGGCAACCTTTGCCAATGGCTCATTCGGTGCTCCGCTATCCGTAAATGGCACCAGCACACCGCCAACAGACCCTACTCCGCCTGCAACCGGTAATGCTCTGAGCGTAACCGAAGTGTTAGCACTAAATAACGGAACGGCTGTGCAAGTGATAGGTACCGTGACTGAAGCCGTTAACGGAATTTACGGTTTAAAGCTTACTGATCTTAGCGCTCCTAACCAATACCTCTACGTTAAGTTAGAAAGCTCTCAGCGCGATCAATTTAATCCGCAATTAAATCCAGCAATTATCGGTGAAACCCTACTCATTACAGGTACCAAAAATGACTATATGTCATCTCCTGGTGTGCGCAGTGTAACCGACATTAGCATTACGGTAGCTCCGACGCCTGATCCAGTATCGAATAACAATTATATGTCGGTAAACGATGCGTTAAACACCGTAACAGGAACAGCAATTGTGGTTACTGGCTATGTCACGCAAGAAATAAACGGTATTTATGGTTTGCAGTTACAAGACTTAAATAATGGCAGTAAAAACATTAACGTAAAACTTGAAAGCCAATATCGCAATCAGTTCAATCCACAATTAAATCCAAGCATTGTTGGTGAACAAATTTATGTTAGCGGTAAACGCGATTCCTATATGAGCGCAGCAGGAATCCGCTATGTAGATGACATGGGGATTGTAAACTAAGAAACTGGGCGCACTGCCTTTGTGTTGTGCGCCCAACTTATTTAAAGCTATTCAGATATATCACTAAAAAAACCGGTTAATGCTTGCCGCATTGGCTCGTTCAGATAGCAAGTCAAAAACTTACCATTACGCTCTACACGAATTAAATTAGCGTTCACCAGCTCTTTCACATGATGTGAAATCGTCGGCGCGCCGATATTCAGTGAGTTGATAAAATCATAAAGCACACATCCTGCATCGTCGTCAGGGCCAACATCATGACGCTGCATCCGTACAATTTCTCGATACATCTGCAGACGATTGGCATTCGACAACGCTTTAAAGGCATTGCATAAGGCCTCAGTCGTGAGTGAATTGGCGCCGTCGGACTGCGTGTTAATAGAAGTAGTCATTATCATCCTGTATTGGGACACTAAGTTTCAGCAAACAGATAGTTTGACGATGATCGAACTATCAGTTACTTTGATGACCATCGAAGTATATCACTGTTTTAATTTTGGAGTTATGTCTATGTCCAGCCCCAAGCTTGGTGACGCGTTTACCTTAAAGAATGGTACTGTGATTAAAAATCGCTTCGCCAAATCAGCACTAAGCGAAACCCTTGGCAGTGTTGATTTGCGCGTCACCGAGGCCTTGCCGCGCTTGTATCAACGTTGGGCAGAAGGCGGTGTAGGTCTTAGCTTCACCGGCAACGTTATGATCGACCGCAATAATATCGGCGAACCAAACAACGTCGTGGTAGAAGACGAGCGCGATATGCCAATGCTTAAGCGTTGGGCAGCGGCGGCTAAGTCTCAAGGCGGACAAATCTGGATGCAGCTTAATCACCCGGGCAAGCAAACACCCAAAGGCCTGTCGCCGGATCCTGTATCGCCGAGTGCCATCCCCTTTAGAAAGGAAATGCAGGCATTTTTTGCTACTCCACGCGCGCTCCGCGAAGATGAAATTCAAGACATTATTCAGCGCTTTGCAACGAGTGCAAAGATTGCCAAAGACGCAGGCTTTGATGGCGTACAAATTCATGGCGCACATGGATATCTTGTTAGCCAGTTTTTGTCTCCGCACCACAACCAGCGCACTGATCAGTGGGGTGGCTCAGCGGAAAATCGTATGCGCTTTGTAGTCGAAGTGTACAAAGCGATGCGCGCGGCATGCGGCAATGATTTCAACATTGGCATCAAGATGAATTCTGCCGATTTCCAACGTGGCGGTTTTGGCGAAGATGATGCTGTTATTGTTGCTAGCCGCTTAGCTGAACTCGGTATTGATCTCATTGAAGTATCCGGTGGCACTTATGAATCACCAGCGATGGCACAAGGCAAAGATGCTGGCAAAAGTAGCTCCGCCGAACAACCAAAAGCATCAACGATTGCGCGTGAAGCTTACTTTTTAGAATTTGCTGAAACACTGCGTAAAGCGGTTGATGTACCACTTATGGTTACCGGTGGTTTCCGTACTAGTGAAGGGATGAGCAAAGCGCTGGAATCCGGTGCATGTGATTTAGTAGGACTAGGGCGCTCATTATGCGTTGAGCCCGATTTAGTCAACCGCATCCTTACCGGCGAAGACTTTACTAGCGTGGTACGGCCTATTAAGACCGGTGTAAAAATGATCGACAAAATGGCATTAATGGAAGTCTCTTGGTACGAACGCCAATTACATCGTATGGGCAAAGGTAAAGCACCGCGTCGCCAAGATCAGGGGTTTTGGTCGCTACTAGACGTGCTGGCGGTAATGATATCGCGCAGCATTTTAAATCGCGTACAGCGTTTAAGAGCCTAGTCTGAAACTAGGTAACGGAATTAAAAAGCACGTTCTTTAATTCCGTTACGCCCACTATCTTTTACTTCATACATTGCCTCATCCGCTTGCGACAACATAAACTCCAGTAGTTTATCGACCTCAGGATAAATATGGTTATCCTCACCATGAGCAATAAACTGTTCGAAAATAACGATACCAATACTGGCGGTAATACAAATCCGCTCACCATTATTCACCATCAAACTGATATTATTTAAGGCTTCGTGCAAGCGCTTAACAAAACTTCGAGCATCGTTGGTATTACTTTGTGGCAGCAATATAACAAACTCTTCGCCACCATAGCGGCAGACTAAGTCTCCCTCTCTGGAAGTACGTTTTGCTACGTCGGCGAGCTTTTCGAGCACCTTATCTCCGACTCCATGACCATAGGTATCATTGATATTTTTGAAGTGGTCAATATCAAATAAAACCAGAGCAAACGGCTGATGATGACGTAATGCATTCGCGAGTTCACGTTTACCTTGATCAACAAAGGAACGACGATTCAGCAAGCCTGTTAAGAAGTCTTCTTGAGCGAGTTGCTCTAACTGCTTTTTACTCTCTGTCAGCTCAAATGTGCGTTCAGCCACCTGTTTTTCTAAACTATGCATCAGTAAATTCAGGCTCACTTGTTGATCGCGATCTTTGGCTAGATACACAGTCAACATCGCTAAGGTAAAAAATACTAAGCCCCACTGACCCGCATGAGCAATCCAGAATAGAAAATTATAGGCCGAAAACATATCCATCAAGAGGGATAAAAAGAGCGCCAATATGCCAAAAATCACCAAGCCATCTTGAAAGCTAAGCGGCTCGCGTCGAAAAAAACAACCGATCAACAAGGCAAGTACTAGCAATATAAACAAGCCGTCAAATATTCCGTAAGCATGAATAAAACTGACATCCAAACTGACCGATGCGAAGATGACTCCCGCAACAAATGTGCAGGTAATAATACATACCAGCAAGGCAATGCGTCTAACAACGCCAGAAAACCATTCGCGCACCACTAATCCCAAAAAGAAGGGCACCAGAAAATAACTAAAAGCCGCTAGGTAACGCCATATTAAAGGTTCATTCAAAATTACTTGGCTAAGTTCATTCTCTGCAAACATCATTAATACTAGATCAAAGGATAACAACCCTGTCGACAACGCAATACGACGTTCACGTTTAATAATGCCTAAGGTAGTGACCAAAATTCCGGCGACAAATAAGATGACAATAAAGACCATGCCCGTCATGCCGCGTTTATATACGCGTTGCAGCAAATCACTCTTCTCGCCTATTACCACTTCGCCAGACAGACCGATAAATGGATAATTTGAATAAATACGAAAGTAGAGCTCCGTTGGTTTATCGGCATTCATGACAGGGATTAAATGCCAAGGCCAACCCTGAAACTGACTCAATCCAGCCAAGCTAATGTGGCCGAACTCATAGGTCATTTTTTGATTTTCAAAAACTTGAACGGTTAAATCAATACTATCAACAAAGATGTATGGGTCACGCCAATGCCCTGCTGGCAACGACAGCTTTAACCACAAAATGGAAGCATCGTTAGAACGCCCAGGAACATCATCGAAAACCGCCAAATCTTTCCATTCTGCGGTTTGCATTTCCCAGCCGTTGTTATACGAAACATCTCCCCAATGATAAGACCACCCAGATTCGAGTGTTTTAATGTCTAACTCATCATTAGCAGCTATTGATAATTGTGATAATAATATGAGTAGCGTGAGCAAAACTACATCACGCACGCACCGTATACCAGGGGGCATATGAAAACTCATCGTTTAATTGGCCGCTAAAAAAATTCTAACCGCCATGTCATAGACTGTGTAAACAGACTTTGGCAATAAATTTAGTAATGACTATAAGGATAGTGAAGAATCGAGGAAAGTGATAATCCATTGTGCATATATAACGATGGTTGCAACTATATATCTTAGGCTTACTGGGTGATTTGATGGCAGATATATACTTTTAGAAATATCAAAAAACTGGTTATATCATAACGACAAAAAAGGAGGCTCGATAGCCTCCTTCGTTGTTACTCAACGTTGATGCGCTAAGTACTCATCATACGTGCCTTGGAAGTCGATGATCTTGTTGTCTTTGATCTCTACGACTCGGGTAGCTAGGGAAGATACGAACTCACGATCGTGACTCACAAAGATCAAAGTACCATCAAATGCTTTCAGTGCTTTGTTCAGTTCCTCAATCGCTTCCATATCTAAGTGGTTCGTAGGCTCATCCATGATTAAGACATTGATATCCTTCATCATGAGCTTGCCAAACAGCAGACGATTCTTTTCGCCACCAGAACAAACGCGCGCTTTTTTATTGGCATCGTCAGCGGTAAACAGTAAACGACCAAGCATAGCGCGTACCATCAAATCATCATGTTTAGCGCTGCGCCACTGCGACATCCAGTCGAACAGATTGAGATCACTGTCAAAATCATCGGTGCTATCTTGTGGGCAATAGCCGATAGATGCGTTTTCAGACCATTTAACCACTCCACTGTTTGGTGCTAACTCATTGATCAAGCACTTTAAAAAGGTGGTTTTGCCTGCGCCGTTCTCGCCGATAACCGCCAGTTTAGCTCCAGCTTCTAGAATCATATTGCCGTTGGTGAACAAGGTTTCGCCGTCATAGCCGTGAGCTAACTCCTCAAGGATAAGTGCTTGGCGATGCAGCTTTTTGTGCTGTTTTAAGCTGATTGATGGCGACACGCGGCTGGATGACTTAACTTCATCTAGCTGAATCTTATCCATCTTTTTAGCACGAGAGCTAGCCAACTTAGCTTTTGAGGCGTTGGCAGAGAAACGGTTAACGAAGGCCTGAAGCTCATCTATTTCCGCACTTTTCTTAGCATTCTCAGTAAGTAACTGCTCACGAATCAACGACGATGCTTCAAGGAAGTATTCATAGTTACCCGGATAAATACGTAGCTCACCGTAATCAATATCCGCCATGTGAGTACAAACTGAGTTCAAGAAATGACGATCGTGCGAAATGATGATCATGGTCGATTTACGCTGGTTCAGTACTTCGGCCAACCAATTAATCGTATACAAATCCAAGTTGTTGGTCGGTTCGTCCAACAATAAGATATCAGGGTTAGCAAATAAGGCTTGAGCCAATAGCACACGGACTTTTTTACCCGGTGCAACCTGCTTCATGGAGCCAAAGTGATATTCTTCTGGAATACCGGCCTCTAGCAAAATATCACCCGCACGGCTTTCAGCGCTGTAACCGTCCATCTCGGCAAACTCCACCTCAAGATTCGCCACCTTCATGCCATCTTCTTCTGACATTTCAGGCAGTGAATAGATGCGATCACGCTCTTGCTTCACTTTCCACAGTTCAACATCCCCCATGATCACGGCATCAACCACGCTGTAATCTTCAAAAGCGAACTGATCTTGACTCAAGGTACCGACTTTTTGCCCTGGGGTAATCGACACGTTGCCTGACGTTGGCGCAAGCGCACCACTCAGAATCTTCATAAAGGTCGATTTGCCGCAGCCATTGGCACCAATAAGGCCGTAACGATTGCCGTTACCAAACTTAGCTGAAATGTTTTCGAATAGAGGCTCAGAGCCAAACTGCATGGTGATGTTTGCGGTGGAGATCAAGGGTCAATCCTAAGGCGTACAAAGAGGAAGAAGATGCTTCACACCCAAATATTTAGGTGGTTCTCAAAGAGGCGCGACTATATAGAGTTGCTACCCGAAAGTCGATGCACACTGATCATTTATTAAGCACCTTTACTGTCAAAACCCGTCAAAGCGTCGGATTGGTGCGCGTATGAAAAACAGTGCCATTGTGGTTAAAAGGAACCTACGTTCAGTCATCTGATGTGGTAACATGGCTAAATTGTGATCAGGTCAACCGATTATTCTTACGTCGAGCCATCACTTAATCAGCGTTTATTCTCCGTTTCGTTTGTCATCCTAGTTTATTTGTAACCTGCTACGGTCATCGTAGGTTTTTACTCTTTAGTCATGACTCGACCGCTATATTCGACTCTAATTCCCCCAAGCCCCCAATAGGAGGCAGCGTTATGCAAAAGCTCACTCAAACCGGCCAAAATCTCGTTAACGATGTCGCGCGTCGTTACAATCTCAGCGTGGATGCTGTTGTCCATATGTTAGTCGCCGTGAATAACGGTGGTGGCAGCATGGCTCAGTTTAATTGCCCTGAGCTAGGTGGTGGCGGTCAATGGATGCGTGGCGGCATGACCATGGTTGGCGACATGTTCAACAACGGTTTAAAAAACACCGTTGATAACTTGTGCAATGAACTCGCGAATATATTGGCCAACAACCAAGTATTCCCAGTCATTCCTGCAGGTACACCGGGTAGCAGCCAATGGTGGCCAATGGATTTGGGCAGTCCTTTCAGCAGTGGTTCGCAAAACAACATACGTTATGCGGTATTTCCACAACGCTTAGCGGTTGAATTGAATGGCCAAGTAACGGTATACGACACCTTGGATCACAATATCGGTGGCGTTAGCCAGCAGCAAGGTGGTGATACCTCACTGACGTTTAGCAGCCAATATGGAACGGTTGCAGTATCTAGCTTGCCGATTATTCATGGAGCAGGTTTACCAAAACCGGTGCAAACCAACTTTGCGCAGCCATCATCAAATAACCAACAGATGAATAATGGTTCACAAAGCCAGTCACAAGGAAATTCATCATTTAATCAGCCGATGAATAGCCCAACGCCAAATTTCGCACCGAATTTTGCACAAGAAGAAGCCGCCAATAATGCTTCAAACAATAATTCGAATAGCAGCAACGCGGCCAGCGGTGATGTAATTGCACTACTCGAGAAGTTAGGACAATTGCGCAGCGCCGGTGTATTAACCGACGATGAGTTTAATGCCAAGAAACAAAGTTTATTAAGCCGGATTTAATCCGCCTGAGTAAATAGTTAACGGGAGCGTTAGGCTTTTTCGCCAAACCCTCCACCACCCGGTGTATGTATACAAAATACATCGCCGGGATTCATTTCGACATCCGCACAACTGTCCAGCCATTCAATGGTTGGGGCTGACGATTTGGGCTGACGCAAAACAAAATTCTGCCCTGTCGCCCCCGTCCCACCACCGCTTAAGCCAAATGTCGGCACGTGCCGATGACCACTGATAATGTTGGCGCGCATAGGCTGTAAAAAACGGATATGACGCTCAACACCATCGCCACCCGCAAACACTCCTGTTCCGCCAGAACCACGGCGAATATGAAAATGATCGAGTACCACAGGGAAACGCTGCTCTAGCACTTCAGGATCGGTTAACCGCGAATTAGTCATGTGACTGTGTACCGCACTCGCGCCTACCCCCAGCGCCGAAGCCCCCGCACCACCACACAAAGTCTCATAGTACTGATGTGTAGCATCACCAAAGGTGAAGTTATTATTGGTGCCTTGGCTACCCGCCATAATCCCCAGTGCGCCCATTAAGCAATCCACCAAGTATTGGGCGGTTTCGACGTTACCGGAGACGACAGCGGCAGGATACACAGGCGCAATAATGGATTGCTCTGGGACAATAATATTTAAAGCGCGAAAGAACCCCGCATTTAACGGAATTGGTTTTGCCACCAATAAACGAAAGCTATATAAAACGGCTGCTCGCACCACGGAGGTTGGAGCATTGAAATTACCCGGATGCATTAATTGCTCTGGGCGATAGCCAGTTCCGGTGAAATCGATACATGCCGTTCGAGCACGTTGGTTAACATCAATATTCACCATAAACTGGGTGTCGTCATCCATTGCGTAACTAAACCGTCCGCTAGGCAGAGATGCTAGACACGCGCGCAGTGTTTCATCGGCATTGTCTTGTACATATTGCATATAGGCGTGCACAGTGGCGCTGCCGTAATCGTTACATAAGCGCTGTAACTCACTGGCCCCTTTCTCACAGGCCGCGAGTTGAGCCATTAAATCGGCAATATTTTGCTGAGGATTTCTTGCAGGATATTTAGCACTGTTAAGTACAGCGAGTATTTCATCGGTTTGAAAATGTCCTGCACGCATCAGCACAAGGTTATCGAGCATCACGCCTTCTTCTTCAATATGGCGGCTATAAGCGGGCATAGATCCCGGCGTAATACCGCCAATATCGGCATGGTGTCCCCGCGCGGCGACATAAAAATCAGCAGCGTTATTGGTGCCAATAAATACCGGCTTAACGACGGTCACATCGGGTAAATGGGTGCCACCGTTGTAGGGGGTATTGAGCACAAAGGCGTCACCCTTTTGCATATTGGGATGACCATCAATTACCACTTTAATGCTTTCGCTCATTGAGCCTAAATGCACAGGGATATGTGGCGCATTTGCCACCAGCTCACCATGGCGATCAAACAAAGCGCAGGAAAAATCCAATCGTTCTTTAATATTAACGCTACTGGCCGTTTTTTCGAGAACAAACCCCATCTGCTCCGCAACGGACATAAACAGATTATTAAATATTTCTAAACGTACCGGATCGCGCTGAATAGCCGCGGAATGATCAACATCGTTTACCCATGTTATTTCTTCATTCTTTTCGATTAGCAACGCACCACTATTTAACACCCTCAGCTGCCAGCCCTGCTCAACCATGATAGTGCTATTGGCATCGGTTAATAACATGGGGCCCGATGCTTCATATCCGTTTGGTAAATCGCTAGTCGCTACAATAGGCACCCGCGCCAACTCGCCACCGACCAGGATATCGGCAAAATGGTTAATAATTGGCTTCGATTTTATTGCGGTATTTTTTGCAGTAACTGACGATTCAAGTGTCACACCTGCAACCTGGCACTCCAATTGAATGGCATCGGCAATAATGGCGGTATTTTCTTTGATAAAACCGAATAACTGCCGATGTTGCTGCAAAAAACTAGCAGACATTAACTCTGCACTATCGAATGTCACTAATAAGGGTGTGTCCGATCCTTGATAGCGTAAGTACACACGGCGTTGTTGCTCAACCGCAGCGTTACTCGCTAATGGCGATTGCTGAAACAGCGTCTGAAATTCCTGCTCAAATGCGCCCTTATCGGTTAAATCAAACGCAACCGCTTGCTCCCCCAACCAGCGTTGATCAGCCAAACCAATGCCATAAGCCGACAACACCCCGGCTAAAGGATGCAGATATACACGGCTCATACCTAAAGCCTCGGCGACTAAACAAGCGTGTTGACCGCCCGCTCCGCCAAACGCACTCAGCACGTAAGACTGAATATCATAACCACGCTGTACCGATATTTTTTTTACGGCTGCCGCCATGCTATCAACCGCAATAGCGATAAATCCTTCGGCCAATTGTGCGGCGGTATAATGTCGCCCAGTTGTTGCACTGACCTCTTCTGCCAATACCGTTAATTCCTTTACTACGATATCGCGATCCAACGGCTGGTTTTGCTCAGGCCCAAACACATGAGGAAAGTACGACGGCTGAATCTTGCCTAAAAATACATTGCAGTCGGTAATCGTTAACGGTCCACCATTGCGATAACAGGCTGGCCCCGGAAAGGCACCCGCCGATTCAGGACCCACTTGTAAACGACCGTCGGCAAAACGTACGATAGAACCACCGCCAGCAGCCACCGTATGAATATTCATCATAGGCACACGTAAACGCACGCCGCCTATTTGAGTTTCGGTCTGCCGCTCTAACTCACCGGCGTAATGACTCACATCGGTTGAAGTACCGCCCATATCAAAGCCGACGATACGATTAAATCCATCCGCCTCGGCACTGCGTACCATACCCACGACACCACCAGCGGGGCCGGATAAAATAGCGTCTTTACCGCTAAAATCAGACGCCTGCGCGAGACCACCATTCGATTGCATAAATTGCAAATTTGTTGGAGGTAAAGCACGACTCACTTGCTCAACATAACGCTGCAAAACCGGCGATAAATAAGCATCTGCAACTGTGGTGTCACCGCGCGGAACCAGCTTAATCAATGGACTAATTTGATGACTCAAGGAGATTTGGCTAAAGCCAACATGGCGTGCAATGTCGGCAACAACAAGTTCATGCTGCGGATACTGATAACTATGCATTAATACAACGGCAACCGAGCGAAAGCCAAGCGTGTAGGCTTCTTCTAATTGCACTAACGTTGTTTCGATGTCTAACGCTAAATCAACTGAGCCGTCAGCAAGAACACGTTCAGCTACTTCATATTGATGACAATAAAGCGGCTGCGAACGTTGAATATGAGTTGCAAAAATATCAGGGCGCGTTTGATAACCAATGGCCAACTGATCGCTAAGACCTTTGCTAATAAGCAACACCACCTCATCGCCCTTACGTTCTAACAAGGCGTTAGTGGCGACGGTAGTGCCCATCTTTACATTGGCTATTTGCGCGGAAAACTGCGAATGAGTAGCTTGCAACTGACGAATCCCCTCAATCGCAGCGTCGTCATAATGCTGAGGGTTTTCTGATAGTAATTTATGCGTTAGTAAGTAACCGTCGGGACGTAGAGCCACGATGTCGGTAAATGTACCGCCACGATCCACCCAAAACTGCCATTGGTCTTGCGTTGATGGTGTTGTGTCCTGACTCATGTTCGCCCCTATTAGTCTCTATGCGCACTCACATGTGCTGCGCATAGTAGCAAATTTAATGCATGACTAAAGCAAGCGATGAACCTTGCAAGATGACACCCAGAAATCAAATATTAAGGTAAATTCGATACCCAAGACGCCACGGCCCTTAAATCCTCTTCCGTCAGATTTTGAATCACACCTGTCATTGGCGAATTTCGACGTTGCGGATCGTTATTTTTAAAACTCAATAAGGTTTTTTCTAAAAAGACATAAGGTTGTCCCGCAATGCGTGGATACTGCTGATCCCCATGCCCTGCAGTACCATGGCAAGCATAACAAAGTGAGTCATATACCTTCTTGCCCTTAGCGTCTGGCATAACGCCTTGCGCACGAGACAAAACCGGTTTATCAGCAAAATACACTGCAATTGCAATACGCTCGTCGGTTGTTAACGACGGCGCTATCTTACTCATGACGTAGTTCTCGCGTTGACCATTGGCGAATTTTTCGAATTGAGTAAATAAATAAGCCGCGTTTTGACTAGCCAAATTAGGAATGTAATCGCGCAAGCTATTGCCGTCTTCGCCATGGCAGCGAAAACACAGTAATGCTCGGTCTTTACCTTGTTCAAGCGCTGCTTGTTTTTCAAGTGGGGATTGTTCGATGCCCTGCATTTTCAGCAGCATGGCATTAACACTCGAATCACCCGCAGTAGCGCCATCAGAAGATTCGGCCTGAACAAAACATACGAATGCGGACGACAACAATACCCAAAAACACTGACGCCAAAATTTCATCCCGTACCACCTATCCAATGAATGAAAGGAGCGAAACAATACGTCGCAGATGGCGTAACGCCAAGGTGAAAGATAAACAATTGGTCGTTTATCCGTGTAATCCTGATCTGTATCAAAGAAGTGATAGAGCGTATTGGCCAGCGACTCGGTCGCTGACCAATCGAATTGAAATTAAAAGTCTTTCTGACGCAAGTTGGCGTCAATGTTGGTGCAAGTGCCATCATCGAAACAGAGAGTCAGTGGCAACGGCTCAGCTAAAGGAAGATTTAATTTAAAGATCATCAAATGTAAGCCACCGGGTGACAGCGTAACGGTTTCACCCGCTGGGATAGGTAGCTGCATTAACTGCCGCATTTTCATCACACCGTCTTCATGTAAGTGGGTGTGAATTTCAATCAGTCCTGCCCACGGAGCGGACACCGATACCAGTTGACGATCTTGCTGACTTGGATTTTGCAAGGTCACAAAACCAGCGGTCATATAACGACCCGGAATAGGCGCTTTTACCCACGCATCATTAGCCACAACCGCCGAAGCAGGTGCTTGCGCCAAGCTGCAGACGGAGATAACCGTGAATAGACTGATCAAAATGATACGTACCGCGTTCTTCATAACCTTTCCCAATAACAATAAGAATAGCTATGAACTATACCAAGTAGCGGCTGAGGTAACACCGCGACATTCTGTCGCGGTGAATATAATTGATCGTGAGCAAGAAATTATCCGGCTGGATGAACCCAATTTAACGCATCTTCAAGCGAGTTAATTGGGCGACTAAAGTAATACCCACCTAAGCCGTCGACACCCGTATGGCGAATAGCAGTAACATCCTGCTCATCCTCTAGGCCTTCGGCCAACACTAATAAATCTAAGTTATGGGCAATCTGCACCATCGACTGAATAAAGAACCGATGATCTTGAGCAAGGTGAACACCCCGGTTAAAACTACCATCAATGCGCACATAATCCAGTTGCAAGCGCTGCAAGTATGCAAACGCCATCGTACCTGTACCCACCTGATCAATACCAACCACTACGCCTAACGGCTGTAATAGTAAGGCTAAACGAGCTAACGCATGTTCCGCTGCTTGCAAGCAAAACTCTGGCACTTCTAAAGCTATATGCGCCGCTTGCTTAGGATATTTTTGGAATAGCGTCTGTAGTTGATAATGGAATTGCTCATCAATCACTGACGCTGGGGACAAGTTAATACAGAAGCGCAGTCCACGACTGGCGACATCTTCGCCGATCATGCTTTCTAACACTCGCTCGATAACGCAAGCATCGTAGCGAGCGGCCAGTTGATGCTGTTCAACCATTGGCCAAAAGCGCGCCGCCGAAAGCATTTGTCCTTGCCACTCAATGCGGCTAAATACTTCGAACTGCAATAAGTGCTGATCGCGATTACCAATAACCGGTAAAAATTGCAGGCTAAGGGATCCACGCTCCAATACTTGATGCAATAGCTGGCGCCATTCACCAGCCGTCCACTCCTGCTGTTGAACCACTTCGTCGCGATACATAACGCTGCGCGATGTCGGTTGCCGTTGTGCTTGTCTTAAGGCGGCATCCGCTCTGCTAAAAGCTGCAGCCGGGTCATCTTGCTGGCCTTGCAAGAACACAGCCCCCATATGAAAAACCAATTCATTGCGTTGCGATAAAGTAGTCATACTGAGCTGACTAAAAGACTGCTGCATTAAATCGTCAGCTTGAGCACCATCGGCACAAGGAATGTAGAGTGCAATGTCGGCACCAGAGCGACGTCCACAAATAGTATTTGGGTACTCCATACGCCACTGGCTAAGCACCTGCCCTAACAGGGTTAATACGTCATCGCCCGCTTGGCGGCCTTCACGCTGGTTGAAATCAGCAAAGTCATGCAGTTGCAATAAAATTAATACGCCGCTGTGTTCATCGTCGCGTTTCAAAATATGCTCAAAACGCTGGTCAAAGCCGCGACGATTTAATAAACCGGTACTGACATCCAAGTAGGACTCTTCGCGTAGTTTTTCGGTCATCGCCGACTGCTCGCTAAAAATACTTTGTAGCTTTAACACCATTTTATTCATGGCTAAAACAACACGACGTAATTCTCTAGCACGAGGAATTTCTGTCTGTATTTGCCAGTCACGCTCACAAATAGCCAAGGCTTGTTTTTCAACACGAATTAACGGGCTAAACAACCAGCGTAACAACAGCTGCAATAAAATCAGCGATACCAACAATACCCATGCAAACCAAATAAGTTCAGCTCTTACCATGGCCCACATATCACGGTAAGCAAAATCACTATGACTGATAACCTGAACTGAGCCTAAGCGACGCCATTGACGCGTGACATCCGCCTCTGCCGCGACCAAATCAAGAGCAACCCAGTTTTTAAACCAGTTAGGAGCAGAATCAACATCCAACGCTTGACGAGCACGACGATGAATAGCAGTGCCATCGGTACGTAAAAATGAAATCTCAGCAAAGAAACCGCGATCAAATAAAACATCCATCAAACGGGTCAGTTGCACTTCATCGCTGCTATCCACTTGCGACATAGATAAGGCCAGCGAAGTTGCGGCATCATAAGCTCGAGCATTCAATTGCTGTTGGAAGTAATCACGTCCATTGAACACTGTGACCAGCAGATTGCCCACCAGCAGTACTACGACCAGCAAACTGGTGAGTAGTGAGAATTGTTGTCTTAGTGTCATGTTACGCCTTCCTTATAAATCCATGCCGAGTTCATGCATACGAATCCGTAAATCCGTCCAAAGGTCGAGCTTATTGGGGTTACCCAGCAGTATGCCTTGTCCTTTCATCTTTTCTAACCACATGCCTTCACCATTAAAACTGTAAACAGGATCAAGGTCAGTGCGCTCATCCGCAGGACGAATAGCCCGCGTGAGATTATCAAGCACCAGTGGTATCGAATCTGGCTGTGGAAAATACGTTAGTACCATATGCGCTTGATTTAGGCGAATAGCCTTTACGTAAGTAATACGCAGTTTTTGTGTATCAACGCCAAGCTGACGTAGTGAGTAATATTTAGCAATAACGTAGTCTTCGCAATCGCCGCCATCCGAAGCAAGCGACTCGTAGGGGCTAGCCCAATAATCCACTTTACCCCAGTGCTGCTCGTCTGATTGAAAGCGTATGTACTTATTAAAAAACCGATTCACTTCTGCAAGTTTTTCTTGTTCTGATTCATTCGCCGTTCGATGCATCATATCGCGCCAAGCATCTATGCGATCAGCTGCTCTATCGTCGTAATCACGCCGCGCTTTTTGCGATAAACTATCGGGCACCCACTGCTCCTTGTCTGCGCTGAGAAACAGCGAAGCACTAGCCAGCAACATTAGCGCAGGCCAACGAAGCCAAAGGTGAGTTAGAGACATAAGCTTCATGCAGATTCGAATACACCAACCATAGTTTCTTAGATGCAAGTCATCGGGTTGACTTTAATATAGACGCTTGTGGCCAATCCGCTTGTTTCATCGCACCATTCAACTGGCCAATAGTGCCGGTTTCTTAGCTCTGCGCTGGACGGTTAAGGGCTTTTTCGGCAAACTCGCGGGAGTTATGCCTTCTATACCATCTGGGAATTCATCATGGCACGCATTCTGGTCTTAAACGGCCCCAATCTAAATCTATTGGGGACCCGCGAACCACATATCTATGGTTCAACCACGTTAAGCGACATAGAAACCACACTGTCGCAGCAAGCGCAGGCTGCTGGGCATGAGTTGTCACACCTGCAAAGCAATGCCGAGCATGTTCTGCTCGATCGCATTCATGCGGCGCGCACAGATGGCACCGAATTCATTATTATTAACCCCGCCGCCTTCACCCATACCAGTGTGGCACTGCGTGATGCACTCGCGGGCGTGGCTATTCCATTTATTGAAATTCATATTTCGAATGTGCATGCGCGTGAAGCTTTCCGCCAACATTCTTACCTATCTGATATCGCAGTCGGCGTCATTTGCGGTTTAGGCGTACAAGGTTATGAACTGGCACTGCAAGGTGCCATCGCACAATTAAGCAAACAATTAAGTAAGGTTTAACAGCATGTCTTGGATTCAAATCCGGTTACACGCCACTCAGAACGATGTGGAAGCATTAGAAAATGCCCTACTCGGCTGTGGTGCGCTCTCAGTTACCTTACAAGACGATGCCGACCAGCCCATCTTAGAGCCGGAACTTGGCACCACACCTATGTGGGATGAAACCCAAGTGATTGGTTTGTTTGCAGCGGATACCGATGCACAAGAACTGAGCGATCAGCTGGCCATTATGTTTAAGGTGGAAGGTGGCGATGTCCTTCCTCCGTTTAAAATCGAAATTGTTGAAGATAAAGACTGGGTTCGCGCTTGGATGGACGATTACCACCCTATGCCTTTTGGTGAACGCCTTTGGGTATGTCCAAGCTGGCGCGAGCCTCCCCATGCGGATGCCGTCAATCTAATGCTAGATCCAGGCCTAGCTTTTGGTACTGGTACACACCCAACCACTGCACTTTGCCTAACCTATCTCGATGGTGCCGTTGCTGGCGACGAATTAGTGGTCGATTACGGCTGTGGTAGCGGTATTTTAGGCATTGCTGCGTTGCTGTTGGGCGCACGTCACATGATCGGTGTCGATATTGATCCACAAGCACTAACGGCCACCCGTGACAATGCTGGCCGTAACAACATCGACGATAGCCGCTACGAAATCTACCTGCCGGAAGATACCCCAGCCATACAGGCCGACATCACAGTTGCGAATATTTTAGCCGGACCATTAGCGGATCTTGCTGAACATATCGCTAGTCTGACCCGTAGTGGTGGTAAACTCGCACTATCAGGCCTACTGGCAGAGCAAGCCGAAGAGATATCCGCTTGTTATAGCCAATGGTTTACCATGAACCCTGCCAAACAGCTGGGCGATTGGGTTGTACTGACAGGGATTAAACACTAAGGGTTATCATGAGCATGCAGGTTACGCGCTGTCCACATTGCCGGACCAGTTTTCGTGTTCGCGCTGAGCAACTCAATGTTGCCGGTGGCGCCGTACGCTGCGGCTCATGCTTGCAAGTATTCAAAGCTGCCGAGCATTTCATTAGCAATGAAGAACACGCTAACGCGGCTTCAAGTGCACCTCGTTCAGCCGAAATCAGTTCCCCCTCCACCAATACCCCATTGGTAGAGGCCACAACAGATGCAACGCCAAGAAAAGCCGCTAATAAGGTTTTACAATTTACCTTACCCCCCGATGACGAGGACGACGATCTCGACAAAGTACTCTCGAGTTCTTCTAACGCAGAGGATGCTGCTTCGTTCGATCTTGCGGATGTGGAAGATGAGCCCAAGTTTGAAGTAACGCCTGAAGCAGAGCTTGAATCTACAGCGGAAAGCCTAGAAGACGACGTTTTTTCTGCTCATGATCCGTCTTTTGATGACGCCGATCCTATTGCTAATAATGTTGATGACGACGTTTTTTCTGCCATCAGTGACGATATGGATGATCCTTTTGGCGATGACGACGCAGATGCCGAGATACCAATGGCTGCTAAGGGGCCTTTGCCGCCGGTGGTCGATCCACGCGTAAATAAAGTGATACGCGAAGGCGATGTTTTAATTCACGACGACATGGATCTGGATGATCTACTGATCGACGATGAAGCCGATGACAACGACATTCTGAATGCAGACCTAGCCGACACCCGTGAACTCGATGATGTAATCGAGGAAGATGAAGTACTATCTTATGAAAATTCACCTGTATTCGAGCCTGAAGAAACCGTCGTGCCTGAAGAGGTGATAGAGGTTGAAGAGACGCTAGAGCTTGTCGACATTCCGGAAGAAAGCGACGATTGGCTTGCAACACAAGACGAATCGATAGAAAACAAACCTCAGCAAACCACGACAAACAGCCTCGAGGCCAATTCTCTGTTTGCGCCGGTCGATGACAATATTAATGTTGAGTACGACGATGGCGCGACACTAACATTAGAGCCGTCCTTCGCTGAAACGCCAGCGACGAACAACAGCACTAATCATGAGACACTCGATATTGAACTATCGAGTGATGAGTTCGATGACATGGGCATGGGCCTTGTGCCAGACGACCAACGAAGCAACGGGAATCCGAGTGAAGACGTTTCCTTCTCGGAACCCGAGCGCTTTGACGACTTTAACGCAGCCAAAACGGATGATGAATTAGATCAGCTCTTAGGTAACGCTGCGGAGTTGTCAGGTACTGAAACCAGCAACAAGTCGAGCAATGATTCAGAAAACGATTTCGACTTTCTGCTCGACGAAATAGCCCAAGAAGCTGCCGACAACTCAGAAGATGGCGGCATGTTCTTTGAAGAAAGCGGTTCCTCCCCAGCGCATGCCATGATCGACTTTGATGACCATGCACTTGATGACGCTGCTGAAGATATTTTACAACCGATTAATCGTTACAATAACGCAGAATCGGCAACCGACGATGCCGATTCTTGGGCGCTTAACCTTTTGCAGGATGACGAACCTAAATCATCGACCAAACGCAAAAGCTACATGGACGACATTGACGGCCCCGACGAGAGTGTTTTTGACGATCTTGATGCGCCATTCAATCGCCATCAACAAGCGCTCCAGTCCGAAGAGCCGCATGTTGATGAATACCACACCCAAGGGATCGACGATGATCTCGACCAATACGACAACATCGAAGAAATAGACTACAAAGATAACGATAACTTCCAATTAGGTGGCGACATTGATCTCGCTAGCCAAAGTCTAGAATTCGATCTACCGCCACCATCGTTAGCGAATCTTAACGTACCTAGTAATAGCCAGAAGGTTCGGCGTAACGGCTTATGGGCATTGGGAGCACTTGTTCTGGCCGTTGCCATTGCCGCTCAAGTGGCTTATTTCCGCTTTGATACAGGCGCTCGCTCAGCTACGTTCCGCCCTATGTACGCGCAAGCATGTGTCTGGCTTAAGTGCCAACTTCCGAGCCTGCAAAACGTGCGCAATATGGCAACCCAACACTTAGTTGTAAGGCCTCACCCAGATCTGCAAAATGCCTTAGTGGTCGATACGCTCTTAATTAATAATGCCAGTCAGCAACAGCCATTTCCTGATTTGGTTTTGGAATTCAAAGACTTAAATGATGCGGTACTGGCAAGCAGACGCTTTCAACCAAGCGAATACCTAGCAGGTGAACTGGCGGGAGAAGCGCTAATGCCAGCCGGTATTCCAATACATATTGGCTTCGAGATAGTGCACCCAGGTGCTGAAGCCGTCAGTTACCAAATTCGCATCCTCGCGAACCAGTAAACTATTGACAAATTGGCCATCGTTCGATTGATCGAAAAAAAGCCAATTTAACACGCAAAAGCATGACATTCCCCCTTTATTCACAAGGGGGTTATGAGTATCATACCGCGACTTTCGATAGCACACTTTTTAACCAGAAGCCCAAACTCCTGATGCCTGCAATTGGTCCTTACATGCTTCCGAATCCGGTGATTCTAGCTCCAATGGCAGGGGTCACCGACCGCCCCTTTCGACAACTATGTCGAGAACTCGGTGCGGGCCTCGTAGTAAGCGAAATGGTATCTGGTAATCCAGATCTACGTAAAACTCGCAAATCGCAATTGCGGCTCGATCACACCGGTGAACCAGAGCCCATTGCGGTGCAAATCGTCGGCGGTGATCCTTTGATCATGGCGGCAGGAGCTCGCTTTAACGTCGAAAATGGCGCCCAAATCATTGATATCAATATGGGTTGCCCAGCAAAAAAGGTCTGCAACAAAGCTGCAGGCTCGGCGTTACTAAAAGATGAAGCCTTAGTGAAAGATATTTTACAGGCGGTCGTCGAATCCGTAGATGTACCGGTATCGCTTAAAATTCGTACCGGCTGGGATCCCGACAATCGCAATGGTGTACGCATCGCCGAAATCGCCCAAGCTGCGGGCATAGTGTCATTAGCGGTGCACGGGCGAACACGCGCTTGTGGTTACAAGAACACAGTGGAATACGACACTATTAGAGACATCAAGCAAAGCGTCTCCATTCCGGTATTTGCCAATGGTGATATCACCGATGCGCGCAAAGCCGTTGAAGTGATGCAGTACACCGGCGCTGATGGCGTATTAATAGGCCGTGCGGCTCAGGGGCGTCCTTGGATATTCCGCGAGGTAACACACTACCTCAATACCGGAGAATGCCTAGATGAGCCAGCTTTAGACGAAGTACAGAACATACTGATTCGTCACCTGCATGCCTTATATGAGTTTTATGGCGAATTTGCAGGCGTACGCATCGCACGTAAGCACGTTGGCTGGTATCTGCAATACCAACAAGGTGGTGATTTCCGAAAGCAGTTCAATCAACTGGAGTGCCCTGTCACTCAACAACAAGCGGTTGAACAGTTTTTTAGGGACAGAATGAAAGAAAAGGAACTGGCAGCATGAACACAGAAGCAATGTTAAATAAGGTTGAAGACACCGTGACTGATTCCGCAGATCTGCAGAAACATCTAAGAGCTCCATTGGAGCCGAGCCATACCCTACGTGATAGCGTAGAGAAAGCCCTGCAAAACTACTTTGATCATTTAGATGGTCAGCCTGTCGTTGATATCTACGACATGGTTTTGTCTGAAGTAGAAGCACCTCTACTAGAAACCGTCATGAAGTACACCCGCGACAACCAGACCAAAGCGTCTGTTGTGTTGGGCTTAAATCGCGGAACCCTGCGTAAAAAATTAAAACAGTTCGGCATGCTTTGAACTAAATCTCTTTCCAAGCGGTGCGCCCAACCGGTCGCCGCTTTTTTGTTTTTAAATATGACAGGTTGCTATGACTGACATCACTCCTATCCGTCGTGCGCTGATTAGCGTTTCTGATAAAACTGGTATCGTTGACTTCGCCCGCGCTCTTAGCGCCGTTGGCGTAGAAATTCTCTCCACTGGCGGCACTTATAAACTGCTCGTTGAAAATGATATTCCTGCTGTAGAAGTCTCTGACTACACAGGTTTCCCAGAAATGATGGACGGTCGTGTAAAAACGCTGCATCCAAAAATTCACGGTGGTGTTTTAGGTCGTCGTGGCCAAGATGATGCGATCATGGCTGAACATGGTATCAACCCAATCGACTTAGTGGTTGTTAACCTGTACCCATTCGCAGCAACCGTTGCACGCCCAGATTGTGATTTAGCACTAGCCATCGAAAACATTGATATCGGTGGCCCAACCATGGTCCGCTCTGCCGCTAAAAATAACGCGCATGTCGGTATTGTGGTTAACGCCAGTGATTATGCGAAAGTATTGGCAGAACTGGATGAGCTGAAAGGCTTAACCAGCAAAACACGCTTCGATCTAGCCTTAAAAGCCTTCGAACATACTGCCGCTTACGACGGCATGATTGCTAACTACCTTGGCACGATCGATCAAAGCGCCGAAGTACTAAGCACAGATAACCGCGATGATTTCCCGCGTACCTTCAACAGTCAATTCATCAAAGCGCAAGATATGCGTTATGGCGAAAACCCGCATCAAAAAGCGGCCTTCTATGTTGAAGCGAATCCGTTAGAAGCCTCAATCGCGACCGCCAAACAGATTCAAGGCAAAGAGCTTTCATACAACAACGTAGCCGATACCGATGCTGCGCTTGAGTGTGTTAAATCGTTCGTTAAACCAGCCTGTGTCATCGTTAAACACGCCAACCCATGTGGTGTTGCCGTGGTTCCTGATGACGAAGGTGGCATCCGTAAAGCATACGACCTAGCCTACGCTACCGACAGCGAATCGGCTTTTGGCGGCATCATTGCTTTCAACCGTGAACTCGATGCTGATACTGCGCAAGCGATTGTTGATCGTCAGTTTGTTGAAGTAATTATTGCGCCATCCGTTACGGCAGCAGCCATTGCGGTGGTAGAAGCTAAGAAAAACGTGCGTCTATTAACCTGTGGTGAATTACCAAGCGAGCGTGCAGCTGGTTTCGACTACAAGCGCGTGAACGGTGGCTTACTGGTACAAGATCGCGACAACGGTATGATCACAGCAGACGAACTAAAAGTGGTGACAAAACGTGAACCAACAGAAGCCGAAATGCACGATTTAATCTTTGCGTGGAAAGTTGCCAAGTACGTTAAATCTAACGCCATTGTATATGCTAAAAACCGTCAAACTGTTGGTGTCGGCGCTGGCCAAATGAGCCGCGTCAACTCCGCACGCATTGCCGCCATTAAAGCAGAACATGCAGGCTTAGTGGTTGAAGGTGCAGTAATGGCATCCGATGCCTTCTTCCCATTCCGCGATGGTATCGACAACGCAGCGGCGAATGGCATTAAAGCCATTATCCAGCCGGGCGGTTCGATTCGCGATGAAGAAGTGATTGCAGCAGCCGACGAAGCCGGTATTGCGATGGTGTTTACCAGCATGCGTCACTTCCGCCACTAAAATCCGATACAGGTAGAGTTATTTATGCAAGTTTTAATCATTGGCTCAGGCGGTCGCGAACACGCTCTAGCTTGGAAAGCCCTGCAATCTCCGCTGGTCGATAAAGTATTCGTTGCTCCGGGGAATGCGGGCACAGCGATTGAACCCGGTATCGAGAACATCGGCATTGATGTCATGGCATTCGATGCACTGCAAGCCTTCGCACAAGACAACAATATTGGTCTGACCATTGTTGGCCCTGAGGCACCTCTGGTGGGTGGGATCGTTGATCAATTCCAAGCCGCGGGTTTGAAGATTTTTGGGCCTAGCGCAGGCGCTGCGCAGTTAGAAGGTTCGAAAGCCTTCACTAAAGACTTCTTAGCGCGTCAGAATATTCCGACCGGTTCATACCAAAACTTCACTGAAGTAGAGCCAGCGCTGGCTTACCTACGTGAAAAAGGCGCGCCTATCGTTGTTAAAGCGGACGGTCTTGCCGCAGGAAAAGGCGTCATCGTTGCCGAAACCTTAGCGCAAGCCGAAGAAGCCGTTACCGACATGCTATCGGGCAACGCCTTTGGTGATGCTGGCTGTCGTGTGGTGATCGAAGAGTTTTTAGCGGGTGAAGAAGCGTCTTTTATTGTAATGGTCGATGGCAAAAACGTGTTGGCGATGGCGACTAGCCAAGACCATAAACGCGTCGGCGACAAAGATACTGGCCCGAACACTGGCGGCATGGGTGCATACTCTCCAGCACCAGTGGTAACGCCTGAGATCCATGATCGCATCATGCAAGAAGTGATTTACCCAACCGTTAACGGTATGGCAGCCGAAGGCAACGATTACACCGGTTTCTTATACGCTGGTTTAATGATCGACGCATCCGGTGCGCCGCGAGTCATCGAGTACAACTGTCGTTTTGGTGATCCAGAAACTCAGCCGATCATGATGCGTATGCAATCCGATATCGTCGCTCATTGCTTAGCCGCGCTAGAAGGCAAGCTTGATCAAGAAACCACTCAGTGGGACCCGCGTCCTTCTCTAGGTGTTGTCTTGGCGGCTGCCGGTTACCCTGCCGATTACCCTAAAGGTGATGTCATCAGCTTACCTGCGGACGAAGGTCAGGATCGTAAAGTATTCCATGCAGGCACGGCACTTAATGCTGAAGGCGAAGTGGTTACTGCGGGGGGACGTGTGTTATGCGCAACAGCACTCGGCAATAATGTTAGCGACGCACAAGTGCAAGCCTATGAGTTAATTAAAGGTGTTAGTTGGAATGGCATGTTCTGCCGTTCCGATATCGGTTATCGTGCAGTCGAGCGCGAGCAACAGTCTTAATTAACCTAAGCGCTGAGGGAACAGCAACAATGACAGTACAGCAGTTTCGTTCTTTAACTACGGCTTGTATGTTGGTGCTGCTGTTACTGTCAGGGTTAAGTCTGTCACGGACCGCTATCGCAAGTGGTCCTGTGTTACTTCCCGGCGATAATTTCGACTATCCGATTACACCTTATGTTGCCATCTATGAAGACCCGTCAGCGCGTTTAAGCCTCGACGACATGATCGGCCAAGACAAACAACTGCGCTTTACTCCAAGTCATAGCAATCGCCTCAAATTCGGCATCACAAGCTCAGCCTATTGGTTACGAGTCAGTTTATCTAATCCCTACAACCGAGATCGCGATGTCGTTCTGACTTTATCCAATACGCATATCGACGATATTCGTTTGTTTGATATATCTGATCCCGATAAACCTAGTGTGCTAGGCAGTGGGGGACGAGATAGCAATGAATTACGTGGTGGTTTCCCACAAGCCCAGCCTTTTTTCCTACGCATTAATGCACAAACAACGCAGAGCTATCTAATTCGAGTTCACACAGATGCACTGCTTAATACGGAATTACATTTAAAGAGTGTTGATCGCTTCGTCATCAATGAACAGCATCAACAATTCATCGTCGGCGTTAGCATTGGTATAGCCTTTGCGGCCTTTATTTACTTCTTGGTTTGTTATCGCCGCTACCGCATTCCGTTGGCATTAGCTGCCGCAGCTTACTGCGCCGTTATAAGTATTTTTATTCCATCTTGGATGGGGCTACTCCATTCTGGCTTTGCCTTAACAAGTGAACTCGACGGCTGTTTAGAATCACTTTCTATCAACTTTTCTGCCATTGCACACACATTAGTCGTTCTTTTTCTTGGCTGGCGTCAGCGTTGGGTACAACTGACTCTGTGGGCTTTTATTGCTCTGCAAGTCGTTATCGGCAGCGGTGAATTTTGGCTTTCTAGTGCGCTAAACGAAGTGTCGATTAGTTTAGGCATCGCCGTTAACGAAATATTCATGCTGTTTTTATTAATATTTGCTCGCAGCGAACAAAAGAAAGCTCAACATTTGCTCTTGTTCGGTTGTGCCTTTGTTACTGTCGGGATTGTGCTATCCGTACTGACCAGTATGAATGTACTCTCTCTCGATTTTATCCATACTTGGTCGGTTATTGTGTTACCGATGGCGGTGATATCGAGCTTGGTAATGGCCTGTATGCAATTATCCGGCAAAGCGGCCCCTAGTATTTCCCGTCAAACTTCAGACCTTACCCTATCGTCAGGCTTATTGTCACAAATCAGCCACGAGCTACGTACACCTATTAACGGTGTTATCGGTATGAATGAGTTATTAACCGATACCGCCTTAAGCGCAAACCAACGCGATTACATCGACACCATTGGGCTGGCCGGGCGTGATTTGCTCTTTGTCGCTAACGAAATTTCCGATCTTGCTCGTATTCAGCAAGGCCAGCTCGAGCTTGAACGTCGTCCATTTACGATTAGCAGTATGCTCAGTCAGACCATGGCACATTTTCAACAAGAGGCCATTCGTAAGCAGGTCGAGTTAGTGGTCGATATTGCTGATGATTTACCCGCCCGCTTAGTCGGCGACCGCAATCGCTTGCAAACGCTGCTGCACAACTTAATCGCTCGCACCTTGGCCTATACCGACTACGGCGAGCTCACACTGCATGCGTCTTACTTCAATAGCGCACAATCTCAAGGGGTGCGTCTGCAATTGCAACTAAGCGGCAATATCGTGAAACAGGATGAGCTAAAGATGCTGTTCCGTTTGCTGCAGTATCATCATCCTCAGGTTGAACCAGGCAATACTAAGCATTGGAATTTACTGGTCATGCGCCAGTTATTACAGCGCATGCATGCGTCTTTAGAAGTTGAAAGCATGACAAGCCAAGGGGCTTCTCTAACATTGTATTTACCAATGCCGGTTGAAGCCGAAGTTGATAGCCATCGCGACATGCTCGACGATAGTTTGATCGGTATGCGGATTTTGATTGTTGATGATGTTGCTTCATTACGTAACGTGATCGAAAAGCAAGTAAAGCGCTGGGGCATGAAAGCCAGTAGTACCTACAGTGGTAAAGAAGCCCTCGCCATGATGCGCAACCAATGCAACCTTGGCCAACCGTTTGATTTCATCATTATTGATCACGACATGCCGATCATGAATGGTTTGCAATTGGCTGAGCGCATGAATGCCGATAAAGACATTACAGTCAAACCGGCCAGCCTAATGCTAACAGGATTAAGCATTAGTAGTGTGCGCGCCGACGCCCTCGCCGTAGGGATTCGTCATCTGGTTGCCAAACCGGCCAGTGGAGATCGACTGCGCAACGCTCTGCTCGAAATTAAGAGTCGGAGAAACGTAAGCGGCCAATCAACCGACACACGCGCTACGTCTTAGTTTAATGTGCCGAGTCAGCTAAAACAGCTCGGCCCACAGCCCAGTCACGAAGATCTTGAACTGCCTCAGCCATAGTAACCGAGAGCGGGCAAGTTCTTTGGACTTCATCAATCAGATCGTCTGTCGTTACTAAGCGCGTTTCAGCAGCCTGCATTGAACGTCCGCGACGGTGACACGCTGATACAATCACCTGCTCCAGTTCTGCGCCACTAAAGCCATCACTAGCCGTTGCAACCGCTGCGACATCAATGGTGTCATCCGCAATCTGACGCTTGGCTAAGTGCAAACGTATAATGGCTTCACGCACATCAACGCGCGGCAGATCAACAAAAAATAGCTCATCCAAACGACCTTTACGCACCAACTCAGGTGGTAAAGCATGAATGTTGTTCGCAGTCATTACGGTGAAAACAGAGGATTTATGCTCAGCCAACCAAGTTAGTAACGTCCCTAATAAACGCTGACTGACTCCTGAGTCACTGCCGTCCTGACCTAAGCCTTTTTCGATCTCGTCCATCCACACCACGCACGGCGACATGGTTTCGGCCATCTCCAACGCCTCGCGCAAATTGCGTTCGGTTTCGCCAATGTACTTGTTGTACATATTCCCCATATCCAAGCGCAACAGCGGGACGCCCCATGAACCGGCAACCGCTTTGGCGGCCAAACTTTTACCACTACCCTGTACGCCAAATAACATAACACCGCGCGGACGCATTCTGGGATCATCGCCGAAAAAAGCATCACGACGTTTATCTAACCACTGCTTCATCACATCAAGGCCAGCGACATCCATGAACCGTGCGGTGTCATATTCAAAGTGAATAGCCCCATCACGATCTAACAACGCCATTTTAGCCTTAGTTACGGGCCCCAAATCATCTTGAGTGATAGCACCATCATCAACAATCGCACCACGAATCAAACGGCGCGCATCAGCATAGGTAACGCCGCGCAAATTACGTACGATTTGTTGCAACGTCGTATTGTCGGTTTTTACTTTCTGCCCTGTTGTGCGGGAGAAATGACGAGCTTCTTCCCGCACCAGTGATAACAACTGTTCCTCACCAGGCAAGGTTAAACGAAAACGCACCGCATAACGCTGCAGATCTTCAGGCAAAGCAACCTGATGGCTCAGCAACACAATGGTCTTACCAAAGCCTTCATGCTGAAAGACGATGTCTTTAATTAAACGCACAATCAAAGCTTGATCTAAAAACGGGTGCAAATCGCAGAATACAAACAAACCGCTCTCTTCGCGTAACTTGACCGCGCGCAGCGCTTTATCCGGCGATTCGGTCTCGGTCACAGCAACATCTTCGCCAAAGCCCAAGCGCCGTAAGCCATCGCTCACTGTCCATTGCTGCAACGCATCGCCACGCTCAATTGCAAGACGTGTTAGTAATTCTAAGGCACGCGATTCTTCATACGTTTCGATCACTACAAGCGGTTCTTTGCGTTCTAGAATCAGCTTTAGATCGTGTAAATCCTGCATTTAATTTCCTTATCTCTCATATGCTCTCAAGGCGCACTTTCGATTAGCTTTCTATTATGCCCTGATTTGTATCATGCGTTTGCGCTGTAAATCACGTAAAATGGCTCAAACTTCGGAGGATTTATGGCTGCACATCCACGACACTACTCGCTGTTTGATAAACTCATCACCAATGCGGATCAGGCATTACGCACCTTAGTTCCAGGCGCCGCTACGGCAGAGCGCTCAACGCCCGCTAGTCAACGCGGAGCGGCCGAACTGAGTGACAGCGAACGCCAACACGCTGCCGGCCTTATGCGTATCAATCATACCGGTGAAGTCTGCGCCCAAGCTTTATATCAAGGCCAAGCACTGACAGCCAAGTTGCCGCAAGTGCGCGACGCGATGGAAGAAGCCGCTCGTGAAGAGGTCGATCATCTTGTTTGGTGCGAGCAACGCATCCACGATTTAGGCAGCCACACCAGCCGTTTGAACCCGCTCTTCTATGGGCTGTCATTTGGCATTGGCGCACTGGCAGGTAAAGTTAGCGATAAAGTCAGCCTTGGGTTTGTCGCCGCGACCGAAGAACAAGTCTGCAAGCACCTGACCCATCACATGACAGAATTGCCGATTCAAGACGAAAAAAGTAAAGCCGTACTACTGCAAATGCTGGAAGACGAAGCGCGTCATGCCACTACCGCAATCAACGCTGGGGGCTATAAGTTTCCTGCGCCGGTTAAGTTGTTGATGGCGGGTATGGCGAAGGTGATGACCAAGAGTACATATCGGGTTTGATGGTTTTGTGCTTTCTGGCCTATAAATCGAATGAATTTGAAGGTTTTGTAGGAGCGGATCTCATCCGCGAAAGCCTTTAACATTAATTCAGTGTTTCAATTTGCACCGCTTTCGCGAAAAAGTTTCGCTCCTACGACATACCTTTCATTTTGATTCGGTGCTGCCCCTTACAAAGAAGCCCGCGCCGCGGCAAGTATAAACCAACGCCAGCAGCTACAAAAACCGAAAACCCTAAACAAAAAGACCCGTTTAGGCCAAACCTAAACGGGTCTTTTCAAACAAGCAAAGTTTATTACAAGCTCAGGATTTTCTCGCCGCGAGAAATCCCCGACACGCCGGTACGTACCGTTTCCAATACACAACCAGGGCCGATGGCTTCGATAAAGCCTTCTAGCTTGTCACTCGTGCCAGTCAACTGAATGGTGTAAACGCTAGCGGTTACATCCACAATCTGACCACGGAAGATGTCGGCTGTGCGTTTAATTTCCGCACGCTGAGCACCGACCGCTTTCACTTTAATCAACATCAGTTCGCGCTCGATATGAGCACCTTCTGATAGGTCGACCAGCTTAACCACTTCGATCAGCTTGTTCAGATGCTTAGTGATCTGTTCAATTTTGCGCTCATCGCCATGGGTCGTCATGGTCAGACGCGACAGTGTCTCGTCTTCAGTTGGGGCAACCGTTAAGGTTTCGATGTTGTAGCCGCGCTGCGCGAACAAGCCAACAACACGAGACAGTGCACCCGGTTCGTTTTCTAACAGGATAGAAATAATGTGTCTCATGATCAGGTACGCTCCGTCTTGCTCAGCCACATATCGCGCATCGTACCGAGTGGTACTTGCATTGGATAAACATGTTCCTCTGGGTCAACTGCAACGTCGAGGAAGACCAGACGGTCATTGTATTTGCCAAAGGTATCTTCCAAGGCTTGTGGTAACTCATCGCGACCTTCAACCTTAATACCAACGTGTCCGTACGCTTCTACTAGCTTAACGAAGTCAGGTAATGACTCCATGTATGAGTGAGAGTGACGGCCTTCATAGTTCATGTCTTGCCACTGGCGAACCATGCCCAATGAGCCGTTGTTCAGACACAAGATTTTCACTGGAATACCGTACTGCAAGCAGGTCGATAGTTCCTGGATGTTCATCTGGATAGAACCTTCACCCGTAACACATACCACCATGTCGTCTGGGAAGTTCATCTTAATGCCCATAGCCGCAGGGAAACCAAAGCCCATGGTGCCTAAACCGCCAGAGTTGATCCAACGATTAGGTTTATCGAACTTGTAGTACTGCGCAGCAAACATCTGATGCTGACCAACATCAGAAGTGATATACGCATCGCCGTTGGTCTTAGCCCAAATCGCTTCAATCACTTCTTGTGGCTTCATCAACTGCGATTCGTTCTTATCGTAACGACCCGCATGACGCTCGCGCCATTCGTTGATCTGCTTCCACCAAGAAGCAATCGCATCGGCATCTGGTACTTCGTTGGCTTCGTCGAGCAGTGCCATCATTTCATCCAATACGTTACCTACTGGGCCAACGATTGGCACATCAGCAATAATGGTTTTGGAAATAGACGATGGATCAATATCAATGTGAATGATCTTAGCGTCTGGGCAAAACTTAGACGTCGCATTGGTGACGCGATCATCAAAACGTGCGCCAACCGCTAAAATTACGTCAGCGTTGTGCATGGCCGTGTTCGCTTCATAGGTGCCGTGCATACCCAACATGCCCAGAAAACGTGCGCCAGTACCAGGATAAGCACCAAGCCCCATCAAGGTATTGGTACAAGGAAAATCTAAACGATCAACCAAAGCACGTAACTTGTCAGAACTGCCATCGATGATGACACCACCACCCGCATAAATTACCGGACGCTTAGCCTTTAACAGCAGCTCAACGGCTTTTTTGATCTGACCTGAGTGACCACGTTGCGGCGGCGTGTATGAACGCAGCTTAATTTTCTTCGGATACGAGTATTCATAACGCTCGTTCGGCATGGTCATATCTTTCGGGATATCGATCACAACCGGACCCGGACGACCTGTGCTGGCAATGTAAAATGCCTTAGCAACCAACTCAGGGATATCTTCTGGACGACGCACGCTAAAGCTGTGTTTCACGATCGGACGTGACACACCTAGCATGTCGGTTTCTTGGAAAGCATCGTCGCCCACCAAATGGCTCATTACCTGTCCAGCAATGACGACCATAGGAATGGAGTCAGTGAACGCTGTAGCAATACCCGTAATGGTATTGGTCGCACCTGGACCAGAAGTCACCATAACCACGCCGGGCTTACCGGTCGCGCGCGCATAACCGTCGGCCATATGGGCAGCTGCCTGCTCATGACGAACCAATACGTGTTTCACGGCACTTTGTTTGTAGACGGCATCGTATACGTGCAGCAAAGAGCCGCCCGGATAACCATAAATATATTCAACGCCTGCTTCGTGCAGTGCACGAACCAACATTTCTCCGCCGGAAAGTAATTCCACCGTACTATCCTCTTAGACATGCTCTAATTGAGCTTAATAACTATTGTGTGCGATACGAGCCGACACCATAAACACTTTACAGGTAGGCTATCTCAGGCTGGATGAATCACTTTTAGTTCATCATCAGATCTCTTTGCCTGGTCGAGGACGCCGAGTCTGGACTGGGCGGAGGATAGCCGCACCAGAGGCTGTAATTGTCAGAGGGCAAGGCACTGGGTGGAGGCACGTGCAGCTCTGACAAAAGCGGCGCTAATTCTAGCATTACCGCAGGGATTGTCCAGACTGATGGACTGTCCTGTCATGCTTAAAAGTGAATAAATTAGAGAAACTCTGTTTTATTAAGATTCAATCCAGATAAGACTGGCCTGACGACCGCTATCGCCATCACGACGATAAGAAAAATAGCGCTCTGAATTCATCACTGTGCAGTCGGTATTGGCTGAAATTGAGCGCACGCCAGCGGCTAGCAATTGCTCTGCGGCTAAGCGTTGCAGATTACCCAACCAACGATCTCCAGCACCGGGAATAAAGCAATCACTACTTGCCCAGCCAAAAGCGGCTTTTACCTCGGGGCCCACTTCAAATGCGCTTGGCCCTATACACGGTGCTAGGTACACCAATACACGTTTGGGATCTGGAAACTGCTTTAATGTGTGTAACAAAATACCATCTGCCAAGCCGCGCCATCCCGCATGAGCGGCGGCCACTTGGCGACCATCATCACGACAAAACAACACAGGTAAACAGTCGGCGGTTAGTACCGCACAGGCCAACCCACGCTGTTCCGTAGTAGCCGCGTCGGCAACAGGCACAACAGCACCACCATAAGCTTGAACAACCCAATTGCTATGCACTTGGGTTAACCACTGCACCGAGCGAACACCTACTAGCTGTCGAAGCAAGGAACGTCGATTAGCTAAGACGGAGGTTCTATTGTCACCTACATGCGTAGCCAGATTGAAACCATCGTACGGCGCTTGCGAGATACCTCCAGCACGCGTCGTTAATCGAGCTTGCACACCCGCAGGAAGCTCCCACTCAGGAGTAATAATTCCCGCGGTGCTAGCCATTACTCGTCGTCACCTTCGCTATCGTCAGCCAAAGTATTCAACAAATGGACAAAATCATCCGGTAATTCAACTTCCCACTCCATAATTTCATGAGTGCGAGGATGCATTAATGTCAGCTTTTTCGCGTGCAAAGCTTGGCGTCCAAAATTTTGCAGCATATCGCGCAATACTGGGCCAATACCTTTAGTTAAACGCTGGCGTGCTGCGTATACCGCATCACCGACCAGTGGATAACCAATATGAGATAGATGGACGCGAATTTGGTGGGTACGACCCGTCTCTAGCTTGCAGCGAATGTAGGTATGCGTAGCGAATTTATGCAACACGCGATAATGAGTGACGGCTTCTTTACCCATAGGATTAACCGCCATGCGCGTGCGCTGTGTGCCGTGGCGACCAATAGGTTCATCAACCTTACCACCTCCGGTCATTACGCCCTGCACGACGGCTTCATATTCACGACCCATACTGCGATCTTGCAACTGTGCCACTAAGCTGGTCTGTGCTTGTAGGGTTTTAGCCACAACCATCAAACCGGTCGTGTCTTTATCTAGGCGATGCACAATGCCAGCGCGCGGAATTTGAATAAGATTAGGGCAATGGAATAACAGGCCATTCAATAATGTCCCTTGGTAATTCCCAGCAGCAGGATGGACAACCAACCCCGCTTGCTTATTGATCACCAAAATATCGTCATCTTCGTAGACAATATCCAAATCAATTTCTTCTGGCAGCCAAGTACCTTCAGCTTCTAACTCGGCGTCTAACGCCAGCATTTCACCACCGGTTAGTTTGTCGCGGCCACGCCAAGTGTTGCCATCTACGGTAAGCTGACCACCCTTAATCCACTCTTGCAAACGTGAACGAGAGTAATCAGGAAATAGCTTGGCAGCGACCTGATCGAGACGCTTATTTCCGTCTTCGTATGGAACTTCTGCGGATTGTGATATCTGATTGGACATAGGTTCTCTAATACCTGACGGGGAAATCCGTAACTTGTTGCTAGGATCTGACCCGAATTAATGGAGCGAACCGGCTCAGGTATGTTCTAATACGGCGCTTTGTTACAGTATATCGACATTTAGGAACGCACTCCATGAAGTCCAGCTGGCTGTTGGTGATTTTTACCCTTTTTCTGTCTGCTTGCTCGTCCAATCCAGATAAAGACCGCGAACTGACTGAGCGCGAATATTATGAACAAGCACGCGAGGCTTTGGATGATGGCAGTTTAGTCGTCGCCGCTGATCGTTTGCAGAAATTAGAATCGCACTACCCGTTCGGGCGTTACGCCGAACAAGCCCAACTTGAGCTCATCTATATCAACTATAAGATGTCAGATCTAGACTCAGTACTAGCGACCTCCGAGCGCTTCATTCGTCTGCATCCACTGCACGACCAAGTAGATTACGCCTATTACATGCGTGGCTTAGCGACCTATGAAATGGGTTTCGCCTTTGTAGAACGCTATTTGAGTGATGACCTTCCAAAACGCGATACTCAACCGTTAGAAGATGCCTTCAACCACTTCGCCGAACTGCTCGATCGTTATCCCAACAGTCGCTATGTCGACGATGCGCGTAAACGTATGATGTTTATTCGTGAGCGACTAGCCGCATACGAAGTGGGCGTTGCGCGCTACTACATGAAACGTCATGCCTTTTTAGCCGCTGCCAACCGCTGCGAAGATATTCTGCTACACCATCAAAGAACAGCCGCCGTAGCTGATGGACTGGCCATTATGGTTGAAGCCTACGACGAACTGAAAATGACCTCAGAATCAGAACAAGCGTTAGCGTTGTTAAAGCAGAATTATCCAGACCATCCACAACTGAAAAACGGCAAGTTCAAAAGCAGTGGCTTAGCTATGGTTGATCGCCGCTCGTTGTTGAATGTGATTACGTTTGGGTTGTTGGATTAAAGGGGGGTTTGGCGGCTAACGATATCCGCAACACCGAATTTAAATGAAAGGTATGTATTTCCGTAGGAGCGAAACTTTTTCGCGAAAGCGGTGCAAATTGAAAAGCTGAATTAACGTTGAAGGCTTTCGCGGATGAGATCCGCTCCTACAAAACCTCCAAATTCATCCGATTTAAAGCACAAGAAAGGGGGGCTAGGGGAAGCCCCCGGGAAAAGAAAAAACCGCGGCGTTAGCCGCAAAAACAGCGTCAGCGGCTAAAAAACACTGCTACACGCCCGCCTTCCAGCCATTGGTCACCGGATAACGACGATCCCGTCCAAATCCACGGCGTGTCACTCGCACCCCAATTGGTGCTTGGCGACGTTTGTATTCAGTGACATCCACCAGCCGTATTACACGCATCACATCTTCGCGTTCATACCCTGCCGCAATAATGCTATCTGCACTATCATCATGCTCAATGTAGCGTTCAAGTATTGAATCCAACACTGGATATGGCGGTAGGCTGTCTTCGTCTTTTTGATCCGGTGCTAATTCTGCCGATGGTGGGCGATCAATCACGCGTTGGGGAATAATTGGGGAAATGCTATTTCGATAATCGGCAAGAGCGAAGACTTTCGTTTTATAAACATCTTTCAACGCCCCATAACCACCTGCCATGTCGCCATAAAGTGTGGCATAGCCGACGGCCATTTCACTCTTATTACCGGTGGTAAGCACCATGTAGCCGGTCTTATTCGACAGTGCCATCAACAATACACCGCGACAGCGCGATTGTAGATTTTCTTCGGTGGTATCCACCGCTAATCCGGTAAAGTTATCGCTCAGTCCAGCCATAAATTCACGATACATAGGCTCGATGGAAATCGATTCATAACGAACTCCCATCGCTTCTGCCTGCAAGCTAGCGTCGGTTTTACTCATGTCGGATGTATAGGTGAACGGCATCATGACCGCACGGACACGTTCAGGCCCGAGTGCATCTGCAGCAATAGCTAGAGTTAAAGCGGAATCAATACCACCCGATAGTCCGAGAACAACCCCCGGAAAACGATTTTTATTCACATAGTCGCGAACACCCAAAACTAACGCTTGATAGAGGCTCGCCAGATCATCTTCACGTGCTAGCTGAGAAGCAGAAATAGCACTTAATTGTTGATCTTGAAGTTGCACGTAACCCAATGCCGATTGCCAAGATGGCATCTGTAATACACAGTGCGCCTCGGCAGAAATTGCGAACGAACTGCCATCAAACACGAGCTCATCCTGTCCCCCTACTTGATTGACATACAGCAGCGGTACTTTGCAACGAGTCGCGTGTCGTTGCATTAACTCAACCCGCTCTTCTAATTTCCCCATATGAAATGGTGAGGCATTGAGGTTGAGTATTAGGGTCGCACCCGCATTAACAGCATCATCCACCGGCCCATCAAACCAGACATCCTCGCAAACCGTTAAACCCAGCTGATGACCTCGGAATGGAATCACACAAGAATCGATACCTTCTGTGAAATAGCGCTTTTCATCAAACACCTGATAATTCGGCAGGTATTGCTTGGCATAGCGCCCGAGCTCCTCCCCCCGATACCAGACAGCGGCACAATTATATAGGACATCGTTGTCCATCCACGGATAACCAATCGCAATCGCGATCTCACTGCTTGCCGCCGCTATCTGCTCAAGTGCCGTATCAATGCGTCGTTGCAAACTGGGACGCAACAGCAAATCTTCTGGTGGATAACCGGTAAGAGCCAGCTCACTGAACACAATTAGATCTGCACCCGCGACAGCGGCTTCTGCCGCTTGCTGGCATATAAGGGTTGTATTCCCTGGTATATCGCCCACTAAAAAGTTGCATTGGGCCAGCGCAATGTTAAGTGACTGAGTCATGTGTTCAGGTTACCCTCGGTTATTTGCGCGTATTGTCGAAAAATACGGGCTTGGAAGCAAACGCAGAAGCATATTTGGTGGAACGATGTGGATTATTAAGTCGAGTGAATTCATTGTACGCGGCAATCGCCTGTTGCGCATGTACAGCTACTACTCCTTATTTTTAGCGCTACTTATGATGATTGTTGATGGTCTTGATAAGAAAGATGTCATTCTCGGTCAGCAAGCTCCCTATTTATTCTTAGTACTCGCATCTATCTATATTTTTGCGGCTAGCATTTTCGCCGCAATAGCCAGTCGTAATCCCGACCCTCAAGCCGCCACCAGCTATGTGTTTCTTGAGGTCGCCATATTGGCCGGCATGATGTATGCGTCAGGCGGGTTGGATACAGGGTTCTCCAGCCTGTTACTCGTACCACTGATCATATCTAACTTACTGGCGCCCGGCGTATTAGGATATGGCGTCGCGGCTTGGGCAAGTATTGCTGTCTTTTATTCCCAACATATATGGCCAAACAATTTTGCGCCCCAGGAAGTAGTAAACACTGGGTTATTTGGTGCGCTCTGTTTTGCACTCGCATGGTTAACCCAGGCCTTATCAAAGCGCCTGCAAAGTGCTCTGAGTTTAGCCTCCGATCACGCCAAGCATATTCGGCGCTTACAACGCTTCAGCCAGCGAGCGCTCATGAATATGCCTGGGGGCATTATTGCGTGTGATCCATCTGGGCGGATTCTTTTTCATAACCCTCAAGCAACTGCATGGTTTGGCATCGTCGATAATATACTGCTGCCCTCCTACCTTATTGACATTAAAGATAGTAAACGGGTCGAGATGAACGGCGAACAGCTATTGGTTACTCGCGTCGATATTCCCGAAAGCCAACAAGATTATCTGCTATTCATCGAAGATTCCGCACGTATTGAAGCAGAAGCCCAACAGATAAAACTCGCATCCCTCGGACGCCTAACCGCAAGTATTGCACATGAAATTCGCAATCCTCTTAGCGCCTTGCGTCAGGCGTCGCAGTTACTAGCCGAAACGCCCTACTTAGAATCAGAAGAACAGCGCTTAACGCATATCATTGAGCAGCATTGCATGCGTATAAACCGCACAATTGAAGACATATTACAGCTCTCTCGGGGTCACCAGGCTTGTATCGAAGTGTTAAGACTCAAACCTTGGCTGGTGCATTTTCACAATCAGTTTGAACATCTGGAACCGGCGCAAGACTACTCACTAACAATTGAGTGTAGCGATGATATTCTGGTGCCTTTCGACGCCGATCACTTGCAACAAATTCTGCATAACTTAGCCGCTAATGGGCTGCGCTATGCACGCAAAGCCAACCATGGTGACGCTCAATTGCAATTGCGAGTAACGACTAATCAGACTCGAGTATTTCTTGATGTCCTCGACAATGGCTTTGGTGTTGCAGAAAGTATTCGCAAGAATTTATTCGAGCCATTTAATACTGGAGAACACAACGGAACGGGTCTAGGCCTCTATTTGTGTCGCGAATTGTGCCAAGCCAATCAAAGTCGCATTGAATATATTCAGCAATCGCAAGGGGCCTGCTTTCGCATAACGATGCGCAAAGCCTAATAATCTGCTTCAAAACCAGACTATTACAAAAACGATTCAAATTAGTGCTAGTTCACACTTGCCGTTGATGACTTTCGTTATAATCCATACACTGCGTGCGCGTTTATTAGTATCAAAAAACATCACGCAAAAGACGAAACTCTAAGGAAAATACTGGTATGCAAGCTGTACACACAGCACTCATCGTCGATGATGAACCCGATATTCGTCGTTTAATTGCGCTCACACTCGAACGTATGGGCCTAGTCTGCTATCAAGCAGAAAACGTAAGCGAAGCGCTAACCTCGCTAGAGGAGCGGCAATATCACTTCTGCATAACCGATATGAAACTCCCCGATGGTGATGGTCTGGAGCTTACCCAGCTGTGCAATCGCAAATATCCCGACATGCCCATTGCTATGATTACGGCCTACGGCAATATGGATCTCGCCGTCAACGCCCTCAAATCAGGCGCATTCGACTTTGTCGCTAAGCCAATTGATACCGAACGTCTGCGTCAGCTAGTAAAAGCAGCACTGCAATTAACACGAGTACCAACGACAGGCGTTGTTCCAGCCACGGAACTATTGGGTTCAACCCCATGCATGCTGGCGCTAAAAGATAAAATTCGAAAAGTTGCTCGCACCCAAGCACCGGTATTTGTTTATGGTGAGTCAGGCACAGGAAAAGAACTTGTCGCACAATTGATTCACTGCCAAAGCGCCCGCGCGGATAAGCCTTTTATTGCAGTTAACTGCAGTGCCATCCCAACCGAATTAATGGAAAGCGAGTTTTTTGGGCATGCAAAAGGAAGCTTTACTGGAGCAACTAGCAATAAGAATGGTTTTTTTAAAGCCGCCGACGGCGGTACATTATTCCTAGATGAAATTGCCGAACTGCCCTTGGATTTACAGGCTAAATTACTCCGAGTTGTGCAAGAAAAGACGGTTCGCAGCGTCGGTTCGGAAAATGAAGAACATATTGATGTTCGCATCATAACAGCCAGTCATGACGATCTTGCCACTATGGTGAGCAACCACCAATTTCGCCAAGACTTATATTTCCGCCTTAATGTTATTCAACTAGACGTCCCCCGCCTATCCGAGCGTAAAGACGATATTGAAGAATTAACCCACCACTTTATTACCAAGTACGCCAACGAGTGGAGCATGCCCAGTACGAAGCTGAGCGAAGAAGCTCTGGCAGCGTTATTAGACTATTCATTCCCCGGCAACGTGCGAGAGCTTGAGAACATTCTTCAGCGTGCCTTCACCATGATGGAAGGCGATATTATTCGCGTAGACGATTTGTATTTCCCGGCAAATGTCGCTGCTGAACTGGACTCCGTTACTGACGACACGCCTAAAGAGCACGCACCCATTGCGACCAACAACCTTGAAGGTTACCTCGAAAATATTGAAAAACGCGCGATAGAAGAAGCTCTCCTAGCCACTCGCTGGAATAAAACGGCAGCGGCAGAAAAACTTGGTATTAGCTTCCGAGCGCTGCGCTATCGTTGTAAAAAACTCGGAATCGATTAAAAATCAGTCAAACAGCTTAGTGACATCCCTTTTCCCGCTCGTATAGTCGAAGCATAGCAACGACCACGGACGGGAATGCTTATGATACCGCAAAGGTACACACTGCATGGATATTCACTACTAGAACTGCTCGTAGTGCTGGCGATAGCAGCCATTGTCGCAACAGCCGGTTTACCCGCATTCAATCGCACCATAGAAAACGCCAAAACCAGAGCGGATACACGGCTACTGTATATGGCATTTTCTAGCGCTCATGCCCACGCTATTGTGCATCAACGTTATACGACCATTTGTCCTCTCGATGAACAATCAAAATGTACCAACGATTGGCTAAAAAAAATCGTCGTATTTGAAGACTTAAACGACAACCGTCAATACGATGAGGATGAGCGCATATTGCAAAGCATCAAGGCAGTAGAAGATCCAATGGTTAGCCGCAGCTACTCACGACGAGCCGTCACTTTTAGCCCGATTGGAGACGCCTGGGGGTTTAACGGCACCTTGCGCTACTGTTTCGAACACGACTATACCTTTGCCGCCAGCCTCATCGTCTATGGCAGCGGACGCGTCCGCTATGGCTTAGATCGAGATAAAAACGGCATCGCCGAAGACGGCCAAGGACGTGAGATAACCTGCACTAATTGAGACCTAAATCACACTACTATAGGCGGTTTAGGCCAGATTTCATCGGTGTTTGCCGCCTACCGGATAAACAAGACCACTAGTCTAGACCCCCTCGTATATAACAATCACGCCTTCTACTATAGAGTGATGGAAAAGTCGGTGAAGAACCGATGTGAATATCCATCATGCAGAGAAGGTTGATAGGTTTTGATGAGAGAGTTTAAAGCGAATAGCGCTGGATTTACGCTGGTCGAACTAATGGTCATTATCGCTATCATTGCGATTTTATTGACCGTAGCCGTACCTATGATTCGAAACATACCGGCAAACTCACAAGCGGATAGCGCCCGTCAGTTGCTAGAACTGGATATCAACGTCGCTCGTAATAAAGCGATTACTTTCAGCGAAAATGTACTCATGACGCCAAATGCAGGTGGATTTCAGGATGGATGGACGATCACCCTGAAAAACTCAGGTGAAATGATCCGCCAGCATAAAGCCTTCGACGATTCAGTCACCGTTACCAGCGACACCTTTACCGATGCCGCCCCGATTGAATTCGATGTTGAAGGGCGTGCTCTATTAACAGGTAGTTTAAAAATTAGCGTAGATGGATGTACTGGTAATCGCGTTTATACAATGAAACTCAACATGATCGGACAACTAATTGTTACAGAGGGACCCTGTTAATGAAGCAACATCAACGCGGTATAACCATTATTGAAGTAATGGTAACCATTGCGATCACCACAATTGGTCTATTGGGGTTAAGCACGATGCAAATGCAATCTGTGCGATCAACTCAAGACAGTGGAAATCGCGCGCAAGCGATATGGGTAGTTAATGACCTTATTAATCGAATTCATGCTAATGAGACAGCCACTTATGATTTTAATGGCGAAGTTACATGTGACGATATGCCCGCAAATGTGAAAGCCTGTAGTGCTTATTTTGATGGCGAATCCCGTGTAGCAGCCGATGCAGACTGTTCCATAGACGATATGGCGACATTCGATACTTGGGAGGCTTTATGCGGCATGCCATCTTCAATAACTGCAGCCGTTGGCTCTAGTAACTTCATTGCCAGCCCAGGACTAAGCATCACGTCAGCAGCAAACGGTGACGTTACCATCACTTTAACTTGGGATTCTCGCACTAGCGGCACCGACGCAAATGGCAATGTGACTTACACAGTTAATGACAACACGACATCTCAACGTTCTAGCTACAGCGCGGTATTTCGCCCATGAAAATCATTAAATCACAAATGGGGATGACCTTAATTGAGCTTATGATTGCTATGACATTAAGCATAGGTGTGGTTTATGCCGTAACTAATATCTTAATAACAAGCAATAAAACAGCGACATTATCTGACTCATTAGCCCAATCACAAGAAACCGGTCGATTTGTTACCAGCTACTTAAATCATCACATCCTTCGTGCAGGATATGCACCCGGCGAAGACTCACTGCCGCCGTTTGAATTGGAGTGTGTTGCGCCGAATACAACGATGTGCACCTTAAATCAAAACTCCGGTGCCGGTGATCAAATCGCCATTATTCGAACCGCAACAACCGACGATAATATCAGTTGCTTCGGCAGCGACATGGGGCTTGCCGCCGATACGGTTGTTGTTGATGTATTTTGGGTAGAAATAGACCCCGACAATAATCTAAGTAGTTTGTATTGCTTAACTTACGATCGTGCTACCGCGCTCCCTATTAATGACAATACTAAGCAACCTATTGCTGCAGGGGTTGTAGCAATTCACGCACTATATGGCCAAAGCATCAGTGATCTTGATTCAGGCCAACGCAATGTTACTCAATATGTAGCACCAAGCGAACTAGCATTAGATAGTGGCGGCGCTCCAGATTGGTCACGAGTGTACGCAATGAAAATTGGTGTGCTAACACAATCATTCGAAGAGATTTCTGGGGCAGCTACTGAGCGTAATTATATCCTTTTAGATGCTGACACATACACCTACAACAACCGCTTTGCCTATCAAGTCTTCTCGACAACGATAGCAAGAGCAAACTATTGAAGTACCTGACAACGGCAGGAGTTGTACCTATGAAATATCAATCATCCAAAGGCGCTGCACTTATCGTGAGCCTCGTGATGCTAACTGCCGTAACATTTTTGGCAGTTGTCAGTTTGCAGCGTTCCACGTTGCAAGTACGAATGGTGGGCAATACGCAGCTTAAAGAGCAAACATTTCACACGTCTATGAGTGAACTCAAAGCCAAATATGAGCTGTGGGGAAGTGGAACAAGCACAACTCAAGCACTCGCTGATTCAATGACATCGGTTATTACAGAAAACGATATAGCCGTACTAGATGAAGATGATAAACCAACATATCTAGCTTTAGCGGTTGATCCTGAAATTGAGTATTACGATAGGGGAATGGATATTTCTACAAGTATTACCTACATAGGGTCAGGGTCGCGATTTTTTAACACTCTAACTGGAGACAGTAGCGTAGAAAAATTTGTTCAGCATCGTTTCGTAATAAATTCAAAAGCTGCAATGAGTGCAGCAATTAATTCAAGCCAGTTGCTGGGTATCAGCTACCGAGCTTCAACAGGGCAGTAATATATTATGAAAAAATTAATTCCTATATTATCCGCTGTAGTTTTATATTCATCACTTAGCTATCAGCAAGCTTACTCTGATGATATTGAAGTCTACACCGGTAGCTCAGGTTCCGTGCGCGGCAACGTGTTACTTATTTTAGATACATCTCGAAGCATGACGGCTTGGGCAATCCCACCGGGATCATCCGATGTAGCGCCGTACGACAACACTATCGTCTATGATAATGCCAAACATGGATTCGATCCTGATGCTTATTATATTTTCCGTGAAAATGATATTATCGACAACCTAGACAATATTGCTTCTGATCTAATAAATTATAAAATCAACCCTGATACTGTATTGTGCAACAATGCTATTAGTACGTTAGATTCTATTGGTTCTGTAAGTGGTAAATTTCTCTATTGGCAAAATGGTCAAGGATGGACAGGACCGACAAAAGACATCGATCGCTATGGTCGTAGAGAAACACCACCTAGCGTTAGTACCAGCTCTTCAAGCATCATAGATTGTGAAAGCAACTCATACGATTACCTAGGTAACAACTACGACTACCTCTCTAATACAACATATGAACCTTATACAAATTCACGCTGGAGAAGATCTGGCTGGTTTTGGACGTATAACATTATAGATTGGAACAATGCTTACTACACCGACATATATAAAGGTAATTATCTAAATTACTTATCGTCTCCCACCACAACGAATACCGAAAAAATGCGTATAGATGTGGCGGTTGAAGCTGCCGTAGACGTTATTCAAAGTACTTCCAATATTAATGTATCGCTGATGCGTTTTAGCTCAAATAATGAGGGCGGCTTTGTCGATATACCGATGGGTAAGGTTGAAGATGTAAGCGATACCTTCAAAACAACAATCGAAAGCTATGATGCGATTGGTGGTACACCTATAGAAGAAACTTTATATGAGGCTTATCAATATTTAACAGGAGGAACTGTTGAATTTGGTGTTAATTCTAAATCAGAATACTTCACCAGCATAGGTAGCGGTAATTCCAATGGCCGTGATAACAACGCTAATACAGATGACTACGGCATAATCAAACAATATTCATCAAGCACAACTAATACCCCAAGTGTTTCTGGGTCCCGTAAAACGAGCAATACTGCGAAATATCAAGCACCCGATATGCTTGAGTGCACACCATCTAAAATAATCTTATTTAGTGACGGTGCGCCTAGTGCTGATGACGCGGCAAACTCAAAAATCAAGTCTCTAATCGCGAATTACACCCTAGAGTCTGGCTTAGGACTCGATAGAAGCTGCAGCGGCGACGGCGCATGTGCAGAAGAACTAGCCAATTATATGGCAAATACCGATAGCCGTCCAAATGACGTTGCTGGCACGCAAATTATCACCGTTGATACTTTTGGCGGTTTTATTACCGATAATAACGCCAAGGCCAAACTCGAAGCCATCGCTAAAGCTGGACACGGCAATTATTACGAAGGGTCAGATTATCAAAAAATTCGTGAAGGCTTAGCAAAGGCTGTTAAAAATGTCATCACTAATCCAGCAACCTTCACTTCACCTACCGTGGCTGTGAACTCCTTCAACAGTTTAGAAAGTAGCGATGAATTGTATTTTTCTGTTTTCGAACCAAGTTCTACATTGGATTGGAAAGGTAACTTAAAACGCTACAAAATAGGTAGTGATGGCTCGGTATACGATGTTAATGATGAACTTGCTGTAAATGAAGGTACCGGATTTTTCGCTAACACAGCGCAGAGCTTTTGGAGCAATATCATTGATGGACCGAATGTAGATCAAGGCGGTGCGGCAAGTCGTTTCACCTTACCTAGAAATATATTTACGGTAGTAGATGGCAAACTAACTAAGTTAAGCGGTTCCAACACGACACTAGGCACTGGTGGGCTAGCAGGAATAATCCCTAGCACAACGAAAAACTTACTCAGCGATGATGTGCTCGGCATATCTAAACTTGAAAATTTGGACAGTGATTACCGCTCTGCATTACAAGCTTGGATTATTGGCGTATCTGAAGACGGTACTCCTCGCACTACAATGGAAGATCCACTTCACAGTCAGCCCGTAGTGATCAATTACGGCCAAGATGACAGCACAATTTTTATCGCAACCAATAGCGGCTACGTGCATGCATTCAGCTCAAACAAAGATAATCCGAAGGAATACTTTTCACTAATTCCATTTGAGTTATTACAAAACCCAAGTGCTTATTTCAGCCCGCAATTAATGACATCAACAGAGAAACGTTACGGATTAGATGGCGCAATTACTTATTGGCATAACGATCTAAATCGTGATGGTATCGTTAATGGACAAGATACTCTGTACTTATACATTGGCATGCGTCGTGGTGGTCATAGTTACTATGCATTAGATGTTACCAACCGAGATACACCAAAGCTGTTGTGGCAGATCAACGGTGAGTACAACAATCTAGACTATAAAAATATTCCTTCGGTTACCTCTGGCTTTGAAAGTTTAGGGCAAACTTGGTCAGCCCTCACTCCTGCTGATGTGCGCTGGGATGGCAAGAGACGAGTAGTATTATTTGCTGGTGGTGGTTACGACAGTATTGAAGACGGAGACACTGCATCTGCTGTGACCAAGCGTCAAACAAATTCAAAAGGTAATACCATTTATATGTTAGATGCCGAAACAGGTAAAATTTTATGGGATGCCAAAAAAGACGCAACACTCACTGGTAGTATGACCAACGGTATTGCAGCTAAAGTAGTTCCAATCGATCGTGATGGAAACGGCTATACAGATCTTCTCTATGCCACGGATTTAGGAGGACGTATTTGGCGTTTTGATTTCTCAGAAAACGCTACAAGTAAAAGTAACTTTGCAGAAGGTGGGGTAATAGCCGATATTAACGATGACACCGTATCTGGTAATCGTCGATTCTATAATGCGCCAGATATCTCCTACTTCACAGACATTCCCAATGATACAACTGATACAAGCAGTGTTAATAATGATTTTATCCTTTTAAGTGTAGGGTCAGGTTATCGTGCACATCCTTTGAATAGTGATGTAACCGACTATCACTTTTTAATAATGGATCGCAATGCTAAAAATATTCCGGAAAAATACGAAGCAGTTACGATAGATGACCTTGTGAAATTTGATGGAACCAATAACGCAGATGCAAGAAATGTAAGTAAAGGTTGGTATGTACCGCTCCAAGAAAAAGGTGAAAAGGTTTTATCTCGCTCAATTACATTACAAGGCAATATATTCTTTACTACTTTTACCCCCAACGATCCTGACTTAGAGGTATTTTGCGGCGGAGATACCGGCAAAGGACGACTCTATAGTTTAAATATCTATAACTCATCGATAGAAGTTACTAATGTCGAAACACCAGGAATCGCTTCAGATCCAGTTGTTGTATTCCCAGGTGAACCACCTAAAGATCCTGAGGTTCCTGAAGATCCTAACAATCCTGATATTCCAATCAGAGACTGTGAGAGTTCCAGCGCAGTTGTGTTAGTAGGTCCGACTGCGATTAAAAGCAATATCAATAGTTGCGATGTCTTAAAACAAGAATATTGGAAGGAAGAACAATGAAGAACCGCGGTTTTACCCTGATTGAGTTACTGGTGGTGATAGCAATTATTGCTATCATCGCCATGGTGGCCATACCTCAATACAAAACATATGTTATGCGTGCCGATCGTGCAGATGGTATTACGCCGATGCAGAATATTATGAACGCCCAAGAGCGGTATTTTACGGATAATCGATCC
>Ga0105357_10000042_pt1 | contig 49165 bp, 43 predicted proteins | sample GOMGulsemesocosm_4_FD_83660 | JGI IMG/M metagenome (GOLD analysis project Ga0105357, IMG submission 83660) | Methane-oxidizing microbial communities from mesocosms in the Gulf of Mexico - GOM15B Gulf of Mexico | ecosystem: Environmental > Aquatic > Marine > Cold seeps | place: USA: Gulf of...
CGAGTACTGCTGAGAAGCCCAATAAGGTTCGCATACTGTTTTATGGGCAATCAATTGTTGCTCAGTCGTGGAGCCATGCAGTTATCCGCCGCCTACGAGAGCAATACCCACATGCAATTATTGAGTACGAGAATCGTGCTATTGGTGGGTTTCAGGCCGATCGTTTATCCCGAACGGCTATTAATGATATGTATCCTTACTATCCTGATCTGGTAATTTTTCATGACTACATGGGTTATTCTGAAAATAAAGACTACAAGGATCAGTTTGAGGAGATGATTGCTGCTTTACGTCGAAATACGACAGCGGAGATTTTGCTCACAACCCACCATTCATCTCATCAAGGTAACAAATGGGTTAAAGAAAAATATGACCAAGAGTCACAGATTATTCGGAATATTGCCAAGAAATATGATTGTGAGTTGGTCGATATTAGAAAAGAATGGCTGAACTTTTTGGCTGATAATAAATTGGATGTGAATAGTTTACTCAATGATATTATTCATCTAAATGATAAGGGCTCAAAACTGATGGAGGAGCTAGTTTATAGACATCTATCTTATAATGAAGCTCACATAACTCCACATGAGAAATGGATTCAAACTATTTCTGTAAATAAAATTATAAGTACGCCTTATAATATTAAGTTTGAAGGCAATCGCATTGATTTGATTGCCGGTGAGGATGGTGGTACGGAGGTAGGTATATATATCGATGATGAGCTTCCATCAGCACACCGTGGGGCATATGTTATCTCTAGGGCGAGTACGCAGCCTGGTAAAGGGAAGTGGTATCCAGCAATTATGCATATTTCAAGTAATTCAATGCCAGTTGCTGAGGATTGGACTTTAATCATTACTTCTATTTCGAATGAATGTCGAGAAAGAGACAGTGGTACTGAATGCTTGAAACATAAGTTTAATGTGGTTGGTAGCAAGACTGGGGTTGATGGGGCTGGAGAATCAGATAAGAAGTTTGTATCAAATACTGGTCGAGTGGTTATTGAATCTAATGACTTTCTTTTCGGGGATATGGCCGAAGTTGGCGACAAGGTGACTTGGTCTGTCAGGCCCTTGGTCAGCGATACATATATACCGTCGAACAAACAGTCAACAGTTGTGCAGCTACTAAATAACGGCGTGCATACACTGGAGATTAAGCCTGATGGTGAATTTAAGCTCAAGGATATAATTATCTATCAACCACCGCTAAAATAATAATGTTAAGTGTGGAGTTAGTAATTTGTATAAGTCTTGACCTTCTGACGAAGATTAAAATCAATCATATCCATCGCCAACTCATGCCGAGACACATATTCATCCCTACTCGTTTTATCAGGCCGCAGATGGTCAAAATCACACTGATTTCCAATTATGCAGGCGGCCAATCGATCATTAACCGCTGAAGAAAAGTGACTCCCGTCATAGGTTTCACTAATACTTGAAGTGATTTCTGAAGGCACAGTGAAGTCATAAAGAGCTGAAAATGAGCCCTCATTAGATAGCAAGTAAAGTATTTCTAAATACTTTGTATAAGAGTCATCACTCTTGCTGGCTAAATACCAAAACGAGACCGGTGGTACATAGCCAACTACTCTGGCACCTTCAAATTTCCTTGCAAAGTCAGTATAACGGCTAACACTAACCTCACAAGACACACAATCCTTAGCCTTTATTTGCAAATATTTGGGGAGCCTTGAAAGCTATGGAGGAACATAGCTAGGAAGCCCCATCTTTACTCGACCAACAAACTCTCGATCATAAAATCGAGGCTTTTTGATACCCTCCATGAATATTTGATAAGATTTCTTTAACATCTGAAGAGACAGGTAACTATCAAAAGGGCCTGGAGGCTCTTTATCAGAAAGGATAAAATCAGGAACAGTCACGGCCTTACTATTGGACATCAGACTAAAGTCATCAATGCCAACAATAACTAATTCCGGCATCGCTGAACGCGATAACAGCCAATCTGCATATACAGAAAACTCTTCCAGCTTCCCAGAAGAAAATGAGAAATTAAAGCATCGATAGCCTTCTATTAAATTTTCATTTAGAAGAGTTGTTCTCGAGCTACCAAATATAAAACAATTATACTGTCCCATATTCTTAGCATATAAATTAATCTTCGAAAAGCGTTCATTATAACGAGGATTCTCACCCTTTATGATATTACCCTGAAAATACCACAGAGGATCAACAATACTATTGGCCAAGAATATGGCTAAAACAGTACCTACAGTTACAAATAGGATTACTTTACTAAATATTTTCGATTTCATTAAAAGCCAGTAAAATTCTTCAAGCACCAACTTAGACAGTTATTTAAGCCTATCTTAATATCGTAAGATGCTGAACAATCAAGTAAATTATGTCTTTTGAAACAGCTTCTTATAAGCAATATCGCGTATTTTTTGATGCATAAAATGGTAAGTAATACCTTCCAGCTCATTTTGAGCCGCACTCTTAAGAAAGGAAAAATCCAAGCTTTCCTCTATAACGCAACGAAGAACATATGCCCTGACCCAAGGATCCAAAAAACTATAAACTAACCGATAAATTAATTGTGGGGGTAATTTTTTAGTATCTATGTCTAATAGGAGCTTTGGGAGCCAAAAAGTGCGAATAATATCTCCAGTATCAATGCCAGGCGACATATAAAAACAGCTCGCTGAGGTATGGCCTGACAGTAAAATAGACCACAAAGTACAATCTGCCCCACGAATATCAGGTAAAAAACCAGGGTGAACATGTATAAATTTTAAATGGCTAATTTCCAACAAGCTTTCAGGCACAATACCTCCACCTGTATATAAAATTGCACCAGCTGGCTGACCAGAGAGGCAATCAAACAATTTTCTATCCCGCAAACTTGTAATAAGTAGAGTTTCGATGTTTTCACAGTAATTAGTCAGAGGAAATAGCTTTTGAGCTCCATATAAGCAAGCACGAGGAATATGAAGCTTCTTTTCAATTTCAAGAAACGCCACATCTACAAGCTCTGCACGCTCCTTTAATATTCTTTTTGGCCAATAATGTATTTTAGATCGATGTATATCCGCTGAGTAAGGAATCCGAATAGACTCAGGCAACCACCTGCCAACAGGCTTTCCCGACACGAGATCCGTAGCCGAAACAAGTTCAATTATTTTTTGGGGTTTAAGCCCGAGGCTACTTAACGTCTCTAAATAAGCTCTAGCTATCGGACCATCGTAAAACAAGATAGCTATAGGAATAATTGCCCCGCTCTTTTCAGCTCGCCCATCCAAGCTTTCTCTGGAAGGGGAAACAGAACCGCCTACATCTTCAAGGACTCTTTTAGAGAAGGTCGACCATAATAATTCTAAAATCTGGCCTAACTCAGTATCTGACGACAGCCAGTTAGGACGAACATTTTCACACACTTTGAAAAGGGTATTAAACCTCTTCAACCTGATACCATTGCCCCCCTGCTCTAAACACGAGGCTTTGAACAAAACTGCTACAAATAACTCCAGCCAAACACCTTCAATCAACTCAGAAGTGACACTTTTTTTCCCATCCAAATCATATCCGAGGTATACTTTTTTACTAATCTCTAGCCGTTTAGATAAGAAATCCAAACCTTCATAATCTTCCTCTACCCACTCATCCTTTTCTGCCACACAACATAAAAAATAACACGTATCAAAGGGCCAGCCACCTCTTTCAATAGGATCCAAAGAGCTCAAGAGCGTCACTATCTGTTGCTCTATTTTAGAAATATAATCCATATCAGATCCTTATAAAGCGCTGCTGAATGACCTGTAGGAAATTTGTTAACACCCAAAAAAGTAACATTGAAGCCGGGAATGGGTAAAAAAGAATAAAAAAAGCCGCTGCCATAAGATAAAGATTTCGCTTTTGTCGATTCATTTCAGCGCTAGACACTACAACATTCCTAAACCTAACAGTTGAATAGCAAGTTATTAACGTCATCAGGAAGGGTAAAACACTAATAGAACTACCAAGTATTGCTGCATTAAAAGGTAACACTCCAACCGAATCAGGAAGTGCTAGATTTTCTATCCAAAAAAATGAAACACCATTAAACTGGGGCATCTCACCTAGAACATTAAAAACCGCTATTAATATGGGTATTTGAACCACCGAACTCAACATCGGCTTGAGAGTATAAAATGGCGAAACGCCATGATCTGAATGAACAGCCATAAGACGCTTATGAGCTTCCTCTCCATCAAAGCTGGCCTTAATTTCTCTGATTTTTGGATCTAATACTGCTTGAATCTGGCTAACATCACGCTGAAAATTTACAGTTAATATAGAAATGGGCAAAAGTAGAAATTTAAGAACACATGAGAAAATTATAATTGTCCCACCCCAACCAACAGAAGTAGTTTCTTCAACAAATAACAGGATACCCTCAATAAACTTGGCAAGTATCGCTAATGGACTCCATAATTGCGCATAACGAAGCTGATCCAGCTCAGAAGAAACTGATATTAAGTCAGTCTTTTTTACAATTTGGACCGCAGGAGGGTATGAAAAATTATCAGTTTCAATATCCAATCCTGCTTCACCCAAAGAAAAGCGCACCCCATTAGATTGAATCACTAATGCATTAAAGCGACTAACAGCTACCACCCACTCATCTGAGTGAGACACAAAAGAATCGCTAATTTTAAGCTTATCAACAGAAGACTTATTTACTAAATAGTAATTCATCTTATTGTAATAAGATGCCAGGCCAGAAAAAGAATATTTAGATTCTCGCTGAATAAACTTCTGGAGAACATCCTCTACCTGCGGCTTACCACTTTCCTCCGTAGTAGCGTCGACCCCGTGAGAACCAACACTAAACGTAAGGAAAATCGCCGTACTAAAAACCAGACCAAAGGCTCGAGAAAGGCTTCGTCTGAGATACTCAAGGAGATAACAAAAGCACAAAAGAATCATGTCCTACTCAAAAGAAACAACAAAATACCATTAGGGGCTAGCGGGCTCAGAGAGCTCAACCTGCGATGAGCTCTGAAGCGCATGTAGAAAAGACTCCTTTCTTGATGGAATCTTAACTGAAATGTGAGTCTCATACCTTACATCAGAGCTTTTATCCTTAGGCAAATATACATAATACTCTCCATCCTCTTTATTATTATCTTCTTCCAAAAGATTATTTCCAGAATAACCACCGCAATCAACACCTACTCCGGAAGCAAAGCATAATGTTTTAGCAATATCATTTAAGAGTACTAAATTTGATTGAATCTTGATTTCCAATTGACGAGTTTTGAACCCCTTAATCATCAGCAAAGGTCTATATCGCGAATACCCCCAATCACGATTCTGGTTTATTAATAAATTATGAGGCTTCGATGAATAGTAGGTCGACGGTTTACCGTGATCCGACTTAAATACTATCAAAGAGTTATCGTAAACTCCCAAGCTCTTAACCTTATCTAAAAACTTTAAAAATACTTTAATTCCACAGGTATCCTGCCCTATCACACCGAGCTCATTCTGACTGGAATCAAACCAAGCTTTATCGTCACTTCGATAGCTGCAGTTTTCATCATAATCAACAGGAAAATGTGTAAATGTCATATGAATGTATCTAAGGCTTATATCTTTATTCTTTACCTTTAACTCTGACGTAAAAGAATCAAACAATAGCAATGACAATATATTCTTGACGTCCCACTTTTGGCCCTTGTGCTCTTTCAACCTATCAAGAAGCTCGAAGCCTTCATCCTCCAAAACAAACCTCTTCATAAATAGAGTATAATCACTCCAGTCAACAACACTAAATAGAAAGGATGTCCAAACTCGCGCCAAAGGGTATCTTATAAAATCAAACGTATCTGATTTTCGTGACATATCAACCTGCACATTAGGTATGTTAATCTGGTCAATACCAAACCCTGTATACCCATACTGATATGCATCAGGTATATGCTCAACTATCAACTTATCCCTAAATCCTTCTGCGTCTAGAGCAGCCTTTGCCGACGCGACCGTTTCTCCTTTAGCCTTAAAGTCCTGAACACCATAGATATCCCCCATTAAAGAGGTCCCTGTAGCAGCAGCCTGTGAAACTGCATTATTAAAAAGGGTAAAATCTTTAAGGCTTTCAGATAGCTCCTGATGATTCTTAAGGATACTCTCAACTACATGTCCAGACATGCCATCAAAACTAACCACCAATATGTTTTTCTTATCCGACAAAGAAAGCGATTCTTTTGACGCTGTAGAACTCCCCCCTCCTTTTAACGAAATTGCTTCAGATGTATATATCGAGTACGCAGTTGAACCTACCGTAATAAAGACCACTGTAGAAACAAAGGCCAACACATATGCTTTAAACTTTGTCAAACTAATAAAGCAGAAAATTACAACAAACAAAACCAAAACGAATAGCTTCACCCAATCTACGGCTATAATTTCTGGATCAACCATCTCAGCGCTAACTATCGGCGTCAGAATTAAACCTGCAAAAAAGACCCAAAAGAAAATGAACGACGAAATAAATAAAGATAAGCCATTAAAGCACAGCAAACGAAGCAACAGACTAACCAGACCGAGCCCCCCCCAAAAAAGAAGCATAAAAAACACTCCACTTTTGGCAAGCACATCAAAATCAATAAAGAGGTAGTCCTCCGGACTACTACCAACCATATAAAAAGGTATCAATAAAAACATCACAGCGGATGTAGCAAACCCAATCATAACATTCAAGCGAAGCTTACTTTTCACTACAAATCCTCAACAACTCTTTCGCTCCAATTTCTGCACTACATCCAACATTAAATACATGCCCCTGAATATCACTTACCTTCGCACTTTTTAAAACATCTATAATGCATTCAATACATTCGAGCTCCAAAACCACACCTACTCTCTTCCTTATTGATAACTCTAGAGGCTCAAGACCAACTTTCATATATTCCGGATTATTGACCTTTCTAGGAAGATCTAAAAAAACGACAGGTTTACCTAATCCAAAGGCATAATCTAGCGCAGCGCCAGACCAATCGCTTATCATAACATCAGAATAATGGAGAGACTCCTCTCCAACTATACTCTTTTCGAAGCTGAAAAGTTCACTCCCTGAATATGTCTCTAAAATATCATTAATGATAGCTTTTGAAGTCTTCAACGTCTGAGGGTGCGGTCTTAACGTTACAAAAAGACCAGCCCCAAGAAGCAAACCTATTACTTTGCTAGCCAATCCAGTCTCAATCGCCCCCCTATCCCCCCAAGAAGGGGCGAACAATATATGTCGAACAGGGCTCTTACTTCTATCAATCATCTGCCTTTTTGGTGAATCACTTAGTATAGAATCTAATCGACCGTACCCATGCTCAAAAATAGCCTTTTGAGGTAGACCATAAATCTTTTCCAGTGCACGAACCTCTGCGACATGATGAGGCCCGGAACAAAATATCGTATCATAGAAGTCAAAAGCACCTTTGCGATAAACCATATGCAAGCTAACCAAAGAGTGCTGTACAAATACATAATGAACTTTATTTTTTGAGCGCTTTACTTGATACTGGTTGAGGTCAGGCATACTTGTAACTAGCACACAAGATTTCAAATTTTCAAAAAACCAATTCCGGATAAAGCTTTCATCAATTAAGAATGATTTAAAATTTGAACCATTAAGTAAAAGTCCAGGATCATCCGGGTCAGAGCTAACATAACAAACAGGAGTCTCTGACACAGCCAAAATCTCTTGAATTAGTCCCCGTAAATACGGCCAATGGCATTTACCTTCTGAGTAGAAAACTAACTTACGCTCTTCATCTGGCACCTGCATAAATCGTAGCAATGCACAAAGATGACGAAAAGCCATCATCATAACAAGACCTTATAGAAAGACTCCAAAACACCTCTCCTCTCCATACCCTCATACAAAGCTAAGTCTGCTACTGAATCAACCTCCAGCCACCCCCCTCGAACTAGGACTGCCTTAGCATGCCAACCACCATCAATCAGCAATTGAAGAAAGCTTGTTAGATACATATTATTAAAATCCTTTCCATCATAATATGCCCCTCGGTCTAGACCAGTATAAAACTCTACCAAATCGACCAACTTATCAGAACGTATTTTTATTAACCCGGTATACTGCCCTTCTATTTGATCATAGCTTTGTGGCTTTTTACCAACCTCAGTAATATATCCCTGCCCATCAATCTTTAAAGTTTCCGCATCATCCAAGGGATCCTCTATTCGTAAACTCCAAAGATCACGCCAATTCTCATCAATCATCAAAGCAATTTCATCATTGCAACTTAATAACGCCATTAAATTATCGTACTGATAAACAATATCCCCATAGGCTATTATCAAGTCGCCTCCCTTCAGCATAAAATCCATAGCTGAAAAAAGCGACTCGACCATATTTGTTTTGTCATAAAAAGGGTTAATTGATGTAGAGTATCCGAGAGATTCAATCATCTCCCCCCGATATCCTGTCACAATATTAATATCAGTTAGCCCGGCCTGAAGTAAAGTATCAGTTTGCCACTCCAGCAATGGACGCCCTAATAACGGGACAAGGCATTTTGGCTTATCATTAGTTAATGGTCGAAGACGAGTCCCCTGACCCGCAGCAAGTATTAAAACTCTTGTCACAGTAAAAAGCCTTTCATGAGCTCGATATCCAAAGAGCTAAATGGATCCTCTCTTTCCGGGTGCCACATAATACCTAACAATCTATTATCCAAACCTTCAAAAGCTTCAATATTTCCACCCGAGTCAAAGGCTAAAGGTCTCAACCTCTCAGACAAACCATCAGATGGAATTGCCCAATTATGATAACTATTAACCACCTTAGGAAGCGAAACTCTTTCCGAAGGTATAATAGAATGATAAAGGCCAACATGACCCGAGACTGAAGTCAACTTACCACCTAGCTCGACATTTATTAGCTGCATACCTCGGCAAATACCTACCACAGGTATCCCTCGAACCATGGCCTCCATTAGAAGTGCAGATTCGAAAGCATCCCTTTCAGGAGCTGCATCGCCAAGCCCTGAATTTAAATACGCTAAAGAATTACCACCAGTAAATATAATGCCGTCCAATTTCAGACCTTCAAGAATTTCTGGGATTTTATCTATCGACAAATTAGGCAGCGGGCATGGCATGCAGTTAAGCGACACAGAAAAAGAAGCCCAACGTTGATCAAGACAATCGCGCCGTTCCTGATAGTGCTGATACTCTTCAACTCTTTGAGTAATTCCAAGCCTCTTCATTGCACCTCCCGAATGGTCTGACTTGAGCAATCTAATTCGACATGCTTCATAGAAGAAATCTGGTCAAATAATTTATCACCAACTCCAATTGCCGCCGGCAACCCGATCTCTGCAGCTCTTATGGCCATATGAGAGTTGGCGCCACCATATTTAGTTATGAGACCTGAAATCCCACAAGCAAACAACCAATCAAAGCCTGGATCTGCCTGCGGGATCAATATAACTTTCCCCCTTAGATCCTCATTAGAATCAGAGTCCAACCTTTTAATCTTCGCAACCACATTACACATAGTTACAAAATTTGGCTGAGAAGAAAAACGCTCAAAGCAATAGAAGCTTTCACTACTATCGATTAGCGGTGGAAGATCGACCAACAAAGTTAATAGGTATTGTCGCTTACGCAATTCCACTCGACTCTTAATATCACCAATTGATATGGCGTTAATTTTGAACTGCTTGAGATCATTATATTCTAAATATGAAACATCATCTCGAGTAAGCCCAATCTCACCTCCAAACTCGACACAAAGATCCAGAGCAGCGCTGAGATTTTTTGTAAACTCAAACTTAGTAGACTCTCGAGCCTGAATAGCCTGTATTATATACTCTACCATTTCCCGAGAATCGATATCCAACCCCAGCTCGACCAAAGCTTTTTGCAACAATCCCGCCTCAACGGAAGATAATTCAAACATTTCAACAGAATTGGGTCGGCATTCTTGGCCAGAAACCATATAGCGAACTGGATCTTCCCAATAGGCAACATTTGAAACCTCATATGTACCTGGCCTTAAATGACCGTACATTCCAACAAATGCATCCAGGGAGATATCGCCATTAAAATATCTTTGTTTATCAACTTCAAATTCGCCAGCAACAGTACTAAAGCTTCTTAAGAGCTCTGAAACCCTCTCTTCTGACAACACATCAATAGAGACAAGGCTTTTCAACCAAGAAGTTGCAATAAACCCAGAACGGGCTGCATGAGAAAAAGCTAGAGTCCCGAAAGACCTACAATCGTCCAGCAATGAGATCACCTTATCAATGACCGGCACATTACTGCTCACTATACTTTTTCTTCGCCTTTCGAGTAGCGTTACTGAATCTATATCCTTAGGCAATCTAGTTAATGCATTACAAGTAATTTCCTTAAGTGATTCCTCTAGCGCATAAAGATCACTTTCACTCACACCATAAGGAATCAATCTCTTACGAGCAGCATCAATAAAACCTGGCACCCATACAGTGAATGCCACCTCAAACTCAACTTTATCGTGATATGCTGGATTATCTGAAATGATGTCAATGTATGCGTTCGCCAGAACTCTTGCAGTATCCCCACCCAAAGAAGCAGGTATAAAAGAATTCAAGCTCGCCCGTACATCAACATAAGGCTGCCCTACAAAAGAATAAATTAACGGACAAGGGCGGACATCTCGGTACCCGAATTCAAATCTTTGCCGAGCCCAAATCTCGTCAGTTATAAGCTCTCGATACAAACTAAAAGCAAGCGCTTTCGGTCTGACGCCAATTATTTCAGCCGGATTCCAATCAGGCATATTTGCAAATAGCGTCTTTTCACCATAACAAAAGGAAGAGGGTGGCTGTAGAGACTCGAAGCGGCCTGCAGATACAATTAGAGCTTCCTCTACACACTCCAAATCGACCTCCCATTTACTATGATCTACCGTAATGGGCCGAACTTGAAATAAGTGAACCTCCCCACTACAATCTATTGCAAATTCAATATCTAGCTTATCAAAACCCAGCAGCTGCTCTAACTCTTCAACTGCCTCAAGAACAGGCACAAGGGATGGCTCAACCCCCATTAATGCAGCACTATTAAATTTACTTAAAATGACTGTCCTTATATCCTCACTTGTCCAGCCTGTCACAGAATCTGTTGAACTTGACTTATCATCAAAATTAAACCGATAGTATGGAGAGCCAGTTTCTAAGCCACAAGTAAATACAACGCCAGAAGCTTGGACATCATGCAAACACTCTTGAATCAATACCTGATCTTCACCATTACCGCTTTCACCGTAAGATGCTATAACACTATCAATTGCTACAGAGATATCTATTTGACTAGAGCCGTCAACATTCAGAACACTTTCAAACCCACCTGCATTTGAAGAAAGCCAACCATCTTCCGCTTCAGAACTACTTCTTACTACAAGACTAACGCCAAGAAATTCAGAATGGATTTCCTCCACAATCAACTGAGATTCTCTAATCCACCGATCTGAAGTAAAAGTAACCTGTTTCCCAATATGGCACTTTTTAACAATAGGTTTCAAACGAGCGAGCGTATCAGCTTTGGTACCAAGTATAAATCTAGCAATATCCCTAGGCGAATTCAGTTCGGCCCAACCACCGGAGACATCAAACGGGCTGACAACTAGATCTTTCTTTTCAAAGTAAGCCAACAGATCAAGAAGTGAGGATCCTATCGATGTCTCATCAACACCTTTCAAGTGTTGGACAGCTTTTTCACTAAGACAAAGAAGGCCCGTGAACTCAGCGATCCCGCCAAACTCAATCGGAACATTTACAGTTTCAGCTGAAGAAATATCATCATCTGAGCGATGGCTATACCTCTTCAACCAGCTCGAATCAACACCGTAAACAACATCAGAGCCCTGAGAAGAGATCTCTCTAATAACGCTACTACGAAAAACTGTATCAGAGTAAGTGACAATAGCGGGACAATTATTAAACGGAGCCTTCAATAAGGTATGCAACACCCCCCTGCAAAACCAATCAGGGACAACAGTAAAATTGAGCTGAGGGTAATTATCTATTACTTCACTAACATGGTAGCCGCCAAGGTAGTGAATATTTTCCTTACTTGTAGTTGACTCAAAGCTATGAACTTGCCAATCCATAGCTTTTGTATTGAGGGCAATATGCTTAAGTGCAGAAGGCTTTTGGCCATGCGCGGGCCGACCGGCGCCAAGTAAGAATACATCCACAAGAAATTCTTACCTTTCTTCTTCTTGAGCATTAGCATGAGATACTGTAACTTCAGAATTTCTCGTGAATAGCGATTTGATTTTATACCAGTAAGTTTTGATCGCTAAGCTTGTAGCAACAAAAAAACCAATAATGGCGGACATGATAGCGCTGCCAGAGCCCGGATCAATATAAGCAAAAGCAGGCTGCACCCACAACCCAGCTAAAGACACTAAAAAGACCTTCCTCAAGTTACTTTTTATCATTTCAACAAGCCCCACGATTATCGTTCAAATTTGCCAACAGAAAATAAGAAGTTAGCAACTTAACCATCCATAGTATACAAAATGTTAGGTATATACAATTTGGAGAATCAAAACGGATCAAAATACGACCAACCCACCAACCCCGGGCAAGGCACATAAGTAAGCGCGGAAAACCCAAACTAATACCCGAAGCCTAGGGAGCATCAATATGCATTTTTATTTATAAACCCCTTAAAAACTGTCCAAAATATAATCTTCAAATCTAGCCATAGTGACCAATTATCAATATACCAAAAGTCATGATCTACCCTTCCCTGCATCTTATCTAATGTATCAGTCTCGCCCCTAAAGCCATTAACCTGCGCCCACCCAGTAATTCCCGGCTTCACTTTATGGCGCCTCATATACGACTCCACAAGATCCTTATAGTACTCATTGTGCTCTAACGCATGAGGACGAGGCCCAACAATAGACATGCGGCCTTGTAAAACGTTAAGGAATTGTGGCAGCTCATCCAAACTGGTTCTGCGAAGAAAAGAACCGACTTTAGTAATACGCTCATCGCCTTTTATTGCCTGAGTAACCTTGGCATCAAACTCCTGATGAACCCTCATAGACCGAAACTTATAAACTTTAATTTTCTTACCATTCAAACCATCACGGTATTGTTTAAACAAAACTGGGCCGGGTGAGCTGACTTTTACAGCTAACGCTATTAAAAAGCACAAAGGTAGAATCAATAAGCTTATTAGAGCTCCAATAACAAAGTCCTGTAAGACCTTAATCAAACGCCCCCCCCCACCTAAAGGACTACAACTCAGATCGAGAGTAAAAAGATCTGCCACTTGATTAGCTTTATGATTTAGGAGTGGCAAATCATCTATTGAGGGGACATACCGAATTTCAGCAGTTGAATGACGAAGTGTATAAAGTAAAGGAGTAACCAAAGCAGCCTTAGTTAAAGGAAGGCAAAACCAAATCTCATGGGGAGTAGTTCGTTCAATTGCAGATATAATAGCATTCTTATCCGCAGCCGAAAGAGTACTCTCAGAATCTAACGACAAGTGATCTGCCACACGATACCCATAGGACTGATGCTTAGTTAGATGGCGCTTAATTTTTTTATACTGCTCACGATCCCCAACTACAAATACAGTTTTGCTATTTCGCTTATTAGATCTCACTAGTGCTAGAAAAGCGTAGAGAGTACCTCTAAACCCCCCTCCAAATAACAATGCTAGAAGATACCAACTTATCAACCACAAACGAGAGAAGCTTTCTGCTTGCTTAGTAAAAAACAAACCAACGAGAAGAATCACAAAAGGTAACGTCCAACTTAATAGAAATGTCGCCCCAAGCTTCCATTTAGATTGTCCTCGCCAAGATTCATAAAGACCAGAAAATATCGAACACAACACAACTAATAACGACAAGCTTCCCGCGACCCAAAGATAGTTGCCCTCATCTAGCAAATGGCTAAACCTTGATAAACTAGCGGCTTCTGCTGCAGCAAATACGATGCAGGAATCGATAATTGCAATAATCAATGCAACAGGATGACGATCAGCGAATGTGCGGGAGTCCATACTTTCTCATTTCAAAAGACATTAAATTAATATTATTATGTGTACAAAAGTTAAAATTTAAGCTTATTCCCCATCAAAATATCTCTTGGTATGGAAGTGCACAGCCTCACTATTAAGCAAGTCATTCTCAGTAAACCACTGGTAACAACCGTGTTGTTCTAATGGTAGTTGATCAATCGAAACATCTAACCGTACTTCGTACGCAAGCACAACATAATGAGTTGTAAAGTTATCACCGGAAAAATTATCTGGGTAGAAATGCTCATATGGCCCAACAAAGCGAGCACTGGTGCTATTAAGCTCGACACCCAGCTCAACTCTGGTTATTCGATTAAAAGCTTCAACTAAGGATTCATCTTTTAATACACGCCCTCCAGGAACAAACCAGAAACCTTGTGCAGGCCGATTCAACCTCCTCCCCAACAATACCTCGCCGACCCTGTTTCGCACGATCAGACCAGTGGAAACCAAAGGAGTAGAGCTCACCACAGCCTTAAAAGTATCAGTAGGTAGCTTCCTCAAGAGCTTATGACCTAAAGTCATCTTGATGAGCCAAAAACCACTGGTAGGTCGATGCCAAGCCTGCCTCTAAACTGATGGAAAAATTCCACCCCAACTCCGCAAGCCGGCCCACATTCATTAACTTTCGAGGTGTACCGTCAGGCTTAGACGAATCAAATTCTATAGCCCCCTCAAAGCCTATCACCTTAGCCATAGTCTCGGCCAGCTCACGGATTGTGCAGTCCTCGCCTGTTCCTACATTTATATGTGACAGCATTGGCCTTGTGAAATCCGAATAACCAGTTTCAGGTAAATTCATCACATGCACACTAGCCGCAGCCATATCATCAACATGTAAAAATTCTCGCATGGGCTTACCACTCCCCCATACAACAACTTCAGTATCACCAGCCAACTTTGCCTCATGAAATCGCCGCATCAACGCAGGAATCACATGTGAATTCTGTGGGTGAAAATTGTCGTTCTCACCGTATAGGTTTGTAGGCATTACACTTCGATAATCGCAGCCATATTGACGGCTATAAGATTCACATAGTTTAATCCCGGCAATTTTTGCAATAGCGTAAGGCTCATTTGTAGCTTCCAACACGCCAGTCAACAAAGACTCTTCACTCATTGGCTGAGGAGCCATTTTAGGATATATACAAGAGGACCCTAGAAAGAGTAACTTATTCACCCCCGCTAAATGTGAATAGTGTATGACGTTAGCTTCTATCATCAAGTTCTGATAAATAAAATCAGCAGGATATGTATTGTTAGCCACAATACCTCCAACTTTTGCTGCTGCAAGATAGACTTGATCAATATTTTCTTGTTCAAAAAAGTTGCATACTGCATTCTGATCAAGCAAATCAAGTTCCCGGCGATCACGTACTACGAGCTCGACTCCCTCTGCAGCTTTAAGCTGACGAACAATAGCAGAACCAACCATTCCCTTATGGCCAGCAACAAACACCCTCTGTACAGACATATCAATCAAGACTCCTGCGACACATTCACATTAAAACCATGCTCTTTTAATAAGGCATGGCGCTTTGCACCGTCCAAGTCATTTGCCACCATTTCTGAACACATTTCTTCAACAGAAATTTCAGGAACCCACCCTAGCTTTTCCTTTGCTTTTGTAGGGTCACCAAGCAGAGTCTCAACTTCTGCAGGTCTAAAATATCGCGGATCAACCCTAACAATAACATCGCCAGGCATTATAGATGTTGATTTGTCACCAACAACCGACCTAACTGTCGCAACCTCATCGATACCGGCGCCTGAGAATTCAAGCTCGACACCTAATTCCAAAGCACTTAAACGAACAAACTCACGGACTGATATCTGCTTTCCAGTAGCAATTACGAAATCCTCTGGCTCATCCTGTTGCAGCATCATCCACTGCATTCTCACATAATCCTTCGCATGCCCCCAGTCTCGCAAAGCATCCATATTCCCTAAATACAGGCAACTCTCGAGCCCCTGGGAAATATTTGCCAGCGCACGAGTAATTTTACGGGTAACAAAAGTTTCCCCTCGGCGAGGTGATTCATGATTAAATAAAATACCATTACATGCATACATCCCATAAGACTCTCGATAATTAACGGTTATCCAGTAAGCATACATCTTGGCTACCGCATAAGGAGATCGGGGATAAAAAGGAGTCGTTTCCCTTTGCGGAGTTTCTTGAACAAGACCGTAAAGCTCGGAAGTCGACGCCTGATAGAACCTAGTTTTTTTCTCCAAACCCAAAAAACGAATTGCCTCCAGTAGCCTTAAAGTACCCATTGCATCCACATCAGCAGTATATTCGGGAGACTCAAAAGATACCGCCACGTGAGACTGCGCCCCGAGATTGTATATCTCATCTGGCTGAACCTCTTTAATAATACGCGTCAGATTAGAAGTATCACTCAGATCGCCATAATGCAGATGAAAGCTTGGATTTGGCTCATGTGGATCCTGATAGATATGATCAATTCTCTCTGTATTAAACGAGGACGCTCTACGTTTTATTCCATGTACTTCATACCCTTTTTCTAACAGAAATTCTGCCAAATAGGATCCATCCTGCCCTGTTACACCAGTAATTAGGGCTACTTTATTAGTCATTATTCGTACCTTCATATGTTGAAATGGCGGGACTCTGTTTACCGCACATCACTTTAATTTCTGAGTAAAATCTGGCTAGGATAGAATCCCGACGTAAGTTATGAGTCGCATACTCACGCGCCACTTTATTATAGCTATGCTGATTTCTAGCTAATAGCCGACTAAGCCCTGCAATAAACTCTTCGGTATTTTCTGGCTCAACAAGCTCTGCAATACCCGGATACTTGCCAACCAGCAATCCCAATTCAGTTTCTTCTTCAGCAGTAATTAAAGAATAACCTCCTGCAGATAATATACTGGTTAATTTCGATGGTAAGACCGAATCTGCCGCCCCCTTTCTCTGAACCACCAAATGGATATCTGCCATTGCCATCAGCTCTGGTAGCAACTCATAAGGGACCAAATCAAAAAAGTGAATATTATTTAAGCATGCCTCTTCGGCTTGCTTTTCAAGCTCTCTCCGATAAGCCCCCTGACCGACAATTAAAAAATGGACATCCTTGGCACATCTAAATTGATTAGCTGCCTCAACAATAACTTCCAGGCCTTGTTTTACGCCAATATTGCCAGAATAAAGAATTATCTTATGTTCAGGTAAAAATCCCCATCGAGCCCTAAAGTTTTCGCCGTTAACTTCTGGTGTAACAAAGTCTGTATCAACCCAATTGGGGAAAAACATTGAGCGTTTCTGTTCAACACCTTTCAATTTTAATTTTTCAAGCATATTAAGAGATATAGTCGAGACTCTATTAAAGCGTCTCATCAAGCCTCGCTCGAATAGCAAAGCTATTTTAGTCAGACATCCAGAGCGAACCATGCCTAGACCAAGCATCGCATCTAACTCAAAATCTTGAACATGCAATATCGTATGCGCTCTAGTAAGTGCAGAATATAACAATGCACCTGGAGTACAAAATAAGCTCGGTTCAATAACAATAACTACATCTGGCTTCCAACGAATCAAGCTAATTAGTCCTGCAAAAGAACTAACTGAAAAGCTCATAAGATGTAAAATTCTCTTTAAAACTGTTGGGTTAGAAGGAATGTATAGGGGGCATCGTAGCACATCAACTTTCCCCTCACGTTTCAGTTGATAACGGAAGGAGGTATACCCTTCCTTAACTTTCCAATCAGGATAATACGGAGGGGCAGTTACTACTTTAACCGAGCATCCATGATCTGAAAGCCACTCAACCATTTCTCCTGTATATTTTCCAACACCAGTAAGCTCAGGAGAGTAGTTAACTCCATATACCAGGATCCTCAAGCCACCTCCCTTTTTATGCGAGGTCTAATTGGAGTCGCGGGATTTCCTCGGCATATCATTGCCGCAGGTAAATCTTCAAACACTGAGCTTCTAGCTCCAACTACTGCCCCTGCACCAATCTTTAAGCCCGGGGCGACAAACACATCAGTAGCAAGCCAGGCCTCTGAACAAACGACAACTTTGCGAGCATATATTGGAAAATCAGGCGCATTATGCTCATGGGAACCTGTACAGATATATGAGCGCTGGGAAATAACCACATTATTCTCAATCACAATCTCACCCAAGCTATACAAAACGACATCATCGCCGATCCAAGAGTAATCACCGATCGTCACCTTCCACGGATAGGTGACCCTTACTGAAGGACGTAATAAAACATTATGACCAACATTGGCCCCGAACATGCGGAGCAGCCATCGCCGCCAGCCATACATAAACTGGGGAGAGCAAGCAAAAAGTGTAGACTGAACTAACCACCACAATTGCACAAACGCTGCCGACCGACCGCGGAAATCTGCAGGCTGACTAAACGAAGCCAGATCCTGAAAGCCCGTCCCTTTTCTATTCATCTCCTCTTACGATCCTTCCTAGCTTATTAATTGTTTTTTTAATATCGAAACGTTCTTCGAAGCATTTTCGAGCCCTATCCCCAAGAGCTTTCCGTTCAATCTCACCGAGACTTAACCATTTTCCCAAGTTTTGGGAAGTCCCTGCTAGAGAGTCTTCTGCAACAAAGCCTCCGCCACCCTTCTCAATTTCTTGCCAAATATTTACTTGATTACTAATCAGGACTGGTTTAGAGCATGCCATAGCCTCTACCACTACCATCCCAAAGTTTTCATGATGAGACGGCAAACAGAACACCTCAGAAGCATAGAAAGCGCCCCACTTCAAGTCCCCAGTCAACATCCCAGTCCATGTAATTTGGTTTTCTACCCCCATCCTTGAGGCCGCTTGTTTGAGTTTACTCAATAACCCCTCGGAGCCAGGCCCTGCAATAACCAAGTGCACATTTTCATCCATATTATCCCTTCTGGCAAACGCATTAATCAGTAAGTCGACACCTTTTACCTCATGTATCCGACCCAGAAAGAGTATAATTCGCTTCCCCTTAAGATGAGGGTACATATTTAGAAACTTAGCTCTCAGCTCTATTCTATTTTCTGGGGGCTCTGAAACCCCTAAGGCTGCAGTCGTAGCATGCGCTTTATATAAAGAAAACGACTCCTTCGCACGTAGCCTCTCCTCCTCGCAGGTAAAAACCACACGCTGCGCATCTCTCAGTACGCGATATTCTGCCCAAGGCCAATATAGCCACTTCTTCAGGTGCTTTAAAGGGTAAGTGCGCTTAAACCAGGGGCCAAGCATGCCGTGAGGAATCACAAAATAAGGTGTTTTTGATTCCGCCAGCGCACGCCATACTGCAAAACTATGGTACTGCCACAAACCATCAACAATAACAGCATCATAATAAGTATGATTTTTCTTCAACCAAGGCAACAGCTCTGACGTATATCCATAAGACATTTTAGACGGACCAAGCGGTAACACCGGTAAACTCCCATCAAGCCAAGGCGCACCGGGAGTATCACAAGAAACGATCTGGACCTCAAACCCTGAATTCTCAAGCTCAGCCTGCTGTAAACGGACTGCCTCAATCACCCCTCCAAGCTGTGGGTTGGCTGAATATATGACACGTAAGATTTTCACAAGCTACAAACCCATTTCACCTGAAAAATCTTAGAGCTGCGTTAATGACCAATTTTTGATCATCTCCAAGCCCTAACCAAAGAGGTAATCTGACAAGGCGCTCTGAATGAGTGCATGTAATCGATAAATCAGATGTAGCTCGACCGCTACGCTTTCCCTGTGGAGATGAATGGAGGGGCACATAGTGAAATACACATGCAATACCCTCACCCTTCATATGCTGAATAAAAGCAGACCTTTCCTCCAGATCAGCCACTAATAAATAATACATATGCGCATTATGATGACAGAGTTCAGGTACGGTAGGCCGACAAACTCTTCCAATCGCCTCTAAACCCTCAAACGCGGCATCATAGTTAGACCAAATTGCCAAACGTTGATCAGTTATGTCCTCAGCCTTTTCCATCTGAGCCCACAGGAAAGCCGATATGATCTCTCCAGGAAGATACGAAGAACCGACATCAACCCAAGTATACTTATCAACTTGGCCACGAAGAAAACTACTGCGATTGGTCCCCTTCTCACGAATCATCTCTGCCTGCTCAACAAAATCTGGAGAGTTAATTAACAGAGCACCTCCCTCGCCAGAAATAATATTCTTGGTCTCATGGAACGAATAGCATCCAAAATGCCCAATACTCCCTAGAGGACGTCCTTTATAAGTGGACATTATTCCCTGAGCTGCATCTTCAATTACAATCAAGTTATTACGCTGAGCAATATCCATTATTACATCCATTTCACAAGAAATTCCTGCGTAATGCACAGCAACAATTGCTTTAGTTCTTGGAGTAATTGCGGCTTCTATCAAGCTTTCATCGATATTCAAGGTATCAGGGCGAACATCAACAAAAACCGGTACCCCTCCACGAAGTACAAAAGCGTTTGCAGTAGATACAAACGTATAGGAAGGCATGATAACTTCATCCCCCTCATTTATACCGGCCAAGATAGCAGCCATCTCAAGTGCAGCAGTACAAGAATGTGTCAATAAGGCTCGAGCACAACCGACTCGGTACTCCAGCCACTCGCTGCATAATTTCGTGAAACTTCCGTCCCCGGAAAGTTGCCCCTTACTTTGGGCCAATGACAAGTTGGCCAACTCCCCTCCCGTAAGGTAGGGTTTATTAAATGGGATAGTAATCATCTGTAATACCAAGAATTAAAAATCGCCTCATACAAGGCTAGGAATCCACTCTAACAAGCTCGCGAAGTTAGCGATTCCAATGAAATGTCATCTCTGGAGGAGCAAACCTAAATCCAAGCTTAGAATAGAGGTTTAAGACTGGGGTATTCCGTGCTGAGATCGTAGTTGCTATGTTTCTAGCGCCAAATTGATGGTGATGATCTATCATAGCCTTCCATACCCTGTAGCCATAACCCAAACCATGAAACTCCGGAGCAACCGCCGTCAAATGCCAATAAACCGTATCAACCTTGTACTCGACCAAAAAAAATCCTACTAATTTCTTTCCTTCAGTCGCTTTAAGAAGTACTTGATTTGAATAAGAAGAACTATTTTCCACCCAACGCCGATAACGGATATCGCTGATAGACTGTCCAAGATATGGGTCCACATGAAATCTCTCATAACTGAAAGCAGAACCAGCTATCTCTGCTACAGCGTGTAGTTCCTCATCGTTAACTACACTAATATCCAACCCATGCCCTGACACATCCAACTGATTTATATCCTGAACAACAGGATGAAGAACCATCTCAATAAAACGAAAACCGTTACTCTCCAATAGAGCCGACTCACGTAATTTGTCATGGGGCAAGCGGCAGGAAATCAGGGCCATCCCCTCTGCATGCACCCAATCAATGAAGGGTTTAAACATCTCTTGCACAATCACAGATTCTCTCACCAAAAAAGAGTGAATCTCTCCAACAGGTGCTTGCAGGACATCAGTATCCCACGGCACCTTTCGACAGCTTAGTAACAAGGTATCACTATCTAGATGGTAGTCAATCACGACCCCTCCCCCGAAATCAACTCCTTCTCAGTTGTAATAACATCACTCTGAAGCCAACGCTGAAAAGACTCAATTTGATGACGCCAAGAGTGAGAATTACTGAACTCGTTAACTTTGGCGCATTGCTTGGAGTATCCCAGTTCACCCAGATTTAGAACCTCCTCAATTGCATTCCCGAGAGCCAGATCCGACTCCTCTTTAATTGGAATCAATATCTTTTCATACTCAGGACCAATTCCTTCTGTGAAGGTTGAAATTACAGGTTTTCCATATGCCAGATAATGCAATAACTTGGAGGGATAATTAAGTTTATTGGGTTCAAAGCTAATTGGCCTTGGATTAGCAAATGCGGTGGCGGCTGACGCCAATTGATCTAGTTCGGCCTCTGTAACAAAGCCAATTAGCTTGATCCTCTCATCCTTTACTGCGAGCTGCGCTAGTTCGCGATTTTCTCCCCGACCACAGACCCACAATTCAATATCCGGATCCGTTAGAGCACTAAAAGAACGCGCCAGCCAGGTAACGCCACCATGCTCTGTAAGAGCTCCAAAGTACATTAGTGCCTTCTTACCATTACGATCAACGTCCTGCTGTAAATTCACTTGCGGCACGCCCCCATCAATATGAATAGATGGAGCACTCTGTGGGCAGGACGCAAAATATGACCAGGTTAAATAGACGTACCCATCAGCCCCAGCAGGTGCAACACCGTCAGCAACAATGCATATCCATGGTATCCCATACTTTTTCTTAAGATCTATAGCGACACTGCTGGAAGGAACGACATCATCAGGGTTGCTTATGCATGAAAAAGTGACGACTAAATCGGGGACATCTTCACTCGCTAACCTTCGATTAGCAGCCCGTGCTAGCTGATGTTTCTGCGCAAGGGCACGCACACCAAGCAGGTTCAAATAACCAACAGCCTCACCGGATATATCTGGCGATAACCGAGCATGCTTAGCGTAAACAGAAAACTTACCAAATGGCCAGACCCTTTCAACCGGGTAGCCTATCATGTGCACTTTATGGCCTATAGCTTGGAGCGATTCTACAAAACCTCTCTGCCAAAACGCTGCGGCCGGACTTATTGATGGAAAAGAGTTGATTGTTTCTTCATCAAAGACTGCATCAAGCCAAAGAATGGATAGAGTATTCATCCTAGGTCGCCTCGCAACAGAGTGGCCAAGGTCATTAAGTTAGCGCGAGGAGTAATATAGTCAGTTGCTCTGGACCTCTCCCCCACTTTCATTGCCACCGCAGAGTCCTCAATTAGGTCTTTAATTAAATTATGCAAAGAAATCTCATCACCAGCGGGAAACAGGAAACCGTTCTCTCGATCAGAGATTCTATCATAACCAGCCCCTGTCGCATCGCTAGATACAACTGGCTTACCAAGTTGCAACCCCTCATCAACAACGATTGCCCAATTATCTTCCAGCGATGGAATGACAACAATCGTAGACGATCGAACTAACCAGCTGTGCAGGTCATATTGACAAAACCCCAAAAAACGGCAACGGTCTTCAACACCAAGCTCCTTAGCCATATCCTGATAATATTGTAGACTAGGGCCATCACCTTCCACCCATAACACCCATTCTGGATTGGAAAGTAGCCTAGAAAGAGCCGAAAGCAGCGTCTGCAGACCTTTACGCTCAATCATCCTACCGCTGAAAAAAAGTACACTCTTTGAGGTTTTCAGATCTAACAAGCAGCCTTCGGGAATTTGCTCTGGTTCATCCCTCTCAATTCGCTTAACATCGATAGAATAGGGAAAGTTGTGGATTTTACCTTCCGGGCAACCTGCCATCCTAGCCGAATCTATTCCCCGACGGCCACATACCAATATAGCGTGACCATAATTAAAACACAGCTTACGTAAAATGCCCCTAACAGCCCATTTAAATAAGCTCAATTTACCAGGCGGCCGATCAGTATTAAACTCATCAACAAATAAGAAAAACTTCCGCCCTAATATTAAGCACGCCATCAAAGCGAAAAAAGACTGTGGTTGTGAATACCCACAAATTAAGACCCCATCGGCCCTCTCCTTAAAAATATTAGCCACCACACCATACGATGCGTTCAAAGCCCCGAACAACCCTCCGCCACCATAAACCTTATTTGGAAAATTTTGACTGGGAAATCTCAAATAATTGTGGCCGCCATCAGGCAGCCAATTTTTGCTCTGGGTATAAACTACTGAGACATCCACACCTTTAAATCCCTCAGCCGAATTCCAAAGATCGGCCTTATAATGTGTAGGCTCCATTTCTATGGAAAGTATTTTTATATTCTCTTCTTTAACTGCATCCAACATCAGAAACTCATCTTACTTATCTTATCATCACAAGGAATATCGCCTTGCAGCGCCCTTGCACGCTTAAATTTAACACCACGTAAACTGCAAAGTGGTAACAATATCATAAAATTGAGAACTAGCTTATTTGGACTAAAAACCGCCCCGTTTTGCGCTAACTGAGCCAACAGCACTAAAACAAAGAAAGTCGGGATGCCGGTTGGCAAACCAAATCTATAAACAACACCAATCAGATAAGAAAGAAAAACAACCCCCCCCATTCCTGATATAGCCACTAAATACAAGATACCATTGTGTATTCCTTCTGACGGCAACTGCGAATAGGAGCTCAATCCAAATAGATATTCAGGCATCCCCATTTCCATCAACAAACCAAAACGCTGCTCCAAACTCAAACTTGAAGTCATATCAAGCCGGTGAGACAAATATGTATAAGCATCACCAAAAACAAAAACAAACACCAACAAAAGCGTACACAATAAAAAAGCGAGGAAAGCACCTTTCATGCTACGAATATGCAGCCGTAAATAATACATAGAAACCAACACAGCATAAATAATTCCGCTAAATGAGCCAAGGCTTAATAAACCCATCACACCTACCAGAATAATTGAGGCATACGCTACCCCTACATCCTGTACTCTCTCAGCATGGAAAAATCTAGCACTCAAAGAGTCAATCCGAGTACACAACATATAGCAGCCAAGCGAAGTAAACAGCACTAAAGCCAGATAACTGGGCTCACCATAAAAAAGATCGGCTCGAGACCTCAGCCCATATTCAGCTCGATATGCCAAATCGGCCTGTATCAACTCAACCGAGGAAAAATTTGTAATCAAACGACCATTCTGGAGAAACAAGGACTCCCGAGACAACCCAGATAAAAGATCCAAATAAGAAACAGCAAGCAAAAAACATAGAACCAAAATCAAACAGCAGGAAGTTGCACGAAAAATGGATATCAAGAGGCCTTTACGACGAACCACCAAGCAAGTCACTAACAATATCAGGCCTGCATGCCCGACAATTGAAACAACGGTGTAAAGAATAGGCGTAGAATTACGACTAATAACAAAGGGAGCCGTAAGGCTAGTAGAGAATAAAAACAAAGAAAACAGAATTAAAATAAACAACACCAGCCAAACAGCCTTAAGAGAAGAGCCACAATAAACGCCCATTCCAAAAACCAAACCTAAAGCTAGCACCTGAAACGAAGCATAATAATTGACCCCTTCCTGCAGAAAGACAATAGAAATAACAAGCAGAGCTATAAGAGCTTTTTTCGTTAACGCAGAACAACCAGCAATATTTAACACCATCCCCCCCTAAACCTCTCCATAATTTCCTTAACTGGCAGATTCCACAATAGACATTACGCGATTAACATAGCCTTCAAAGGTTAAGTCAGATTGCAGAGTGAGATCCTCACCATCTCTCTGCTGAGCACAATCAACAGTCAACTCCCCCCCCAGAAGACGAGATATACCACCTGCTATTTCTTCTCCAGTAATGGCCTCAACTACCTCTCCATTGACACCACTTTGAATAATATCATTAGCAACCCCCACGGGAGTTGACAAAACAAACTTATTCAAAGCGACAGCTTCATTAATCATAAGTGGGCCAGCATCCTCCCGCGAAGTCACTAACAGCAAATCGGCGGACTTATAAGCCAAAAGTAACTCAGTTCTTGATACCATCCCTAGGTATTCATGATCCACGTACTGTTCAATATTAAAGTCAACAAAAGCCTCATCACCTATGGATATTATTTTCAATCGCGACTTCAAGGTTTCAATCTTATCAGATAAAATCTGTAAAGCCTCAAGAAGCAAATCACACCCTTTCCGATATTCTTTGCTAGATCGAACTAATAAAACCAGTTTTCGCTCAACACTCCCCGCCACAAAAGAAACCGATTGCTCATCCAGCAAATCATCTTTCTCAGACTCACTAATTGCACCAAGTGGTATAACTGTAGACCTCAATCCCTTAAGTGCTGCAGACTTCTTTCCCTGCCCTTGCATTACTGATGTTGGATAAATGACTACTGGATCAATTTCAGGGTTCAAGTTAACCCTCTTTTGAAGCTCATTTTCAATTCGACGCTTTAAAAATGGTATCCGTGTAGCAGGGCAATCTCCGCAATTACTCTGATACTCTTCACAACCCCATGAAAAATGGCAACCTCCAGTCAGATAGCCTTCATCCAAACAAATGAAGAGAAATGGGATATCGGGAAAGGCTCGCCGAAGCTGACTAATACAATCAAAATCAACAAACCATGATACCCAATAAAACAAAATCGCTTTCGGAGGGCAATTAGCCATCATACCTTTTATTGAGGAAGCATTTACAGGTGCCCGCCCAACCCCAAACATTGCGAAACGATTATCGTTTAACCCCATCTTCCCTAAGAGGCCAGCTAATCGCCAACGATAGAACTCTTCAAATCTAGTCTGTGGAGAAACAACGTCCGCACCATCAAAATCATTCTCTTCTCGAGTCAGCAGACGAGAGTTCATCCCCATATTAAGCATGGTTGAATGTATTGAACAAGCGAATGCTCCTGCCCCACCGCTTACTTGAGTAGTCACATGATAAATAGTCAATTTCTTATTACCGACTAAATACTACTTTTTTCGTCGCTTCGACAAAAAGAGACGTAGGACAATCGAGAATTCCACTACCGTCTGAGTCGAGAAGAGTCTTCTGCCAATTTACTATACAGCTCTGATCTGCGCTCACCACTTCAACACCATCAAAAGCGCAATCGGATAACATCTTCCCAAGAGAAAAACGATCAAACATGGTTAAATGAGCTTCTCCAGAAGTCCGAAACTTACCAACCTTGGCGGAACCAGACATCAACCAACCCAAGCTTTCAAGTAATACACCTTTAATCCTTCTAAGCTGAGTACGATAAACATTGGGACCTCTATTTTTTTCATGCTCAGGAAAAAGCTCAGCTCCACTACGCCCTAAACGCTCGACAATATAACTCTTGGCCATCTTTCCGGGCCCGGAAAGAAAAGGCACCATATTGCCGCCAGCCTCATTACGAGTCAGCTGATCAATCATCTCCATACGAATCCATTCATACCGATTAGAAAGCAGTTCATTTTCAGGATCCTTTACGACACCATCAAGCTGTTTCAGATACTCACGGGCTTGATTCTCTAAGTCAGGAGTTACAATGCGGAGAACACCCCCTGGTTTCAAAATCCGATAACACTCTTCAGTAAAAGATTTTGCATCACCGATTGAGAGGTGTTCAATAAACTGCGCATGGTAAACAACATCGAAACTATTATCATCAAATGGTAGTGTTTCTAATAGATTCACCTTCAACACATCGGACGAACTAGGTCGATGGTCTGCATTAACCCAACCAGGCTGGAAACATAGTTTCCCTCCACAAGCTAGATTTATAGCTTTAAAATCACTCTGGTACATTTGCATTATACTCACAATAAATTCTTAAACTTAGTTAACCGTCAGCACTAATATTCTCTTGTCGCAAAACATCGACTAAGGCCTGAAGCAGAGCACTGAATCTAACCTCCCGCAGTTTTTCAAGGCTCATACTGTCATTACCCAAGTAATCTTCAGAACCATAAGTACTCGGATAAACGCCCTGAAGATAACGCTCAATGTCCGCCCGAATTTCTTCAGCAGATAAATCACATGCAGTTAAAAACCGCTCCCTGAAGTCCTCTTCATTAGACATTCCGTAAATAAAGGCCGAAAACTCATATTCCTTCAGAGTAGTCTTACCAAAAGCAATTGCCGGTTTCCCTCGAAGCATCGCTTCGAGTAAAACAGTGCCAGTAACACTAGACACCGCAAGCGATCCTTCCACTAACGAAAATGGATCCATCGAAATATCATCAATATAAACATCGGGCCCTATATTTATAATTGTTTCGTAAAACACGGCAGAGCGCCAAATAGGATCAAAAAAAGCTTCAAACGTAGCAGGATGCTCACGTACAACTAACGCAATCCCCAAAGGAGAAAGGACTGAATAAAGCATCTGCAGTGCAAATAGTTGATTTGAATAAAGCCCCCCATCAGGAAGCGTAGTTTGCTCAGGTTGATACTGAAGAAAGAAGCTCACATACTTCTTTCCTTTAAATTGATCACGGCTAGTGGATAGTTTTCGATAAGTCTCTGCAGCACTATAACAACGATAAGCTCTTAATGGATTCCACCCACTAGCCTTTAGACGCTTAAAGGCTCGGCCCCACCCGGCCTCCATATCTCGTTTTTCATAGAATGGTTTAGCATCCCCATACCCCCCTTGCTTCTCCTGTATCATTCTACTAACTGAGTCATGAGGTAAATTAACACCTTCTGCCATATTATGTACAAGAGTAGAATTCAATCCATCTTTTTCACAAAAAAGTCGCCAAACAAAGGGAGATATTGTCATCGTATATGACGGAATCCCCAGCCTCACAGCAACCTGCTTAAAAATGTACATTGGTAGTGAATGAGGCTCATAACTAAACAACACACTTTTTGGCTTAAGGTTTAGGCAAGTCCCAATAGCACATTTAACCAACGAATAGATCACTTCATTTCTTTTCACTTCATCTCTATTCGCAAAACGCAACTTACGCCCAAAGCGAGTCCAAAGCAGCGACAAATTCTTGTCATCCATAACATCCTCAATAATGGGCACAATATTGTAATCAGTTGAGGTCACTAATTCCAAACGGCCACCACTAGAACCTATCTCTGAATCAAAATTGAGAAAACTATCTTGTAGCCTTTCTTTTCCTTTCAGGAAAAGTGGAGCCTCAGGGAAAATATAGCTATTTAAGAAATGTACATTTGGATATATATCCAGAATTTGATCTACTAATTTTTCATTAGTATTAGCGCCAAGGTATACAAGCATGAAACTTTCCGCATCAATAATGTTTTCGACTAAAACCGTTTTGCAGCAGAGGTGAAAATAACCCTCGAAACTACTGGTTAACTAGCTGCCCGCGGCCAGTAAAATCGGGAAGTATTTCATTAACTTAAAACACATTACATTCGGCACAATTAAAAGATTCGTCTTCTGAACTCAAATCCCCCTTACAAGCTGGACAGCATAGGATACTATTAATATCGAAGTCTTTAAGCCTATTTTTACGACGCCAAGAATACCACCTATTAAGGGCGTTTAGACCCACCTTACGCCAGCCGCCTTCGGTTTCAAGGTAGTCATTTTTTTCATTTCCTATTTCACTTTCATTATTAATTCTTTCAATCCATTCACATGAAACCTCAGGATTGTGAATTTCATACCGAATTTCCTCATCCCAAAACAGTCGAACATGGAATAAGTCCAGTCTTTCAAAAAACAATTGCCGCCACTTATTATCTTTATCAATAAACTTCAGCATACCCAAATAAGAGTCTTCCACAGGACCTGATTTCTTATGAATGTGTAGCACATCATCCACATTCATAACTTCTAAACAATGAATATCATAAGGCAGGAAGCGTTCAAAGATTGCACTTGGAGTCTCAATATAACCTGCCTTACCAACTCTTTGCAGCTCAGCAAGGAATAGATCAGGTTCAGCTATATGCTCAAGAATATGAGATGCAACAATAAAATCGAAAGACTTATCCTTAAATGGCATCTTTTGAGCATCACCAAGCACGGCTATACGATCGATCTGCATAGAATCACCGCACCGATGCTCTGCCCCTGTCAACCTATCTAAAAGCACATCAGATCGAGGATATGGCGTACCACCGCTGCCAACATCTAGCACTAGAGCATTACTTTTTACAGGCAGAAAGCTTTTCCTGAGAGCCCATTGAAGTCTTTTATACTTAAACATAAAACTCATGCTCCACTGCATACTCAATTTGTGATAACTTTTCCATCAACTACCCCCTCCCCTCCAACGATTTCGCTGTAAGTACCAATTCGCTTAACGACACCCTTATCAATTTCTACCACTCTATGACAACCTTTCAATGATACCAGCCGATGAGCAATCATCAGCACAGTAACATCTCGACCTATACCATCAATAGATTCCATTACTGCTTGCTCGGTTTCAACATCCAAGGCGCTAGTGGCTTCATCGAAAATAATCACATCAGCATTCTTATATAACGCCCGAGCGATCCCGATTCGCTGACACTGGCCTCCAGAAAGCCTAACTCCCCTTTCTCCAACCCGAGTTTGATACTTATCTTCTAGTGATTCAATGATCCCCGAAATATTAGCTTTTCTCGCAGCCTCTGCCACACGACTAAAGTCAATATCTTTAACGGGAACACCTAAGGCGATATTTTCAGCAATTGTTGTGTCCGCTAAAAAAATTGATTGAGGTACGTGGGCAATTTGTGATTGCCAGCCGCGGCAGTTTATTTTCGTAATATCCTGTCCATCAACCTTTAAATTCCCTTCAGTTGGATAAAGAAGGCCCATAGCAATATCAAGTAGCGTACTTTTACCACTACCAGTTGTGCCGATAAAACCTACCCTCTCGCCTTTAGAAACTGTTAGGTTGACGCTCTTTAGTATATCCAGTCCTTCAAGGTTATATTTGAACCCAACCCCCTCAAACTGGATAGTATTTTTAAAATTCACTGGAGTGACTGGCTTTTCAATATAAGCATGAATTGGCTGATCCAGAAGCTTTAAGGCATCTGATAGAGATGCCTGCCCTCCTCGAATTAGAGTCAAGCTAGCATATGCTTGCTGAAGCGCAGGCAAGAGCCTTTGCGCTCCTAAAGCTAACGCTCCCAACACTGGAATACTGTTGGTAAACTGGCCCTCACCATCTGTAAGGCTATAAGCAATCCAGGCAAGTAATATCATGCCCAACGCCTCAATCCCAAACCGTGGACTTCCAGAAATAATCTGAATACTCGCCCTGGAACGCCGTAACGGTATCTCAGCATTACGGAAAACCTTACAATAGAGCTCCTGTGTACCATCAATCAAAACATCACGAATCCCCCCAAGTCCCTCATTAAGAGCCTTTATTACCTCATTTTGCTTATCCGCAATACTCTGACTATTTCTTTTTACTATCCTTTTGGTTGAAATAATTATGGCAGCATAAATAATCCCAAACCCTAAAAATGTAGCGGCCGCAATTAACGGATTTATCAAAAAAAGTGCAAACAAGATAGCAACAATCATAACACTAGAACTTATTACGATAAGTGCTGGCAACAAAATCAAATGCACAACTTCATTTGCTTTTTGAGAAACACCAGCAATAACCTCACCGCTATTTCTAGAAACATGTACAGAATAAGGCTGATAAAGAGTACGCCTATAAATACTGATACTCAGATCTGCGCCTACCAAATGACTCAAACGAGTTTGAGTCCACAAAAGAAGGAGCCTCATCCCTCCAGACAATAACGCAGCCAATGAAAACATAACTGTCAACGGGAGGAGTAATCCCTCTGGCTTTTCCACATTTAAATAATTAACTATAGATTCTGTAATAGCATAGTCATATAGGCGCTCGGGATTAGTGAGTACCGTTAAAAATGGCAGCACCGCACCAATACTCACAACCTCTGCAAAGGAGGCTACAATCATCATCACCAGCACAACAAAAAAATATTTGCGGCGACCATGAGGAATATGATCCCAGAGAGAAAAAAAATTTGAAAACATCACATACTTTCTCGAATTTCAAAATATAATTAGACACCAGCATTGGGTGTCATCACAGAACCCATTCTAAATGGAAATCTTCTCACGACTCCTAAAATATTGATTTATCTAATGGAACGAACCGCCATAAAACCTTCTGCCGCATCAACTCCAACACTAACACCTCGAACAGAAGCCAGAGCATCACCCCAGAAAACAATACTCTCTTTGTCAGAACGTACTCATAGAGTTGCTCAGGATTAGTTAGTGCAGCAAGAAAAGGCAACACTTCGCCAACACTTACCACCTCAGCAAAAGAGGCAACAACCATTAATAAAAGGAAGAAGCCCCCTGTCGCTGCGTGGTAACGTGCAACCGAAGCGCCTTGAATTGATTCTTCATTTCCTACAACCCCAAAACCATAAAGCAATACTGCAACTTAAAAGTATACACACAGCAAATCAAGCACTACCACACATCTCCCAGAGGTAACCCGCAGGGACTCGCCAACATCAGGTAAAAACAAATCACCCCTTACAGTCAAGAGGAATCTCAAAATCCCAACGGTCGGCGTAGACCCCATAAAAGAATTCACTTTCATTACAAAACACGTAACGCTCAGTTTTTCCTTTATCGAAATTCACATGGAATGCATAAACTTTGATTCCCGCCTCCATTATATCACTAGCAATTTTCATTTGTTTCTCGTTCAACCTGCGACTCATAGGTACAGCCGTCACCCCAAGTCCTTTCAAATAACTTACCTTATCCCCTTTAATTTTCTCCAAAAGATACCCTGATGGCATAGCAGACTTTATATTTAACGACACCCCCTCTTTAACTGATTCCCAAGTAAACAACTCCATCATCAATCTATTCTTATCTATAAAAGCTTTAGAGAACTCAGCAGGGGAGTTTACTTTATCAGTAACCAGAATCGCATCAGGATGTTCTAAAAACCATTGATTCATTCTATCCATATTCAATGGAGTAAACCTACTTATAAACTTATACTTTAAAAAAGTAGCTTCATCTACGGGTATATCACCATTGTAATCTGTATTATTTCGCCATGACTCCCAACTATGACCCGCTACAAACTTCCCGTCAGATGTTTTTATTATATCCAATTCAAAAAGCCGAAACCCTTTTTGATAATTTTCTTCTAGCGCTTCAAATGAATTGGTATAAATCCGTCCTTTTACCTCACCATCAGAATGCACCTCACCTCCAGCATGGGCAATCAATTTATAAATATCACTAGATGGTTTGCTGTCAGCAGCAAACTCAAGCTCTTTTCCAGACAATACCGCTTTGGCATTTAAAGCCTGCCCCTCATCTTCAACAGATTCAACCCCTTCTTCATACAAAACAGTCCTTGAAGATGAGTCAAGAACCTCTTTAATTTGCTCAGCGGTAATACTGACAACATTACCTTCTTTGAACATACCTACAGATCGTTTATCCCCAAAATATACACGTGACTTTCTAGCTGAATCTAAATGTACATTCAAATAAAACCTCTCCGTACCCGTAGATGAACCATCAACAAGCATTTCATTTTTGGAGATACTTTTAATTGCCAGCAACCTCATTTCTGAATCAAAGGAATATTCATAATAATGATTATCGTCAGCGGTAGCCCTTAGCGTCACTTCAAACTCTCTAGCACCTGTTTTAAGTAGCAAACCTCCTCTATGCGCTGAAACTTTCACTCCGCCAAGATAAGATAATTTCTGAAGTGACGATGTATTTAATGTTGTTATATCTACTTGTTTATCCTTAATAAAACCAACTAAATTATCACGAGGCCAAAAGTCACTCATAAAATTCGCATTCGTATTTATCTCCGCCCCCTCTACGATTAATCTCGGAACATCCAAATGATAAATAGTCTCATCAACACTGCGCCCAAACCGCTCTTTTTGAATATTGGTTATCAAATATAGCTTTCTTTCTGGTACCGACAACCTACTTAAGATCTCAGTATTGTTCCCCATAAACAAATGATCTGGAAATATAAAAATGGCAGTATCATCCAAAGCTCCCTCACGCTCCAAGAAGCTTAAAAAATCGGAGATCAAATAATCCAATGAGGATACAGTAAAGTCTAAACTCTCTTTTGCAGTTACAAAAGACTCCATCCTCTGATCATAAATCCCTTTAGGGAAATGGGTATTTAATGTTGACATAAATAAAGCAAAAGGTTTCCCGTCAGCCTCCTTAAACCTCTTTATTTGTAGCTTTGCCTCGGAAAACAAATCTAAATCGTAAAACTCAGAATATTCCCCAATGCTATTCTTTTCATCAACCGCGTCTATCCCATAAACAGCCAACAAATCAGACATACCGGCAAAACCTTTGTTTGCCACTAAGTATTTCGAGTCATACCCAGCTTTACTTAGAACATCCCCCAAACCGATGAGCCTAGCCTCATCAGCAGCTTGGAAAATCGAGTTGCTCTGCCCTTTAAAATAAGCCGGAACTCCAACTTGATGACTATAAAGTGACCCTGCTGTCCAAGTAGAACCCGGGGCCGGCCTCATATTGTCAAAAAAAGTCCATGTTTCAGAAAGCCCTTTCAGCTTAGGCACTGATGATTTATAGCCACCGAATAAAAAGCCGTACTCTAGAGACTCCAGGGAAATAACAATTACATTTTTCCCTTTAACAGCCTCTAGCTCTTCCATACTTGTGTAGACGTCCGGCGAAACCCCAACTCCTCGAAGAGCTTCAGAAAACTCCTTAGAATCAGCATTAAGCGTTAAATATACCTCTGAAGCCTCCATCACAACTCCATCAGGCATAAACAATACAGCCAATGAGATAACCCCAAAACCGAAATTTAGCCCTTTATTTTTGAAAGCTGTCAATCTAGCGCCCAAATAACACATCGATAAAAAGACTACAAGAAACGCAAAAATGACAATGGGTAAAAATGGCAGAAACTGAAAAGCGTGAGCTTTAACTACAGACAATTCCAAATGATTATAGAACTGATAACCAATTAACTCCCCTGTCGCGTATACGGAAAAAACCTCCAAGCAGCAAAATAATGACGAAAAAAAACAAAATACATATCTAACCTTACTTTTCAATGCGGTAGCAATAACCACAGAAAGGCAAAACCAAGCCAGCAACTGAAAAAAACTAAAGATCATACATTACCCTGCCTTAAGGTATATAAAGGACATCAAAAAACCACTTAATCAAAATTAACTGCTCGCAACAAGAAGACAATATATCCCTACACTCTTTCCATAAGAGACCTTATACGATAGAAATAAATATTGACTTGAGCGACTCAAACCACAAAGAACCACAATATAATTTTAGATTCTAAAAAATATAGATTTGAAACTCTATTTAAGAGAGCGAACCATCATAAAGGCTTCAGCGGCATCAACTCCAACACTGGCCCCACGAAAAGAAGCCAATGCTTTTACCCCGCCCAAGCTTCTAGCATGAGGCTCCTCTCTTATCTCCATATCATATGCCTTTAAAGCTTCAAATTTTTTATCTAAATATGGGCTAATATCTACAAATACATTTGGTAAAAAAGGCATAGCAGTAGGACTCTGCCACTCTGTACTGGATACCACCTCAAAAGTTAGAATTTCACGCACATAAAATGAAGGCTGAGGACGGCAAGCTGTCATCACGGCCTGATGAGTCAGCTGATGATCAATGTTAAGGTCGCCATAATGGTGTGTGTAGACTAATTCAGGGCGAAGCTTTCTAAGGATGTCTTCAAGTGGCTGTACAATATCAAGTAATTCTAAACCATCCATACGGTTATCAGGAAAACCAAGGCAAATCGTAGAACTCACGCCAAGTATCCTTGAGGCAGAATACATAGCTGCTTCACGCGCCCGCTTTTCTGAGTCAAGTTCAGAGCTACGCGCGCCAACTCCATCAGCCATAAATACTAAATGAACTTCATCTTCTGCCGCGACATGTTTAGCAATCACTCCACCACAGCCCAACACCTCATCATCAGGATGTGCTGCCACTACAAGTATCGTTTTAGTCATTAAGGAGCCCCCAAGCTGTTGCCGTTCCCCTAGCGACATCTTTAGTTACCCGCTTACCCAACACGTCTTCCATATACTTTGGCGCAAGGCCGTAGCCAGGCCGAATTCTGCGTACATCTTTCTCAGTAATTACATCCCCAGCCTTAAGATCTTTAACAAAATAGATGGAACGGCGAAACTTAACACTCGCCTCTTCAACAGGCTTTCGCTCATAACCCGCTTTACCTATTGCGTCCCAAGCAGAACCGGTATCTTCACACAGTGCTTTTAGTTCATTTGGTTCAAGTGAAAACTCACTGTCAGGCCCCTTTTCACTGCGACTGAGTGTTACATGCTTTTCAATCAAGGACGCTCCCAAAGGAATAGCTGCAACAGAAACTGCAGTCCCAAGTGTATGATCTGACAAACCCACGACACAATCAAAGCGCTTTTCGATATCGCTAATTGTTGCTAAATTAGCTTGATCTACGGGCGAAGGATAACCGCTAATACAATGCAAGAGCACCAATTCACCACAACCTCCCTCACGCGCAACTTTCACCGCATCCGTAATCTCATCAAGGTTTGCCATCCCGGTAGATATAATCATTGGCTTAGACGTCTGAGCTACTCGCTTAATAAGAGGTAAATCAGTCATTTCAAAAGACGCTATTTTATAAGCTGGCGCATCCAATGATTCAAGGAGATCAACTGCAGTCTCATCAAAAGGCGTTGAAAAAATGGTCACACCCAACTCTTTCGCCTTAGCAAACATCGCTTCGTGCCATTCAAATGGCGTATGCGCCTGCTGATAAAGATCGTATAGCTTATAGCCACTCCATAACCCATCACGTATTTGAAAATCTTCACTATCGCAGTCAATGGTCATCGTATCTGCTGTATAAGACTGAATTTTAACAGCATCTGCCCCACAACGTGCCGCCATTTCGATAGTTTCCAAGGCTCTTTCAACCGATCCGTTATGGTTAGCCGAAACCTCTGCGATTATATAAGGCTTATGCTCTCGGCCAATCTTTCGACCATTAATTGATATCTCATTCATACTATCTAGCCTTCTTGGTCAAAGTAACTTTGGCACCTAAACTATCTTCATTCAGCTCAGCATCAGTAAACTCAAGAACATAACCCCCGTATTCAATAAATGCCTTTGGGTAGCTCGGTGCATCTAACATACGAATATGGTCATAAACTCTACTTAAGTCATCATTTCTGGGAATCTCTGACTGTTCTGGTTTTCGTCGGGGAAAGCAGGTAATCTCACCGGTTTGAGCTTCAGGTTTAGGCTCCGAAATCACGATATTTTTAATATGCTCATAACACAGAGAACTCACTCGCTTAAAAATATCTTCAGCCCGACCTTCCAAGCTAAGCGATAACTTCCCATACACAGGACCCGCATCTAACTCGCCAAGCATTCTGAGTGCGGTTAACTTTGTTTGACTAAAGCCCCGAGAAATCAAGTTCTGAAGAGGGCTCCCACCCCGACCATAAGGTACATCCGTCATGTGAAAACAAACACACTCATAATCTCTAATCAAATCGTTAGAAACAATCCAACTCCAATGAGGAAAAAAGATATATCTTGGTTTGATTTCCTGTAAGAGTTCCAATTTCAGTTCTTCAGGCTCTGTTATCAAATGCCAGTTCCCAGGAAGATCTTTCGTATGCCTATAATAAGCATCGATATTCCAAGGTTTGACAGTGACAACCAAATAATTATTTTGACTCATGGGCGAGAAACATACCTCTTCCCATCAAAAGTGTACCCTGAAGACTCAAACAGGATTTTAGATGGAGTATTTTCTTCTTTAACAAAAGCAACAAGCGTACGGTCTGGCCACTCCCGCCTCAATAATCCTAATGCTCTCCCGGCAATTCCTAATCTTTGATACTTTTCATCGAGAAGAATAGAAACTTCAAACACAACATCCTTTTCGACATATTGATCCAACCTCAATACGCCGGCGGACCGACCAGAATGCATAACAATAAATAGATCTCTATACTTATTATCTAAGCTATTTAAAAACCAACGACAATGATCCTTATAAGCAGGAGTTTTAGGATCACCAAAATGTTTACGCATCCCTGGCTGCGTTTGCCATTCGAACACCAAATCACAATCTGATTTTGTCGCCTGCCTCAAAGATACCCCCTGATTATTAATCATAGGTATCGGAAACATAGCTCTTTTAACATTTTCAACTCCAGAACCATCTGTCACCTTACGTGCAGATAGGCTCATGGAAAGTAAATCACTACGTTCATTTTGTAACTTTAGAATAATCTCTTCCAACTGGAGTGAATAACAATCAATATCTTGTAAACGAATTACAGCATTACACTGCTCTAACGATTTTGCCACTTCAACCTGATTATCAGCACTAACCAAAATCACCGAGGGTAGTCCCATACAACAACGCTCCCAAGATGTACTTCCTGCAGCACCAATAGCCAAATCACACTCTGACATTAATTCAGCCATATTGGTCACATTAGAGAAAATATCAACGTGATAAGCTAGGGTCTTGGCTGTTAATGCGACCTGTTCCGCCCATGGAAATGCCCCACCCACAACCACAATGATTTTCGTATCTGGGGCCAAAGACATACTTTTAAAGGAATCTAATACTTTCCCTGTTAGATTGTCCTTATCCGCCCCTCCTAGATTGATCAATATTTTTTTTAGTTTACCCGTCTGCTTACTCTGTAAGCTATAATTACGATCCCTTGAAAACTCTGGCCTTAGAAGCATAAAATCAGCCCCTGTCAGAATTTCACAGTCTCTTGGAACTCTCGCTTCATATAAGCTTGGCTGGCGACCGAATGTTTGATCCAACAATAAGTTGCACTCGTGATTACGGTCAGCTAGATCATCGATCACCATCAGATTCGTGCAGGTACTGCGTAACCTTTGCTCCCAGCGAAAATCCAAACCATAATGATCAACTACCAGCCATTCAGGCTTCAACTTTTCGATGTAATCGCGTGTCTGCTGTGCATCTGTACGCCAATCACTACCAACCCAAGAAGCATGGACTGGCAACTGTTCATCTATATTGCCACTATTAGAATCCGAAGCCATTGGCAAGCTATATATATGATGCCCTTTAGCTTTGATAGTATCTGAAAGGCTCCCCGAATGCTCACGACAAATAAAATGACACTCAACCCCATCTGCAGTTAGCGCATCAGCAAGCGTCAAGCAACGCATTACATGACCAATCCCCATTTCCACAGAGGCGTCCACACGAAAACAGATGGTCTTTTTATTCGGCATCACTTTTTTCCATCATAAAAACAGCCTTTGCCATTTTCAAATCTTCGTAATCATCAATATCGACAGCAGTTGTCCACGGCACAGATGAATATACATGCCCCTCGCCGTAAAATGATTTAGCAGATTTAAAATGATCAGCAGAAGCAATCCATATAGCTCCTGTAGGGCAGTAGAGCTTTTCTAAATCCTGGCTACGACTTTCAAGTGCTTTTGGAAACATGGCTGTCGGTCGATTCTTTTCATCAAGTTTTGATGCCCACCAAGGGTTCATCCACCCATACTCAAATGCACTTATCTGAAAGTCAGAATCATGAGTATTAAACTCATCAAGTGACGTAGCTATATCTTTCTCATTTCTTATAGGGCAATTGGCCATCAGCTGTACAACTGTGTCAAACCCTCTTCCCCAATAAATTTCGGCCTGCAGCAAGCTCGACAAAGTCGCTTCACTTACTGGTGAAAAGTCATCAGCAGCCTCTTCTCGTAGAAAAGGAACTTCTGCACCGAAATCTCTAGCCACCGTAGCAATTTCATTGTCATCTGTGGACACCAAGACTTTGTCAAACCGACCAGATTTGAGTGCGGCCTCGATAGTCCAAGCAATCAATGGCTTCCCAAAGAAATCCATGATGTTCTTTTTGGGTATCCGCTTAGAGCCTCCCCGTGCAGGAATAATTGCAATGGTCCCCATTACCAAACACCCCAGCCGCCATCGACAGCCATCACTTGCCCAGTCATCCCTGAGCTCATGCCTGAAAGCAAGTAGTCTACAGGGCCTGCAACTTCATCATCTCGCAGCATTCGGCCCAAAGGCGCTAGTTTCTGGTAACGCGCTTTAAATTGTTCATCCACTCGCCCTTCAACACCGCCGAAGGCCACGCAATTAACCTGAATTTCTTGGTCGGCCAACCTTACAGCCAACTCCTTGGTTAAATGGGCTAATGCCGCTTTAGCGACGCCATAGTGAATTGGTGACTGCTGGGCGTGGTCATCATAGAGCGCAGGATTGGCCGCGACAGAACCGTATTGCGATCCAATATTTACCACATGGCTCAACTGACTCTCCGACGCACACGCAAATGCCATGGTCAGTTCATAGGGTGCAACCACATCGACCAAGTATTCATTAATAAAATTGTTACGACTTACAAGTCCATCAGATTCTATTTTTAAAAAATCCAAGCTTCGTGCATTATTCACCAAACCTTCGGGAAATAAACCTTTTTCAGCTAGTTGATTCACTAACGTAGAGGAAAAATTCTCGCTGGTAAAATCTTGCTGAAAGCCAAATAACTGCTCTCTTTTATTACTAAATTCATCATAAACAGAAGAGATTGAACTCTCGGATGAAGCGGTAAATGCGACTACATCCCCCTTATTCAGAAAATGCTCAAGCAAGCTTCTTCCGAACTTTCCACTCCCTCCAGTAATTAAAATAACTCTTGAGTTCATTACATCTTACCTAATTCAATCATCTCTACAACCTTACGCATAAAGCCAGGATCAGTATGTTCACTATTGCTCTGCACTCCATCAATAAAGTCATTCAGTGCTGCTTTAAACGCATAAAAAGTATCTGCAAAAAATAAATCTTTCCAAGCGTTCTCCCCGATCAAACGAAGACTAAGTGGGCACGCTGCTTGCCCCATCGTTGAGACTACCGCTTGAAAACCACTTTCCCACGCATATTGATTTGTGCACGTTTCCCCCTCCCACCACTGCTGATGAGATGTAATCAACCCTTGGTCCCCAGCCAATGCTAATAGAGGCTCTACAACATGAACCGCATAGCGATTCCAATCTTTTGGAACCGTGGCATGAATATGTGTTAAGGGGCCAAGCTCAGTCAGCTCAGCCGAGGACACTTGAAATTCTTTAGCATATCGTAGGGCTGAACAAGAAAATATCTGGCCCGGGTATTGCTGTAACTCATACAGCCGGTCAAGGTCATCTAATTCTAGACAGATTGGTTTGTCTATATACACAGGCAAACCGGCATCTAAGAACAACTTGGCAAACGTGAGATGGTTTTGCGCATCATCCCTTGCCAAAAGAATCGCATCGACCTGTCCAATTAAATCTTGCAAGTCTTTTACGACATGATCAATGCGAGTAGCTTTAGCAATTTTCTGAGATAATTGTGTATCCTGCGTCCAGATATGAGTAACACGAGCTTTATTAATCTGAGCATCAGGCCAAATTTGCTGCTCTAAATAACGCGGTATCACAGGATATCCGCAACCTTCCATTTCTGAAGGTTCATAACCGTTAAAGATAGCCGACCAGGAATATGGGTGGCCATTACCTTCGGAAAAACCGATGACCGCTAATTTCAGCGTCATTTTACGTTCCATTTTGAAGGGTCTACGAACTCAGGAATATTGCAATGCAATCCGTAACCTTCAAATTTAAATTGAGCCCCAAAATCTTTAACACATTCGAGCAACTGGTTAACCTCAGTAACTCCCACCAACACCACATCAATGGCAGGTTGATCACGCACAAATGCTAAAGCCGCCTGTGTTGCAGATATCCCCTGCTCTGCAACTGCACTATGCCAGCGCTTAATATAGGAGCTGATCGGCTTAAAGTACGCGGGGGGGGTATCCATTAATAACAACCCTTGTAGAAATGTCGAGCGTGCATGCACTTCAACTCCTGCTTTATTCAAACGCTCTAACTGTCCACCATGATCTAAGCGCTGATCGAGGACATTAAAAGGTAGCTGAACTATATCCAAAGGGTAGCGATCCATTAATTCATCAATCTGACAACCACTATAGACAGAGACACCAATTTTAAGCGCCCCCCCTTGTTGCTTTATATCTTCCATAGCCCTCCACAGGTAATCACCTCCAGGAGCCAATAGGTCATCTGCATGGTGACTCAATAAAGCATATACAGATGCTTGTCCTAGGTGCTGTAAAGATCTCTGAAATGTATTTTTTAATTCATCTGCTTGAGATAGCTGAATAGTTGAAGATGCAAAACGTGGCGTCTTTGTTACTATCTTAAAACCAGATAAATCCTGCTGTCCAAGAACCTCTTCACTAGCGCCGTAGAGCGCAGCGGTATCCAATACATGGACACCATGACATCGGGCTTCAACCAGGATGTCATGAACACCTTCTGAGCTTGGCATGCCCTGTGTATTGGACACACCATAAGTTGTGCCAAATTGAACTGTCCCTAAACCTAAAACGGCTGTCACGGATGTTCACCTTGGAGTATTTTCGTTAGAGCGAAAACAACATCGCCCTGTTCCTTATCACTTAACAGTGGGAACATCGGCAAACTTATGGCGTCCTTGTAATATGCCTCAGCCAGAGGAAAATCACCTAGACTAAAGCCCATTTTTTGGTAATACGGCTGAGTATGAACCGGAATATAATGCAAATTAACACCAACACCATTCGCTCTTAACTCATCAAATACCTGCTGATGAGTTTTGGAAATCTCATCTAGTCTAAGACGAATCACATACAAATGTAGGCCTGAATAGGTATTTTTCAATTGAACAGGAGTTACTAACGGTAAGCCAGACAACGACTCGTTATACCGTTGCGCCAAATAATGGCGACGAGAAACAAATTTATCAAGGCGCTGCATTTGCGATATTCCAAGTGCCGCTTGCAACTCTGTCATCCGATAATTAAAGCCCAGCTCGACTTGCTGGTAATACCAACTTCCATGAGACTCTCCGTCCATTTGTTCTGGATCACGAGTGACTCCATGGCTTCGATACAGCGCCATCTTTTTTGCTAAACTAGCGTCATTTGTAAGAGCAGCACCACCTTCTGCAGTCGTAACAATTTTAACTGGATGGAAGCTAAATACAGTTATATCAGAGTACTCACAACCCCCTATCGGATTATCTAGATAACGCCCTCCTATAGCATGAGATGCGTCTTCGATAACACGGAAGCCATACTGTTTAGATAGAGCATGAATGGCTTTCATGTCGCAAGACTGACCACACAAGTGAACAGGGACCACAACCTTAGGTAATTTCCCCTCAGCCTTAGCTTTAATCAACTTCTGTTCTAACTTCATTGGGCAGAGGTTGTATGTGACAGGGTCAATATCAACAAAATCTACATTGGCACCACAATATAAGCCGCAATTAGCTGATGCCACAAACGTAATCGGGGTGGTCCACAACCAATCCCCATCAGCTAAACCTAAAGCCAAACACGCCACATGCAATGCTGAAGTTGCACTGTTTACTGCTAACACATGTTCTGCACCAGTGTAACTTGCCAACGCCTTCTCGAAAGCAGGTACTTTCGGACCTTGAGTCAGAAAATCAGACTCAAGCACCTCCATGACGGCATCGATGTCTTGCTGCGTAATTTCTTGTTTTCCGTAAGGAATCATGACGAAAACCGACCCACAAGCTAAAGTTCAGCAAGCTTATCAAAATCCCGTATTTCTGATACGTTCAAGAAATGGGGATTATTACCAGAATGATATTCATAACCTTGGGCTACAGACTTACCCTCTTCGCCTAACCGACTAATAGAAAAGTTAGAATCAAGACCTGAAAATCTTATAGCGGGACACAAAACATAATGCTCTTCAAACTCAAGAGTCAAATGTGAATCATCTGCAGGGCACATAATTTCATGTAACTTTTCGCCTGGTCTTATTCCAATTATCTTTGTAGGCAAACCTGGAGCATAAGCTTCAACCAAGTCCATTATTCTGACCGATGGGATTTTTGGAACAAATATTTCGCCCCCATGCATACGCTCAAAGTTTTTAAGAACAAAATTCACTCCATCCTGTAGCGTAATCCAAAAGCGAGTCATTTCCTCATGCGTAACCGGCAAGCAATCTGCGCCTTCCGAAATTAGCTTCTTGAAAAAAGGGACAACTGAACCACGAGAACCAACAACATTACCGTAGCGGACAACAGCAAATCTAGTTCTACGCGCACCGACACTATTATTTGCCGCAACAAACAGCTTATCTGAAGCCAATTTTGTAGCGCCATACAGATTAATAGGATTTGCCGCTTTATCCGTAGATAGCGCTATCACTTTATCTACATTATTAGCAATCGCTGCCTTAATTACATTCTCGGCGCCATGAATATTAGTTTTAATGCATTCCATTGGATTGTATTCAGCAGCAGGAACTTGCTTTAGTGCGGCGGCATGAATTACATAATCAACCCCCTCCATTGCCTGCATCATTCTCTCACTATCACGAACATCACCAATAAAGTAACGCATGCAACTATCATTGAACTCCTGCTGCATCTCAAATTGCTTTAGTTCATCACGAGAAAGAATAATCAGCCTCTTAGGCTTATACCGATCCAAAATTGTCTTTGTATATTTTTTACCGAAGGAACCAGTCCCTCCGGTTATCAAAATCGACTTATCATCAAACATTAAAAAACACCTTTTAGAAGGTTTCTCTACTACAAACCCAAAAAATAAATATAAATGTACAAAAACCTAAATCAAAACACCCAAACAGAACAACATTCAGTGCTTCAGCGCCAAAAAGCATGCATCCAAACTTTCTCTCCAATCAACAGGCTCAGACAAAGTGCTGACCAATTTAGAGTTCTTCGGCCTTTTAACTCTTGATTTATACTCATCAGAGCTAACGGCTTTAAGCTCCGGAGGGCTCGTCAGAACGCCACTCTCCACTGCCTTTCTGAATATTTCACTGGCAAAACCGTACCAAGTCACACCAGGATTACTCTCAAGATGGTAAGTCCCCCAGGTAGCATCATCACCTCGCACCCTAACCTCAGCCATATCCAAGAGCTTTCGAGCAATATCAACCGAGGCAGTAGGAGCCCCAAACTGATCGTCTACTACGGAGATTTCGTCTCGTTCATTAGCAATACGTAGCATAGTCTTAAAAAAATTATTACCACGTAAACCAAACACCCAGCTTACACGCAATATTATGTGTTTATGCCAAACGCTTCGTAGCAACCTCTCTCCTTCGAGCTTACTAGCTCCATATACACATGTAGGGCTTTCAACATCATGCTCGCTGTACGGAGACGCCTTTACTCCATCAAACACATAATCTGTAGAAATGTGAAAAAAAGGTACATCCATTTCCTTACATGCTTCAGCCAAATACCCCACTGCTATACCATTTACTGTGAAAGCCTTATCTTTTTCCTCTTCAGCCCGGTCAACATCTGTATATGCGGCCGCATTTATAAACACATCCGGTTGAAAATTGCGTAAAGAGCTCTCAATAGATATTTTGTTTGAAATATCCAGCCCAGCCGATCCAGGGCCCCAAACCTCATATCCACGCTTCCTTGCCTCTTGAACAAGCTCCACACCTACTTGCCCCTCACCACCTGCAACTAAAATCTTCATAATAATAGAGTTATCAGTCTTTAATACCTTCAAGTTTCGGCCACATTAGATCCTTCTCTGACAAAAGAGGCTGTTCACCACTCAACGGCCAATCAATCCCTACAGCAGGATCATCCCAAGCAATACCGCCTTCATCATCAGGATCATAATAATCAGTGCATTTGTATTGAATTTCAGCTACTTCTGACGTGACAAAAAAACCATGTGCAAATCCAGGTGGCACCCACAACTGACGAAAGTTTTCTGCCGAAAGCACAACCCCAAAGTATTGGCCATAAGTTGGTGAGGCCACGTTTATGTCAACCACCACATCAAACACTGACCCAACAGTACACCGAACCAACTTACCTTGTGGCTTATTAATTTGAAAATGCAGCCCTCGTAAAACCCCCTTACGAGACCTTGAATGATTATCTTGAACAAAAGCACTTTTGATACCAAGCAAGGACTTGTAGCGTTCGACCTGAAAAGTTTCTAGAAAAAACCCACGTTCATCCCCATAAACCTTTGGTTCTACAACTTTTACTCCCTGAAGAAGGGTATCAACCACCACAATACTCATGCAGCCCCTACTATTCTTTTCAAATACTCACCGTAACCCGACTTTTCCAATTGCCGAGATAGCCTTCCAATATCTTCCAAGGATAACCAACCGTTTTGATAAGCAATTTCTTCCAAGCAAGCCACTTTCAAGCCTTGCCGCTGTTCGATAACCTGTACAAATTGACTTGCATCCAACAAGCTTTGATGAGTACCAGTATCCAGCCAGGCAAACCCCCTTCCCAGCTTTTCTACTCTTAATTGCGATCTTTTTAAATACTCATTATTAACGGCCGTAATCTCCAACTCCCCTCGAGCAGAGGGAGAAATTGATTTCGCTATATCAATAACATCATTATCATAAAAATATAGCCCTGTTACCGCATAATTTGATTTTGGTTCCCGCGGTTTCTCTTCAATGCTAACCGCATCTCCATGCGAATCGAACTCAACCACTCCGAAGCGCTCAGGGTCATTAACCCAATAACCAAAAACAGTAGCCCCCTTTTCATGATTTACAGCCCGCTTAAGCTTTTCGGAAAAGTGCTCACCATAATAAATATTATCTCCAAGCACTAGACATACACTATCGTCGCCGATAAAGGTTTCGCCAATTATAAAAGCCTGCGCTAGACCATCAGGCGAGGGCTGAATTTCATAAGTAAAATTCACACCGAAATCACTTCCATCCCCCAGTAACCTTTGAAAATAGGGTAAATCTATAGGGGTTGATATAATCAAAATCTCTCTAATTCCAGCCAACATCAAAACTGATATTGGGTAATAAATCATAGGTTTATCGTAGATAGGAAGAAGCTGCTTAGAAACACCTCGCGTAATTGGATGAAGACGAGTTCCGGATCCCCCGGCCAATACTATACCTTTCACTTTTCGCCTCCTAAGCCTTTTCTATCTCGATAGCTATTATCTCTTATGTGCATCCACCACTCTTCGTTATCCAGGTACCATTGCACTGTTTTACGCATCCCGGACTCAAAGCTCTCTTCAGGTACCCAATTCAAATCTCTTTCAATCTTACCTGCATCAATGGCATAACGAACATCATGGCCGGGTCTGTCTTCAACATAAACGATCAAATCTTCGTAGTTATCAATTTGAGCTGCACTGAGCGGTCTAAGCTCATCAAGAATGCGGCACAGCGTCAGGACTACATCTATATTCTTTTTCTCATTATGCCCACCAATATTGTAAGTACTTCCTACCTCACCTTCAGTAACAACTTGATATAATGCACGAGCATGGTCATCAACATACAGCCAGTCACGAATCTGATCACCACTACCGTAGACAGGAAGCTTTTTTCCTTCCAGTGCATTTAGAATCACTAAAGGGATGAGCTTTTCCGGAAAGTGATAAGGTCCATAATTATTTGAACAATTTGTCACTAAGACGGGAAAATCGAAAGTTCTACCCCAAGCTCTAACCAAATGATCAGACCCTGCTTTTGTTGCCGAATAGGGCGAGCTGGGATCATAAGGTGTATCTTCTGTAAAAAGTAAACCTGAATCACCTAAGTCGCCATAAACCTCATCAGTTGAAATATGATGAAATCTAAATCTATCTCTTTTTTCTCCGCTTAGGCCAACCCAATATTTTCGGGAAGCCTCAAGCATGGTGTAAGTTCCCACCAAATTGGTTTGAACAAAATCACCAGGGCCATCTATCGAACGATCAACATGAGATTCTGCAGCTAAATGCATTACCACGTCTGGCTGATATTTAGCGTATATTCGATCTAAAGCCTCTCGATCACAAACATCTTCTCTCTCAAATGCATATCGAGAGCTAGAGTTTACCAATGCCAAACTTTCTAAATTGCCCGCATAGGTTAGCTTATCAACATTAACGACATAATCGTTAGTATGCCGAATAATGTAACGAATAACTGCAGAACCAATAAAACCTGCACCACCAGAAATTAAAAACGTTTTACTCATAAGATCGCTTCAAAATTTAAATATGTCTCAACTAACCGATTGGGGAAATACCTTACCTTTCCAACACATTGCCCAAAATCAATTTCGGCCATTCCTTTGCCAAGCTTATTAAACACTTGCAAACAACTGCTACGCTGCCTCACTCTTGTTAGATAAAGATGAAGTCATGCTAGCAAGCAGATGTTTTAAATCATCACCCACTTCGGGGTGCTGAAGCGCATACTCGACTTGCGCTTTCATATAACCCAATTTATTCCCACAATTATGGCTTTTTAAGCATCGACCTGTGCGAACTTCAACAGCTGATCTATAGCATCCGTTAATTGTATTTCGCCGCCAGCACCAGGCGAAGTTTTTTCCAGTAAATTCCAAATCGATGCGGGTAACACATAGCGTCCAACAACAGCCATATTTGAAGGTGCATCATCTGTCGCTGGTTTTTCAACTAGACCATCAACAGCTGCGGTTCCACCACTTTGAAGATCTACCCCCAAACAATCAACCACACCGTATTTAGAAACATGCTCCCACGCGACAGGCTCAACCATTATTTGCGCAGTTTGAGTTTTACTGTAATTACTCACCATCGAGGCCAAATTTGTTTGACTTAAATCCACTTGATATTGATCTACCAATACATCAGGCAACAAAACAGCGAACGGATTATCCCCAACCACAGGGCGGGCACAACTAATGGCATGACCTAAACCTTTGGCTTCCGCCTGCCGTACCGCAATCACAGTGACACCGGGAGGGACAATACCTTGAACCTCATCTAACAACTGCCGCTTTAAACGAAACTCAAGCTGGGCCTCCAGCTCAAATGAGGTATCAAAGTGATTCTCGATGGCATTTTTACTGGCATGTGCAACTAAAACAATCTCTTTAATGCCGGCGGCTACAGCTTCATTAACCACGTACTGGATCAACGGCTTGCCTACAATAGGTAACATTTCTTTAGGAATAGCCTTAGTCGCAGGTAACATGCGTGTGCCAAGTCATGCTACAGGAATAACTGCTTTTGTGATCATTTTTTTACCATGCATTACAAAGGTAAGTAGCAGGTTTTGTCCGACTAAGTACTCAAACAGAGCTGATATAGATAGAGAAACAATGATGCTTACTATACAGCCCCCCCCCAACATACAAAACTAAGCTTGTAGCCTTCCCCTAATCCAGCTCTGACCGGTTACTATCAATTATCTAAAATAATTACGGTACACCTACTATTAAGGCATGCCGCTTTATACCGCTATGACTAATGGCTTAAGCCAATACTTTCGTTTACTCGATCCCGCATCTCCTTTCCAGGCTTAAAATGCGGAACATACTTACCTGTCAATTCAACTGAATCGCCGGTCTTTGGGTTGCGCCCAACGCGTGGCGCTCGGTAGTGAAGGGAGAAGCTTCCG
>Ga0105357_10000046_pt1 | contig 47523 bp, 44 predicted proteins | sample GOMGulsemesocosm_4_FD_83660 | JGI IMG/M metagenome (GOLD analysis project Ga0105357, IMG submission 83660) | Methane-oxidizing microbial communities from mesocosms in the Gulf of Mexico - GOM15B Gulf of Mexico | ecosystem: Environmental > Aquatic > Marine > Cold seeps | place: USA: Gulf of...
ACGCCAAACACCTTCGCCAACTGTTTTACCCGCATCGAAAATCTGATCTGCTAGATCATCATCATTTGAAAACAAACCGGCGTTTTCATGGCCAAGCGCAATAATGATTGCACCTGTAAGTGTTGCCAAGTCGATCATCAATTCTGGTTTAAACCGATCCTGAGTATACCAAAGAGCATCAGCTAATACGAGCCGTCCTTCCGCATCAGTATTTAAAATCTCAATTGTCTGACCAGACATTGACGTCACAATATCACCGGGACGCTGCGCATTCCCGTCTGGCATATTTTCAACCAAGCCGATAACGCCGACGACGTTGGCTTTTGCCTTACGCCCCGCCAGTGCTTTCATCAGGCCAGTAACCGTCCCTGCTCCACCCATATCCCATTTCATTTCTTCCATACCAGGGCCTGGTTTCAATGAGATACCACCAGTATCAAAACAGACGCCTTTACCAACAAATGCGATTGGGTTTTTAGATTTTTTGTTTGGTGCGCCATTCCAGTGCATAATTGCCATCCGGCTTTCACGAACCGACCCTTGACCGACACCAAGGAGAGCTCCCATTCCAAGGCGCTCCATTTTATCTTCATCCAGAATTTCCACGTCCACACCCAGAGCAGAAAGCTCACGACATTTATCAGCAAAACTTTCAGGATAAAGCGTATTTGCAGGTTCACTCACGAGGTCACGCGTCAGGAAAACACCTTCTGCAATTGCTTCTAAATCTGTAAATAATTTCCGGGCACCGCTAGATGCTTTACAGGCAACCGTCATTCTCAGAAGTGAAGGTTCACTTGCATCGTCTTCGTCGGTTTTATATTTATTGAACCTGTACGATCCAAGTTTAGCGCCAAATGTAATATGTGCAGCCGCTTCATTGTCTCGTAAATCGTTACTTTCCAGCCCGTCAAGAATAACCGTTACATTTCTCGCGCCTGACGTATTGAGTTTACGTACGAGACTTCCGCCGAGATTTTCAAAATCGACCAATTTCAAATCTTCAGGTTCACCGACACCAACAAGTATTACACGGGATACATCCATGTCTTGAGGGGCCAAAATTTCTAACAAATCTCCCTTTTTACCCTTAAACCGGCTTGTCTCAAGCGCGCGTGTTAAAACACCACCAGTGATGTCATCCACATCCTGAGCCATAGGGGATAACGTATTATCCGCAAAGACCAAAACGGCGAGCGAGCCACGCTTTGGAAGGGATATTTCAGAAAAAGCGAATTTCATGATTGGCACCTGATTGTTGTAAATTAACGCCTCGAAGGGTTCTATATACTCTCTTGAATACCTTACGCAGCTAAGAGTAGCAATAAACAACTGCGAACATTTGCGTCACACGCACCGAAGCTCTACTCCGAGCAATATAAATTTGCCCAAATCGCAATCCAGGCAACTAAGGGAATTACTATTCACTAAGTAATCATGATTATTCCATTAAATCTCTTATGCAAAAAAGGCTCTAACACTGCCTTTTTTATACCATTTTTATGCTTCTTTATAGCGCTCCTTGTTTCAATCAGTATACTGCAGCCATGAAAAAGATTAACGGGTACATAATTACGCAAATACTGGGGCCGATGGCATTTATCACCTTCGCCATGACCGGTATAATTTGGCTATCCCAAACTCTGCAATTTGTAGAGAAGTTGATCAGTGGTTTACCCATTAGTACATTTTTGTATTTAACCGTTCTTCTTATTCCCGGAATTCTAAAATACACGCTCCTACTCGGCCTGTTTTTCGGAACGCTATTTGCTTTTAACCGCTTATATACTGAATCTGAACTCGTCGTTATGTGGTCGGCGGGTTTGAGTAAATGGGCTCTTGCAAAACCTGCACTGTACCTCGCACTTATCGTTTCTATTTTGCTATATGCGTTTGGTTTTTTCCTGACCCCCTACGGAATCCGTACAGTGAAAGAACTCCGGCATGAATGGCGTGAAAGCTTGGCATCTGTTGTCTTGAGAGAAGGTGTTTTCAACTCTCTCTCAAAAAGTGTAACGGTCTATATTCGTGAAAAAACCCAATCGGGGAAACTCATTGGCATCCTTGTGCATGATGAACGAAACCTTGAAAAACCCGTCACTTATATGGCGCAAGAAGGTGCATTCATTACAACACGAGACGGACCACGTTTCGTTATGAAAAATGGTAACCTTCAAGAAGTTCGTAAAGATCAAGCCAAGCTCAGTATTCTTTATTTCGATAATTATACCTTGGATATTAGTCAGTTTGAAAAAAAGAAGACTGCTTTTTGGCTCAAACCTGAAGCCCGGTATTTCAGCGAACTTGTCTGGCCGGAAGATTCTGAAATCAACCGCAAGAATGCGGGTAAACTCCGAAAAGAGCTACACACGAGACTTATACTTCCACTTTACGCATTTGCGTTGGTCTATATTGCTATTGCGGGTGTCCTCAGCGGTGAATTCTCACGTCGGGGCCGTGCAAAAAATCTCATGATCGCAGGGGTATCGGGAGTAGGATTACTCATTGGAGCTATGGCATTATTCAGCCTGGTAAACTCCAGCCCTCAACTTATACCGTTTCTTTATGTTGTTCCATTTATAGCGACTGCTATTGCAGCAAGATTTACATCGGACGGAAAATTCACAAATCCCTTCAAAAAACTGAGTGCCTCAAGGCCTCTATCTGAGGGCTCTAAATGAAACTCTGGGGAACTCTATCCATTTATCTTGGTAAGCAATTTTTGCGCAATGTGGGCATAATATTTGCCGCTCTAGTTTCTATCATTTTTCTAGTGGATTTCATCGAACTGCTCCGTAAATCCGCGGACAAGGAAAATGTAACAATCTTCCTTATGCTTCAAATGACGTTGATGCGCCTCCCCACTTTGTCGCAAAAACTACTCCCGTTTATTGCTTTATTTGGGGGAATGCTGACGTTCTTCAGAATGTCCAGAAGCAGTGAATTGACTGTGATTAGAGCGTCTGGTGTGTCTGCTTGGCTGTTTTTGATGCCGTCATTAGCCATCGCTTTTTTTGGCGGTATTTTCATATTGACGGTTATCAACCCAATTGCTGCTGCGATGGAGACCCATGCAGCGCAGTTGGAAAATAAATATTTTGAAAAGAAGACAAACATACTTCAACTTTCCTCAGAAAACCTTTGGTTGCGACAAGTTGATGAAGACGGCTTGTTCGTCATTCATGCCCTTGGTGCAATCAACCAAGGTATCGATTTAACTGATGTAATTATTTTTCAATATGACACTAATGAGCAGTTTGTTGGCCGCATTGAAGCCTCCCATGCGAAACTCAATAAAGGCTATTGGGATTTAAAAGATGTCCTCCTAACCAGCCCAGAGCTACCAGGAACTTTTCTTGACACTTTACAGCTGGAAACCAGTTTAACTGTCTCCCAAATTCAAGAAAGCTTTGCACCTCCCAAAAATCTGTCGATTTGGGACCTGCCAGGATTTATTAAAACTTTGGAAGAAGCAGGCTTTTCAGCACTTAAACATCGTATATACTGGCATAGTCTGATTGCCGGACCTGTTTTGCTACTTGCTATGGTTCTAGTTGCAGCAACCTTCAGTTTACGGGCAACAAGAAGAGGGCGAGCAGGTTTGTTAATTTTGTCAGGGATTGCATCCGGATTTGTGTTCTACTTCTTTACAGATATCATATTAGCTTTAGGGTTGGCAGGAACGTTACCTGTCCTCATGGCTGCATGGACACCCGCAATCGCCATCACTCTTCTTGGTCTTTCGATGATGTTCCATTTAGAGGATGGCTAGATTATGCGTAGATTTCTAGTCCCCTTACTCGCATCAACTTATTTCACAGTTGTTGCCCTGCAAAACGTGCAGGCTGCGGCACCACTTGTACCGTCGTCTTCCACAGGCCAATTCAACGCGCAATCTCTGTTCACAGCCGATGAAATTAGGTACGACAAGGCATCAGAGACAGTAACGGCCGCCGGACATGTTGAAATTGTCCAAGGAGACCGAGTACTAAAAGCCGACAATGTTATTTACAATGTCGCTGAAGACAAAATACGAGCCGTTGGGAACGTTGTTTTGTTAGAACCATCAGGTGACGTTCTTTTCGCTAATGACGTTGAATTAGTTAATGAATTGAAAACTGGAGCTATTCGGGACATCCGCATTTTGTTTACCGATAATTCTAGATTAGCCGCGCAGAGTGCTGTTCGGGTTGACGAAAATAAAACGGTAATGAATCAGGCTGTATATAGCACCTGTAACCTGTGCGAGACCGATCGTAACGCAGATCCTCTTTGGCAAATAAAATCATCAAAAGTTGAGCATGATAAGCTCGCTAAAACAATAACATACGAAAATGCTGTTCTTGAGTTTTTTGGTGTCCCGGTCCTGTACACCCCGTATTTTAGCCATCCGGACCCAACCGTAGATCGAGACAGCGGATTTTTGGCGCCATCAGCATTTTCTTCTTCGAATTTGGGATACGGGGTAACCATCCCATACTACTATGTCATTTCTGACGAAAAAGACATGACCATCACCCCAACCATCACAACAGATGAAGGTGTCCAGCTTGCTACAGAATATCGGCAAGCTTTTGAGACGGGCGAAATGACACTTGATGGGTCTTTGACATACGTTGATGAACGAGATGACACAAATATAAAGACCGGCGATCAAGAATTCCAAGGGCATATCCGCGGCATTGGTGAATTTGAGTTCAGAGAAGACTGGAAGTGGGGATTTGATTTCTTTGCAACATCGACCGATACCTATCTAAATAAATACGACATCAGTAGTCTGGACTCTTTAACTTCTACGGCTTATGTGGAAGCGCTACGTGATCGAAATTATGCAAGAATAAGCGCCATTGGGTTTCAGGGCCTCGATGCCGACGATGATAGTGGAACGACACCATTTGTCCCTGGATGGCTGGAGTATTCCTATGTTGGGCAGCCAGATAAATTCGGATCCAGGTTCAATTTCGATGTAGACGGGTTGAGCCTTGTTCGGACAGAAGGTCAAGATACAAACCGTATTTCCGCTAATGCTGGCTGGCATTTGCCATATACATCTCCCTCTGGACAGATTTTCACCTTGGAGACCTCTCTTCGCGGGGATGCATATTACTCCTTTGATCAACTTGCAGATCCCTATGATACCACAAGTGCTACCTCAGATGAATTTACAGGTCGGGTAATCCCTTCTTTATCATTGAAATGGAGCTATCCGTTTGTGAGACAAGCTGGCAGCATTCGACAAACTATCGAGCCTATTATTGAAGGAGTGTGGTCTGAAGCCTTTGGTAGTAAGAACACTCCAAATGAAGACAGCTTGAGCTTTGAATTCGATGACACCAACTTATTCGGCTCCAATCGCTATGCCGGACTTGATCAAGTTGAAGAAGGAGCGCGATTAAATTATGGTGTGAATTTTGGCTTTTATGGTGCTAATGGCGGTTATACGTCACTCCTTGTCGGACAAAGTTTGTACGAGAGCAATAAATCAGAATTTAGCGAAGGTAGTGGCTTAGAAGATCAAATATCGGATTATGTTGCCCGACTGGAAATTCAACCCAGTGAAATGTTCAAATTCACTCAACGTGTCCGTATTGACGCCGAAGATTTAAGCTTTGCTCGACACGAACTCGATCTAACTGTTGGGAATGAAAACAATTGGTTTACTGCCGGTTATTTGAACATTAAAGATGATCAAATCGATGTTGGAATTGAAAGCCGCCATGAAATTAATTTCGAAGGTAAAGTCAAGGTCGCCGATTACTGGAGTACTTACGGCTCGTACCGCCGTGACCTTGAAAATAATGGTGCCTCAATTCAAGGCGTTATTGGATTAGAATACCTAGATGAATGTTTTGGCTTTTCTTTGGAAGCCGTCAGAGACTTCACAAGTGATCGCGATGTGGAATCGTCAACAACAATCGGATTTAAAATTCGATTATTGCCCTTTAACTAACACGTAATAACCGCCAAGTTGGTGGATGTTATTTTCCTGTTGAGATGCTAAGATAGCGTTTCTATTAAAAGTATGTTTTGAGAAATCAAGTGATGGTCATGCGGAAAGTTTTAAATAGCCTAATTGTTGCAACATTTTTAATTTTGCCTGCGAGCCATATCGCAGCGCAGGAAGTGCAAAAAATTGTTGCCATTGTAAATGAAGAAATCATTTCCGGGTTCGATGTAATCCAAAGAATTAACATGACTATTTTTGCGGCAGGCCTGCCTAGCGATTCCAAGACCCGACAACAGCTTGTTCCCTCAACAATCAACACGTTGATTGATGAGCGCCTAAAAATGCAAGAAGCGAAACGCAATAACGTTGAAGGATCCCCAGAAGAAATCAATAGTGCTATTGAGAAAATGGAAAAGCGATTTAAAATTCGTCCTGGGTTTTTGGAGCAAGCACTGGCGGCCAAAAAAATAAGTATTGATGCAGTATTGGACCAAATCACCGTATCAATCGCTTGGGATAAGCTGGTTCGGAAAAAAATTCTCCCTCGCATTAATATTACAGAAGCCGAAGTTAAATCTGTCCAAGATAAAATGCGGGCAAATAAAGGTAAGAATGAATATTTGACCAGCGAAATATTCTTACCTGTCTCCACGCCAAATGAAGAACCCCAGGTTCGGAAATTCATTCAAGGTTTACGGGCGCAATTAAAAAAAGGAGCCCGTTTCTCTCGGATGGCAACCCAGTTCAGTAAAGGCGCTACAGCTGCAAAAGGCGGAACCGTTGGCTGGCGTATGCTTGAAGATATGGATCCGGCAGTTGCCCAAGCGATTGCCGTGACGAAAAAGGGAAGTGCTACCGCGCCCATTCGCACCACGGATGGCTACTATGTGGTGGCAATTAGAAATGTTAGAAAAATTTTGAGTAAACAAGCCTCTGATAGCCAAATGGAACTCAGCCAAATTGCCATCCCTGTCGCTGACACCGAAAAAAGAGGCCTTAAAGAAAGTCATATCAAACTTGTTAATTCTTTAAGTAAGTTTGTTGATGGTTGCTCGTACCTACCGACCCTCTTCAATCAAATCTCCAATGGCCAAAGCGGGAAGATGGGGAAAGTTTCTTTAAGCAGCCTTCCTGATAAATATCGAGTTCTCGTCGCAAATTTAAAAAGCGGCGAAGCCAGCGTCCCGTACCTTGATAAAGATACATACCGTATTTTCATTGTTTGTGATCGCCAAGATGCATCCATGCAAAGCGACAGCGAAGACGCTATCCGTAGAAGTATTGGCAACAAACGCATTGGTACCCGTGTCGAACGCTATTTGAAAGATCTCCGCCGAGAAGCTGTTATTGAATCACGATAATCAATTATAGATCCTCTACAGAAATTTAAATTAACGGATGGAACAAATGAGCCGGGAAGCCTTGGTTTTAACAATGGGCGATCCTGCAGGCATTGGCATTGAAATTGCTACCAAAGCCTGGATTGCCCGAAATAGCGAAGATATTTCCCCTTTTGTCATGATCGGCAATGCGCTGATAATTGACGTTCAAATAAACCAGCTCTTTTCAGATGTTGCCATCAAAGTTGTGCATTCAGTTGATGAAGGCATTGCCTGCTTTAATGACTATTTCCCTGTACTGGATCCAAGTTTCGGGACAACTGACGCGGGAAAAACGCTAGCGGCTATTGAAGTTGCAACCCAGCTGTGCATGGACGGATCAGCCGCCGCAATGGTTACCAACCCTATACATAAGAAACGCTTGTATGATGCTGGCTTTAATCATCCTGGCCATACAGAATTTTTAGCAGACCTGACAAATTCACCCAACAAATCAATTATGATGTTTGCCTGTCCCGGTTTAAAAGTTGTACCGGCGACGATCCATGTTCCCATTGAACAAGTCCCTGATTTAATAACCGAGGAATTACTTGAATATGTAATTCGGACAACAGCCAACGATTTAACAACTCGGTTTGGAATTGAGACGCCCCGGATTGTTGTTGCTGGCTTAAATCCTCACGCAGGCGAAAATGGAAGTATCGGCAAGCAGGAAGTTAATATTCTCAAGCCGCTTGTAAAAAAACTTAATCAAGACGGTCTCTCTGTGTCTGGTCCCTATCCTGCGGATAGTTTATTTCATGCTGCGGCAAGGCAAAAATTTGATGCCGCCATATGCATGTATCACGATCAGGCCCTTATCCCCATCAAGACAATTGATTTTGATCGCGGCGTGAATATTACCCTCGGCTTGCCAATAATTCGAACCTCTCCTGATCACGGGACCGCAGAAGATATTGCGGGAAAAGGTATCGCCAATCCTGCGAGCTTAATCGCTGCAATCAACACCGCCAGAGAAATGGCAGCAGTCAGCAAGGAAACTAATAATGGATGACGGTGCTTCTCTGCCTCCTTTGAGAGATGTGATTAATCAATATGGACTGCGGGCCGAAAAGTCTCTGGGACAAAATTTCTTGCTAGATCTCAACCTGACAGGTCGCATTGCAAGATGTCCCGGATCTCTTGAAGGCGAAACTGTTCTTGAAATCGGCCCCGGCCCTGGCGGCCTGACGCGTGCGATTTTAACGTTAGGTGCCGCCCGGTTAATTGCCATTGAAAAAGACACTCGCTGTCTCGCCCCCTTGCAAGATGTAAGTGACGCTTTTACTGGCCGCCTTACTGTTATAAACGGCGACGCACTGGACGTAAATGAAAGCGAACTACTGGGAGCAGAAAAGGCGCATATTATTGCGAACCTACCCTATAATGTAGCAACCCCGCTATTGATAAAATGGCTCAAGAACCGGGAACAATTCAAGAGCATGACTTTGATGTTTCAAAAGGAAGTTGGTGATCGGATTACAGCGGTCCCAAGAACCAAAGCCTACGGCCGATTATCCATATTGTGTCAGTGGCTTTGTGAAGTGTCTCCGCAATTTGATATCTCACCGAGAGCTTTTACCCCGCCCCCTAAAGTGACAAGTACAGTGGTCAAACTAGTTCCAAGAGAAGTCCCCGCATTCCCAGCTGATTTAAAAACGCTGGAAAAAGTTGTTGCTACAGCCTTTGGTCAGCGCCGAAAAATGCTCCGGGCCAGTCTTAAATCGCTCGGCGGTCCAACAGAGGATTATTTAATCGCTGCGGGCATTAAGCCCACGCAGCGCGCAGAAGAGTTGACCGTTGAAGAGTTTTGCCGACTAGCCGAACTATACCGTAAAGGTCAGTAACCTTCTCGCAGCCCATTTACAAAGGTGAGTAATCCTGTCCGCCTAATGCGGCGAACGCGTTCAGCTTTTAGGATCGCCTTAACTTCCAAAATACATCTTTCAACGTCGTCATTGACAACCACATAGTCATATTCGGCCCAGTGGCTTATTTCTTCTGACGCTTTGGACATACGCTGTGCGACAACTTCATCGCTATCCTGTGCACGGCTTTTCAGGCGTTTCTCCAGTGCTTGTGTGGAGGGTGGTAGCACGAAAATACTGACCAAATCATCACCGGCTTTTTGTGCAAGCTGTTGGGTGCCTTGCCAATCAATATCAAATAAAATGTCGTTCCCTTTTGCCAAACTCTCCCTTACAGGACCGCTGGGAGTCCCATAATAGTTACTAAAAACCTTAGCGTGTTCAAGCAATTCGTCACGGTTCACCAGTAGATTGAAGTCAACCGGTTCCATAAAGAAATAATCTTTACCTTCGATCTCGCCGGGCCTTGGAGCCCGCGTCGTCGCGGAAACTGACATAGACAATTTGTCATCATCCTCAAGCAAAGCGCGCGAAATAGTAGTCTTACCGGCGCCCGAGGGAGACGATAAAACGAGCATTAGCCCGCGATGATCAATTTGCACTGTCTCAATTATTTGTTTTGGCACGGTTAAACCTTATTCAATATTTTGGACTTGTTCCCGAAGGCGGTCGATGACCACTTTCAAATCAAGGCCGACTTGGGTTAATTCTTTATCATTGGATTTTGAGCACAAAGTGTTGGCTTCGCGGTTAAACTCTTGGCAAATAAAATCCAACCGCCGCCCAATACCTTCAGACTTATCACTGGCAAGAACATCCCTCGCAGTCAACACATGACTGGTCAATCTGTCGAGCTCTTCTGAAATATCGGCCTTTGTTGCAAGTAAAGCCAGTTCTTGTTCAAGGCGGTTTGCATCGATTGATCCACCGCCCCCTAATATCATATCTAAGTGAGTTTTCATGCGCGCCCGGACATTCTCAGGGCGTAATGCAGCCGTATTGAGAGCCTTTTTGCTCAATTCTTCAATCTCGTTCAACTGGTTGTTTAAAACAGGAAGCAGCTGCGCACCTTCCTCTAATCGTGTATTGATCAAATTATCAAAAAGCTCATACAAAGAGACACTAAGCGCCTGCTCTAGTGCTTCTTGCGTTTTATCATCAATTGCAGATTTATCTGCCTGTTCAATGACGCCTTTAATCTCCATCAAACCATCTATTCGGGCCGCTTCGAGATTATTTTTCTCTGATTTGTCTTTGGCTATCGATATAAGTTCATCCAAAAACGTCTGGTTAATTTGATAGGCTGATGTTCCTGAAGGCTGATTTAGTTGTAAGTGCAGATTAACAGTTCCCCGCTGCATTTTACTTTTTAAATTTTTCCGGGCAATTTCTTCAACTTTATCAAAACCGTAGGGGATCCGGCATCGAATTTCCAGCCCCCGACCATTGACACTTTTTACTTCCCAAAGCCACGAATATTCTCCATGCGTTCCGTTTATCCGGGCAAACCCCGTCATGCTTTGTAGTGCCATGTTGGTCTCTCGCTTCGTTTAAATATATTGAATGTATATCGTTAAATGAAGCATCAAACAAGAATTCAGGCACTAATTACGGCGTAATCTTAGCTGTTCTGGCACCCTCCGCTCTTTTTTCAAAGTATCCCACTGCACCAGAACTTGTAGCACCCAATAAAAATGCAAGTAGACCCACGGCAACATCACGCTCAAGACCGCCTAATAAACCCGTCAGAGAGAAAATCAGGAAAACACCCAGACCTAGCAATGCTCCAACGATCGCTCGAATAGCTACGCCTCTATTTGCCCCTCTAATATAACGTTTATTTTTAGCCTCTCTTGCGATTACAAACGCTAGAAAAGCGAGTGCCCCGGTAGCTCCCCAAACAAATGATACAGCTCCGCCCATGGACAACATTAACTCCGAAGAGAATTCATCAACGAACATTCTCTGTACAAGAGATCGCATAAGTAAAAGACAAGGGAGGATGACCAGAACAAGACTTGAAATGATCATTGGCAATACCCAGAGGAGAGTAATTGCCGATGAGCTGTCTGAAATACTTTTACCCGTTACTTCAGATTTAGCGTAAGTCGCCGACACAACATTGCGGTAGGCATTCTTAAGCGCAGTAATCGCGGCATCACTTTTATCCGTAGCGGGCAGCCTTTTAATTTGAGAGATGGCCGCGTCCAATTTGTTGAGCTGTTCATTTCCAGCAGAAGACGGATGATGTAGAAAAAAATCCGCGATTAAAATCGCGTGATTTAGAAGGTTATCAATTTCAGGTGCCTCTTCATCCTCCTTCCTCTCAACAACAGGGCTCTTGAGATTTTCAGGTGTTCTTGATTTTACATGAAGGTCTGCATCTATTGGCGATGGCTTAGCATCAACCTTTGCTGGTCCAATAAGATTTTCCGTAACAGACGCGGTCGCAGCAGAAGTCTCCGATTCAGTCAACTTTGCATTCTCAAACCCAAGTTTGCGCGCATCAACAACGGGCTCTGTCGGCACTGTTTTCTGCGGTGCTTTTACTTCAGCCACTAATGTATCATCACCTTGAACGCTTTTCTGGGCCTGGGTGAGTTTCTGAATTAGTTTCAAGGCCGTGGCGGGGTCTGGCAAGGCATCTTGCGGAGCAGCTGTTGCTTTTTTACCTTCTACAACTGGGACAGTTTGGTTTTCACCAAGCGCGTTCCCAATCATTTTCTCAGTATTTTGATGCATACCTGCAACTTCATTACGAAGTTCTTGTAAACAGTCTCGTAACTCTCGTCTTTGTTTTAACAAAGTCTGAATTGAATCACTCGTCACCGACTTGCCCTCCTCACCGCTTAACAGTTCATATGAGGGTATGACGCCTAACGTCGGTGTTTGTGCCAATCTTGGTGAAAATTAGTTTGATTTACTCTTCTTGAGTTTCCGCCAATTCCGAACATTGCGATTATGCTCTTTCAAAGTAGGTGCAAAAACATGCCCACCTGTGCCATCAGCGACAAAGTACAAATCCTTGGTTTTCATTGGGCTCAAAACAGCTTTCAAACTATCCAATCCCGGATTGCAAATTGGACCTACCGGCAATCCTTTCAAGGTGTAAGTGTTATATTTATTCTTGGCTGCAAGGTCTTTTTTTGAAATAGGGCGGCCGAGATCAGCTGCACCATTAGTCACCCCATAAGCCACCGTTGGGTCCGACTGCAATCTCATTTTCCGTTTCAATCGATTTAAGAAAACACCGGCTACATGGGCGCGTTCTGTCGCCAGACCAGTCTCTTTTTCAACAATGGATGCCAGAATGAGCAAATCGGCTTTTGAGGTAATCAGCGGATCTGGTGTTCGGTTTCTCCAAAGATCATCTATGGCTTTTTTTTGAAGACTCATCATTCGTTCAGCCACCGAATTTTTGCTGTCTCCGCGTCTCAATTGATATGTTTCAGGGAGCAATGAGCCTTCAACCAACGGGACTGTTAAATCACCAGATAAAACAGGATTATGGCTGATTAGGTCCGCAATCTCTCGGCTCTGCAGGCCTTCAGGGATGGTTAGATAATATACAGCAGTCTTTCCTGACACCAAGAGTGCCAGAACTTGTTCGCCGCTTAAACCCGGTGCTATTTCGAACTCACCAGCTTTGAGGTTTTTCGCTTGAGACCGGGCTCGAACACCAAACATAAAGGAAAATTCATTATGAATGACACCGGCGGTTTCCAATTTTTTTGAAATACTGCGAAGTCCTGATCCCTTTTCAAAGATCAGTGTTACCTCTTCTTGGAGGGGGCCTGTATTTGTGAATAGATGCCATCCATAAGCGGCGATACTGCCTACGACTGCGCTGACGAGGACAAACAGAGCCAGAAAGAAGATCAAAAAGCGCTTCATTCTGCCTCCGTAGAAACGGTTAAACTCGTTTCATTACCAAGCTTGCATTTGTTCCGCCGAAACCAAAGGAGTTAGACAAAACCGCGTCCACTTTCTTTTCTTGGGCAGTATTTGGAACAAGGTTCAAATCAAGGCCATCTGATGGGTTGTCCAAATTAATGGTTGGCGGTAGGACGCCTTCATTCATGGCAAGAATGGAGAAAACAGCTTCCACACCGCCTGCAGCACCTAACAAATGGCCAATGGCCGATTTAGTGGATGACATTGCAAGTTCAGACGCAGAACTACCGAACAAACGCTTAACCGCGCCGACTTCGATTTCATCACCAAGTGGTGTTGAAGTCCCATGGGCGTTAATATATCCGATATCCTCAGGGTTTAAGCCTGATTTACGAAGTGCCATCTCCATAGCTCGGAAACCACCGGAGCCATCGCTGGCAGGCGCAGTAATATGGTAGGCATCGCCAGACAAGCCGTAACCTGCTACTTCAGCGTAAATTTTTGCGCCACGTTTTTTAGCATGCTCGTATTCTTCAAGAACCACAACACCAGCACCTTCACCCATAACAAAACCATCACGGTCTTTATCATAAGGGCGGGAGGCTTTGGTTGGATCGTCGTGAAAACCTTTTGACAAGGCCTTAGCCGATGAGAAACCGGCAAAACCGATCCGGCACATAGCCGCTTCAGCGCCGCCTGCAACCATAACGTCAGCGTCATTATCAACGATCATACGTGCGGCATCACCAATGGAATGGGCTCCAGTGGAACACGCAGTAACCACCGCATGATTTGGACCTTTAAAACCGTGCTTAATTGAAACCTGACCTGAAATCAGATTAATTAACGCACCCGGTATAAAGAACGGGCTAATACGCCGCGGACCTTGTTCATGCAATTTAATAGAGTTTGCTTCGATGGACGGAAGACCACCAATCCCAGAACCGATGGAAACGCCAGTTCTAGTGGCTTCTTCATCACTTTCAGGCTTCCAACCTGAATCCGCAATGGCTTCCTCAGCCGCAGCAATACCATAAATGATAAAGCTGTCTAATTTACGCTGTTCCTTTGGGGCCAACACATCGTCGACCCTAAAGGAATCCGGTATACTTTCATCGACAGGGACTTCACAGCCATATTTAACCGTCAAGTCTGTTGTATCAAACTTGGTGATCATACCGGCACCGGATTCACCATTGATCAAACGTTCCCAGCTAGGCTTAACGCCATTTGCAAGGGGAGTTACGAGACCAAGACCAGTGACAACTACACGACGCATGATAATTCCTATCGAAGAAAGAGTTTGCGAAGAACTATAAAACTTTTAAAGGCGCAGAATTAAGCTGCGTCGATGAAAGTGATAGCGTCTTTTACAGTCAGGATTTTTTCTGCAGCATCATCAGGAATTTCGATACCGAATTCTTCTTCAAATGCCATTACAAGTTCAACTGTGTCTAGGCTATCTGCACCCAGATCATCAATGAAGCTAGCTTCGTCGCCAACTTTTGCTTCTTCAACACCAAGGTGTTCAATTACGATTTTTTTTACGCGTTCAGCTGTATCACTCATTAGTTTAATTCCTTAGCTATACCGGCTATTTAATTTCAATTTATTTCATACCGTCAGTGTCGACAAAACACAAGTAACAACAGACGGTCAAATCTCGTGGCGTTCCTAACATACTTTACACTAGATGCAAAGAAAACCTGTCGCAATCGGCTAATTGCAAAAATGCATTTAAAAGGTGAATGTGGTCAAATCATGACCTAGATCATCGCCATGCCACCATTTACATGCAGTGTTTGCCCTGTAACATAGGCAGCTTCATCAGATGCTAGGTACAAGACTGCAGCCGAGATGTCCTTCGGATCTCCAAGCCGGCCAGCGGGAACATTTGTCAGCAACTTACCCTTTTGATCATCAGAAAGCTCGTCTGTCATTGCTGTTGCAATGAAACCTGGTGCAACGCAGTTCACGGTAATTCCGCGACCAGCGACTTCTTGCCCCAAAGACTTTGACATACCGATCATGCCCGCTTTTGAGGCGGCATAATTCATTTGTCCGGGATTACCTGTCACACCAACAATAGACGTAATTCCAATAATACGGCCATTACGTCGTTTCATCATTCCACGAAGACAATTGCGAGAAAGCTTGAAAGCCGCTTTCAAATTAACATCCATCACAACATCCCAATCCGCATCTTTCATGCGCATGGCAAGGCCGTCGCGTGTCAGTCCTGCATTATTGACCAAAATATCCACTTGCCCCATGGCGGTTTCAGCATCTTTAATTAATTTATCAACCGCTTCCATATCTGACAGGTTACACGGAACAACATGGACGCGATCACCGCCAATTTCACTTGCAAGGGCATTAAGCGCCTCTTCGCGAGTACCTGAAATGGCAATTGTCGCTCCGGCTGCATGCATATCTCGTGCGATAGCTGCACCCAACCCACCTGATGCGCCTGTAATCAATGCGCACTTACCTGAAAGGTCAAACATTTATCTCTCCCGTTTCCCTGTTTTTATACTTAACTGGGTGACTTATAGTGATTTTAAAAAAGCGTCGATATCAGCAGGCCCTTGAATTGAACTGCCTTTCATTTCTTTATTTATCCGGCGAACCATCGCTGACAGGATTTTACCTGCGCCAAGCTCGACTAACGGCTCGATTTCCTGGCGCCCCATATACAGGACACTTTCGCGCCAGCGAACACGGCCCGTGACCTGTTTAATGAGCAATGCCCGAATTGTTTCTGGATCACTCACGTCACTTGCCGTCACATTTGCGATGATCGGCACTGATGGCGGTGTGATTGTAACCTCTGTTAGTTTTTCAGCCATTTCATCTGCGGCAGGTTGCATTAAGGGGCAATGGAAAGGAGCGCTAACGGGCAGAAGCATCGCTTTACGAACGCCCTTTTCTTTTGCAAGTTCAATCACGCGTTCAACGGCATCTTTGTCACCGCTCAATACCACTTGCCCATCTGCATTATCATTTGCCACAACGCAGATACCATCGGAGTTCGCGGCTGCCGCTTCAGCAACCAATGCCTCGACTGGTTCAATGTTCATCCCGAGCAATGCCGCCATAGCGCCAACGCCGACAGGGACTGCTTTTTGCATGGCTTGACCGCGCGCTTTTAACAACCGAGCAGAATCTGCAAGTGTTATAGCTCCAACAGCAGTCAGTGCCGAATACTCACCCAGTGAATGTCCTGCAGCAAAAGCAGAGATATCAGAAAGCTTCAAGTTACCTTCACTCTCAAGCACGCGGGCAACGGCAACACTTACCGCCATCAAGGCAGGTTGCGCGTTTTCAGTCAGCGTCAGATCTTCGATTGAGCCTTCATACATAATTTTTGATAGCTTTTGACCAAGCGCTTCGTCGACTTCTTCAAAGACTTGTGCTGCTATTGGAAAAGCTTCTGCGAGCTCTTTGCCCATACCTACTGATTGACTTCCCTGCCCCGGGAAAATGAATGCGCGTTTCATTATAATTGGTCCGATCTAATTAAACTTCTTTGGTACAGTCATATTACTTAAGAATTTCATGTCAAGCCCACTTGCATAAAGTAGATAAATCTATATAGTCCGCCGCCTCAACACTCCTTGCCGACGGAGGTCGGCTACATCTGCACTGTTGATGATGGTCATCAACATCAGATACCTAAAGCCATAAGGAGCTTATACATATGCCTCTATATGAGACAGTTTTTATTGCTCGTCAGGATGTTTCTGCCCAACAGGTTGAAACGCTGACAGAACAAATGTCCAGTTTTATCACAGACGGTGACGGTACCGTTGCTAAAGTTGAAAACTGGGGCCTACGCAATCTTGCTTATAAAGTTAAGAAAAACCGTAAAGGCCACTATGTTCTTATGAACATTGATGCACCAGCCGCGACAGTTAAAGAAATGGAACGTAACCTTCTTCTTAGTGAAGATGTTCTGCGTCACATGACTTTACGTGTTGAAGAACTTGAAGAAGGCGATTCAGTCATGCTTCAAAGTAAAAGTGCTCGTTCAGGCGGTCGCCGCGACCGTGATGAAGAAGCAAAAACTGACGATGCTCCTGCTAAAAAAGTAGAAGCTGCAGCTGAAGTAACAGCTGAAGTCACAGAAGTAACTGAAGCAACTGAAGTTGCTAAAGAAGGGGAAGAATAATGTCTGATGCACGTCGTCCATTTTTTCGCCGCCGCAAGACTTGCCCTTTCACAGGTGATGGTGCACCAAAAATCGATTACAAAGACGTAAAGCTTTTGCAACGTTTTGTTTCCGAACGCGGTAAAATCATGCCAAGCAGAATCACTGCTGTTTCAGCTAAGAAACAACGTGAACTTGCGAAGGCAATCAAACGCGCACGTAACATTGCGTTGCTGCCGTTTGTTGTAAAATAAGTAACACCGGGTAGGCGGTTCACCGCCTGTTCCGATAGTGGGGCCTATGATTAAGGATATAAGTATTAGTGCAACCTTCGGGATTGCAAGTACGCTTTTTTTATCACTCTCTTTAATTGGAGCCGGTGATAGCGCAGCGCACACAAATGCTTTTCAAGCATTATCCTTAATGACGTTGTCCGTCATCCCCTTGTTCATTGCTGGACTTGGTTGGGGTTTGACAGGCGGAATTGTTTCAGTGGTAACAGGTGCTGTTGTCGCGGCTGCTTTTATAGCCCCGCTTTTTAGTCTTACGTACGTTTTGACTTGCGGCTTGCCCGTTTTGGTAATCACACGGCAATCACTGCTGTGGCGCGAGGAAAATGAAAAGATATTTTGGTATCCGGTTTCCAATTTAATGGGAATATGGGTGCTTGTTAGTATCACCCTGTCTTGTATGGCAATTGCCTTGCTATATATGAACGAGGAATTGAGGACCGCATTGATCGCCCAGTTTGATCAAGTTGTTCCGCAAATCCAGGAACAGGGCGGTATATTTGCGACAGTAACGGCAGAAAAAATCGTCTGGCTTATGCCTCAATTTTTTGGGCCGTTTTGGGCAATAGTTCTATTGATGGGCGGTAGCCTGGCACAAGGTGCCTTGGTTCGCTTCAAACGGAATATTCGTCCAAGTCCGGAGTTTTCTGGATTAAAAATGCCATTTTGGTTGGCGCTTGTAACTGTTGGGGTTTTTGCCTTTGGCACTGTCTTCAATTTTGCAGAGCCCATTATTGGTGCTGTTGTACTAACACTGGAAATCGTCTTTTTCCTTCAGGGAATGGCCGTAATCCACAGAGTATCCAGGAGTTGGGATTTCCGCTCCGCTATATTGGCTGCGGTGTATTTGATTATGATTTTAATGTTCTGGCCGGTACTGGTAGTTGCTCTACTTGGGCTGGTCGATAGTTGGGTTGGATTTAGAGAGCGTTTAGGCGCAATCCCCAACCAGGAGGAAGACTAATGGATATTGTATTGCTGGAGCGTGTTGAAAAACTCGGTCAGATGGGTGATGTCGTTACTGTAAAGAACGGCTATGCTCGCAACTTCCTATTGCCACAAGGTAAAGCCCTTCGTGCCAATAAGGATAACCTAAGTATTTTTGAAGCGAAAAGAACTCAGCTTGAAGCTGATAACTTGAGCCGCAAAGACGAAGCCCATAAAGTTGCTGAAGAGCTGGAAGGAAAAGTCGTTGTACTTATCCGTGCAGCCAGTGAAAGTCAGCAACTTTACGGTTCAGTTAGCACACAGGATATCGCTCGTGTCGTTACTGAAAGTGGTGTGACTATTGATCGTAAACAGGTTGTTTTGGACAAGGTTCTTAAAAACCTTGGTCTGCACGAAGTTCGCGTTCGTTTGCACCCTGAAGTGAATGTTACGATTGTTATCAACATTGCACGTTCTGAAGAAGAAGCAGAAATTCAAGCCCGCGGCGAGTCCGTTGCTGATGCTGCTGAAGCTGCTTTGGACGCACGTGATGAAGCGGTTGCTAGTAAATTCGAATCAACTGCTGATCACGGAGAAGACGAAGACGCATAAGTTTCTTCATTTTCGACAGATCTAATAAAAAACGGCTCTCAAAATTGGAGCCGTTTTTTTTATTCAAATTTGAAAATAATTGGTTATCCCCAAACAATTTTGCTAATTTGATAAAGACTAAAAGGTATTGGAATAGTTGTCCCCGTTTTCCACAGGCTGTGAATAACTTTTATCCACATAATTCATAAGCTCATGCCAGAAAAGCCTACCCTAAATACCAGATAAACGTGATACATACCGCGAATGGAAAGTCCTATCGACACACCCAATACGATTGAGGGAGATAAGTCCTCCCCTAGCTATCGCTCTATGCCGCATAACCTTGATGCGGAGCGCGATCTTCTTGGCGCCATCCTTATTAATAATGAGGCTAGCTCCAAAGTCAGTTCTTTCCTAAAGCCAGAGCATTTTTACGAACCTGTTCATTCTCGGATTTTTGATGCTGCATCGGTTCTAATCGACCGGGGGGAAATTGCAGATCCGATCACATTGAAGTCTTACTTCGAGAATGACGAAGCTCTGACTGATATTGGCGGCGCTCAGTATTTGGCGCGCCTTGCTGCCTCTGCCACGACAATTATCAACGCAGAGAACTACGGGAAAATCGTCTACGATTTGGCCCTAAGACGCGAACTGATCAATCTTGGCGAACAGATCGTTAATACAGCTTTTGATTCAGAGTTGGATGAGACGTCAGCAACTCAAATCGAATTTGCGGAAAAGCAGCTTTTCGCATTAGCTGAAAGCGGCAGTCACGAAGGCGGGCTTATGCCCATCCGTGTGGCTGTAAATATTGCCGTTAGATCCATCGAGGATGCGTTTCAACGCGACGGTAATCTGGTAGGCGTTACCACTGGCCTTCGGGACATGGACGCCAAACTCGGCGGGCTCCACAAATCGGACTTGCTGATCCTTGCGGGGCGCCCGTCGATGGGTAAAACGTCGCTTGCGACGAACATCGCGTATAATGCAGCGAAAGCGCATCATGCATCTGGGGGGAAAGAGGGCGCCCCGGTTGGATTTTTTTCATTAGAGATGTCAGCAGAGCAACTTGTTGGCCGTATTTTGGCTGAAGCTACAGAAATCAGCTCTGAAAAACTCAGACGCGGTGATATCACCGATGAAGAGTTTGCCAATCGCCTCGTTCCTCAAAGTGCTTTGCTTTCCGAAATGCCGCTTTATATTGATGATACACCGGCCATTTCAATTGCAGCGATGAGAACGCGTGCGCGGCGTCTGAAACGCAGTCATGGCTTGGGATTGATCGTTGTTGACTATCTTCAGCTTATGAAGGGTAGCGGCCGCGGAGACAATCGCGTACAGGAAATATCCGAAGTGACACAAGGCCTAAAAGCTATCGCAAAAGAATTGGAAATCCCTGTTATTGCGCTTTCCCAGTTATCGCGGCAGGTGGAAAACCGGGATGACAAACGCCCTCAATTGTCTGACCTTCGCGAATCCGGTTCAATCGAGCAGGATTCTGACGTTGTTATGTTCGTGTACCGCGAAGAATATTATGAAGGCCGTAAAGAGCCAACGGAAGGCACAACAGAGCATCTGGAATGGCAAGAACGGATGGCACGGGTGCATAATACGGCCGAAGTTATTATCGGCAAACAACGGCACGGTCCAATTGGCAACATCAAATTAATGTTCCAGCCCGAGTTTACGCGGTTTGGAGACTTGGCACTGGACCAATATTTGCCGGAGCAATACTAATGGATCCGCGGCTTGCGGGTGGATACATAACAATCGACCTGATTGCTATCCAACAAAACTACCGCACCTTATCTGAAATTCTGAAAAACGCCGAATGCGCAGCTGTTGTGAAGGCTGATGCCTATGGATTGGGCGCGCAAAAGGTCGCTCCTGCTCTTGCTGCCGCCGGATGCCGAAAATTCTTCGTGGCACTGCCTGAAGAAGGAATAGAAATTCGCAAACTTCTTCCAGAAATTGAAATTTTTATTCTTGGTGGATTGTTCGAAGGTTGCGAAAATCTATACGTGCATGAGCGTCTGGCCCCTGTTCTAAATTCCTTAGAAGAAATCAAAATATGGTCAAAGCTTACTCAAGAGCATGGCCCGCTACCGGCTATTTTACATTTGGAAACTGGCATTTGCCGTCTCGGCCTTAGTGAAAAAGACGTCCTCGAGCTCGCTGAAAACCCGGGCTGGATGGACGGTATTGAATTTGACTATGTAATGAGCCATCTGGCCAGTGCTGATATGCCAAGCTCCTCGCAAAACCATGACCAAAAAACGCAATTGCAACGGTTGAGGAATCTATTGCCAGAAGGTCTACAAAAGACGCCTGTTTCTTTTGCAAATTCCAGCGGTATTTTTCTGGGTGAAGACTTTCATTTTGACTTGGCCCGCCCCGGCATTGCCTTGTTTGGAGGCAATCCAACTCCCGAAAAACCAAATCCAATGCAAGCTACTGTACAATGGCAAGGAAAAATCCTTCAAGTTCATGACGTTGACAGCGAAAAACCCGTTGGTTATGGTGCCACATATCGTACACTTGAAAAAACCCGTATCGCTACTGTCGGAATTGGATATGCGGACGGCTATTTCAGAAGCCTTGGAAACACGGCGGAATGTGCGATCAATAATAAAAGGGTGCCAGTGGTGGGACGCGTATCAATGGACATGATTGCCATTGATGTCACATCCATCCCTGAGGATGCGTGTAAACGGGGCGATTTAGTCAATTTGATTGGCGGGGGCATAACGCTGGACGAACTAGCGAATAAGGCCGAAACTATCTCCTATGAGATTCTCACGTCCTTGGGACATCGGTGTCACCGTAGGTATCTGGAAGCTGGGATTTAGGGCCAAACTGAATGGAATGGAATTTTCTCGCGGCAATTGGCCGTGTTACACTTCGCTTCATGGCGGCTGTTGGACATCTGTCCCTGTTCACCGTGGAGACGGTTAAGCACATTGCGCTACCCCCCTTTTACTTTCGGATATTTCTTCGTCAATTAATGAGCATTGGGTATTATTCCCTGCCCGTTGTTGGGATGACGGCGCTTTTCACAGGTATGGTACTCGCCCTTCAGATTTACGTGGGATCGTCCAGGTTTAACGCTGAAAGTGCTGTCGCAACTATCGTTGTCATTGGTCTTACCCGCGAACTTGCGCCTGTTTTAAGCGGTTTGATGATTGCGGGCCGTGTCGGTGCTGCCATTGCCGCCGAAATCGGAACCATGCGCGTTACAGAGCAAATCGACGCGCTTGTGACACTGTCAACCAACCCTTACAAATATCTAGTCGCTCCTCGTGTTTTAGCCGGAATGATTACACTTCCCATCCTTGTTTTGATTGCAGACATAATCGGTGTCTCTGGTGGCTATCTTGTTGCAACAGAATCTTTGGGCTTTAACCCAAGCTCTTACATCAAGAACACCTTTGATTTTCTTGAAACTCGAGATGTAGTTTCAGGTCTGATCAAATCATCTGTATTTGGGTTTATTGTCACTTTGATGGGATGTTATCACGGCTTCAATTCAACGGGCGGCGCCCAAGGCGTTGGCCGCGCGACGACAAATGCAGTGGTCTCCTCCTTCATTCTGATTTTGATCAGTGACTATTTCCTAACCGTTCTGTTGCTTGATTAAGATGAACGAGAACAGCAAAATAAGCCTCAGAAATGTCAGTAAATCGTTTGGCCACAAACATGTGCTCGATGGTTTGTCATTGGATATCGCTGAAGGCGAGTCGTTAGTGGTTATTGGCGGTTCTGGCACTGGAAAATCAGTTATGCTGAAATGCATATTGGGACTGCTTGAACCCGATGGCGGCGAAATCTACATTGATGGTCAACAAGTCGTCGGCCTTACCGGCAGAAAGCGAGAAACCGCCCTAAAGAAAACAGGGATGCTGTTTCAATATGCGGCTCTTTTTGACAGTCTTCCTGTTTGGGAGAATGTTGCCTTTGGATTGATGCAAGCTCACGGTATGGCTCGAAAAGAAGCCAAAGATATTGCCATTGATAAACTGGCTCTCGTCGGGCTTGATGCTGATATGGCAAATCGAAACCCCTCCAGTTTGTCCATGGGCATGCAAAAGCGCGTGGGACTTGCCCGCGCCATCGCGACAAATCCAGAAATCATTTTCTTTGATGAGCCAACCACCGGCCTAGATCCCATTATGGGAGACGTCATCGATAACTTGATCAGAGATTGCACCCGTCAGCTCGGTGCCACGACATTGACCATTTCCCATGATATGGAAAGCGCACAAAAAATTGCCGATAGGATCGCACTGATCTATAAAGGCAGTGTGGTATGGGTGGGGCCCGCCGATGACATCGATCATTGCGGCAATGCGTATGTGGAGCAGTTTGTTCAGGGCAATATAGAAGGCCCGATTGAGCTGGATATTTTAAAACCCTGACAGATTGGGCCAATATGGCGCGTATAACCGAACAGTATTCCTGCCAAACTTGCTCCAGTAGTTACCGAAAATGGCAGGGGAAGTGCGACACCTGCGGCGAATGGAATTCAATCGTCGAAGAAGCTGTAAAAGACGCTGTTCCAAAAGGCCTATCTACCGGGAAAGGCCGAAAAATTGAATTCACTTCATTAGATACAGACACATCTGTACATGTCCGCCACCTTTGCGGGATAGCAGAGTTGGATCTAGTACTCGGCGGTGGGTTCGTTCCTGGATCATCCATTTTAATCGGCGGCGATCCCGGAATTGGTAAATCAACGATCCTGCTACAAGCCGTTGGTATAATGGCCAAACGTGGACATCGGTGCACGTATATTTCAGGCGAGGAAGCCACTCAGCAGATATCTATGCGGGCCCGGCGTTTGGGATTGGCAGATAGTCCGGTCCTATTGGCTGCAGCCAATTCGCTCCGTGATATCATAACAAGTATTGAGAAGGCCCAAGCGCCAGATCTTTTGATCATCGATTCAATTCAAACCATGTATGCCGATAATATTGAAAGTGCCCCGGGTTCAGTCTCCCAAGTGCGCGCATGCTCACAAGAGCTTATCCGCCTTGCAAAGAAAGTTGGTTGCGCGCTGATGCTGGTTGGGCATGTGACCAAAGACGGACAGATTGCCGGCCCCCGCGTTCTGGAGCATATGGTTGATACTGTTTTGTATTTTGAAGGCGACCGCGGTCACCAATTCCGTATTTTGCGAGCTGTCAAAAATCGCTTTGGTGCCACGGATGAAATTGGCGTATTTGAAATGACTGACAAGGGCTTGAGTGAAGTCTCTAATCCATCCTCCTTATTCTTGAGCAATCAAGATAGAGAAATCAGCGGTGCGTCCGTTTTCGCCGGTATGGAAGGGACACGTCCCCTCCTCGTTGAAATTCAAGGACTGGTTGCTCCGTCTCAACAGGCAACCCCAAGGCGGGCTGTTGTCGGTTGGGATTCAAGCCGTCTCGCCATGATTCTTGCCGTGCTGGATTCTCGTTGCGGATTGTCGCTTTCTGGTATGGAAGTCTACCTAAACGTTGCCGGAGGCCTGCGTGTACAGGAGCCTGCAGCTGACTTGGCTGTGGCAGCGGCACTGGTTTCTTCAATTTCTGACATTCCGGTACCTGAAAACAGTATCATTTTTGGTGAGATTGGCTTATCTGGTGAAGTGCGTGCTGTAGGACAGACGGATGCCCGTTTGAAGGAAGCTGCAAAACTTGGATTTACTGCGGCTATTATCCCGAAAGGTAGCAAGGTGAACGAACCGACTTTAAAGATAATTGAAGTTGAACATCTGTCGGAGATTGTCCGGTTGTTTACTGGCAACAAACCCGATCAACAGGTCCAAGGAAGCTAGAGCGAAACTTATGGAAGAACTGCCAATCAACATCACTGATGCAGTAATCCTGCTAATCCTTGTGATATCTGCAATTTTTGGATTTATCAGAGGATTTGTGAAAGAAGTCCTATCCATAACCGGTTGGGTCGGCGCCTCATTTTTAGCTCTCTATTTGTTCCCCATCCTAAAACCTCACGTGCGTGCCTATATAGACAACCTCCTCATTTCTGACATTTTGACCGGCGCGGGTATCTTTATCCTCAGCCTTGTTATTCTGTCCTTTATTACACATGCTATTTCCGAAAAAGTAAAAGCATCTGCCCTTGGCGCGCTTGACCGATCTCTTGGTATTTTTTACGGAATTGCGCGCGCGGCTATCATCATCGGAATTGCATGGCTTGGCTATGTACAGTTTATTCCACCTAAAGACCGCCCTATGTGGATAACAGAAGCTAAAATGTTACCCATTGCTAAAGCCAGCGGCGAATTTGTTGCCCGGCTAACACCGCCAGACATGCAAGCTAATCTCCGCATTGCTGCAGAGAGCGCAGAGAGTTCAGCCGGCACAGCCAAAGAAGCCTATGAAGCTATACCCGAAGCGGTCCGCGATGACGTTGAAAAAACCGTCAAAGGGGCCATCGATACGTTGGATAAGGGATATGATTCCAAATCCCGTCAACAAATGGAAAATCTTACTAAAGGTACCCAGGTAAAACCATGACTGATCATGATATGTTGCCCTCCTACAGCCACCCATTCGACGATGACAAACTCCACGAAGAATGTGGCGTATTTGGAATATTTGGACACGAAGAAGCGGCGGCGCTGACGGCACTTGGCCTCCACGCCCTTCAACACCGCGGGCAAGAGGCCGCTGGGATTGTAAGTCTCGACGGAAGACGCTTCCACAGTCATAAAGCCATGGGTAAAGTTGGCGACAACTTCTCAACTGAAGATGTCATCAAAAGTCTAAAAGGAAATGCGTCGCTCGGCCATAACCGCTACGCGACAACGGGTGGTACGGTCATCCGCAACGTCCAGCCCATTTTTGCGGATCTTGCAAATGGCGGACTGGCTGTAGCCCATAACGGTAACTTGACCAACGCTTCTACGCTTCGCAAGCAATTGGTCGCTGAAGGTAGTATTTTCCAATCCACTATGGATACCGAAGTGATCATCCATTTGATCGCAAACAGTAAGAAAATCAAGATCGTAGATCGTATTGTTGATGCAATGCATAAGATCGAAGGCGCCTATTCACTTGTAGCCCTTACCAGCAAGAAACTTGTTGGGATGCGGGACCCTCATGGTGTTCGTCCTTTGGTGCTGGGTAAACTTGATGATGCCTACATTATGACTTCTGAGACCTGTGCCCTTGATATTATTGGCGCAGAATTTATACGGGATGTTGCTCCTGGTGAAGTTGTCATTATCGATGAAAACGGATTAACCTCAATCTCTCCGTTCACCACCCCGCCGCAGCGCTTCTGTATTTTTGAGCATATCTATTTTGCTCGCCCCGACAGTGTCCTTGAAAACAGATCTGTTTATGAAGTTCGAAAATCTATCGGACGCCAACTCGCCCTAGAGAATCCGGTTGAAGTTGACGCCATTATCCCTGTTCCAGACTCGGGCACTCCCGCCGCCATCGGTTATGCAGAACAATCCGGCATCCCGTTTGAACTTGGCATCATTAGAAACCATTATGTGGGGCGTACCTTTATTGAGCCAACTGATCAAATTCGGCATTTAGGCGTAAAACTGAAACACAATGCCAACAGGGCTATGATCACTGGGAAAAGAGTGCTGTTGGTTGACGACAGCATTGTCCGCGGCACAACATCAACGAAAATCGTTCAGATGGTTCGTGACGCTGGCGCAACAGAGGTTCACATGCGCATCGCGAGCCCGCCAACCGCCCATTCCTGTTTTTATGGTGTCGACACACCAACGCGCCAAAAATTATTGGCTGCGCAGTATAATCTAGAAGAAATGTGTAAATTCATTGGTGCTGATAGCTTGGATTTCATTTCGCTTGATGGTCTGTATGTGGCAATGGGTGAAGAGAAAAGAAATACTGAACAACCACAATATTGCGATGCTTGTTTTACAGGAGATTATCCAATTAACTTGGTTGACCATGACAACGGCGCAGATGAAGAGCTGACATTGCTCGCAGAAAGCTCTTAAGGCAGATCCAAAATGAAAAGATTTGAAGGTAAAACGGCACTGGTTACCGGTGCATCACGAGGTATTGGCGCAGCGGTTGCTAAATCATTAGCAGCCGAAGGCGCACATGTGATTTTGGTCGCCAGATCGGTCGGCGCATTGGAAGAAGTTGATGACGCCATTCAAAATGCTGGTGGGTCCGCGACATTAGTCCCACTAGACCTCACCGATACCAATGCCATCGATGGTCTTGCATCCCCTCTTTACGAGCGGTGGAAGAAACTGGACATATTGGTGGCCGGTGCTGCCACACTTGGTAAATTGACACCGCTTCATCAGTATGACCCCAAATTATGGGAAGATGTGTTCAAACTAAATGTGCATGCCAACTGGCGGCTTATTCGAGCGCTAGATCCGCTTTTACGCACAGCAAACAACGGCCGAGCATTGTTTGTAACATCGTCATCTGCCGACGAAGTTAAACAATATTGGGGCGGTTATGCTGCATCAAAAGCAGCCCTTAACGAACTTGTTCGGACTTACGCTGCTGAAACTGCAAAAACCAATCTAAAAGTCAACTTGATCGACCCCGGCCCGACCGCGACTAAACTGCGTCTGTCGGCATACCCCGGCGAAGATCAAAGCACGCTTCCTGCACCAGAAGCAAAAGCAGAAATGTTCCTCAAGGCTCTTGATGTGACTTTCACCGGCAATGGTGAATTGATAAAATAAATCCGATTGCGGCGCATAACATTTGCGCCGCGCCGACATTCTGGTCATGATAGCCTTAAAATAATAACATTCCTAAAATGGAAGAAAACATCATGACCACAAACGCTATCACTGCGATCAAAGCCCAAGCCGAAATGCATCACGCCTACTTTTTGGGCCTGCAACTTATGGTTTCCAGCCGAAAAGGTCCGGAAGTCATGGAAGAATGGATGTTTCGTCTTTTCCGCCGCCAACATCTGGAAAAATTCCTCAGCAGTTTTGAAAAGCTTGGCCTGCAAGGCGAAAGCGACGCTGTTGCCTGCGCCAAATACCATGTCCTCTCCAATGCCATTGGCGGTGTCGCAGTGGAATATATGGCAGAGAACGACAAGAAAGCATGGGTTCGGTTTCGCTACCCCCGTTGGATGTATGATGGACCAACGTTGTGCGGAGTTCCACCAGGAGTGGGACGTGGTTTCATGCGCGGCTGGTATGCCCACAATGGTGTGTCTCTTAAAAATCCACGCCTTGGATATGTTTGCGTTTCCGAAGACCTGACAGGTGAATTTGGATTTTGTGGGTATTTCAAAGAATATGACCACGATCTTAGCGATGATGAACGCCTTCAATACGCAAAAGGTGAACTTCCGCCGCCGTATGACGCTGATGCCCAACCTAAGCCGCCCGTTAATGAATGGAGCGAAGAACGCCTTGAAAAAGCAAGCCGCAACTATGCCATGGAATACGTCAGAAACGGCCTATTAGAACTCAGTTCAATCCTTGGAGTAACTGAAACACAAGAGCTTGGTGAAATGTCTGCCCGTCTTATCGGACTTCAATATTATCCAAAGATGGCAAAAACACTGGGCTCAAACGATGGGACTGCTGAAGATGCGCGGGATTTCCTAACCTCTATTTTAGCAGGTATGGGCGATCAAACCACTGACCTACCAGGATCAGCAGGTTTTGAACATTCTGGATTGCGAATTGTTCGGGGATTACAAGGCAGTGATCGCGCACTGGTTCTTAACTGTTGGAAGGAATTATGGTTGGGTTGCGTGAGATCTCACAGGGAAATGTTATCACTCGACATGCAACAAATAAACGATGAAAAATTAGTTTGGCAGGTACGTAACCTCCGCTCCTAGAGAGTGCTTATAAAATCCTGAAATGAGCGCCCGGGACGGATATGAAAATTGGTATCCGTTCCCGCAATTGCCTGAATTTTATCAACTCTAAAATTCCGAAAATCATCTTTGTCTTCGCACCAAGCAGTCAAAACCCAAGACTCATCGAAAGTGGTAAGGCCAAGGGGCTGAATTATTCGCTCGCTCTCTTCACCATTAAGAGCAACATAAATCACATCCAACCTTTCCCTATTGCCGATAGCATTCCTTATTTGCGTTAGTATGCTGCCACCAAACTGATCCTCTGCTGAGAACTTTGAATACGCGATTAATGGAGACTCAATAAATCTATTTCTCACTTGTTCTGGTAAAACAGCACCAATTTTACCCATCACATTTGACGCCGCGTCAGCTAAATCTTTGTCGCTCCGACTTTCTGCTAAACGAAGTCCCAGTGCCAGTGCATCAAGTTCTACTTCTGTAAAATGAAGGGGTGGTAAGAAAAAACCTCCCTCAATTTGATATCCAACACCTCCCTCACCGCGAACCGGAGCGCCAAGCCCCTGCAACATACTCATATCGCGGTATATCGTGCGTGCTGAAACACCATGTTTTTCAGCAAGTGTTTCTGCAGATACCGGGATCCGGGCAACCCGTAAGTCATCCAGTATTTTAAATAGTCTAATTAATCGCATAACTAACACTGACATAAACTGTCAGGGGTGTCGATTATTGTTTTGAAAGCACTCAAATAGAGGCGCAATAAATTGAGGAAACCTTATGTTAAACAAAATGTTAGATGATTATTCAGTAATGGGATTTGCGACATTCAGCAAGAGAGACGGTGTAGAGAATACGGACGTAATCGATGCGTCTCTCAATTGGAGCCATCAATTCCTAGCTCCTTTAGAGGGAGTAGGATTTCACTGCCTATTGCAAAATACTAAAGGTGGTTTTGCCGATATCGTTTTTGCAAAAAATGGTGAAGCATTAAGTCAACTCAATGAGAATTTTGATAAATCAGAAGCATCTCAGAAAATGATGGAATTGCTTGACCCACAATCTATTCAAATGACTGCAATGGCAATTTCACAGGATAGATTTATACCGCCTACTGATTTCGCCTGTATTGAAATTGGCTTTATGAAATCCCAAACAGCTTCCAAAGAAGAGATCCTGCAGCAGTCAAAATTGTTAGAAGACAACTACTTACATAAATTTGAAAATACGAAATCTCACTTCATTGGTGAAGTAGAGCAAGGTTCCTATACCGATGTCACGTTTGGGCGCAGTTTAGGTGAGACCCGCAAAATTTGCTTAGGCTTCGATCAAGATAAAACGGCAACTGAGTTTTTATCGCTTTTCGATCCAACTAGTTTTCAGCTCGATTTCTGGGCATTGATCGCATAAAAAAGGGCGGGGAAAACCCCGCCCAAATTCTATTTTTTGTCTTTTGCATATGGGTTATTTCCCGTTCGTGGGAATAACCTTATGGGAACGGCGGGCATATCAAAGTCTTCCCGTAACCCGTTAATCAAATATCGAATATAGGATTCTGGTAATTCCCCGCGTGAGGACATAAACAGTGAGAAGGTCGGCGGACGCGCTTTAACTTGCGTCATATACCGGACTTTCAATCGCCGTCCTTTTGCCATCGGCGGCGGATGCTTTTCGAGCATCAATTCAAGCCAACGGTTCAATCTAGAAGTCGGAACGCGTTTGTTCCACAGCTCATAAACTTCAAGCACACTAGGCAGCAATTTTTCAAGGCCACGCCCGGAAATTGCAGAGAGTGTCACAACGGGTACGCCACGGACTTGTGGTAATGAGACTTGTAGCTTATCGCGAATATGTTGCAGCATTGCGGGACGATCCTTTACGGTATCCCATTTATTCACAGCTACAACTAGCGCACGGCCCTCGTTAATAACGTGGGCTGCAAGCGTCAAATCCTGTTTCTCAAATGACACATCGGCATCAATAACCAGAACTACAACTTCAGCCAAATTAATAACACGCAGGCTGTCAGCAACAGAAAGTTTTTCAAGTTTCTTTTGCACACGAGCACGTCTGCGAATACCTGCAGTATCAACGAGTTTGATTTTTTGACCTTCAAACTCCCATTCAACAGCAATCGCATCTCGCGTTACACCGGCTTCCGGTCCCGTCAACAGACGCTCCTCGCCGATCAGCTTGTTCACAAGTGTCGATTTTCCGGCATTTGGACGGCCAACAACAGCAAGATGAAGAGGCCTGTCTTTGGCAGCAATTTCTTCGACTTCGCCTTTTTCAAACGGAAGAAGGAAGTCAAATAAATCGCCAAGGCCTTCGCCATGCTCTGCCGATATCGGCAAAGGATCACCAAGTCCCATTGAATATGCGTCGGACAATTCAGCATGTGCCATTTTGCCTTCGCATTTATTTGCGATCAAAATTACAGGGATTTCTGCTTTTCGAAGCCAGCCTGCAAAATGCTTGTCCATTGGCGAAACGCCAACTCGAGCATCATAAAGCATGAGAGCTACATCCGCCTCGCCAAGCGCTGCTTCAGTTTGGCGGCGCATCCGGCCTTCCAAACTGTCATCAAACGCTTCTTCAAGGCCGGCAGTATCAATCACTTTAAATTTAAGTGATCCAAGACTTCCCTCACCTTCGCGGCGATCACGGGTCACACCTGGGGTGTCGTCAACCAACGCCAGGCGTTTACCAACTAGTCGATTGAATAAAGTAGACTTCCCCACATTGGGGCGTCCAATAATTGCAACTGTAAATGACATAAAATTATTTAGCGATAAGCCACGAGTTCGGCATCGTCCGTTAAAATAAATAACATTCCCCCGGCAACAACTGGTGCAATGGAAGCCGTATCCGACAACTCCATTTTCCCTAGAATTTGGCCATCATAGGGGGAAACAGACACCCCAATACCGTAATTGTTCACCAAAATCAAACGATCACTTGCCAAAACGGGCCCTGACCACACAATTAATCCTGTTTTATCCTCAGGATCCTCAAATTTACCCAGTGCACGCACCCAACGGATCAATCCCGTTTGACGGCTAAGACAAACTAACTCCCCATCTGTTGTCACTAGATATATGAAATCGCCAGCCACCCAAGGTGTTTGCAGCGTCGCGAGATCTTGATCCCATTTTCGGTCACCTGTGCGAACATCGATCCCGATCATATGGCCGGAATAACTGGCTGCGAATGCCATTCCCCGGTCGATGACAGGATAAGCATTAATATCCGATAGTGACGTCAAAGAGCTATAGCGGCGCTTGCGCTGTAATTGATCACTCCACGCCTGCTCCCCATTATCTGCCCGAAGCGCGTACAGTTCTCCTGAAGAGAAGGGAACAATAACAGTTCCATTATCAACAGCAGGGCTCGCAGCCCCCAAAAGGCCAGTGGCTTCTACGCCACCTTCAAATTCCCACTCAGTCTCACCCGTCATAACATCAAGCGCAAAAATACGACTATCAAATGTCACAACAAATACTTTTTCCTCAGCGATCGTTGGTGCCGCACGCATGGGAACACCAATGGTTTTTTTCCAGTGCATTCTACCCGTTGCAGGATCGAGTGCATAGACTTCACCGAACGAAGTTGTTGCAAATAGCCGGCCATAGGCAACGGACAAACCGCCACCAATCGTGCCCTCTTCTTCAGATCTCGGTGTTAAATTTACGACCCAAAGTTCTTCACCATTTTCTTGGGAAAATGCACGGACGCGGCTAACGCTGTCCATAACAAAAACCATGCCGTTTGCCACAATTGGTTTCGAAGACAAGCGGTCTACATCATCAGAACCCTCTCCGATATTTACGCTCCACACCTCTTCCAAATCACCATCAAGAACCAGATGATGCATGGCGTGATTTGCAGAGCCGCCAGATTGAGGCCAATTTTTATTAGGATAAGGCGCTGGCAAACGAACCGTTACATCCGCTAGCCCTTCATCAGGCTCAAGTGATTGCTCAAGTGATAAAATAGAAATACGCTCCCCCGGTAACGGAGGTTCTTGCGATGCACCGAACCAGTCAGGCACAGAGCACCCGGTGATCCCTACTGTTAAACCAGCCAACAACGCCCATTTTCCAATTGAAATGGCTACCTTTTTCACTTTTGCCCCACTTTCACTATTTCCCCTGATAACAGGTCTTATTTTTCGCCCAAGGCTTGCAACAACTGGGTGGCTCTGGCTTTGATACCATTAACCGCATCGGCATCGTCTTTAAGAGCGGTAAGGATTTTGACGGCTTCGTCTTTCTTGCCTTCTTTCAACGCGCTGAGAGCAAGAAGTTCTTGAGCAGAAGATGCCCAAATATTTCCGGCAGTCTCCATACCAGATACTCGGCTGCGAACGTCTTCAGGAGTGCCATTATCAATTAGATAATATCCAGCCATTATTTTCGCGGCAGCTTTAAATTCTTCATCAGAATCGCTGGCGGCTAGAGCGTCATAGATCACAACACCTTCTGCCCCTTTTCCCGCAGCAATCAAAGCACTGGCCTGCCTCAAGCTTGCCAACGCCTGATATCCTTCGCTTCCATTAGCTGCAAGCGCCGCATAGGCTTCTGAAGCTTCAACAAACTTTGTCTCACTCACAAGTTTACCGGCATTTTCCATTAGGGTGCCTTGTTCCTGCGACTGGTTGAGTTGGTAATTTTTCCAACCCACCACTGCTGCCGTTACAACAATAACGCCGACAGCGGCTCCGATTACGTATTTTCCGTAAACATTCCAAAGTTCGAGAGACTTGTCTTTGCGGACGTCTTCATCCACTTCGTTAAAAATATCGGACACGAATTACTCCAGTATAGCTTGAATTTATCAAACAAAATAAACTGCCTGCGTTCGGAACGCAATTGCTGTTGCTTTATATTCTCACAAATATGACCTTGTTTTGACGATCTTAACTCATAAATCAACAAATACGGCTTTCAAATAGGAATTTGGAGATTTAATTTAAAGTGCTTGAGGAAAATCTGCTGCATCTTATTTCTTTGATCATGATGCTTTTTTTAGTATTACCGGGTTTTTTATACTATACGCGCAAATCTGGAGTGCCTGCTGCATTTCGGAATATCGCACTGTGGATTATTCTGGGAATCATTGTAGTACTGCTGTATCCGCTTTATCTCGCTAGCTGAGGTTGAAGTTTTCGGTTTTCAGGCGCAAAAAATTTCGTCCTGCGGGTTCTCCCGGGGCGTTGAAAAGATTTTCAAGTGCTAACAGCCCAAATCAGAGTTTGCTAACAATTCTATCAATCCTCGCGGTGTCAACACACATGTTTCTGGGTGGGATGGGTCTAATCAAAGCAAGGCGCTCATCACGGCGTCCATAAATATCATCCATAGGTCCAGACGGCGCAGCAAGTCAAAATATAATTCCGCTACGTCCTTGACATCGTTATAGCCAGATTATGAATCACCTCATATCGCGCCAAAGTGGCACCAAACCACTGGGAAATCGCGAGAGAGAGGTTTTTCCTAGCAAAAATAATATGGCACATATTTGATTTAAATGCAAGTTTTCTAATATCAAAAAATCATCATACTTTTGATCCATTTTCGGCCTTATTTGATGTTTACCTAAAATTCACCGATTAACAATATACTGATCTGAGTTTCAGTAACTAGTTGGGAGTATGGTTATGGCCAGCACCTATTTGACAAAAGAAAAGCAAGCGATTGCACAAAACTTGATTGATACATGCGGATTGCAACGTGCCCTGCACGCAGCAAAACAATTTGGATGGCATGATATTGCATCAAACATCTCTGATAAAATCGATCAGGCGGAGCCGTCATCAACTCGGCATTGACAAACCCATTGTGATGCATCTCCTAGCCCATAAAGAATTCACGGGATAAACTGGCAGACAATCTGCGACTAAAGTTTATCGTCTAACCAAGCTAGAAGATCTTTGTCGAATTCAAATGAATTGAGGAGCGTTTCGTCAATTTCATCCCTCCATTTTTCTTCACTGGTAATATTGACGATAAAAGTTCAGATCTTTTCTGGAGTTCTTTAAAGTGGAGAGCCGGAATGATTAGATAATTACTCAACTTATCAAAACAGGATTTTTGATCCAATATCATGTCTTCAAAATTAGGAATGGTGTATCTCGTCTTATCTTCACCCAACAGATCGATGAGAGACCTGTAAGATTTTAGCTTCTCAGCATACAGCTCTACCGGCTTATAAAATTCTTGGAGTAGGTTGCAGAATGCTTCTACATCTCCTCAACGAGGCGCCCCTCAAACGTATCGTCAATTAGGGCCTCAATCTCAGCGACACTGGCGCCTATTTTTTTAAGCTATTCGCCCACTCCAACGCCTGCACATCAAGTTCAGCCATAGTCCCCGGATGAATAACCGAATGTGAGTTATCTCTCAAAATCTTTGTCAGAGCATTCGTGCCTGTATTTCTTTCACCAAAGATTTTAATTTTCATTTTTGTTCCGTCATAATCTAAGGGCTTTTAGATTCTCGAGATACAATTAGCAAAAAAGACTAGATGAACCCAAAATATATTAAGTAGAAATTTTGCGTAAGCAATAAAATCAAATACTTACGCAAAAATAATTATTCCCATTCAATAGTTCCGGGTGGTTTTGATGTTGTGTCATAAACGACCCGGTTGATGCCTTGAACTTCATTGATGATGCGCGTAGAAACGCGGCCCAAAAACTCATGCTCAAAGGGGTAGTAATCGGCAGTCATTCCGTCAGTAGATGTTACCGCGCGGAGGGCACAGACATAATCATACGTACGGTTGTCCCCCATAACACCGACACTTCGAACTGGGAGCAATACGGCAAAAGCCTGCCAGATTTTGTCGTAAAGGCCTGCATTTCTAATCTCTTCGAGATAGATAACATCTGCTTTTCGTAAAATATCAAGGCGCGCACGAGAGAGTTCTCCTGGTACGCGAATAGCAAGACCTGGACCTGGGAATGGATGACGATCAACCAGATCCTTAGACATTCCAAGCTCACGGCCCAATGCCCGGACTTCGTCTTTAAACAGCTCACGGAATGGTTCAAGAAGCTTCAAATCCATACGTTCTGGTAAACCACCAACATTATGATGGGATTTAATAGTAACGCTTGGGCCGCCGGCGAATGAGACCGATTCAATAACGTCAGGATACAAAGTTCCTTGCGCTAAGAATTCGGCGCCGCCAATTTTTTTGGCTTCTTCTTCAAAAACATCGATAAAGATGCGGCCAATTATTTTGCGCTTAGTTTCTGGGTCAGATTGACCTTCAAGCTCAACCAAGAACTGCTCGCTTGCATCGCAATGGATGAGCGGAATATTGTACTGATCACGGAACAGGCTAACCACCTGATCGGACTCGCCCGTTCTCATCAAACCATTGTCCACATAAACACACGTCAGCTGATCGCCAATAGCTTCGTGGATCAGAACCGCCGCGACAGAGCTATCAACGCCGCCGGACAGACCGCAAATGACTTTGCCATCCCCAACTTGACGCCGGATGGCTTCGATGGATTGCTCTTTAAAGGCTGACATTGTCCAATCACCTGCTAGGCCGCAGACTTTATGAACAAAATTAGAAATTAGCAGATGGCCTTTTGGCGTATGAACCACTTCTGGATGGAATTGGACGCCGTAGAATTTTTTGGCTTCATTTGCAATCACTGCAAACGGTGCACCTTTTGAAGTCGCAACAGTCACAAAACCGTCTGGAATACTTGTAACGGTATCACCGTGGCTCATCCAAACTTGATCACTGGTCCCTTTATCCCAAACGCCGTCGAATAAATCGCACTCGCTGGAGATATCGAGGATAGCTCGACCAAATTCTTTATGCTCAGGCTCTTCCACCTTGCCACCAAGTTGGGCGCACATTGTTTGCTGCCCGTAGCAGATTCCAAGAACCGGAACTCCCATACTGAACACCTTTTCAGGGGCCCGCGGTGTCTCATCTCCGATGACCGAGGCTGGTCCACCAGAAAGGATAATCCCGCTTGGCTCGAAACTTTCCAGTTTCTCTGCCGCAGTATTGAAAGGAACGATTTCGCTATAGACACCAGCTTCGCGGACCCGGCGCGCGATGAGCTGAGTGACTTGACTTCCAAAGTCGATGATCAAAATGCTATTTTTCATAGACGGTACTTAACGGTACATGCCCCTAAAGTCCAGCGAGATTGTTAGGAAACAAGTCATTTTCAACCTAAAATGAGCCAATCTGAGGTGAAAGCAAATTCCGCTCCCTAATACAGATGATTTAAATACTACCAGCGCGCTCAATCACAAGGATACGAGCAGGACCATCTGGATGGGCAACATGCTCATCGCCGGCCTCAGCGTGAAAAATATCGCCGACAGATAGCGTCCATATTTTCTCGCCTGCGTGATCTCTCGTATGCATGTTCACAGTGCCATCCAAGACCACAAAAACCTCAGGACCATCGTTCACATGCCACCTGTAGGGTTTGTCAGTCCAATGCAGCCGAACAGTAGCCTCGTCGATTTCGTCCACATCCATTGCATCCCAAGCATTTTCGCCGGTAAATTCTGCAGATTTGATAATACGCAAATGTCAGGCTCCTGTTTGTTTGATGGGGTCATCCCCCTTCCCATTTATAGTCAAATGGCATTAGAATGCGAACAACATTCGCCTCATACAACAAAATGCGCAAGATAGGGTTCGGCACATTGAAAAGCACTCAGCAGCCCACTCTTACAGCCACATTATATCTTTGGCATGGCCATAGCTTATTCATAGGACCGGTAACAGATAACGGCATCCACCGTCATTATGCCTTACAATTGACCTTTACAGACAACACTCCGTTCATAATTGCAGCAAACAATGGATCATTGCAGACGCAGTTTCATTTTTCAGATATTGAAACTCCGCATTCTCTCGACACGAATGAGCAGGAAGTCGCCGTTTTATTGATTGAACCCGATAGCACAAGGGGAACACGACTACGGCAACAACTGGCAACAGGTATATCCGAGAATATGCAAACGGGCTGCTGCCAAATACCACTTCCCCGCTCAAATGAGGAGGCGAACGCCTACATCAATCAAATCGATCAAATTTTGACAAATGTCTCTGATCAACTCCATATGTCCAATAAAATTGAGCGGGTACTTGGCTATCTCGCCCAAAATAGGGGCGAGCCGTGTTCTGCCAAATCTGCAGCAGAAATCGCCAACCTCTCTGAAAGTTGGTTTTTACATCTATTTACAGAAGAGGTTGGGCTGCCTTTCCGTCGTTACCTTAAATGGAAACGCCTTCTAGACGCTGTAAATGCAGTTTCTGAGGGATGTAACCTTACGGAAGCTGCTCACTTGTCTGGCTTTTCCGACTCTGCGCATTTAAGTCGGGTTTTCCGCGAAATGATCGGGTTTTCTCCCTCAAAAATCCTACAAGACAGCAGGTTCGTTCAAGTCATCATTTGTGATTAAAGCTATTTTGTCTCCAGTATTAACACCGGATGGAGCAAAAATGGATCATTCAAATTATCTGCACGAAAGTCATATGCTGGATTTCAACGGTGACGATATTTCCAGCATGAAAGAATGGAAATATTGGGACACTCTGGATCAACTTGCAAAGGTTGGATCTATCTATGATTTTGTACGTAACAACATTGCTTTTGGTTACAATAAATCTGATCTGCAACCGGCCTCTGAGATCCTAAAGGATGGTTACGGGCAATGTAATACAAAAGGCACGCTCTTTATGGCGTTGCTCCGAAAAGCAAGTATACCGTGTAGATATCATGGTTTCACCATTAATAAAAAACTACAACGCGGTGCCATTCCAGAACTCTTTTATCCCATTGCTCCCCAAAATATTGTCCATAGCTGGGTGGAAGTCTTTATTGACGGTAAATGGATTAATCTGGAAGGTTTCATTCTCGATGATGCATATCTCAATTCAGTGCAAAAAATGCATAGTGAGACGTCTGGTGCGTTTTCAGGATATGGGATTGCAACAACCAACCTGCAGCAACCTCAGGTCAATTTCTGCGGCGGCGATACTTATATCCAAAAGGAAGGCATCAATAACGATTTTGGCATATTTGATACGCCCGATGCCTTTTTCCAAAGGCATGAAGGGAACGAAAAAGGCCTCAAAGGCTGGCTTTACTCCAACCTTCTAAGGCATTTTTTCAACAGAAATCTTGATAAGATTCGGAATAGAAATCCAGCTATATCAAAAAGTTAGCTATTTTCTTTCTTAAATTCAGCAACGGCCCGTTTTAGCATCGTATATTCTGCACATCCAAATGTGCAGATATCATCTAGCTTCGCTAAATGGGTTTCTGCTTTTTGCAAGTCACCGATTTTCAAGTATGCCTCGCCGACGTATTCATTGGCCCCTTTATGATTGGGGTTTATGGTAAGAGCTTTCCCATATGCAGCAAAGGCGTCATCCATTTTGTCCAACTGCCGGTTTGCAAAACCCAGATAATTATACGCATCCGCATTTTTTTCATCTGTCTTTACGACAGCTGAAAAGGATTGCACGGCTTGATCCCAGTTCTTTTGGTCAATGAACTTCTTACCAGCAGCAAAAGCCGGGTTTGCGGGTTTCTCAGCCTTCGTTGTATCCGAGCTACTGCCCATTGCGAACACAATCTCTGCGCTCAATAGTTGAGTTGCTGCGATTGCGTATAATACTAGAAATATGCGTTTGAATTTCATGTTTAGCCCTCACCAAGTTTATGATCTTACCCTACTACAGATAAAGCACTATAGGCTAGTGAGACGCGCACCCAAATTGCGCGCCGTCACATAATTGATCAACACTTTATGGTGATTAAGCGTTCCGAAGAAGAATTGCAGTAAAGAAACCGTCTGTTCCCTGGGTTTCCGGTGTCAATTCCATGAACTCGCCGCTCATTTCTCCGCCGATTTCAGCATCTGACCACGCTTGAGAAGCATTATGAACTTTAAACTCAGGGTGATCAGCAAGGAAGCGCTTAATCTGCTCCCCATTTTCATCACTCAAAATGGAGCAAGTCGCGTAAACGAGTTTACCGCCCGGCGCAACAAGGTCAGATGCCTTATTCAGAATATCAATTTGCATATCCTGAAGTTCGACAAGTCTTTCTTCCGTCAAGTGCCAGCGTTGTTCAGGTTGGCGCCGCCATGAGCCAGATCCACTGCAAGGTGCATCAACAAAAACAATGTCCATTTTGCCTGGAAGGCGATGAAGGACACTCTCTTCTGGGAGTTCATCCACAAGAACATGAGATTGAACGATGTGAAGATTGGCCCGTTTACAGCGGGACGCAACATCCCGCATGCGCCGTGCTTCAATATCAAGGGCATATATTTGCCCTTCATTTGCCATATTGGCACCCATCGCAAGTGTTTTTCCGCCGCCGCCCGCACAGTAATCAACGACTTGTAGTCCCGGCCCCGCTTCTGCCAGCAATGCAGATACTTGAGCGGCTTCGTCTTGTATTTCTAATATTCCGTCTTTTAGCAAACTATGCGCCGCCAGATTCTGGCGGTTTTCGATGATAATACCGATTGGTGACAATTCAGTTTTCCGAACTTCAATCCCCTCGTCAGTCATTTGCTTGAGCACATCATCGCGGGTCGCCTTAAGGCTGTTCACCCGAAAGGTTACAGGCGCGCGGTCCGTGTAAGCGGCCATAATATCCAGTGAACGATCGCCATATTGAGTTTGAAGTTTATCAACAATCCAGCTTGGGAAATTACCCTTAACATGATTTGGCATCTCTGCCGCATCAATATCTGTCAATGTCCGAAGAGCTGTTGCTTCTTCTTCAGTTGGAACATCGAGAGCATGGGTTCCGACAAAATTTGTCTCGATCACGCTTTCAATATCTTGCTGATCCAATACTACAGTTGCGACAATAGCCCGCATCCGATTGGTTTGTTCCAGACCTAATTTTTCGAGCGTCCAGTCAATCTCGCCCATACGCCTGAGAACTGAGTATAAAAACTCAGATACCCAGCGGCGATCTTTTGACCCTGCGTAGCGGCGCGTGCGAAAATAGCCGCCGACGACTTGCTCCGCCCGTCCGGTGGTTCCGAAAATTGTATCAAGAAGTTCAACAACGGCACTTAACCGGGCAGACGGGGTCATAATGTATCCTAACGAGATTTAGCTCTGGCGATAATTTGGGGCTTCGCGGGTAATAGCAACGTCATGAACATGACTTTCCTTCAACCCGGCATTTGTAATACGAACAAAGTTTGCATTTTCTTGTAGAAGTGCAATCGAAGCGCTGCCTGTATAACCCATTGCAGCCTTTAGTCCACCTACAAGTTGGTGAATGATCGCATTAGCTGACCCCCGATGAGGGACACGGCCTTCAATTCCTTCTGGAACAAGCTTCAAATTATCTGAAACTTCTTCTTGGAAATACCGATCCGCTGATCCGCGAGCCATGGCCCCCAAAGATCCCATTCCGCGGTAAGATTTGAATGATCTTCCTTGGTACAGAAAGACTTCACCAGGACTTTCATCTGTGCCGGCCAGCAAAGAGCCAACCATGGCGCAACTTGCTCCGCCTGCCAGCGCTTTCGCCAAATCACCGGATGTTTTAATACCACCATCCGCAATAACCGGAATGTTATGTTTTGCAGCAACTTCAGCAGCATCCATAATGGCTGTGAGCTGCGGTGTTCCCACACCTGCAACGATCCGTGTTGTACAGATAGAACCCGGTCCAATACCAACCTTGACTGCGTCAACACCGGCCCCAATGAGGGCTTCAGTACCAGACGCTGTTGCAACATTACCGCCGATCACCTGAACATCTCCGCTCAATGCTTTTACCCGGGTGACTGCTTCTAAAACGCGGGATGAGTGACCATGGGCTGTATCAACGACCAACACATCGACACCTGAGTTGATGAGCTCTTTTGCGCGCTCTAACCCGTCATCACCAATTCCGATGGCGGCGGCAACCCGAAGGCGTCCTTGATCATCTTTAGAAGCGCTTGGATAGAGTTTAGCCCGTTCGATATCTTTTACCGTGATCAGACCAATACAGCTATATTTACCGTCCACAACCAACAGTTTTTCAATACGATATTTATGAAGAAGCTTTTTAGCTTCTTCTTGGCTGGCGCCTTCGCGCACTGTCACCAAATTATCGCGGGTCATCAGCTCATATACAGCCTGACTTTCGTCAGTAGCAAAACGCACGTCTCGGTTGGTCAAAATTCCAACGAGTTTACGGGTTCCGCGTTCGGTCACTGGAATACCTGAAATGTTGTGCAATTGCATTAACGCTAGTGCATCCGACAAAGGCGCATCAGGGGAGATGGTAAGCGGATCAACCACCATACCGGCTTCGAATTTTTTAACCCGCTGAACCTCTTTAGCCTGCTCTTCTAAGGACAGGTTTTTGTGGATCACACCAATACCACCCGATTGCGCCATCGCGATGGCCATTCTGGCTTCAGTAACCGTATCCATTGCACTGGAAATCAAAGGGATTCCAAGTTCAATTTTATTGGTCAATCTGGTGGTTGTACTTGCTTGGGCTGGGAGGATGTCTGAGGCTGCAGGTTGCAGCAAAACATCATCAAATGTATAGGCTTCACGGATTTTCATGGCAACTCCTTGAGAATTGCAGCGCAATCATAACGGCAACTTTTGAAATTCCTAGTTCTAAAATGAGAGAAGCCTCTTTTTTTAAAAAAAGGCTTTTTGTCTCTCTATTTCAGTAGTATTTCGATCATTCTGTCCGTCGATACGAACTGAATATAAGTCTTTGTTTTATGTCTTTCCGCGGAACCCAGTGGCAACGACATACGCTTCTCGCGAATCTGCGCGGCTGGCTTCTGGTTTTGCATGACGAACCGTTGAGAAATTTTTCTTCAACAATTCAAGAATATCGTTCTCAGTACCGCCCTTTAAAACCTTGGCGATAAACACCCCGCCAGGTGCCAAAACGTCGACCGCAAAATCCAATGCCAACTCACACATATACACAATCCGTATATGGTCTGTCTGACGATGTCCTGTTGTCGGAGCCGCCATGTCGGATATTACCGCGTTCACGGGTCCGCCAAGCATTTCTTTCACTTTCACATCAGCATCATCTTCAGTGAAATCGAGCTGAATAACTTTAGCACCGGCCATAGGCTCCATTACAAGAATGTCCAAAGCCAACACTTGCCCTTTGCCTTTCAAGGCACCGACACGATCAATAGCGACCTGCGTCCAACCGCCAGGGGCTGCGCCCAGATCAACAACAGAATCTCCGGGCTTCAAAAGTTTATATTTATCATCGAGTTGCATAAGTTTAAATGCTGCCCGAGATCGTAGGCCACGCGCCCTAGCCTCAACCACGTATGGGTCGTTGAGCTGTCGCTCTAACCAGAGAGTTGACGAAACTTTCCGTCCACGCGCCGATTTAACTTTCGTGTGTAGAAGCCGACCAGTGGTATCACTGCTACCACGCGCGCCCGGCTTCTTTTTTCCGTTTTTTTCTGTCATTATACTACTTTATCGGTTTCAGCCTGAGCTGCCGCATTATCTGCATTTTCTAATTCACTGTCGGCATCTCTCATCAATCCCAACAGTAAGCCTTCACGAACACCGCGATCAGCCACTCTAATTTTGCGAACCGGCCATGTGTTATACATTGCGTGAACAATCGCGCAGCCAGAGACGACTAAATCGGCCCGCTCTACACCTATACATGGTTCTTTTGATCGCGCTTCATAGTCACTTCGTGCCAAACGTTCACAGATTTCGATCATTTTTGATGTTTTCAGCCACGATCCGTCAACCCGTCGGCGGTTATACCTCTTTAAACCAAAATGTACACCGGCAAGAGTTGTCACGGTTCCAGACGTCCCTAGCATCTGAACACGTCCTTTATGGATGTGCTCTGCGATACCATGGGTTTTCTCGAAAGCATCAACGTGGCTAGCAACATCAGCGATCATAGCTTGATACGCCCCAGCAGATGCCGAAACATCTCCGTGACGCTCCGTTAATGAGACGACGCCGTAAGGTATAGACGTCCAGCCGATAATATCATTCTGCCCGCCACGTCCAAGACGTACCCAGACCAACTCTGTACTTCCGCCGCCCACATCAAATACGAGAGCATATTGATTTCGGTAATCCAGCAGCGGAGAACAGCCCAGCATTGCCAGCTTTGCTTCTTCCTCTGTTGTAATAATATCCAATTCCATACCGACTTCTTCTTTTACTCTTAGAAGAAATTCAGAACTGTTGCTGGCTATTCGGCAGACTTCAGTTGCAACACAGCGCATGCGGGACACCCCGCGTTTGCTCATTTTTTCAGCACATATGTTTAGTGCCTCAATGGTTCGGTTTATCGCATCGTCAGATAGTTTCCCGCTCTGACTAACGCCCTCACCCAGGCGGACAATTCTTGAAAAGCTATCGATTACCCGAAAACTACTCGCTTCTGGTTTTGCCACCAACAAACGGCAATTATTCGTCCCTAAATCCACGGCCCCGTATGTGTGGGACCATCTACCTTTATTCCAGCTATCAGATTTAGGTTTTCTTCGATATCTCCTTTTGTTGTCACGCCCCTTGTTAGGACTATTTGACAGTGTCACGCAAACTGCCCTCCAGGACATAGATTGTTGGGTACAATGACCCTTTGTTGCCAAGAGTAACAGCTTTCACCGAAAATTTTCAGCAAAATTTTTATTCATCCAATTTCCAAGTCATTTCACAGCAAGGCTGCCCGAACCTGTTTTTCCGACCAGGGCAACATTTTTGATCTGAGTGTTTTGTCCATTAGGGCGAAACACCTCCTATTTTCGTTTATGTCAGATTTTCGTTACACAGAAATTCGGCTAAAATGTGAAAAGCAAATCTTCAGAGTGCGATATTTCTTTGAAAATCACCCCATTTCCGTTGGGTATCTCTACAGAATCACTTTTATTACATTTATTTGATTTTAATGAAGGCGAATTCAAAATCTGGCGACCTCTGGATCCCCTGCCCGTTTTTCGACCTTTTCAATCTGTTTGCGTGACAATTGGAACGAATTTTTACGAAAATATTACGAAAAACTTAATCTTATACCTCAAACGGGGGATGCTTTTGTCCCATCCAACGTTAGTATGCTGGTAATAGAAAAATTTTGAGCAGTGCATTTCTGCTTATATGAATGAATAGATAATCGTGTTTTTGGGGAAGAAATCATGGCTAAATCAGAAAATGGTATTGTAAGTGCAAGTACAGACGGCACTGTAGTAGTTGTAGAAGCAGGTCAAAACATCCTTCTTGATGTAACGAGCCCAGATCTTGTGGTGTTCTCACAAGACGGCAGTGACCTTATAATTACATCAATCGCTGATGGTAGTAAGATTGAGCTCGAAGGCTTCTTCTCGCAAGCCGGTAGCGAACTCCCTCCCCAACTTACACTTTCTGATGGATCGGTTATTACAGCAGCTGATGTCACTGGATTGGTCGAAGCCTTCGATCCGGGTGCCGTAGCACCTGCGGCCGGCGGCGCAGCTGGTGGAGCTGGCGGCGGTGCCAGTTTTAGTGCTTATGAAGATGACGGCATTGGTGAAGGCCTCGGCATTGAGGGCCTACTTGATCCAACAGCTCTTGGCTTCCCCGCTGACGAACCGCTTGAATTCGCAATCGCTCTTCCAGGACAACCTCAATTCCTCCTTAACGAAATTGGTCTTGGAACTGATCTGTTCGGCCGTGGTGACGGTAGTGGAGAAAGTAGATTTAAAGAAGAAGAGCCAAGCGACCTGGAGCAGCAAATGGCTGCACTTGGAAACGCTAGCATTGACGCGTTCATTGAGGCGGCTTCTGGCGAACAAGTTGATTTCATTGAACTTCGTAATAATACGGGTTCTAATCAATCAACGGGCGGCAATGGCGCATCAAGTGTTGGAGAAGGTGTCACAACTATTTCCATCATTGGCCCAGAGGGAGATCCAATCTCTTTCGAACTGCCGAATATAACAGTGCCATCTGGTGGTCACTTATTGATCTTGCAAGCTGATCCAAGCGATGAAGCCGACTCTGATGTTTCAACACTTTATCTTGTGTTTAATGCAGATGGCGACATTATTGGCGGCGGCCCGCTGGCAGCTTCTGACGACTGGCCAATGGGCAATGACACAACTGAGCCAATCGGTGTTCTTGTAACTTGGTCTTTAGGCGGCGGTAGTGTTGCTCAACTTGACACTTTCCTTGCCAATGGTGCGGAGTTTGAACCTCTTGCTCTAAATGATAACTGGGTAGGCTTACCTGAAGACGCGGCTGTTCTTGATATCTTTGGGGATAGCGCAACTTTCAACGGCCAAATTTCAACTCAAGAAGTTGTTAGTGATCCAATTTTTGAAGCCTATGCACCTGTAACACTTGCAGATATGATTGCGGCAGGTCCTCTGGGCGAAGATTTCTTCCACGACATTCCTATAAATAACATATTTGGCCGTGTCGATAATTTCGATTCAGACACTGCTGGTGATTGGACAACAGGTGGGACGCCAACTCCAGGTCTAGTGAATAACGGTGAAATTGCTGATTATAATGGCCCTATTGAAGTTGATAAAGATCCGTCGAACAGCAGTCCAGAAGATGCGCAGAACCTAGATGAGATTTTCGGTGTAGGCTCTAATCCAAATGTAGAAGGGTCTGATGACAACCCTCATGTGACTGTCACTGCCACCGGAACTGGTGAACACGATTGGTATAGCTTTACTGTTCTTGCTGATGGAACCCGCGTTATCATGGACCTAGACGGTGGTTATGGTGTTGCAGGTGACCAGCCAGAAGACTTCGATTCTGTGATGTTCCTGTATGATGCCGACGGCAATTTGGTCGATTCCAGTGATGACGATGCTGATGACCTCGGATCTCATGATAACTACGACTCTTATATCAATACAACACTTCCTGCCGGGGTGTATTATGTAGCTGTAACGCGGTATCCAGATGACGATGGTTACGAAGACGGACCAGGCCCGTTTAATCCTGATGCTGATTCAGTCGAAGAAGGTCAAACATACTCGTTGCATATTACTATTGAGAACGGCGGCGGCATCGTCGATCCGAACCCACAAGATCCATATAATGACGATATGAACCCAGGCCAGCCAACTGGTCCGGAAGCAACTGCAGATGAAGAGTTGGACAATAACGGCCAAAATGTCATCATCGTTGGCGAAAACGAAGACGAATTCCTAAATACTGTCACTGGCGCCATTGAAGGCGGCCGCGCGCAGGACTTCCTTGTTGGCGGTGAAGGCAATGACATCCTCGCTGGTGGCGCTCACAACGATTACCTCGAAGGTGGTTCAGGCAACGACATTCTAGAAGGTAACTCTGGCGGCGATGTTCTCATCGATGATCAGGGCATGGACATCTTAATTGGTGGCTCTGGTACGGATGTGATCTTTGGTCGCCGCGGCGTTGAAGACATGCAGGGCGGTTATGGTAACGATAATGATGTACGGCTTGAAAAAATATTTACAGGCGGCTATGGCAACGACAGCAACGATGGCAATGAAATTGGTAATGAAGCTGGCGCATATGAATTCTTTACTGGCGATCTGCTAATTGGCGACGACCTGTATTTAACTGGCGGTTATGGTAACGACCAAGGTCCTCCTTCGATCTCACCGGCTTACTTTACAGGTGGTTATGGCAATGACCAATCATTCGG